>VYKU01000136.1_pt1 | contig 20876 bp, 20 predicted proteins | sample 5114491 | NCBI WGS metagenome assembly VYKU01 (sample SAMN12291796, study PRJNA351875) | freshwater metagenome | isolation source: freshwater lake | place: USA: Michigan, Gull Lake | collected 2011-07-05 | reverse complement strand
CCTGCGTCTTGCAGCCGTCGGCGCTGCGTTTGTCGGCCTGATGGCCGCCGCATGGCCGGTCCCAGCCCAGCAGCCGGCCCAGCCGCGCCAGGCGCCGGCCCAGCCGCGTGCGGCAACGCCCGCTGGCCCTGGCGCCGCCCCGGTCCTGTCGACCGAGCTGCCGCCCAAAGGGACTGCCGTCGTGTTCTTCGACGTCGAAGCGGTCATGCGCTCTTCGACCGCGATGCAGAACATCAATGCGCAGGCCGAACGCGCGCGCAACTCGCTGCAGGCCGACGCCACGCGCCAGGAAACCGACCTGCGCCGCCAGGAAGAAGAATTGGTCGCCCAACGCGCAGCGCTGTCGCAGGACGCGTTCAGCCAGCGCCGCCGCGATTTCGAAAACCGCGTCCAAACCGTGCAGTTGCAGCTGCAGACGCGTCGGCGCAATCTCGAGCAGAACTACGGCGACGCCGCGCAGCGCATCCAGCAGTCGCTGACCGAGTCCGTGATCGAGGTCATGAACGAGCAGGAATACCAGGTCGTGCTGCCCAACTCGTTCATCTTCGTGGCCCGCACGACGCTCGACATTTCGGGCGAAGTCGCGCGCCGGCTGAACCGGAAATTGCCGACCGCGGCAATGGCGAACTGAGCTGCGGCGCGCGATGGCCGACCGGCGATTCCATGCCTACGCCGGCGCCCTCGCGCTCAAGCGCATCGTCGAGATCGTCGGGGCTGCGTTGCCGCCGGATGCGGACGGCGACAGCACCTTCGACGACGTGGCGTCGCTGACGGCAGCCGGGTCTGCCGAGGTTTCCTTCCTCGAAAACCGCAAATATCTGGGCGCACTTGCGACGACCAAGGCCGGTGCCTGCCTCGTGCATCCAAGCCTTGCCGCGCGCGTTCCGGCCGGCTGCCATGCGCTCGCCGTCGCCAGTCCGTATCTTGCCTACGCAAGCCTTGCCGTCGCCTTCCATCCGCCGCAGCAGAGCCCGGCTGGCGTGCATGCAACGGCCGTCGTGGACGCGACCGCGACGCTGGGTCTCGGCGTTGCGATCGGCCCTTACGCTGTCGTGATGGCCGGCGCAAAGCTCGGCGCCGGCGTCGAGATCGGGCCAGGTGCCGTGATCGGCGCCAATGTCGAGCTCGGCGATCGCGTCGTCGTGGGGGCGAATGCCAGCATCAGCCATGCGCTGGTGGGGCCGCGTACGCGGGTCTATCCGGGGGCCCGCATCGGCCAGGACGGTTTCGGTTTTGCGCTCGCACCCACCGGTTTCGTCAAGGTGCCGCAGCTCGGCCTCGTGCGCATCGGCGCCGATTGCGAGGTCGGTGCGAACAGCTGCATCGATCGCGGCAGTGCGGGCGACACGGTGATCGGCGACGGCACGTGGATCGACAATCTCGTGCAGATCGGCCACAACGTGAAGACCGGGCGCAGCTGCGTGATCGTCGCACAAGTCGGGATTTCTGGTTCGACAGAGCTTGGCGACGGCGTGATGGCGGGCGGCCAGGCGGGGCTTGCGGGCCATTTGAAGGTGGCGTCGGGGGCAAAAATCATCGCACAATCGGGCGTGCATCGCGATATCGCGGCCGGCCAGATCGTCGGCGGCTCGCCCGCCGTGCCGGCCGAGGAATGGCGTCGCCAATCGGCCGCCCTGCGCCGCCTTTCGCGCCGCACCAACTCTGAGCCGACCAAGGAACCCAACGAGAGCGCATGATGGACGACGTATCCGCACCCCCCCCTTCTTCGTCGAGTTCGACCATCGATCTGCTGCGGATCATGGAAATGATCCCGCATCGCTATCCGTTTTTGATGATCGACCGCGTGATCGACGTCGTGCGCGACGCGTCCGCCGTCGGGGTCAAGAACGTCACGGTCAACGAGCCGCATTTCCAGGGCCATTTCCCGAGCCGTCCGATCATGCCGGGCGTGCTGATCGTCGAGGCGATGGCGCAGACCGCGGGCGTGCTGGTGGTGCACACGCTGGGGCCAGAGTCCGAAGGCAAGCTCGTCTATTTCATGACCATCGACGATGCGCGCTTCCGCAAGCCCGTAACCCCCGGCGACACGCTGCACATCCACGTCTTCAAGCAGCGTTCGCGCGGCAATGTGTGGAAGTTCAAGGGCGAGGCGCGCGTCGAGGGCGCTCTCGTCGCCGAAGCCACCTTCTCGGCCATGATCGTGGACAACTGATGGACACCGGTGCCGCCAAACCCGAAACGCAGATCCATCCGACCGCGATCGTCGAGGCGGGCGCAAAGCTGGGCGTGGGCGTGCGCGTCGGGCCGTTCTGCACGGTCGGCAACGATGCGACCCTGAACGACGGCGTGGAACTCGTGAGCCACGTGGTGATCGCGGGCGATACCGAACTGGGTGCCCGCGTGCGCGTGTTTCCCTTCGCCTCGCTGGGCCACCCGCCGCAGGACCTCAAATTCAAGGGCGAGCGCACGCGCCTCGTCGTGGGCGACGACACGATCATCCGCGAGCACGTGACGATGAACCCGGGCACGTCGGGCGGCGGCGGCCTCACCAAGGTCGGGTCGCGCTGCTTGATGATGGCGGGTGCGCATGTGGCGCACGATTGCCGCGTGGGCGACCATGTGGTGATGGTGAACCAGGCGACGCTGGGCGGGCATGTGCAGGTCGGCGACTACGCCATCCTGGGCGGAATTTCGGCCGTGCACCAGTTCGTGCGCATCGGCAAGCACGCCATGATCGGCGGCATGACGGGCGTGGAGGGCGACGTGATCCCCTACGGCATCGTGATGGGCGACCGCGCACGGCTGCAGGGGCTCAACATCGTCGGCCTCAAGCGGCGCGGCTTCAGCCGCGAAGAGATCCACGATCTGCGCACGGCCTATCGGCTGCTGTTCGCGCAGGAAGGCACCATGGCCGAGCGGCTCGACGACGTGGCCGAGCTCTACGGCAAGGTCGGTGCCGTGATGGACATTCTCGAATTCATCCGCGGCGCCAACAACCGCCAGATCTGCCTGCCCAAGGCCGACGCAACCCTGTGAGCGGCCGGGAGAGCGGCAAGCTCGGCATTCTCGCAGGCGGCGGAACGTTGCCGCGCGCCGTCGCCGATGCCGCCGCCGCATCCGGGCGGCAAGTCCATATCTTCGCGTTCGAAGGTTTCTGCGAGCCCGCGACGGTCGCAGGCTATGCGCATGATTGGATCGGCCTTGCCAAGGTCGGCCGCCTCTTTGCGGCACTGCGCGCGGCGGCGTGCGTCGAGATCGTGCTGGCGGGGCCCGTGCGACGCCCGGGCCTTGCCCAGCTGCGCCCCGACTGGACCGGTGTTTCGACATTGCTGCGCTTGGCAAGCGTTTGGGGCGGGGATGCGTCGCTGCTGTCGCGCGTGCTGGCCCTGCTTGAAGCGCAAGGTTTGCGCGCCGTCGGCGCGCACGAAATTCTGCCCGACCTGCTCGTGGCCGCCAAAACCTACGGCAAGCACAGCCCCGACGCGGCCGCACGCGCCGATATCGAAGCGGGCCTTGCCGCCGCGCGCAGTCTGGGCCGACGCCAGCGCGGCCAAGCCGTGCTGATGCGCGCGGGCACCGTGATCGGCGAAGAGGGGCGCGGCGGCACGTCCGCCTTGCTGCGGCAGCCCGGCATTGAAGGCGCTGTGCTGGTCAAAGCCGCGATGCCGGGTCAAGATCGCCGCGTCGATCTGCCGACGGCGGGGCTTGCGACGCTCGAGGCCGCCGCGGCCGCCGGTCTTGTCGGCATCGCACTCGAGGCCGGCAATGCCTTGCTGCTCGACCGCGACGCGGCCGTCGCGGCGGCCGATCGGCACGGGCTCTTCATGGTGGGCGCATGACGGCAACGCGCATCTTTCTCGTGGCAGGCGAGCCGTCGGGCGACAATCTTGGCGCCAAGCTGATGCTTGCCTTGAAGCGCGCCACCGGCGGCGCCGTGGAGTTCTCCGGCGTCGGCGGCGAGCGCATGGCAGGCGAGGGCCTCAAGAGCCTGTTCCCGTTGTCCGACCTGTCGGTGATGGGCTTGGCCGAAGTCGTCCCGCGCCTACCGACGATTTTCGCGCGCCTGCGTCAAACGGCCGAGGCGATCGCGGCCACGCGGCCCGACATCGTCGTGCTGATCGACGCTCCCAGCTTCGGCTTGCGTGTGGCCGATCGCATTCGCGGGCTCGGCATTCCGGTCGTGCAGTACGTGGCCCCGCAATTGTGGGCCTGGCGCCCGGGCCGCGCCAAAAAGCTCAAAGGCCGCATCGACGCGATGCTTGCCCTGCTGCCGTTCGAACCCGACTTCTTCGCCAAGCTCGGGCTTGCGTGCACGCATGTCGGCCATCCTGTGCTTGAGGATGCGCTCGCACCGGCCGATGCGGCGGGCTTTCGCGCCCGTCACGGGATTGCGGCAGAAGCACCGCTGGTCGCCGTGCTGCCCGGCAGCCGGGCGGGCCTGTTCGGCCGCATGGCGCCGATCTTTGCGGCCGCCGCAAACGCATTGGCCGCCACGCATCCGCAAGCCGCCTTCGTTGTCCCTTACGTCGCGAACACCGACGCGGCGTCGGCGGCGTTTGCGGCGACGTTGCCGGGCAAGGTCGTGCGCGTGGCGGATCCGGCCGAAAAGCGCGCCGCGTTCCGTGCCGCCGATGCGGCACTCAGCGTGTCGGGCACATCGACGCTCGAGCTTGCGGTCGCGGGCTTGCCGACCGTGGTCGGGCATCGCGTGAACGCTTTGTCGGGCTGGCTTGCGCGCAAGCTCATCCAAGTGCCGTATGTCGCGATGCCGAACGTGATCGCGGGCCGCATGGTGATCCCCGAATTGCTGCAGGCCGATTGCACGTCAGCAGCCCTTGCAGCCGCTCTCGCGCGTCTGCTCGACGATCCGGCGGCTGCCGGAAAGATGCGCGCCGATCTCGCATCCGTGTGCGAAGCACTCGGCCAAGGCGAAATCGCGCGCGGGCGCTTGCCGTCCGACCGCGCGGCGGTCGCGATTTTGGATCTGCTCAGAAGCCGAGGTTAGAGAAGCGCTTGCGGTGGGCGCGGATCGCGTCCTCGATCTGCAGGGCGACGTCGAGGGCGGCACGGCCGTCTTCGCCGGTCACGTGCGGCTTGTGGTCGCCGCGGCACGCACCCAAGAAGCTTTCGATCTCGCTCTTCAGATCGTCGCCGTCCGGATAGTCGCGCTCGATGCGCTCGATGGGCGGCATGCCCGGCATCATCGCGGGCAGCAGCGTGCCGAGCAAGAGCCCGCCTTTGCCGCGCCGCATCGCCACGAGCTTGCGCTTGGCAAGATCGAGCGACACGTAGCTCTCGTGGCCGAAGATGCGCATCTTGCGCTCGGTTTTGAGGCTGATGCGGCTCGTGGTGATGTTGGCCACGCACCCGTTGGCGAAACCGAGGCGCACATTGGCGATGTCTTCGCCCTTGGTCACGACGGGTGCGCCCACCGCCATCACGCTTTCGACCGGGGCGCCCACAAGCGCCAAGATCAGGTCGATATCGTGGATCATCAGATCGAGCACCACCGACACGTCGGTCGCACGCGGGTTGAACGGGTGGATGCGGTCGCACTCGATATAGAGCGGCGTGCCGACATAGTCGCGCGCGCCCAGCCGGTCGAGCAGGAAGCGCTGCAGATGGCCGACCTGCAGCACCGTGCCGCGCTTGGCCGCTGCGGCGATGAGCCGATCGGCCTGGTCGCGCGTGTCGGCGATGGGCTTTTCGATCAGCACATGGATGCCGGCTTCGATAAGCGCCAGGGCCACGTCGTAATGCAGCGACGTCGGCACCACGACCGACACGGCATCGACCTTGCCGACGAGTTCGCTTGCATCGGCGAAGGCGGCCACGCCGTGTTTGGCGGCGGCGGCATCGCGCGCAGCCGGGTTGGGATCGACGATGCCGACGAACTGCGAGCCCGGCAGGTTTGCGTATTTGTCGGCATGGAAGCGGCCGAAATGGCCGGCGCCGACGACGGCGGTGCGAAGCGTTTTCATGCCGTTTGGTAGCGCATTTTGCGGGCTGGCGCAAAGCCCGCAAGCTTGCCATGCTGCCTTCCGAACGAACGGGGAGGGACCTGCCATGGCCAGCGAATACCGCATGCTCCACACGATGATTCGTGTGTTCGATCTCGACAAATCGATCGATTTCTACTGCAACAAACTCGGCATGGAACTCCTGCGCCGCAAGGATTTTCCGGACGGAAAATTCACGCTGGCTTTCGTGGGCTACGGCCCCGAAGAGACCAATGCTGTGATCGAGCTCACGCATAATTGGGGGCAGACCGAGCCCTACCAGATCGGCACCGGATTCGGCCATGTGGCGTTGGGCGTGAAGGACATCTACGGGGCGTGCGAAAAGCTGGCCGCCGCCGGTGCGAAGATTCCGCGCCCGCCCGGCCCCATGAAACACGGCACCAGCGTGATCGCGTTCGTCGAAGATCCGGACGGCTACAAGATCGAACTCGTGCAGAAATAACGGAGACGGCGATGTCGGCGTTTGCGCAAGTGCCGCTGGCGAGCTACCGCCGCTATCCGAAATCCGAAATGGCGGCACGCGCGGCCGAATTCTATGCCGACATCAAGCGGCGGCGCACCGTGCGCGAGTTTTCGCCCGAGCCCGTGCCGCGAGCCGTGATCGAAGACGCGATCCGGGCGGCCGGGACGGCACCTTCGGGGGCGAACCAGCAGCCCTGGTTTTTCGCCGTTGCGACCGATCCGGCGGTCAAAGCGCGCATCCGCACGCTTGCCGAAGAAGAAGAGCGGGAATTCTACAAACGCCGCGCATCCGAAGAATGGCTCGAAGCTTTGGCGCCGCTGGGGACGGACGACCGCAAGCCGTTTCTCGAAATCGCCCCGGTGCTGATTGCGATCTTCCAGCAAAGCTGGGGTATTGGTCCCAACGGCGAGAAGATCAAGCACTACTACGCGCCCGATTCCGTCGGCATTGCGACCGGCTTTCTGATCGCGGCCTTGCACCATGCGGGGCTTGCCACGCTTACGCACACGCCGTCGCCGATGGGTTTCTTGAACGAAATCTTCGCCCGCCCGCCCAACGAAAAGCCGTTTGTGCTGCTGGTCGCAGGCTATCCGGCCGACGGCGTCAAAGTGCCGGATATTGCGAAAAAGCCGCTGGCGCAAATCATGGATTGGCGCTGATCAGCCCCACCAGATCGCGGCGATGAGGGCGACGATCGCGAGGGGCCCGACGGCCAGGCGCATGAGGCGCCAGAACGACGGGCGGTTGTCGTTGACGGCGGGCGGCAGGCGGCGGCGGCCGAGCAGGGCAGGCGGCACGGCACGCGCAACGCTTGGATCTTGCGTCGTCGTGCGCATCTGCCCGGTGCCGCGTTTTGCCATGACCCGCTTCCTCGCCCGCTTCTTCGGCCGCCGTCAGCGCTTGGCCATCGGCACGAAGGGCCGATGGGCGGCACCCGTGTAGAGCTGGCGCGGGCGGCCGATCTTCTGTTCGGGATCTTCGATCATCTCGTTCCACTGCGCGATCCAGCCCGTGGTGCGCGCGAGCGCGAACAGGGCCGTGAACATCGCGACCGGGAAGCCCATCGCCTTCAGGATGATGCCCGAATAGAAATCGACGTTGGGATAGAGCTTCTTCGAGATGAAATATTCGTCCGACAGCGCGATGCGCTCGAGTTCCATCGCGATGTCGAGCAACGGATCGGTCACGCCGAGTTCGCCCAGCACTTCTTTGCAGGTCTTGGCCATGACCTTGGCGCGCGGATCGTAGTTTTTGTAGACGCGATGGCCGAAGCCCATCAGGCGCACGCCTTCGTTCTTGTCTTTGACGCGCTTGATGAACTCGGGGATTTTGTCTTTGGTGCCGATTTCGGCAAGCATCTTCAAGACGGCTTCGTTCGCACCGCCATGGGCCGGGCCCCACAGCGTGGCAATGCCCGCCGCGATGCACGCAAACGGATTGGCGCCCGACGAACCTGCGAGGCGCACGGTCGAGGTCGAGGCGTTCTGCTCGTGGTCGGCATGCAGAATGAAGATCTTGTCCATCGCCTTGGCGAGAACCGGATTGACCTCGTAGGGCTCGCACGGCACGCCGAAGGTCATCTGCAGGAAGTTGGCCGCATAGGCATGGTCGTTGCGCGGATGCATGAAGGGCTGGCCGACGGAGTATTTGAAGGCCTGTGCCGCGATCGTCGGCATCTTCGCGATGAGGCGGTAGGAGGCCACCATGCGCTGGTGCGGATCGGAAATGTCGAGGCTGTCGTGGTAGAAGGCCGCCAAGCCGCCGACCACGCCGCACATGACGGCCATCGGATGCGCGTCGCGCCGGAAGCCCGAGAAGAAGCGGTTGATCTGCTCGTGCAGCATCGTGTGCAGCGTGATGTCGCGCTCGAACTGCTTCTTGTCCGCCGCGTTCGGCAGTTCGCCCTTGAGGATCAGATAGGCGACTTCCATGAAGTCGCAATGTTCGGCGAGGTCCTCGATCGCGTAGCCGCGGTGCAAGAGGATGCCCGCGTCGCCGTCGATATAGGTGATCTTGGACTTGCACGCCCCCGTCGAGGTGTAGCCGGGGTCGTAGGTGAAATAGCCGGTATCCCCGTAGAACTTGCGCACGTCGACAACTTGCGGCCCGACCGAGCCCGACAGCACGGGCAGCTCGAATTGCTTTTTGGTCTGGTTGTCGATGACGGTGACAGTGGCTTTGTCCTGGGTCATGCGGCGGCTCTCTTTTTGATTTGTTCGCAGGTGCAGTATTGGAGCCTAGTGCTCGGCGTTTGGCAAGTCGTGACTGGTGAATTCATGACGGCGGTGCGGCTTCGAGCGCATCGTCGATGCGGCCGAGCGTCTCGGCGCGTCCCAAAATCGTCATAACCTCGAAAATCGGCGGCGAAGTGCCCTGGCCCGACAGGGCCGCGCGCAAGGGCTGGGCCAGCGTGCCGAGCTTGACGCCGCTGGCTTCGCTTGCCGTCCGGAACGCCGCCTCGAGGGCGGTGGCGGTCCAGTCCGCGGCTGCCGCGAGCACCGCGCGGCCCGCGCGCAGATGGGCAAGGCCTTCGCCCGCCAGCAGCTTTTGCGCACCCGCATCGAGCGCCAAGGGACGTGCCTGCACATAGAAGGTCGCGGCCTTGGCAAGTTCGAGCAGCGTCTTGGCGCGGGCTTTGAGCCCGGCCATGCCGGCCAGCAGGCGCGTTCGCGCAAGTTCGTCGATCTTGGTTGCGGCCGCCGTTTCGATGAGCGGCGTCGCGCAGTCGAGCAAATGCGCGTCACTTGCTTCGCGCATGTAATGGCCGTTCACGCTGTCGAGTTTCTTGAAATCGAAACGCGCGGGGCTGCGGCCAATGCCGTCGAGATCGAACCATTCGATCGCCTGGGCCGTATCGACGATTTCGGCATCGCCATGGCCCCAGCCAAGACGCAGCAGATAGTTGCGCATCGCTTCGGGCAGATAGCCCATGTCGCGATAGGCCTCGACCGCGAGTGCCCCGTGGCGCTTGGAGAGCTTGGCGCCGTCGGGCCCATGGATCAGCGGAATATGCGCATAGACAGGCGTCGGCCAGCCGAGCCGCTCGATGAGCTGCATCTGGCGGGCGGCATTGTTGAGATGGTCGTCGCCGCGCACCACGTGCGTGACCCCCATGTCGTAGTCGTCGACGACGACCGACAGCATGTAGGTGGGCGTGCCGTCGGCGCGCAGCAGGATCATGTCGTCGAGCTGTTCGTTGCGCACAACGACGTCGCCCTGCACGCGGTCGCGGATCACGGTCTCGCCGTCTTGGCGCGCTTTGAGGCGCACGACGGGTTTGACGTCGGCGGGCGCATCTTTGGGATCGCGGTCGCGCCAGCGCCCGTCATAGCGGATCGGCTTGCCGGCCGCCTTCTGGGCGCTGCGCATCTCGTCGAGCTCTTTTGGGCTCGCATAGCAGTAATAGGCCCCGCCCTTGGCCATCAACTCGTGCGCCACGGCCGCGTGGCGGTCCATGCGCGCGAACTGGAACACGACGTCGCCGTCCCAATCGAGGCCGAGCCATTTGAGGCCGGTCAAGATCGCCTCGGTCGCCTCGGGCGTCGAACGCGCGCGGTCGGTGTCTTCGATGCGCAGCAGAAATTTGCCGCCGACATGTTTGGCGTAGAGCCAGTTGAACAGGGCCGTGCGCGCCCCGCCGATATGCAGATAGCCGGTCGGCGAGGGGGCGAAGCGGCAGACGACGGGGGCAGTAGCGTTGTTTGTCATGGCAAAATCGGGCTACATCTGTAGGTGAGAGGTGCTGCGGACGAAACGCGTGCCTCTCCTATCATGGGGCCGCCAGGATGCACAGGCCGCAGGCAGCATCGGCAGACGACGAGCGCCGATGGCCGTCCTGGAACGAGTTCTGGCTTCGTACGCTCGAAGCCGAGCGGCCGCAATTGGCCTTGTGGCTGCCGGTACTGCTTGGCACCGGCATCGCTCTTTATTTCGCCCTCGCGCGCGAACCCGAGGCGTGGATTGCGCCGACATTCCTGGCGGTGGCGATCGTGTTTGCCGTGCTCGGCCGCAATGTCGGCAGCGTGTTTGTGGCCGCCGTTGCGTTGGCGGCGATTTCGCTGGGTTTTGCCGTGGCACACTGGCGCAGCCACGATGTGGCGGCCCCCGTGCTCGAGCGGCGGCTGGCTTCCGTGTCGGTCACAGGCCGCATCGTCGCGATCGAGCCGCGCGCCGAGGGCGAGCGCGTGCTGCTCGACCGGCTGTCGATCGCGGGGCTGGCGCCTGCACAGACGCCCGAGCGCATCCGTGTGCGGCTCGACAATGCCGGCGACCTCCGACCCGGCGACGAAATCCGCCTCGCGCGCGTGTCGCTGCTGCCGCCGCCGGGGCCAAGTGCGCCGGGTGCGTTCGACTTTGCGCGCCAAGCGTGGTTCGACCAGCTCGGCGGCGTGGGCAGCGCGCGAGGGGGTGCCGAGCTTGTCGCGCGCGGCGAGATCTCCGACTGGCGCTTGGCCATGAATGCGCTGCGCGCAAATGTCGTCGCGCGCATTCGTGCGGCGCTGCCGGATCCGGCCGGTGCGATCGCGATCGCCCTCATCGCGGGCGAGCAAGGGGCCGTGTCGCCGGATGCGCTCGCGGCGTTCCGCGATTCCGGGCTGCAGCATATTCTGTCGATCTCGGGGCTGCATATCGGCATGGTCGCGGGCATCGTGTTTTTCGCCGTGCGGCTCGGGCTCGCCCTTGTGCCGCGTGCGGCGCTTTATTGGAACACCAAGAAGATCGCGGCCGTTGCGGCCTTTCTCGCGATCAGCCTCTACACGGCGTTCGCCGTGCAGAGCGTGCCCACGCAACGCTCGTGGCTGATGACGAGCGTGGTGCTGGCGGCGATCCTGATCGACCGCCAGGCGATCACGCTGCGGCTTGTCGCGTGGGCCGCCGGGCTCATTCTGCTGGTCATGCCGGAAGCGTTGGTCTCGGCGAGTTTCCAGATGTCGTTTGCGGCCGTGACGGCGCTGGTTGCGGCGTGGGAAGCGGCACGCGGGCCGTTCGCGCGTGCGCGCGCCAATGGCGGCTGGGCGGCCAAGGCCCGCGTTTGGCTTGCGGGCACGGTGATGACCTCGCTCGTGGCCGGCATGGCGAGTGCGCCGTTCGCGCTCTACCATTTCAACCGCTTCACCGTGTTCGGGCTGCTCGCAAATCTGCTGGCGGTTCCGCTGACCGGCCTGTGGGTGATGCCGTGGGCGCTGGCCGCCGGGCTCTTGCTGCCGTTCGGACTCGAGGCGTGGGCGCTCGTGCCGCTGGGCTGGGGCGTGGACGGGCTGCTCGCCATCGCCAAATGGGTGGCGGGGCTCGACGGGGCGGTGGCCCTGCTGCCGGCCATGCCGGTCTGGGGACTTGTCGCCGTGTCGGTGGGGCTCTTGTGGCTGTCGCTGTGGCGCAGTGCGTGGCGCCTTGGCGGTGCCGTACCGATCGCGGTCGGTTTGGCGGGGCTTGCGACGATGGTGCCGCCGGACATCTTGGTGTCGGGCGACGGGCGGTTGATGGCCGTGCGCGACGCCGACGGGCGGCTCACGTTGTCGGTGCCGCGCGGCGACCGTTTTGCGCGCGACACGTGGCTGCGGCGCGACGGGCTCGAGGAGGCCGAAAGCTGGCCGCGCAACGGCACGACCGCCGACGGCAGGCTCGAATGCCGGCCCAGCGACTGCGTCTACCGCGTGAACGGGATGAGTGTGGCGATCGTGCGCCAGGCGCGCGTGCTTCCCGTGGCGTGCCGGGATCGCGATCTGGTGATCGCGACGGTCAATCTTTTTGCAGTGTGCCGCGCGGCAGCAGGGCAGACGATCGACCGCGCCGATCTGCTGCGCGACGGGGCCCACGCGATCTGGATCGAAGCGGACGGGATCCGCATCGAAACAGTGCGGGCCGCACGCGGCAATCGGCCGTGGGTGCCGCCCGTCCCGGACACCACACAGCCGCGGCTTGTTCCCGCCGTGCCCGGTGCAAGACCGAGCGCGGCGGGATATTAGCGCGCCTTTAGTGGAAGCGACGCATGAGGCCGACGAGCTTGCCCTGCACGCGCACGCGGTCGGGGCCGAAGATGCGCGTCTCGTAGGCTTTGTTGGCGGGCTCGAGCGCAATCGACGCCCCGCGGCGGCGGAAGCGCTTCAGCGTCACTTCCTGCTCGTCGATCAGTGCGACGACGATCTGGCCGTTGTCGGCCGTATCCGATTTCTGGATCAGCACCGTGTCGCCGTCGAGAATGCCGGCTTCGACCATCGAATCGCCGGCGACTTCGAGAGCGAAATGCTCGCCGCGGCTCAGCATCTGCGGCGGCACATCGACCGTGTTGGAATTGTCGCGCATCGCCTCGATCGGCAGCCCTGCGGCAATGCGGCCGTAGAGCGGCAGCTTGACGACTTCGACGCCGACGGGTGCGAGCGTGTGCGCCGTGCGGAACTCGTTTTTGACGACTTGCGGGCGGAAGCCGCGCGCCGTTTCGCCGCCCGGACCGCCCGGATTGGCGACCAAGGCCGGGCCCGAGGCGGGCTTGAGGCCTTGGGCCTGCAGATTGTCCGGCAGGCGCACGACTTCGAGGGCGCGCGCGCGATGCGGCAGGCGACGGATGAAACCGCGCTCCTCGAGGCCCGTAATCAGGCGATGGATGCCGGATTTGGATTTGAGGCCGAGCGCGTCTTTCATCTCGTCGAACGACGGCGGCACGCCGACATCGGCCAAGCGCTGGTTGATGAGCAGCAGCAGCTCGTATTGTTTGCGGGTCAACATGGGGCAACACCTGTTTCTGTGGCGCGCACGTGCGTGCGGCGCCGGATTGCAGCTGCAGCTGGTTTTCGGGCAGAACCGCAAGCGCTAGGCGCTCTTTGGGGCGGTATCCACAACATCCCGTAAACGAAGCCGCAACAGTCACGAACTGTTCTAGTTTAGTTCGGACCTATCGTCAAGCTTTATCCACAGACGGGGGTGAATTCCACGAATTGCACGCTGTCGCCCGCCTTGGCCGGGGGGGCAAAGGGCGGGCGCACGACGAGCCCGTCGGCGGTCGCGAGCAGGGTCAACATCGAGCTGTCCTGGCGCGCGAACGGCGTTGCGACGCGGTTGCCGTTTTCGTCTTCGGCAATCTTGGCGCGCAGATAGTCTTCGCGCATGTCGTTGGCCGCAAGATCGCAGCCGAGCACGGCGCGTCGCCGCTTGGGCAGCGGATCGCTGCGGCCCAGCAGCGTCGCCAGGATAGGCCCCAGGAACAAAACGGCGCACACGAGCGACGACACCGGATTGCCGGGCAGACCCAGCATCGGCACGTCGCCGTAGCGCCCGAACATCAGCGGTTTGCCGGGGCGCATCGCGATCTGCCAGAAATCGAGCGCAAGGCCGCTTTGGCCCAAAGCCGCGCGCACGAGATCGTGGTCGCCGACGGACGCCCCGCCGGTCGTGACCAGCAGATCGGCCCCGCGCGCACCTTCCGCCAAAGCCTGCAACGCTTCGCTCGTGTCGGGTGCGATGGGCAGCACGCTCGCAATCCCGCCCGCCTGTTCGACGAAGGCGGCAAGGGCCGCACTGTTCGACGACACGATCTGGCCCGGTTGAGGTTCCGTACCGGGCAGCACGATTTCGTCGCCGGTGGCGAGGATCGCCACGCGCGGGCGCCGCCGCACTTCGAGCCAGGCATGGTTCGTGGCGGCCGCAAGACCGATCTGGCGCGGCCCCAAGACGGTGCCGGGGGCGAGCAGAGTCTGGCCGCGCTTGAAATCGAGTCCGGCCGGGCGCACGAAACGCCCGACAGGTTCGCTCTGCTTGGCGCGGATCCGGTCGCCGTCGGCGTCGGCGTTTTCCTGGATGAGGATCGTGTCGGCACCCTCGGGCACGATCGCACCCGTGAAGATGCGCACGCATTCGCCGGGCCCGATGCGGCCGGCAAACGGATGCCCGGCCGGTGCCGTGCCGATCAGGCGCAGAACCGTGGGCGCATTCTGAATATCGGCGGCGCGCACGGCATAGCCGTCCATGGCCGAGACGGCGGCGGGCGGCTGCGTGAGTTTGGCGACGAGATCGACCGCGAGCGTGCGGCCTGCACCCTGCGCAAGCGAAACGGTCTCGGCACCGACGGTGCCAAGGGCCGCCAGGATGCGCGCTTGGGCTTCCGCGACCGCCAGCATCAGGCTTGCTCGAACAGGCCGGACTTGCCGCCTTCTTTGCGCACGAGGCGGATCGCTTCGATGCGCATGCCGCGGTCGACCGATTTGCACATGTCGTAGACGGTGAGCGCCGCGACCGACACGGCGGTCAGCGCTTCCATCTCGACGCCGGTCTGGCCCGTAAGCCCGACCGTCGCTTCGATCTCGACGGCGCTGCCCGCTTCGTCGATCGAAAGTTCGACCGCGACGCTCGAAAGCGCCAGCGGATGGCACAGCGGGATGAGTTCGTGCGTCTTCTTGGCGGCCATGATGCCGGCAAGCTGGGCGACCGCCAGCACGTCGCCCTTCTTGAAGCCGCGCCCCTGTATCAAGCGCAGCGTATCGCGCGACATGGCGACGCGCCCGCGCGCAGTCGCACGGCGCTGCGTGTGTTCCTTCGTGCCGACATCGACCATCACGGCATTGCCGGCGGCGTCGAAATGGGTGAGTTCGCCGCTCATGCCGAGACCTGGGCGCGGGCGAGCAGGCTGCGCGTGGCGGCTTCGACGTCCGCCTGCAGCATCAGGCTTTCGCCGACGAGGAAAGCCGCAGCCCCAGCCGCCTCGAGCCGCGCGATATCGCCCGGATTGCGAATGCCGCTTTCGGCAACGAGCAACCGGTCGCGCGGCACGAGCGGGGCAAGGGCTTCGAACGTCGCGAGATCGACGGCAAGCGTTTTGAGATTGCGGTTGTTGACGCCGATAAGAACCTCGGTGCCGTTGGGTCCCGTTTGCGGCAGGGCAAGCGCACGCGCAAGCTCGCCTTTGTCGTGCACTTCAGCCAGCACGTCGAGCCCGAGAGCGAGCGCGCGTTCGCACAGATCTTGCGCCTGGCAATCGTCGAGCGCGGCCAGGATCAGCAGCGCGCAATCGGCGCCGAGGGCGCGCGTCTCGTCGAGCTGGTAGCCCTCGACGACGAAGTCCTTGCGCAGGATCGGCAGCGCGACAGCCGCGTGCGCTTGCTGAAGATACGCATCCTTGCCTTGGAAATAGGCCTCGTCCGTAAGCACCGAAAGACACGCCGCGCCGCCGTCGCGATAGGCGCGTGCCAGCAGAGTCGGGTCGAAGTCGGCGCGAATGAGCCCCTTCGACGGCGAGGCTTTTTTGATCTCGGCGATCAACGCAGGGCGGCCCTGGGTACGCATCGCGCGAAGGGCGCGAGCAAAGCGGCGCGGGTGGGGTGCATGTGCCAGCTTTTCGGCCAGCAGCGCCTCGGGCACGGCTGCGCGGCGTGCCGCGACTTCCACGCGCTTGTCGGCAAGGATGCGGGCCAGAACGTCGCTCATGCGCCGGACCGGTTGGTGATGTCCACGAGTGCGTCGAGGGCAGCCTGCGCTTTGCCGCTGTCGATCGCCGATGCGGCTTGGATCACACCTTCGCGCAAATCGGCAGCCGCATCCGCAATCACGAGTACGGCGGCGGCGTTGAACAGCACCACGTCGCGTATCGGGCCTTTGGCGCCGCCCAGAAGGGCGCGCATCGTCGCGGCGTTTTCGGCCGGCGTGCCGCCTTTGAGGTCGGCGGGCTTGGCAAGCGGCAGGCCCGCCTGTTCGGGCGTTACCTCGAATTCGCGCACCGCACCGTCTTTGAATTCGGCCACATAGGTGGGGCCGGTTGTGGTGATTTCGTCGAGCCCGTCCGAGCCGTGCACGACCCAGGCGCGCTCCGAGCCGAGGCGGCCCAGCGTGTGCGCAAGCGGGGCGACCCATTTGCGCGCGAACACGCCGACGAGCTGGCGCTTGACCCCGGCCGGGTTCGACAAGGGCCCCAGCAGATTGAAGATGGTGCGGGTACCCATCTCGACGCGCACGCCCGCCACGTGGCGCGTGGCCGAATGGTGGCGCGGCGCCATCATGAAGCCCACGCCCGCTTTCGAGATCGCGTATTCGACGAGCTTCAGATCGCACTCGATATTGACGCCGAGTGCGGTCAGCACGTCGGCCGCCCCCGATTTGGACGTGAACGCGCGATTGCCGTGTTTGGCGACCTTCTGGCCGCAGCCTGCGAGAACGAACGAGGCGGCCGTCGAAATGTTGAACGAGCCCGACGCGTCGCCGCCCGTGCCGACCGCTTCGACCGCACCTTCGGGGGCGACGATTTTGAGGGCTTTGGCGCGCATCGTGCGCGCGGCCGCCGCGATCTCGTCGACCGTTTCGCCGCGCAAGCGCAGCGCCATCAGGAAGGCGCCCATCTGGGCGGGCGTGGCATTGCCCGACATGACGATTTCGAACGCGTCGCCGGCTTCGCTCTCGGTCAGCGCATGGCCGTCGGCCACGCGCGCGATCAGCGCTTTGAGTTGCGTCATGTCGCCCGGCATTCGACTGTCTCCCGCCCGTTCCTGTACGCGTCTGGAAAATCGATCCGGCGCTTATAGCAGCAACTTCATGCCCCTACAAAGGGCCGCGCGCCGCCTGGATGGCCTCGGTCAGCATCGAATCCGTGAGCCCTTGCGGATCGATCACGCGTTCGGCCGGGATCGTGAAGGACACGGTGGTGCCTTTGCCCGGCATCGACGCGATCGCAAGCTTGCCGCCATGCATCTCGATGATCGCTTTGGTCAGCGGCAGGCCGAGGCCCGTGCCCTCGTGCTTGCGGCTCAAGCTGCTTTCGACCTGGCGGAACGGCTGCAAGGCGGTGGGAATGTCCTGCGGGCGCATGCCGATGCCGGTGTCGGTCACGCGCACGACGAGGCTGCCGTCGGGTGCACGCGCCCCCGACAGGCCCACGCTGCCGCCTGCGGGCGTGAACTTGATCGCGTTCGACAGCAGATTGAGCAGGATCTGCTTGAGCTTGACCCGGTCGGCCCAGATCGGCGGGAACTCGTCGAAATCGGCGATCGCAAGGGCGAGATTGCCGCGCTGCGCGCGGTCGTCGACAAGGCGCACGCACGCGTCGACGACTTCGGCCAGCGACACCTGCTCTTCGCGCAAAGTGGCCTGGCGCGCTTCGATCTTCGAGAGATCGAGAATGTCGTTGATGAGGGTGAGCAGATGGCGGCCCGACTCGCGGATGTCGCGCGCGTATTCTTCGTAGCGCGCGTCGCCCAAGGGTCCGAAGAGCCGGTCTGTCATGATCTCGGAAAAGCCGATGATGGCGTTGAGCGGCGTGCGCAGCTCGTGGCTCATGTTGGCGAGGAACTGCGATTTCGAGCGGTCGGCGAGCTCGGCTTGCTCCTTGGCAAGGCGCAGCGCTTCTTGGGCCGCTTCGCGGTCGCTGATGTCGGTGAAGCTCGAGACCGAGCCGCCGTCCGACAGCGGCTGCACGTCGATCTCGACCGTGCGCCCGTCGGCCATGTCGATCGTGAATTTGCTGGGCGTTTTGGCGCGCAAGGCTGCCAGCGTCTTTTCGACGAGTTGCTCGGACCTTTCGGTGCGGAATACGCCGCGGCCGATCGCCGCGCGCAGCACCGTTTCGACCGCAATGCCGGGGGCGACGTCGCGCTCCTCGATGCTGCCGATTTCGAGATAGCGGCGGTTGTAGACGACGATGCGCTGCTCGGCGTCGCACACGCACATGCCTTGCGCCATGTTCGCGAGTGCCAGTTCGAGCTGGGCGCGCAGCGTCGTGAGGGCCGCGTCGGCCGCGATGCGGTCGGTGACGTCGAGCAGGATGCCGTCCCACAGGACGGCGCCGGTGGCTTCGAAGCGCGGGCGGGCCGTCACTTCGATCGACAGGATCCGGCCGTTGGCATGGCGCCCCCGGCCGATCCAGCTCACGGCCGACATGTCGCGTGCGGACGCTTCGAACGCGTCCTTGAAGCGCTGCAGATCCTCGGCCAGCAGGATCGAGCGCAGCGAGCCGCCGCTGAGGCGCATCACGCGCTCGGCCGAATAGCCGAACAGCTCTTCGAGGGCGGCCCCGATCCACACGATGTTCGTGCGCCCGTCGGGCAGGCGGCGGCGCTGGAACACCACGCCCGGGATGTTCGCGACGAGCGACTGGTAGCGCTGGTCGGACTGGCGCAGGCTGCGCTCGCTGTCCTCGACGCGGCCCAAATGGCGCGACAAAGCAAGGATCAGGAACACGACCGAAGCCAGCACCAGCACCGAAAACGGCACCGAGACCTGCAGCGACTGGCGCCATTCGGCGAGGAAATCTTCGGGCGCCACCCCGCCATAGACGACCCAGCCGCGGCCCGGCACGGGGCTGAAGGCGAACAGCCGGTCGATGCCGTCGATGCTGGCCGAGCGCTCGCTCAGCGTCTCGTTCTGCTGGAAGGCGCGCAGGGCGATCGGGAAGGTCGATGCCGTCGCGATCGAGCCCCGATCGACGGCCGGCACGCGGGTCACCTGATGGCCGCGCACGTCGACGATCGCAAAGACGCTGCGCCGGCCGCTGTCCAGGCGCCTGAAGATGCGCTCGAAAGCGCCGCGCGGGATCTCCGCGACGATGAGGCCGTACTGGCCGTTGTCGCGCCCGATGACGGGCGCCGAAATCGAGATGCAGCCTTGGCAGGCGGGGCCGTCATCGGTCGGCGGATCGACGACGCTCAGCAGCACGCCGTCGCCGACCGTGGCCATGAACGCGCGATGCGCGAACGACGTCCCCGGCAGGGTCGCGTCGCTGGATGCGCGCAGCCGGCCGTCTTTGTCGATCGCCATGAGCCGACCGATCGCGGGCTCGGCCGCCGTGAAACGCATCAGCATTTCCGACATGCGCGAGATGTCGGCACCTTGCTGCCAGAATTCGGTTTCGGCGAGATCGACGGCGGCGGCGAGCACGCCGAGATCGACGGCCGCCAGCGTGCGCGCCACTTGCTCGGCCAACACATTTGTGATGTTGCGAATCTCGCGCTCGGCCACGCGCTGGGCTTGGTCGGCGTTGGCGCGCGCGTTGAAGACGAAATAGCCCGCGAAGGCGACGCTGATGCCGACGGCAAGACCGATCAGTCCCCACCGGAAGCGCGAATAGCCGAGTTGCAGCGGGCCGCGGCGCAGCGAACGGCCATCGCTGTCGCTAGACAGCATTGGCGCGCCGGGCGGAGATCGACATGCGGCAGCTTCGCGCGTCGATCGTGGCACGCAGGCTGTCGGTCGACAGCACGCCTTCGAGCACGTGGCCTTCGCCTTGGAAAAACACGTTCGCGACGAACCTGCCGTTCGCCTCGACATAGCTCGACGCGCGGATCGGCGTGCGCGTCGGATTCTCGGCGTCGGCAAATTCCAGCGCGAGCTCGCCGAGCTTCAGCGTGCCGCGCACGACGTAGCGCCGCTCGCAGCGCGACTCAGGGCCCGTGCTGCGGAAGCCTTCGCCCACGAACACGCCGTCGGCGGCCGAAATCGCCCCGCCGCCGCCGCGCACGCCGCATGCGGCGAGTGCCGCAGCCATGCCGACAATCCCAAGCCAGCGCCATGTCGGTGCACGCAAGCGCTTCATTTCGCTCGTTCCCTTGTTGAAAGTCGGAGTCTCGCTTTTTGCGCGGTTTGGCGCAACTGCATCGAAGCTTTACCTTCCTGTAAGGGGATGGTTTATGCTTCTCGGCAGCGTCGTTGGAAAGGGAAAATGCCATGAATATCGGCGAAGTTGCTGCGGCAACCGGCATGACGGCCAAGTCGATCCGCTATTACGAGTCCGTCGGGCTGGTCGCACCGGCGGCGCGCGGCCAAAACAACTACCGCGCCTACGGGACGCGCGAAATCGCCGAATTGCGCTTTGTGCACCGGGCGCGCTCGCTCGGGTTTTCCGTCAAGGACGTGGCCGATCTGTTGGCGCTCTGGCGCGACCGCAGCCGGGCGAGCCAACAGGTCCATGCGATGGCGGCGGCCCATATGACGGCGATCGAGCAAAAAATCGCCAATCTCGAGGCGATGAAGGCGACGCTGCAGACGCTGCTGCGGCGCTGCCACAACGACGACCGGCCCGACTGCCCGATCCTCGACGATCTGGCGCGCTAGTCCGGCCTCGAATCGCGCTATAAATCGCCGATGGCCCGCCACGCTCCGCCCGCTGCAAGGGGATTTGCCCGCGATTTCGGCGTCGCTGCTCTCGTTGCGATTCCGCTGATCGCGGCGAGTGCGGGCGCTTACGTCTATTGGCAGGCCGCCACACTTGCGCCCGACGCACCGGAGCCGGTCACGGTTGCGCTGGCAGGTGTGAGCGAAATCGGCGAGGCCGAGCCGGTGGTCGTGGCGCGCACCCAAGCGCGCGCCCCCGCACCAGTCGCGGCACCCGAAACCGTCGTGCCGTTTTTCGAGATCGTGCGCGTGGGCGCATCGGCCGCGCCTGCGCCGCCTGCGCCGGTTGCGCCGGTTGCGCCAGTCGCGGCCGTTGCACCTGCACCAGCCGCGGCCTCGCCGCGTGCGAG
>VYKU01000218.1_pt1 | contig 21015 bp, 6 predicted proteins | sample 5114491 | NCBI WGS metagenome assembly VYKU01 (sample SAMN12291796, study PRJNA351875) | freshwater metagenome | isolation source: freshwater lake | place: USA: Michigan, Gull Lake | collected 2011-07-05 | reverse complement strand
GCTTTATTCGATTTCTCTACGGTTGAAGATTTAATCAATTGGTTAAATACTTTAACTGCTTAGTTTACGTTAGCGATCGCATCTTCGCCATGACAAGGGGTAAGATTGCTTTGGGGGGGTTTTTAGTGGAAATTATCCCCCTCGCCATCACCCGCTAAAATTTTCATGGTGAGGGAGTAATTCAGAGATAAGCTTCATCTCAACACCATTATCGAGAAAACGGGTTTCTTCAAGAAACCCGTTTTCTCGAATAGAAGTGAGGTCTGCCAAAGGGAATTGACAGACGGCAAAACATAGGATAGCATTTGTATAATTCTTATCAAAATACGGAGAAAATATGAGTCTAGTTATTTCCCAAGAAGTGATTAAAGCAAGTGGTTTGTCAGAGGATGAACTGTTAAAGGAGATTGTTATTATGTTATTCCAACAAGATAAGATTAGCTTAGGAAAAGCAAGTGAGTTATTAAGTATTAATCAAATCAAGTTTCAACGGCTGCTTTCTGAACGAGGAATTTGTATTCACTATGATGTGGCTGAGTTTCAGGAAGATATTAAGCATTTAAAAGAGAAAGGTTGGCTATGATTATTATTAGCGATACTTCTCCTCTCAGCAGTCTTGCTCTTGTTGGTTATCTATCAATCTTAAAAGATATTTATACTAATGTTATTATTCCCCAAGCAGTTGCCAATGAATTGGCTAATTTGACTGAGTAAGATATCCGCATTAAAGCGATAATTTCTCTGAACTGGATACAGGTTCAACAAGCCGCTAATTTGGAACTTGTGGCTTGTTTAAGGAATGAATATAATTTAGATATTGGCGAAGCAGAAGCAATCGCTCTTGCCTTAGAATTAAAAGCAGATGAATTGTTAATTGATGAACGTCTTGGCCGGAGGGAGGCTGTGCGTTTGGGGTTGTCAATTACGGGGTTTCTAGGAGTTCTTTTAATCGCTAAAAATAGAGGATTGATTTCTAAGGTTCAACCCATAATCGATGCTCTAATACTCCACGCAAATTTTCGCATCAGTCGTCAACTTCATGAGGAGGTTTTGCGAACTGCAAATGAATTAGATTAAGTTGTGATTTTAGAAAACGGGTTTCTTTGAGGAACCCGTTTTCTGCAAAGGCTTCTTTTTTAGATAATGATTTGCTACCTAAATTCGGTGAAAAACCCGAAGGGTGGCATCCGTCAGGCTTCCTAGAAAGTTTTACTCGTTCAAGGCCGAATTTGAAGTCTTTTCTGAACGAAACCCCCTACTATCTGTTGTCAAGGTTCAGTTTTTAGCTTGGTTATCGCTTTTTCCATTGTTGCTTAAAGCCGTCCTAAAAGGACGGGGTTTTAACCCAAATTTTCGATAAGGTGGGTAGGGCATCTTTGACAGTGCCACAACGATATAGGTTAGACAGACTTTCTAGAATATATCGTAATCGAATAGAAGCGCGGTTTCAACCCGCTTCTATTCACCACAAAGAATCCCTGTCGTTTTGACGCAGGGAGATGTCAAAAACTGAGAGTAGTTCACACTCTAATATCTATCCCGGGAAAAACTACGGGGTGAGCGATATCGGTCTTCGGGTATTTAAACGAATCCCGCACGGCCTGTCGCTCCAGGAGCGTGCGAGCCGGTAATCGGTAGAGCGCCCCGTGGTTTTATCCTTAACGGTGAAAGTGATCGAGCCATCTGACGACTGTTCGATACCGGCCGGCCCCTCTAGAAAAGTCCCCTCTGGAACGGTAGCGACCGGTTTGAAAGCGCCTTGTATTTCCACAAAAAGAACCTGACGGGTAATTCCCCACAACGGCTCTTTATCCACTTTTTGAAACAAACTCAACCAACTTCCGGCGAGTGTGTTGGGAACAGAGATACCTATCACCAGTGGCCCTGCTTTGATTTCCCTCAGAAAAGGATCGCGGAAACCACCAGCGTTAGTCACGAAAGTTCTCCCGGAGTGAGTGCTGTGGATGTACCACCCAGTTATAAGGTTCCGACTCCGCGCACTTTCTCCTGAAAGTATTGTAGCGACAGTAATCCCATCGTAAAAGAACAACTCATCTTTTATGCCTCTGAGCAAAATACCTCGTAATTGCGGGACATCGTAAACGGGGTGAACAAGACTAGCACCCCGTGCGATCGCGACCATCTCTTTCGCTTCTCCAGCAATGATCTCGAAGGTGGTAAGGGATGATCGTCCCCAAAATGTAGCGCGATGACCAGTGATAAATACGCGATCCAACGCACGGCTGTAAACTCCCTGAGCGAGGATACAGTTACCCCAGAAACGATGCCAAAACGAGCAGGGTCGCTCGTAGAGTTCGGGAAGTGCCTTCGGTGTGCCAAGGGTAGGGAGATTGGCTTTCAGATCGAGCCGGGCTATATAATCGATTTGTCCTCCATCGATCCAGAGCCAACCATCTTGTGTCGAAACCAGAGCCTCAATCTGGCCGTAATCGTATTGCGGGGCCCTCACCGATACAAGAGGTGTGGTCGCGCCACTCCGCTTCAGTAGCAGGGTATCGACACCGGAGACGACTACCTCCAACGATTGGCCCCGCGTTGGGATTGTTACTCGTGCCGGTTTATTCGGGGATAATATTAATCTCGTCTCTGGTTTTCGCTCTACCGGTGAGAGGCAATATTTATCTAAAGGTTCGGCTATAACTCGCGGAACGTTAGCGACGAGAATTAAAAAAAACCATCGAAAAATAGGTCGCCACCAATTCCGATAATCATCCTGACCACCCCAAGAATGGCTAAATAACATAAGCGGTTTCTTTAAAGAATATTATGACGGGTAGCGGTGGGCGTTTCGCCGATCCGTCGCTGTTCGGTGCTAGAGAAAAGTTTTTCACTACAGCTATTTCTAGACGAAATTCCTTCAAATTTACTTATATATTTCCTAAAAATTGGTGACAAACTAAAATATATACTTTCTGTCTTAGTTGTTGCTATCAAATAACGTTCCCGCAAAGACTGCAAGCCATTAATATATTCCATTGATGATAGTTCTAAGGTTTCTTTTAATTTTTGCCTAGACACAGGATTTTCAAAATTGCTTAATCGTAAGACAATTTCCTGTTCTACGGGAGATAGTCTAGTAAATAAATGTTTTAATCGAGATTCCATTGCTGTAGTAATAATTAGGTTATTCTCTGCTAGAAACTCAGCTACTTGGCCAGCAAAAACATCTTTAATTAAACTAGCAATATCTTTTAAGTAAGCTAAGTTTCCTTCATATAGTTCAATCAGCTTTAGCCAACTATCTCGATCATTTAATCCTATATTTTCTAAAATTGTAGAATCATCAATACCTAATAACTCTAAGTATTTTATTGAATACAATTCTTCATCTAAACAGTGCATCTCAGCACATTGTTCTTGACTGATTAAGATTAAATTGCTCTGATGTTCAATATCTGTAATCATTTTAAACAAGCTTTGATAATCCTGATATTCAGTTTGATATTGACCAGCGAATACACCAGGTATAAAGAGATTTTGCACATCATCTAAGATGATTAGAGATTTTTTCTCTGTCAGAATGGCAAATAGTTGTTTTAATTTATCGGCTATGATCTCATGGGGAGATTGATTACAAGTAGTCAATATATCGTCAACCAGCAACTCTAAGGATTTAGGGAATTTTAGACTTCTCCAAATGATAACTTCAAATTTATCTAAATTGAGATCGACAAATCTTTTTACTAAAGCTGTTTTGCCAATTCCACTCAATCCCAAGACTGAGATTAATCGGATATTTTGGTTTAGTAGCCAGTGAGAAAGTGTCTTAAGTTCAGTCTCTCTCTCGTAAAAGCTTATTATTTGAGGAGCCAGAGTCAAATCGTGATTAAGGGATTTACTATTTTGATTATTTTTCTGAAATATTTCATCAATTCTGCTTAATTCTTTCAGTTCAAAATTAAAAGTATGATTATTGTTCTGTTGGTTGTTACTTTGTATTATAATTGGTGAAGATAGCACACTTAATCTTGTTAAAGTTGAACAAAAATTAGATTTTTTTATATCCTCACCTAAAGCTTCAGACAAAAGTTGCCATAATTGAGACCCCACATCACTCAGATGATTTTTCGTAACTTGGTACTTTTTGGCCATATCGTCATAAGTCTGTCTTTGCCAAGTTCCCTCAACTACAGCGCGTTGCAAATCATCCAGATGTTTTCCTGTTTGTTCAAAGACTACACTATCAGCAAATTGTAACGCTTCGTTTACATTCATTTATCTATACAGGGTAAGGCTTTGAGATATTATATCATAGCTTGATTCTGATTTTTCCGACTTTTTCCGTTGTTAATGTTAAGAAATTGTAATATAACTGCCGTTTAAATCCTATTTTTTCTGGTTGTCAAGTCAAGGAAACGCTTTTAGGATGGCAACGACAATTAAGTTAATTTATCTTAATAGGTTAGGAACTTTGTTAAGAAATTACGGTAATTTCCCGGCTTTGATGTCAAAATTCGCTTTTCCTAAGTTAAGATGGTCTCCAATAAATAACGCAAAACCCACACGAATACATTAACCCTGTCATCCACCTTTGGTTACTGCTATGGCTACTAATCCTCTGCTTATTCCCACTCTCAATCAGGCTATTACTGATGTCGTTAACCTACTCAATGAGTTTGCTGACGATTCTCTGTTCAGTGAAAAGGTGCGTTTGGTTTTTGGGGTAGATGTTTCAAGTCAGGTGTTTAAGGCTTTAATTGCTGATTTGCCCGAAATTGAAGTGGTAGGCGACGAGGTGTTACAAGGCGCATTAGGTGCGTTTTCGGCGCAGACGGGGAAGATTTATCTTTCTCAAGGGTTGGTGAGTGGTGATATAAATAAGTTGGAAGCGATATTAATTGAGGAAATTGGGCATTATGTGGATGCTCAAATTAATCCGGTGGATAGTGCGGGAGATGAGGGAAGGATTTTTGCGGCGTTGGTGATGGGAGAGAGTTTATCGGGTGCTGAGTTAGCGCAGTTGAAAGCAGAAGATGATCACGGAGTGATTAATGTTGATGGACAGGTGATCACAATTGAAATGGCGAATTTGACAGGGGATGGTAATAATAACAATATTTCGGGGACAAATAATGATGAACCAGGTGTAATCATTGGTGGTGCAGGCACAGACTCACTCACCCTCTATGGACTAGCAACAGGAACAACCGTTAACTATATTGACCCTAATAATGGCAGCACTTCGGGAGGGGGAAGTTTTAAAGAAATTGAGAGTTTCTACTTCCGAGGCAATAACACCAGTGGTAATGACAATGTTAACGCTTCGGGGGCTAATTATGCCAATTTATACGGTGAAGCTGGGAATGATACTTTAATTGTTAGTTTTAGTAGAACTAATTTCCAAGTTGGTGAAGATGGTAAAGCGTTCGTTCCCGTGACCGTTACTCGTAATGGAGACATTGGGGAAGGTTCGGTCACATTGTCTCTAAACGATGGAACGGCTACTAATTCTCAAGATTATAATTCACAAACTTTCACGGTTAATTTTAATCCTGGAGAAAGAACTAAAACCGTAGATATTCCCATTATTAGTGATACGGTTGCTGAAACCAGCGAAACTATCAATTTAACCTTGAGTAATCCGACTGGTGATCTTGTTCTTGGTACTCAAAAAAACGCCACCCTAACTATTATTGATAATGATACCGTTTGGGCAGGTTTTGCTGATGTTGTTTTAGATTATTTTGATAGTGGTGCAGGTCCAATTCCTGGTCCTTATGGATTTATTGGGAATGGTGGAACAACTCCTATTAATTTGGATGCTGCTTTAGGAAATGATCCTGTTTCATCCTTGGTTAATACTGTTACCTTACCGACAGGTTCTTTTATTACTCTTGGGTTTATCGATGAAACCATTATAGATGGGCCAGGAAATGATATTTTTGTCAGAGAGGATGGTGCTGCTGGTGATCGCGCCAATGTTTTTGTCAGTTCTAATCTTATTGATTTTACTTTCTTAGGGGTTGCTCAAGATAATATTACGACAGCCTTTGATCTGAGTAGTATTAACTATACTGAACCTGTACGCGCCGTCAAAATTGTTGGTTTAAATCTTGCTGGTAGTGTACCTGGGTTTGATTTAGTAAACGTTCAAGTTTTAAATCAAGGATCTGCGGCTGGAAAATTGGCATTTGAAACCCCTAATTTCAGCATTAACGAAAATGGGACTCCTGTTACTGCTGTAACTGTCACTCGTACCGGCGGAAGCAATGGCGCACTCAGCGCAACTGTTAAACTAACAAATGGGACAGCTACCGCACCATCTGACTATAATAATACAGCCATTACCGTTAATTTTGCGGCTGGAGAAATCAGTAAAACTGTTACTGTTCCCATTGTTAATGATACCCTTCCCGAACCCGATGAAACGGTTCAATTAATCCTCACTAACCCCACCGGCGGGGCAACTATTGGCGGACAAAATACTGCTACTCTCAATATTGTTGATAATGATGCTGCAATATTAATTACCGGTTTTCCTCAAGGTTCACAAGGCAGTAATTTAGGTAAAAGTACGATAATTATTGCGGGGCAAAATTTCTCGCCTACTGACAAAATTAGCATTATTTCTCCAACGGGTACTGAAACCTTAGCCAATCAGGTTTATTGGGTGAATAAAACCGAAGCTTGGGCAACTTTTAACCTGCAAGGTTTAGCGACAGGACAGTATGATGTTAAGGTGATGAATGGCATTAATACCTATACATCTAATGATACCTTTAACGTCAATAATGGTTCTCTGGGAAATCTTGATATTGACTTAAGTTATCCAGCTAAGGGTTTCGTGAGAGTCACTTATAAAAATATTGGACGAACTGATCTAATCGCGCCTTTACTCAGAATAAATGCTACTAATGCTACTGTTAATTATCCCGAAGAAAATACGATTAGTGCTACTCTCAAACAACTATTAAATCTGTCTTTGGCAACCAGTGATAATGGTCCGGCGGGTATTCTTGCTCCCGGTGAAAGTGGAGAGTTTTACTTCCAATATACCCCTAATGGTAACGGTTTAATTAGCTTTTCAGTTGATCAAGTTCCAGCGAATGAAGTAATTAATTGGGAAACTATTAAAGCTGAATCTCGCACTGATTATGGTTATATTGATGCTGCTGCTTGGGATGCTTCATGGAGTAATTTAACTGCTAGTTTAGGCACAACTACTGGACAATTTCAAGCAGTAATGGCCGAAAATGCTAACCATTTAAGTCAGTTGGGACAGCCAACTAATGATATTACTCGTCTTTTTGCTTTTGAATGGCAACAAGCAGCTAATAACTTATCTAATATTAGTCTAATTGATGCAACAGATGTAGTTGATACTGCACCCGGTTTATCGTTAAGCTTTAATCGCACCTTCTATCAGTCTATTGCTGAACGCTACAACTTAGGAACATTAGGACGGGGTTGGTCTAGTCAGTGGGATTTACGCGCTACAACTAACAGTCAAGGTGATGTTGTTATCCGCAGTGTGGGAGATTTACAGCGTCTTTTTGAAAAGCAAACCGATGGCACTTTTCTGGACGATGACGGTGCAAAAGTTACCATTACCAATGGACAATACACCTTAAAAGAAACCAGTGGTCTAGTCTCTTTCTTCGGAACCGATGGCAAACTCAATTATGTTCAAGATACCAACAGTAATCGGATTACTCTGCAATATACCAATGGGCAGTTAACTAAACTACTGCATACCAATGGGGATAGTTTAACCCTCACTTATAATGCCCAGGGACGGATTAATCAGATTACGGACTCGGCAGGTCAAGCCACCACCTACACTTACAACAGCACTGGCGAAAATTTGTTATCGGTAACGGGAGTAGATGGAACCATTACCTATAGCTACGATACGGGGACAGTGGCGGCTAAAAAGCATTCTCTGTTGTCGGTGACATCGGATTTAGGTTATCAGCGTAGTTTTGAATACGATAATCAAGGTCGTCTCACCAAAGAATCTAGCAACGGAAACACTCAAACCCTAACCTACAGTTATGATAATGTAGGTGGTGTAACGGTGACAGATAGCACAGGAGCCTCTCAAACTGTTTTATTAGATGACCGAGGTAATAGGGGACAAATTCGCGGGGTTAATAACCAAAATCTGCTCTTTAATTATGATGCAGATGGTAATTTACTAGGTGTAACTTTACCCAATGGCAGCCAATCGGGTTATACTTACGATAGTAAGGGTAATTTAACTCAACAAACTAATTTACTCGGTCAAAAGACTAATTTTACCTACGATGCTACCTTCAATCAATTAACAGGTTTTACAGATCCTAAAGGTAATGGAGTTAGTTATAGTTATGATACTAAAGCTAATCTGAATAAGATTACCTACTCTGATGGTAGTACCCAACAATTTACTATTGATGCTTTAGGGAATATTACCAGTTCTGTTAACCGTCGCGGTAGTAATATTTCCTACACTTACAATACCAGTGGCCTGCTGACCAAGAAACAATATGCTGATGGTTCTAGTGTTAACTACAGCTACGATACAAGAGGCAATCTTACCAGCGTAGTTGATGGAACAGGAACGATGACCATGCTCTATGATACTGCTAACCGTCTTACTAAGATAACCTATCCTAATGGTCGTTCTCTATCCTATACCTATAATGCAGATGGTCAACGCACCAAATTAGTTTCTAGCGATGATTATACGGTTAACTATACTTATGATACTGTCGGTCGTTTAAAGTCTTTAACCAATGCTACCGGACAAAATATTATTACCTATGACTACGATAGTGCCGGTCGTCTAATTAAGGAAACTAATGGCAATGGAACTTATACCACCTATGAATATGATCTACAGGATCAGTTAACTAAATTAGTCAACTATAAAGCCAATAATACGGTTAATTCTCAGTATCAATATACTTATGATAATTTAGGTCGCCGTAATGCTATGACCACCCTAGATGGGGTCTTTAAATATGGTTATGATGCGATTGGTCAATTAACTTCTGTGATTACTCCTACCAATCGCACGATTACCTATACCTATGATGCTGCAGGAAACCGCATCGGGGTAACGGATAGCGGAGTCACTACTAACTACACTACCAATAACCTCAATCAATATAGCAATGTAGGTAATGCGGTTTATACCTATGATACGGATGGGAATTTAATCAGTAAAACCCAAGGGGGACAGACTTCTAATTATACCTATAATGCCGAAAATCGCCTCGTTAAAGTTGTTACTCCTTCAGGGACTTGGGAATATCAATATGATGGGTTGGGTAATCGTACTGCGACTACTGTTAACGGACAAAAAACGGAATATTTAGTTGATCCCTTTGGTTTTGGTGATGTGGTTGGGGAATATAATAATAATAGCTTAGTGGCTAATTATACTCACGGAATCGGCTTAGTTAGTCGGGTAAATGGTAATAATAGTAATTATTATGATGCTGATGCGATCGGGTCAACTGTTGGGTTAACTGCAAATGATGGTAGTTATGTTAATAAGTATAGTTATTTACCCTTTGGAGAGGATTTAACTAAGGTTGAAACTGTGGCTAACCCCTTTGAATATGTGGGTCAATGGGGGGTAACGGATGAGGGAAATGGTCTCGATTTCATGCGGGCAAGGTTTTATGATACTGGTTTGGGAAGGTTTACCAGTGTTGATCCGATTGGGTTGAATGGTGGGGATACAAATTTTTATCGGTATGTATCAAATGATCCGGTAATTTTTGTTGATCCGTTAGGACTCGCTCGATTTAAATACCGTCCTTTAAACGGTTTTGGAGGACTGTTCTACCCCATAGGACGAAATCCACTAGATAACTATACCAACACTGAGATTGCTCATGAACAGATTTTCTATGATAATAATGGTGGAAATGAAGGGTTTTTCAAGGATGGAAGGGTAAGAGACGATGCCGACCAAAGACAACCTTACGACGAAAGTTCTGCCAGTGAACATTATAATGATGATCTGCTTAAAGAAGCCGTAAACAATGTCCCTGTAAAACCCTACAAAGTAATTCCGCTCCCTGATGGCGTTGATACTGACAATTGTCAATCTTGGGCAGAAAGAGTCAGGGATGAATATCAACGTCGTAGTGGCAATCGTGATACTGACGGTGATGGTATTCCTGATAAGGACGATACTGATGATGACGGTGATGGTATTCCTGATAAGGATGATACTGACGATGATGGTGATGGTATTCCTGATAATGATGATGCTGATAAAAATGAGACCCCCGACACTCCAAACCCCAACAAAGGCGGTACATACAACGATCCCCACCTTAACACCCTCGACGGTTTAGGTTACGACTTCCAAGCAGTAGGGGAATTTACCCTCGTCAAATCCACCACCGACGACTTTGAAATCCAAACCCGTCAACAACCTTGGGGAAGTAGTACCAGCGCCTCCGCTAATACTGCAATTTCAATTAAAAGTGGTGGTCAACGCATCGCCTTGTATGCGAATCAAACCAACCCCCTACTAATTAACGGTGTTGCTGTCACCCTTCCCGATGGGGGACTCTATGCAGTGGGTCAAAACCTGGTTACTCGTTCTGGTAGCAAATACAGTATTATTACTGCTAATAATGACCTCATTCTCGTTAATAATCGCGGTACTTTCCTAAATATTAATCTTGGGTTAGCTGATAATCGCCAAAGTAAAGTAGTCGGACTTTTGGGCAACTTTAACAATAACCGTAATGATGACTTTGCTCTGCGTAACGGCACAGTTATCGGCGGGACTATCACCAATCAACAACTCTACGGTGATTATGCAGCGAGTTGGCGTATTACTCAAGCAACATCTCTCTTTGACTACGCTTCAGGACAAACAACCGCCAATTTTACGGATCTAACATTCCCTAGGAATGTTATTACTACAGCATCTCTTACCCCCGCACAACGCGCAGCCGCAGAACAAATTGCTCGTAATGCAGGTATTACTGATCCGAGTGTATTAGAAGATGTCATCCTAGATATTCACCTGAGTAATGGCGATACTACCTTTATCGAGGGAGCCATCAACGGAGCCATCAATCAACAACGACTAGAAACCGTCAATGCTCCTAACACTATCATCAATCCAGATGGACTAGGATCTCAACATTTGCTACCTAGCAACAGCGTTATTCCCTATACCATCCGCTTTAGTAATAATGCAGCCGCAGGAACCACACCTGTTGCACAAGTTACCATCACTCAAACCCTCGATTCAGATCTCGATCTCAATACTTTTACCCTCGATGACATCAATTTTGGAACTCTTACTCTTGATGTTCCTACTGGCGTACAAAATTACAGCCAACGCCTTGATTTGCGAACCACTCGCGGTGTCTTTGTTGATGTCAATGCCGATTTAAATACCTCTACCAGGGTATTAACTTGGACATTTATTGCTATAGATACTACCACAGGCAACCCTGCTAATAGTACCACTCAGGGATTCTTACCACCCAATGACGCAAACGGCTCCGGGAGTGGTTTTGTTGGTTACAGCATCCAACCTAAAGCTAATAGTCCCAGTAACACCCGTATAGATGCACAAGCAAGCATCACCCTTAATACCCAGACTATCCAAACTAACCCCGTTTTTAACACCGTTGGTGATACCAGTGTTACTCTGGCAGTTTCTCCTAGTAGTGTTACCGAAGACGGGACAGCTAATCTGGTTTATACCTTCACTCGTTCTGGTGTAACAACAAATGCTTTAACAGTCAATTACACCCTCGGTGGGACAGCGACCCTTAATACCGACTACACTCGCACAGGGACTACCAATACTGTCACCTTCGCAGTTAATTCATCCACTGCGACTGTAACAATTGACCCCACTACTGATACCATAGTTGAAAGTAATGAAACCGTCATTTTAACCCTCGCGACCGGGACAGGTTATACAGTAGGTACTCCTAACGCAGCTACGGGTACTATTACTAATGATGATACCAGTGTCACTCTTGCAGTTTCTCCCACAAGTGTTAATGAAGATGGGACAACTAATCTGGTTTATACCTTCACTCGTTCTGGTGTAACAACAAATGCTTTAACCGTTAACTACACAATCGGGGGGACAGCTACCAACGCTGATACTACAGTAGAAAGTGATGAAACCGTCGCTTTAACTCTCGCGACCGGGACAGGTTATACAGTAGGTACTCCTAATACAGCTACGGGTACTATTACTAATGATGATACCAATGTCACTCTTGCTGTTTCTCCCACAAGTGTTACTGAAGATGGGACAGCTAATCTGGTTTATACTTTCACTCGCAGTGGAGATACAACTAATCCCTTAACCGTTACTGATACTACAGTAGAAAGTGATGAAACCGTCGCTTTAACTCTCGCGACCGGGACAGGTTATACAGTAGGTACTCCTAATACAGCTACGGGTACTATTACTAATGATGATACCAGTGTTACTCTTACTGTTTCCCCTGGAAGTGTTACCGAAGATGGGACAGCTAATCTGGTTTATACTTTCACTCGCAGTGGAGATACAACTAATCCCTTAACTGTTAACTACAGTATTGGTGGGACAGCTACTCTCAATACCGATTACACTCGTACAGGGACTACCAATACAGTCACCTTCGCAGCAGGTTCATCGACTGCTACCGTAACAATTGACCCCACTACTGATACTACAGTTGAAAACAATGAAACTGTCATTTTAACTCTTGCGACCGGGACAGGTTATACAGTAGGTACGACTACCGCAGTTACAGGGACTATTTTTGATCTTTTGTCTCAAGGATTAAAAGGTCAATATTATAATGGTTATTTTGATGATAATTTAGGTTTCTTCTCTCAAAATCCATCTCTTTTAACTCGTATTGACACAAACGTTAACTTTTTAAATAATTCAACATCTTGGAACTTAAACACTATCTCTCAATTAGCTGACTTAGAAACGTTTAGTGCCCAGTGGAATGGTTATATTAATATTCCTGTAACTGGTAATTATACTTTTTATCTCAATAGTGATGATGCTTCCTATCTCTTTTTAGATAGTGCAACTTTAGCCCCTACGCCAACTAATGCAACCATTAATAATGGCGGACTTCATGTTGAAAAAGAAGTAAGTAAAACTGTAAATTTAACAGCAGGATTACATGATATTTTGCTCGTTTTTGGCGAGAGAACCGTGCAAAATATCATGCAGTTTTCTTGGTCAAGTAGTGATGCTAATATTACTAAGCAAATTGTTCCTAGTAGTGCTTTATTTAATGATGGTCAACTTGCAGTTGGTAGCCTAGCTTTTAGTTCTCCTACTTTTAGTGTCAATGAAGATGGAACGCCTGTTACTGCTGTAACAGTCAATAGAACCGGAGGAAGCTTCGGCGAAGTGGGCGCAACTATTTCTCTTTCAGACGGTACAGCAACAGCAGGGAATGACTACATTAATACCCCCATTACCGTAACTTTTGCTAATGGTGAAACCAGTAAAACAGTTACTATTTCCATCAATAATGACACGGTTTATGAACCCACAGAAACCGTTAACTTAACCCTATCTAACCCTACCAATGGTGCAACATTAGGCACGCAAACAACAGCAGTATTAAACCTCATTGATAATGATGCCGTAGCTGGTGTTTTATCCTTCAGCAATGCCACATATAATATTAATGAAAATGGCACTCCTGTCACCCAAGTTACCATTAACCGGACAGGGGGAAGTGATGGAGCAATTAGCACACAAATCTTATTAACCAATGGAACAGCAACCGCAGGAAGTGATTATGTTGCTACACCGATTACGGTTAATTTTGCTAACGGAGAAACCAGTAAAACCGTCAATATTCCCATCATTAATGATACGGTTTTAGAAAATACCGAAACCATTAATTTAACCCTGGCTAATGCTACAGGAGGAGCAACTATTGACAATGCACAAAAGAACGCAATTGTCAATATTTTGGATGATGATTTTAAACCCACTTTAACGGTTAATATTAATACCCAACAAGTCACCGAAGGTAACACCATTCAGGGAACTATTACCCGCAATACCGACACCACCGAACCCCTAACTGTCACCCTAGTTAATAGTGATAATAGTCAAATTACTGTACCTAATACCGTCACTATTCCAGCAGGTGCAAATTCAGTTAATTTTAATATTACTGCCGTAGATGATACCTTAATTGAACTGCCGAAAAATTATAATATTATTGCTTCTGCTTCTGGGTTTGTTAGTAGTTCTAATACCGTAGCAGTGATAGATAATGATGGCGTAATTTTGACTCTAAATATTCTCCCCCCTTCTCAAGGGGGGTCGGGGGGGATCGCCGAGAATGGCGGTAAAGTTATCGCTACTATTACCCGTAATATTGTTACCAATACTCCCCTAGAAGTTCAACTGAGTAGTAGTGACACCACAGAAGCAACTGTTCCCAGTAGCGTTATTATTGCAGCGAATCAAGCATCAGCAACCTTTGAAATTCAAGGGGTTGATGACACCATTTTAGATGGCACACAAGCGGTTCTTATTACCGCTAAACCCACCTATACAGGGACAAGTTTAACCGTAGATGCTGGACAAGCAACTGCTAATCTTAATGTTACAGATAATGAAAGTCCTAGTTTAACCCTAACCGTAGATAAAAACATTATCAGTGAGACAGGAACAGCTACAGCGACTATTACCCGTAATACTGACACTACAGAAGCATTAACCGTTAATCTTGCTAGTAGCGACACCACAGAAGCAACTGTACCCCAAACCGTTACTATTCCCGTCGGACAAAGTTCTGCTACTTTTATTGTGACTGGGGTAAATGATGGGGTTAATGATGGTATTCAAAGCGTCACCCTGACAGCAACCGCGAACGGGTTTAATAGTGGAGTAAAAACCATCGAAGTTAGTGATATTGATGTCCCAGATTTACAGATTACTAATTTTGCGGCGACAACGAACCCCCTTTATACGGGTAAACAGTCTTATTTAACCTACAAAGTCGAAAATAAAGGGTTATCTCCTGCTTCGGGAACTTGGACAGATAAAGTTTATCTCTCTACCGATAATAAATTAGATAGCAGTGATAGCCTAATTACCGAAACTACTTTCACCCCAGATATTCCCTTTAATTCCTTCTATGAGCGTAATATCCCCTTCTTTGCGCCGAGAAATGCGGGACAATATTATTTAATTGCTACCACAGACGCAAATAATACCGTTAATGAAGGGACGGGTTTAGGAGAACAGAATAACACGATTATTACCCCGATTACGGTTATTCCTGCTTATAAAGCTACGGTTTACACTGATACGGTAATTGGTACAAACAGTCAATCGGTGACATTGCGGGGAAGTGCGGTTAATAATGCGGATAATTCCCCTGTACCCTTTGAATTTGTCAGCATTAAAATTGAAAATAACGGTACAATTCGGGATTTAAGCGCGTTTACCGATGGTAACGGCAATTTTGTTAAGAGTTTTAATCCCTTACCCACTGAAGGGGGACAATATAACATTAATGCTTATTTCCCCAATAATCCCAATGAAGACAGCGCACCGGAAGACAGTTTTCAACTGTTGGGAATGAAATTTAATACCAATCAAGTCACTAATAAAGTGATTGCAGATACACCCTTTACGGGTTCGGTGACACTGGAAAATATTACTAATATTGGGATAACGGGAATTACTGCAACGGTTGACAGTGTGGTTGAGGGTTGGACTGTGCAGGTAAATAGTCCCTCAACTTTAGCAGGTTCGGGGAATAATACGATTAGTTATACCATTAATGCACCGAATGATTCTTATATCACTCAAGATACCTTTAAGATCAAGCTTACCAGTGCAGAAGGCGCAACGGCAGTATTACCTGTTAATGTTAATTTAGAGCGTATTGTCCCCCGTTTAGTCGCTTCTACCAATTTAGTCAGCAGTGGAATGTTACGGGGTAATCAAACCGTTGTCGAGTTTCAGGTGACGAATGAAGGGGGAGGAATTGCTCAAAATATTGAGGTAGAGTTACCTAATGAACCTTGGTTAAAGTTAGCTTCTCCTGCGACAATTTCCGCATTAAATCCGGGACAATCTACTACAGTTACTTTATTACTGACTCCAGATTCTAATTTACCCTTAACAGAATATTTTGGTAATTTCTACTTGGATGCAGAAGGGAATGATGGGGATTTATCGGTTAATTATAATTTCCGTGCGATAAGTGATGCTAAAGGTAATATTTCCATTAATACGGTTGATGAATTATTCTATTTTGCCGAAGGTTCACCCAAGTTAGCGAATGCAACGGTAACGCTACGGGATTATTTTACTAATCAAGTAATCGCTACTGCGGTGACAGATAATACGGGATTAATTAACTTAGCAAATATTAAAGAGGGTTATTATAACTTAGAAATTAAGGCAGACAGACACGATACTTTCCGTCAGATTATCCAATTAGATGCAGGGGAAACGGAGAATATTAACGCCTTTTTATCCCGTAATACGGTGCAATATAACTGGACAGTTACACCGACAGAAATTGAGGATAAATATAATATTACTGTTGAGAGTGTTTTTGAGACTGATGTACCCATTCCTACAGTAGTTATCGATCCGCCATTAATTGATTTAGAAGGGTTAGATGTGGTTGGTCAAGTCATGCAAATAGATATGACTTTGACTAATCATGGTTTAATTGCTGCCAATGATCTTAAGTTTAGTTTTAGTGATCATCCTTTCTATAAAATTGAACCTCTGATTAATAATATTGAGTCATTAGGGGCAAAAAGCTCTTTAACTGTTCCTGTCAGAATTACTCGTATTGCTGATGAGAATACTGGTGGCGGCGGTACTGGTGGTGGTACTGGCGGCGGTACTGGTGGTGGTACTGGTGGTGGTACTGGTGGTGGTACTGGTGGTGGTACTGGTGGTGGTACTGGTGGTGGTACTGGTGGTGGTACTGGCGGCGGTACTGGTGGTGGTACTGGCGGTGGTACTGGTGGTGGTACTGGTGGTGGTACTGGTGCTTGTGGGATGTCTGGATCTGTTCAATTCTCTTATGAATGTGGTGGCCAGAATGTTGGTAAAAGTGTAGTAATAGGTGTTAATAATGTCGATGGCTCTGGTGGTTGTCCCCCTTGGAATCCTTGGGGGGATGGTCCTGGTAGTGGTAGTTTTGGTTTTGGTGGTTCAGTAGGCGGCGGCACATCCAATTGTAATCCTTGTGTTGATAAGACATTAACAGCTATTGCAGAATGCGCTATTAGTTTTATTCCTTTGCCAGTGCCAGAACCTATACCCTGTATTGAAAGCGGATTAGACTGTTTTGAGCAACTAAACAAGAAGAATTTAAATGATATTAATAGTAATGCTATTTTGCCATGTATTCAAACAGGTCTTGAATGCTTTAAAGATATCCCTGTGCTAGGTAGTCTAATCACAATTCTAGACTGTACTTGTAAAATTATTAATGCGTGTGAAGGTGAAAAAGCAACTCTTTTTGATTGTTTAAAACAAATAGGTAATATTTTACCACTATCTTCGCAAGCATTCTTTTCAACTCAAGAACTCCAAAATACGAGCATTTCTACTATTGCAGGGATACAACCATTACGCGAGCAATTGACTCGTTTACAAAAAGTGATTGGTTCTCAAATGTTTTTGTTTGGTGATTCTGTATGGTTTGAAAATTTTGATGAAAAAATTAGCAATTGGGTGGGAAGTTTTTCAACAAAAATTAAAATTGGAAGTAGTGATAATCTGAAAATTTCTACAGCAGAACGCAACGAACTACTAAGTATTCCTTTTCCTGGTAATGTTACAGTAACTGATGTTGATAAGTTTCTAGATCGCTGGAATCGTAGCGTAGATTATTGGGATGCTGGGATTCTTAATTATTCTGATGTACCAGTTGGACAAAATACGGATTTTATAGCGTTAGATATTTGGCAGGCTTGGTTGGAGAGTGCTAATGATGCTATTAATGAAAGTCTGGCTAAAGGCTTTTCAGATATATCTCAAGAAATAAAGTATTCTATAGAACAATTAAAGCAATCTCTTGAAGGGGGAACTAACGGTGGAGTCTGCGCTCAAGTTCGCATCAGCATCGACCAAGAAGCAGTAATGACTCGTTCCGCCTTCCTCGGAACTCTCGAAATAGATAACGGCAACCCAACTAACCTAACTAACCTCGCTGTTACCCTGCAAATTACCGACCAAAACGGCAATATTGTTAACAACCTCTTTGGCATCACTAACCCCACCCTGAAAAACATCACCGCCGTAGATGGTACTGGTATATTAACAGGCGATGACCCCAATACTTCCCAAAATGAAGGCTTAGGAAGTGCAGAATGGACATTTATCCCCACTAACCTCGCCGCACCCCAAACCGCTACCACCTACAGCATCGGTGGCACCCTTTCCTACACCGAAAACGGACAAGTTATCAATGTCCCCTTACTCTCCACTGGTATCACCGTCTTACCCCAAGCAGAATTATACCTCGACTACTTCCAATCCCGTAACGTCTATGGCGATGACCCCTTTACCGATACTACCGAAATATCCGTACCCTTTGATCTCGCCGTCTTAGTCCAAAACAAAGGTTATGGAGATGCGAAAAACCTCCGCATTACCTCATCTCAACCCAAAATTGTTGATAACGAAAAAGGATTACTAATTGATTTCACTATCATTGGTTCTCAACTCAACGGAGAAGACGCTACTCCCTCCCTCAAGGTCAACTTTGGGGACATCAAAGCCGGACAAACTGCTGTAGCTAACTGGTTACTCAAATCCACACTACAAGGTAAATTCATCGAATACAAAGCCACTTTTGAACATATCAACGGACTCGGCAACCCCGAACTATCCCTGATCAAAGAAGTCAAAATCCATGAATTAATCCAAAAAGTTGCAGCAGATGGGGACAATCTCCCAGACTTCCTCGTTAATGATCAATTTGATGCCAACTTCTACCCCGATACCCTCTACTTTAGTAATGGTACTAATGCACCCGTCACCGCCATTGATACCGCTACCGTTGACGCACCCGTTACCATCTTTGACCTAGAAGCACAAATCACCGCCACTGCTGCACAGGGTTGGACTTATATCACCCTCGAAGATCCCGCCAACGGACAATTCCAAATCAAACAGCTATTACGTTCCGATGGTACTTTAATCAATCTTGACAACATCTGGCGTACAGATCGCACCTTTCCCGCCACAGGTCGCCCCATATATGAAAATATATTACATTTTCTTGACAAAGACAGCACGGGGAGCTACACAATCATCTACAACAGCAACGACAACGCAGCCCCACAAGTACGGGAAATCATTGACGTTAGCCCCAATCCGCGCAATATTCCCGTTAATAGCTTAAGCATCGTCTTTACTGAACCAATACGAGCGAATACCTTTGATTATCAAGACCTTACCTTAACCCTTGATGGGGGTGCGAATTTAATCACCAATGGGGTGACAATCAGCCAAATTGACCCCATAACCTTCCAAATCAACAACTTAACAGGCATTACGGGCAATATTGGACAATATCAACTCAGTGTTAATGCTACAGGTATCCAAGACTTAGCAGGTAATAATGGGGCAGGTATCGTTAGCGAAAATTGGACATTTACAGGAGACAGACCCGGTATTGCCTCAATTATCGGCTTTAACTCTACCTTACTCAACACTCCTGTTAATACCTTTGATGTCACCTTTACCGAAGCCATTATTCCCAGTAGCTTCGACTATACCGACATTACCCTGCGACGTAACAACGGCGAAAGCTTAGTTAACAATACTGTTACTATTACCCAAATTAACCCTACTACCTTCCGAGTCAGTAACTTTGCCCAATTTACCAACATAGAGGGAGATTATCAACTCCTAGTCACCGCTAACGGAGTCCAAGATACCGATAATAACAACGGTGTCGGGGGTAAAGGATTTAACTGGGTACTTGATAACACCATTCCTACCCTTACCAGTATTACTAATGTCACCAGTCCTCGCAATACGGCTATAAGCTCACTGGAAATCAGCTTTTCGGAAGCGATAAAACCAGAAACCCTTGATTTTAACGACCTTACCTTAACCCGTGATGGTAGTGTTAATTTAATCACCAACACCGTTACTCTAGAAAAACGAAACGAAACCACCTACACCATCAAAGGGTTAAGCGGACTACAAACTGATAACGGGGTTTACACCCTTACTGTTAACGGTACAGGAATTAAAGATCCCGGAGGTAATAGCGTCAGTAACTCTTTAACTGAAACTTGGACATTAGACCGTATTTTACCTGGTATTCCCACTAATATCCAAGTTACCGCTACCCCCTTATCAGAACTACAAACCACCTCATTAGGTATTCTTAACCAAGCAGGACAATTCCGAGTTAATAGCCAAAATATCACCATTACCGGGGATTTACCCGAATCTAATTTACGGGTTTATATCAAAGACTTAACCACTAACCAAAACTTAGGACAAGCAACTGTTACCGGAACACAATTTAATGGTAATATTCAACTATAACCCTCAGTCTCTTCGCAGACATCAGCCAACCAGTCCTTACCCAATTCCTCAACGTCCCCACCTCAAGCGCCAACGCAATTAACAGTATTGACGTTCAATTCTCCGAACAAATAAACATCAACACCTTCGATAAAAGTGATATTACCCTCACCCGTGATGGTGTCACCCTCACCCTACCTAATACCGTAACCGTTACCTCCCTTTCTGATACCACCTATCGGATTAATGGCTTAGGAGACTTAACCAATACCCCAGGAATCTACAACCTAAAAGTTGACGCAACCACCATACAAGACAACGCCGGAAACAGCGGAGACGCAGCCAAAACCACCAACTTTATCATTACTTCCCCTTCCACACCTGGAATTACCTTAACTCAAACCGGAGGAAACACAACCATCACCGAAGGTGGTAACACTGACACCTATTCCCTTGTCCTCAAAACCCAACCCACCAACGACGTTACCATTACCCTAACTGGTGACAGTCAA
>VYKU01000135.1_pt1 | contig 21269 bp, 19 predicted proteins | sample 5114491 | NCBI WGS metagenome assembly VYKU01 (sample SAMN12291796, study PRJNA351875) | freshwater metagenome | isolation source: freshwater lake | place: USA: Michigan, Gull Lake | collected 2011-07-05 | reverse complement strand
GTGGTTTGTTTTCGGACGCCCGCCGGGGTGGGCGTTGGTGGTTCTCGGTCGGTGCTTTGGGTGCGGGCAGCGTGTGGGGGTCGTGTGGGTCTGCTTGTGCGTCCCCCTTTGCGGGTGTGTGAACCGGGGGGGTGAACGGGTCGATGTAACTTTTCGGTGCGCAGGCGGCGGTGTGCTGCTGCGCAGGAGGAACGCGCTTGGACCTTGGCCTTGGGAGCAGGTTGGCTGGACTGAACCCCTTCGGCGGCGGGGGTGTTGTGGCGATCGACTTTGGGACCCAGGCGCTCAAACTGCTGCAGGTCTCGGCCGTCGAGCCGTTGCACCTGGTGGCCGCGGCGTGCGTGCAGACGCCTGCCGAGCTGCTCGCCGACGCGCCCCGGCGGTTTGAGTTCCAGTGCGGGCAACTGGCGCAGGTGGTGCGTGCCGGTGGGTTTAAGGCCCGGCGTGGTGTGTGCGCGATCCCCTCCTCACAGATGTTGTGCAAGCACATGCAGGTGCAGCCGGCACACGGGCAGAGCGTGCAGGACGCGACGCTGCGCGCCGCGGCCGAGCAGCTCGGGTGCGAGCCGTCGATGCTCGGGTGCCGGGGCGTGGTCGTTGAGGGTGCCGTCTGCCCGGCGGGCAAGCAGGAGGTGATCGCGCTGGCGACGGCGCAGAGCCTCGTCGACAGGTTGATGCAGGCGTTGCGGCAGTGCCGGCTTGAGCCGGTGGGGCTCCAGAGTGAGTTCCAGGCCTTGCTGTCGAGTTTCCGCCCCGTCAACCGGCGGGCCAGCGACGCGGACATCACCTCGCTCTACATCGATATCGGCGCTGGGGGGACCAAGATCGTCATCGGGCACGGGACCAAGCTCGCCTTCGCCAAGGGCGTGGCCATCGGGGGCAGGTTCTTTGATCAGGTCGTGGCCCAGCAGATTGGGTGCGAGCATGCGCAGGCGCACGCGCTCTGGCAGGGGATGCCGAGCCTGACGCGCCTGGACGCCACCGCGCCCGCCGGCGCGATGATCACACCCACGCTGTCGGCACCGGGTGCGGGCGTGGCCGTCGCTGTGCGGCCCGCGACCGACGCGGCATCGGCCGCGCACCGCCTAGCCGCGCATGCGGCCGGGATGGCAGGGCGCATCGACCTGACCGAGCCGCTGCGGGCGCTGACCGACGAGATCGCCCTCTGCGTGCACTACTACGAGCAGCTCTTCCCAAGCCGGAGGATCGACCGGCTGATCTTCGTAGGCGGTGAGAGCCGCCACACCTGGCTTTGCCAGCACATCGCCCGGCAGTTTAAGTTCCCAGCACATGCGGGCGACCCGCTGGCCCGGCTGGCGCGCACCGGCTCTGAGCCGTGCGCGGGCGTGGACCTTGCCCAGCCGCAGCCCGGGTGGGCGGTGCCGCTGGGGCTGCTGATGTCCCCGACGGATTTGTAGATCGTTCGGTTGTGGAGCTTGACGCGACGGAGTAACCATGAGCAAGCCGACCAACGCCAGCTTCCTTCCCGAGGACTATCTCCAGCGCAAACGCGAGTCCAAGGCGCTGATACTCAACCTGGTGCTCTTTGCGGGGATGATTAGCGCCGTCGGCGGTGCGTTTCTAGTTACCAACCGGCAGTGGTCGGCCGTGCGCTCCGAGCAGGCGGACGTGGGCGCTGAGTATGCCCGCGAGGCGGCCAAGATCGAGCAGCTCAAGGTGATGGAAGCGCAGAAGCAGCAGCTGCTCTACCGCGCCGAGGTAACGACGGCGTTGATCGAGCGCGTCCCACGGTCGATCCTGCTGGCCGAGATCGTCAACCGGTTGCCCGAGGGCATCACGCTGACGGACCTGGTGATGGAGAGCACACGCGTCGCCCCACCAGCGCCGCCTAAGGACGCAGCGGCCAAGAGCCTGGCCGACACGCCCGGCGCAGCAAAGGACCCCAAGGCGCCGCCGCCCAAGCCCAAGCCGCCGACGCTGGAGTTCAAGCTCTCCATCGCCGGCCTGGCGCCGACGGACACATTCGTGGCCGACTTCCAGAGCAATCTCAAGGAGTGCCCGCTCCTTGACCGCGTGGACTTGGTCAGCACCGTCGAGCTCATCGACAAGGACCGCACGCTCCGCCGGTTCCGCCTGGAGGCGTCCATCAAGCCCGACGCCGACACGGGGAACATCAAGCCGCTGGCCGTGCGGCGTGCAAACGCGGCGATGTCGCTGCAGGCAAGCCCAGCGGGCGTCAAGCGCGGGGCAAGCCCGGGCGGGCCGGACCGGCCCCGTACGGGCGTGGATGGTTCCGATGGTCCGGGCTGGAACCCGTGAGTGTTGAGTGGTTGATCACCGGGAATGACCGCCGGGTGTGGAGCGAACATGGATTTTTCACCAAGGCAGATGGTCTTCGTTGCGACGCTCATGGCGGTGCCGATCGCCTCGTTCATGCTCGTCTTTCGCCCGCAGAACGCCGAGATTAAGCGTGCCAAGGCCGATATCCAGGCCAAGCGTGCGCTGCTGACAAGCCTGCGTGAGGTTACGGCGCAGGCCAACGACCTGTCGGCGGCGACGGCGCAGATCCAGCAGACGATCGCCGAGGTCGAGAGCCGGCTGCCTAACAACAAGGAGCTTGACAGCGTGCTGCGCGATGTGGCGCAGATCGCCGATCGGTGCGGTCTGCGCGTGCCCAAGTTCGTCAAGAGCGCCCAGACGCGCGAGGCGGGGACGGCCAAGGAGCAGCAGCTGGAAGTCGAGATAACCGGGGACTTTGACGGGTTCTACAAGTTCCTGCTCGGCATCGAGCAGATGCCCCGCATCACTCGCCTGACGGACATGAACGTCCAGCGCGTGCAGGAGAAAGGACGCGACGGCCTGCTGCGCAGCAGCCTGAAAATGTCGATCTACTACCAGAGCCAAACGCCCGTCGCCTCGGCTGAGGGAACCTCGGAGCGCAAACCATGAGCCACCCGGGCATCTTCGGCAAACTCGGTGCCCCTCCCGGGCACGATGCCGTCGCTGCGCCGAACGGGCAGCTCGCCGCGGGTGGCACCGGTAGCGGTGCACCTGGGTCAAATATTGGGGTTGGCGAGGGGTCTGTGCTGCCCGGCTTTGGTGTCGCGGCCAGACGTCGTGCGCCGGTGAACATGCACACCGTGCTCGTGGGCGTGGTGGTGGTCATCGCCGGGTGCGCGATCTATGGCATGCGCAAGATCGGGCTTGGGAACATCCGGGCAACCGGTGCGATTGTCCAGACGGTGGACCTTGCCGATCTGCCGCGTGCGGACAACCGGCATATTGCGGTGATCGCCGCGCTCAACCGCTCGCGGTCAGAAAACCAGGTCGAGCCGGGGATGGTCAAGATGAACCCGTTCATCCTCGGCAGCGGCGAGCAGGAGGATGAGAATACAGATTCCCCATCGCAGGACGAGGCAGAGATGGCCCGCCTGGCAGGCGAGGTCGCTGCGCGGAAGCAGCAGCTCGGGGCCAGAGCGCAGAAGTTCACGCTCAACAGTGTGATGGCCGGGGGCAGGCCGGTGGCGCGCATCAATGGCCGGCTGGTGCGCGTGGGCGACAAGCTCGATGAGGTCTTCAGGGTCGCGGCGATCACCGGTCGCGGCGTGCAGATACAGGCCGACGGGCACGTTTTTATTCTCGAGTTGAGCACCGGGCAGAACGCGGGGCAGAAGTAGCAACCGGCAAGTCAATCAGGAGCGGACAGGCAGTGGGAAAGTTTGACTTTGATTTCATCCTGAAGGAACTGGGCGTCAAGACAACGCGCCGCGTCGCCGCGCCCGGCGCGGGCACGCCGCCGGGCAAGCCCAACACACACGGACCGGCAAAGAACGTGCCGGGCACGCAGGGCGAGCATCGCTCGGCACCGGCACCACCGTGGCAAGACGACGGTGCCGATGGGCAGACGCTCATCGCCATCGAGCAGCCCGCCGGTGAGGACCCAGGGGCCGACGACTCGGCGACCACGCTCGGGCAGTGGCTCGTGCGCAGCGGCGCGGCAACCGAGCAGCAGCTGCTCGCCGCTGAGCAGGTCGTTGGCACAACCTCTGGCAAGCGCCTCTCCGACGTGCTCATCGAGCAGGGGTGCGACGGCGTCAAGGTGCAGCAGGGCGTCGCCCGGGCGCTCAACCTCCCCTTTGTTTCCATCGACCTGGCCAAGGGCCTTGAAGGGGGCTTTGACGGCAAGCTGACGCAGCGGCTGGGCGCTGACTTCTGCCGGGTGCAGGGCGTGCTCCCGCTGCGGATGGAAGGGGGCGTGGCCGTGGTGGGGATGCTGCACCCGGAGGACCTCTTCGTCATCGACGAGGTCCGCCGCCGGCTGGGGATCATGGTTACGCGGTCGGTGGTGATCGCGGGCTTTGACCTGCGCGGCGCGCTGGAGATTCTTGATAACATCAACCACGCCGTGGCCAGCAGCGTCGATGTCGATGCGCTCCTCTCGGAGGTCTCCGAGAGCGACGTGCAGGTCGAGAAAAAAACCGACGACCAGGCCGACCTGGCACGCTTGGGTGAAGAATCCCCGGTCATCAAGTACGTCAACTACATCATCCAGACCGCCAGCAAGGAGGGCGCGTCGGACATCCACATCGAGCCGGGGGACAAAAAAATCCGCGTCCGCTTCCGAATCGACGGCGAGCTTTACGAGATGATGCAGCCACCCCCCGCGCTCGGCCCGGCGATCGTCTCGCGCCTCAAAATCATGTCCAACATGGATATCAGCGAGCGTCGACTGCCCCAGGACGGCCGCATCCGCTGCCTCGTCGCCGGACGCAAGCTCGACCTGCGCGTCTCGACGCTCCCGGTCAGCAACGGCGAGAAGGTCGTCATGCGCATCCTCGACACCAAGAGCATCAGCGTCCCGCTCGACCAGCTCGGCTTTGAGCCGGACACCTTGCGCATCTGGAAAAGCCAGATCGAGGCCCCGCACGGGATCGTGCTGGTAACCGGCCCGACCGGCTCGGGCAAAACCACCACGCTCTACGCATCGCTCCAGCAGCTCGATAAATCGAGCATGAACATCTCGACGGTCGAGGACCCCGTCGAGTATCACCTCGACGGGATCACCCAGTGCCAGACGCACGAAAAAATCGGCATGACCTTCGCCAAGGCCCTCAAAAGCCTGCTGCGGCAGGACCCCGACGTGATCCTGCTCGGCGAGATCCGCGACCTTGAGACCGCCGTGACGGCGGTGCAGGCCGCGCTGACGGGCCACCTGGTGCTTAGCACGCTGCACACCAACGACGCGCCGTCGAGCATCACGCGCCTGGTCAACATCGGCATCGAGCCGTTCCTTGTCGGCGCCGCGCTCAACGCCGTGCTTGCCCAGCGGCTGGTGCGCCGCCTGTGCAAGGAGTGCAAGCAGCAGGCTAAGCCCAACGAGAGCCTGGCCGACTTCCTCACCATGCAGGGCCTCCCGGCTGACAAGGCGTGGGCACCAAATGGGTGCGACAAGTGCCGTAAATCGGGCTACTCCGGCCGCCTGGGCATCTATGAACTGCTGGTCATCGACGACCAGTTGCGCGACATGGTCGCCCGCAATCTCAACGTTTCAGAGTTGCGCCGGCTCTGCACCGATCGCGGCATGGTCAACCTCCGCAGCGACGGGCTGAAGAAGGCCGTCGCAGGGCACACGAGTGTGCAAGAGGTCCTGCGGATCACCGAATCAACGATCTAGCAGGGACGCGCACGTCCTATATCCGATCAACCGGCACCAGCCTACCTGCGTGTTGCCCGCAAGCAGCGCGCGGGCTTGACGCGCGGGGCTGTGTCGACGATCTTCAACACATGGGCGCACCCGGGCATCGCGATCCGCTCAAGGCACGCACCGTCAAGCCGGGCGGGGCTTGGCGGCGCCCCGTCGAGCCCGACGCCGTCAGCCAGCGCCTGACGGTCCTGGTCCACGAGATCGCCGGGCTTCTTGATGGCTCGATGCGGCAGGTCTCGCTGGTACTGCGCGATCTGGAGGAGGCCAAGGGCGTACGCCAGGGTGATGACGAGCAGGCCGAGCGGCTGCGCGTGGTCCACACGGCGATGGGGAAGATGGCCGAGGCACTCCGCCACGCCAGCGGCGGCGCGCCGAGCGCGTCGCTGCAGGGCAGTTGCGGGCTGTCGCTGGCCGACGCGGTGCGCTACGCCGCGGGGATCATGGAGCCCGCCGCGCACGAGCGTGGCATCACCATCGAGGTCGAGCTCGCCGACCGCCTGAGCCAACTCCCCCCGGGCCACGTCTACACCGTGGTGCTCAACGGCGTGCGCAACGCGCTGGAGGCAATCGTCGCCGCAGGACCGCGCAAGGTGCTCGTGCCGGGCAAGGTCGTCGTCCACGGCTGTGTCGAGGCCCGCCCCAGCGGCGAGTGGGTTGTTATCGAGGTGCGCGACACCGGCATCGGACCGCCCAAACTCGGCAGCGGGCGCGCCGCGATGGTCTTTGATCCACGCTTCTCAACCAAACCCGGCGGGCTGGGCGTTGGCCTTTCACTCTCCCGGCAGATCGTCGAGAGCCTCGGCGGGTTCATCGACCTGCTCGCACGCGAGGGTGGCGGCGCGGTCCTGCGCACCTCCTTCCCGGCCAACGCGCCGGCGGGTGAACCGGCCGGGCCGATCGGGTGAACATTGCATGTAAGGAGCAGGCGTGAGCAAGGAAGGAACACAAAGGCCCAGGGTGCTGATCGTCGATGACGACCCCATCATCGTTGATTCACTCGCTGAGCACCTGCGAAGGCAGGGGTACGACCCCGCAACCGCCACGGGCGGGCACGAGGCGATCGCCAAACTGACCGAGGCGGCCCGCGGCGGCTCGGGCGTCAAACCCCGCCCCTTTGCGCTGGCGATCGTCGATGTCTCAATGCCCCAGATGGACGGCACCGAACTGCTCAGGATCATCACACGCGAGCACGCACCCACCAGCGTTGTCATTCTCACCGGCTACGGCACCATCGAGAACGCCGTCGCCAGCGTGCGCAGCGGCGCGGTCGATTACCTCATCAAGCCGGTGATTGATGCGGAACTGGAACTGGCCTTAGAGCGTGGGCTGCGCCAGCAGGCTCTGCTGGCAGAGAACGCCGCGCTCAAGCAGCAGCTCGGCGAGCGCTTCGGGCTTGAGAACATCATCGGGCACGACCCGCGGATGGTCCGGCTCTATGACCTCATCGAGGCCGTCGCCCCGACCAAGACGACGGTGCTGATGATGGGCGAGAGCGGCACGGGCAAGAGCCTCATCTCCCACGCCGTGCACATCCGCAGCCCGCGACGCGACAAGCCCTTTGTCGAGCTCGCGTGCGGGTCGATCCCCGAGACGCTCTTAGAAAGTGAACTCTTCGGGCACGTCAAGGGTGCCTTCACCGGCGCGCACGCCGACAAGCCGGGCAAGTTCCTCGCCGCCGACGGCGGGACGCTCTTCCTCGACGAGATCAACAGCGCAAGCCCCGCGATGCAGCTCAAACTGCTGCGCGTGCTGCAGGAACGCCGCTTCGAGCCTGTCGGCAGCAACCAGACCATCGAGGTGGACGTGCGCGTGATCCTGGCCGGCAACCAGCCCTTAGAGCCGATGGTCGCCGACGGGCGCTTCCGCCAGGACCTGTATTACCGCATCAACGTCGTCAAGATCGACCTGCCCCCGCTGCGTGAGCGTGTCAGCGATATCCCGCTGCTGGCCGAGCATTTCCTCGCCCAGCACGCGGCACAGATGGGCAAGTCGATCGTTGGTTTTTCACCCGAGGCGCTGGACATCCTCCGCCGGTATGCCTGGCCGGGGAACGTGCGCGAGCTCTCCAACGTCATCGAGCGTGCGGCGGTGCTGACGCGCACGCCGACGATCAAACTCGAAGACCTCCCCGTCAACGTCATCGAGAACCGCGCCGCCTGGACCCCCACGCCTAGTGCTGCCGCCACCCATGTCGGTCCTGCAACGCTCGGGCGCATCGGCCCAGACAACGCTGCCGACCCCTTCGCACCACCCCCGGCCCAGGGGGGCACCACGGGCCAGGCCCCCTCGCTCGTCGATGCGATGCGCGCACCCGAGCGGCGGATCATCATCGACGCCCTCCGCGCCGCGGGGTGGAACCGCGCCAAAGCGGCCGACAACCTGCACATCAACCGCACCACGCTCTACAAAAAAATGAAGGCCCTCGGCATTGACCCACGCCGAGAGGCCCTGGCCGGGTGAGCAAGTGCCCACGCCGCGGTCACGGCTGGTTGTGCTGCTGCTGCAACTTGGTGTCGATCTTGTCGCTGCTCAGGCGTGCATCCTCGAGCACATACAGCCCGAGCAGGTAGTCGGAGTCAACGTACGGATCGACCTTGAACCTGCCCACCACCGTGCCGTGGGTTGCAAAACGCTCCTTGCCCGACACGCTGGCGGCCAGTTTCACCTCCACGGCGTCGTAGGGCGTCGGCGGCACGCCGATGCAGCACCCGTCCCACTGGTTGAACATCACCAGCAACTCCTTGGGGTCAGAAGCCGAGATCGGGAACGCGGTATACCCCGTGATCTGCACCCACGCGCCGTGCAAAAACGCCACCCGCTGCGGCAGTTTGGTCAACCCCTTCCTGGGCTGGAAGGTGTTCTCCGCGCTCGTGAGCAGGTCAAAGTCCACCACAAACGGGTCCACCTCCGTCCCCGTGCCGGTGATCGTAAAACGCTCATCAAGCACGAGCGCCCCATCACCGCGGCGCACGGCACGGGCCTTGACCAGTTTCTCAACCGGGTGCGCCGCATCAATCGGTAGTTCCACAGCCGTGCCAACATCCTGGCCCGGCGTCGCCGCCTTACCGGCGATCGGCTCAGCGGGGGGCAGTGCCGCGTCGATGGCCCGGGAGAGGTCGGCGTCGAGCATTGCCGCGTCGCCCAGCCCCGGCGTGGCCACCATCGCCTGCACATCGGGCACCCCCGGCCGGGCCGGTGCCACAGCCGCAGGCATCGGTGTCGTCGGCAGGTCGGTCGGCAACAGGCCCTGGGCGCGATCGGCGAGCGTTTCACCCCCCGCGCCCGGCCTGTTGCGGGCACTCAACAGCACCGCCGCGACACCCCCAACAACCAGCACCAAGATCAACGCCCAGAACGCACGCATGTGATATCGTATTCGTCATCGGCGTGTAGCGGCACCGCCAGACCAAAACGAAAAACCCCGGCCGCACGGGCCGGGGTTGTGGTGATTGCGTAACCGCGTCGTCCAACTCGTCGCTCAGCCCGGCCCTTCTCAGCACCCGGCAAAGAAGCGGTTGAGGAAGACGATGATGTCGTCTGCCGTCAGCTCGCCGTCGATGCTCGCGGTGTCCTGCCCGGGACCAGAGACATCGCTCCGCAGGTCGTTGGCAAAGAAGCGGTTGAGGAAGACGATGATGTCGTCGGCCGTCAACTCACCATCGGCACCCTCAGACTGCCCAGGCCCGGCGATGTCCGACAGCCCGCAAGCCGGGCGGTCAGGTCCACCCTCGATCTGCACCGCGAAGTTCGCCACCCCGGTATCCGGGTCAGACCCGAAGGCAAAGAGGTACCACAAGCCCCCGTCGTTGAACGAAGCGTTGTTGGTGTAGAAGCCCGCCGTCTGCCCGAGCGTGGAACTGCACTGGAAGCCGAACGCCCCGGCATAGGAGTAGTTCGACACCCCCACCGACCACCCGACGTTGTTGAAACCGCCGCTCGTCACCACCCCCGGCAGCGGGATCGTTACATCAAAGTACGTCGGGTCCCCCGAGGCCGCGGGCAACTCCACGCCGACGATCGTTGTCGTGTAGAGCTGCGTGCCTGGCCCGAAGCCAAAACCCGACGGGTCCCCGTCGTTGAGCGTAAAGATCAGGTCCGTCGTCCCCGGCGTCTCGCTGCCGAAGGTCGCCAGACGCAGCGTGATCGATGTCAGGTACTGCGGCGGCTGTCCAAAGCCCAGCCACCCCGAATCGGCGTACTTGACGATCCCCGCGTTGGTGCTGCTGAACGGCGTGAAGAAGCCGTTGTTGCTCAGCGCGTTGAAAACCACGCTCTGGGCGCTGGCGCTCCCCGCAGCCAGCACGCCAGCCATCAGTGCCAACCCGGTACAAACCCTCTTGCTCGATCCGATCATCGTTTGCTCCTTGTGTGTTTAGTGATTCTGCTACAGGCTTCAATCTACATCTGTTTACTCGCCGATGCAACCGTTGCAGCAGAAGATTGAGTATAAAACTACGCTGCCGAACTTCACCCGACCAAGCCCATACCAGACATAGCCGCGAACCTTTCCCCCTCACCCCACCGCCCGGAGGCTCCCCAGCACGTTCGTTCGGTACGCCCGCACCGCTGGCAGCACCCCCGCCAGGCTTGCTAACACCACCGACCCGCCCAGCAGCACCACCACCCACACCGGCTCCACACTCGGCTGGATCACCAGCCCGAGCTGCACCCGCACCGCCCAGGCCGTCAGCACCACCCCACCGACCGCCAACGCCACACCCAGTACCGCGCCAAGGAGCCCCAGCACCGCCGACTCGGTCAGCACCAGCGTAAAGACCCTCCCCCGGCTGGCCCCCAGCACGCGCAGCACCGCGATCTGCCGCTTGCGCATCTCCATTGTGTTGTGCATCACCAGCATGATCGTCACCGCGCTGCTCAGCAGCACCACCGCCGCGATCGCGATGAAGAGCTTGTCAATGCTCCCGACGATCGTAAAGAGCTGGTCGATCTGCTGGCCCGGCGAGGCCACCGTCAGCGTCGCGTCGCTGCGCAACTGGTTAAAGAGCATCGGCAGGGTGGCCGGGGTGTCGCTGCCGGCCCTCCCCTTGCCACGCACATAGATGCCGGTGATCAGTTTTTCACCCTCGCGCAGGTTTTCCGCCGTGGCTCTCTCGGCGTCGGCGTTCCTGCGTCGAAAGTCGTCGGCGTGCATGATCCAGGTGCTCACGAGCGAGACAAAGACCGCCCGGTCGTGTGCCGTGCCCGTCGGCTGCAAGATGCCCGCGACCGTGTAGGGGTGCTCGTCATGCGCGTGCCCACCCTCACTGCTGATGCCGTGGGTAACAACGAGCTTGTCCCCGATTTTTAGCCCCGACCCCGCCGCAGCCTCACTGCCCAGGATGACGTCAAAGTCATCACCGGGCATCCGCCCGGCCGCGAGCTTGAACGGCTCGCCCGCGACAGGCTCAAAGCGTGCAAAGAACTCCCGCGATACCGCCAGCGTGGGGAACCCTTTGTAACTATCCCCCTGCGCCACAGGCAGCGCCCACTGCACCATCGGGTTCTCGGCCAGCGCCGTCGCCCGCGCCAAGGGCAGCGCCCGCGCCGGCGCGCGGGCATAAAACACCGCGTTGAGCACGCTTGTCAGCGGGCTGCTGTCGGCCGAGACCAGCAGGTGCATGTTCCCACTCCCACGCCCGAGCGCGCGCCTGCCCGCGTCGCGCATCGACAGCAGCACCAGCATCAAACCCACGGCTACCGCCACCGTCAGCACCGTGCTGACGGTGCTGAACAACCTACCCGTCAGCGATCGCCGGATTATGGAAAAATCAGTCATGCGAGCGCAAGGATAAGCCCGCACCACCCGCCCGCCGCCCACGCCCGCTCATACCGCACCGACCAGGCTCGCCCCCAGCGTCGTTACGATCCGCCCCTTCTCCACTGCTTCGCCGGGCTTGAACGTACCCAAATCCTCGCGCACGGCGTTCGCCGCCGTTACACCGCTCATCAGCACCATCGGCACCCCCGGGCCGGGGTTCGTTGAACCACCGGCAAGGTACAGGTTCTCCAGCACACCCGACCGGTTCCTCGGCTTGAAACCACCGATTAACTTGCCGTGGCTCGCCAGACCATAAATCGCCCCACCCTCGGCGTTGTACATCCGATCGATCAAACCCGGGTGCAAAAACCGATCCACCACCACATGCTTGTCGATATCCGGCATCCCCGTCGCGCGCAACCGCTCCATGATCACAGGCTTGTAACTCTCTAGCAGCCCCCCGGCCCCGTCCCAGTTCTGTCCATCACGCCTGTACGGCGTGTGCACAAGCACGTACAACGCCTCGCAACCAGCTGGGGCCTGCGTCGGGTCCGTCCGGCTCGGCACGGCCAGGTAAAGCGTCGGGTCCCGCGCCGGCACCCCGCGGGTGTAGATATCACCAAACTCCTCCTCGCTGCTGCCGCTGAAGAGAAAGTTGTGGTGCGCGAGGTGCTCATACTGCCTGTCCAGCCCGAGGTATAGCACCACCCCCGAGCACGCCGGCGTATACCCCTTGGCGATCTCCCGCTGCTTCTTGACCGCCCCCGGCGTGCCGACGAGGTCGCGCAGCGTCCGCTGCACGTCGCAGTTGCTCACCACCGCGTCGCAGGCAATGGTGCGTCCATCCTCAAGGACCACACCCGTCGCGCGGCTGCCCTCGGTCGTGATCTTGCTCACCCCGACGCCCGTGATGACCGTGGCGTTCAGCTCGCCGAGCAGGCGGGCGAGCGCCTGGGCGACGCAGCGTGTGCCGCCACTCTTGCCGTCGGGGGCCATGCTGTACCAGCACCCGTGGTCGGTCTGCGCCGCGGCGATCAGGCTCAAAATCGCCGGGGCCAGGAAGGGCGAACTCCCGACGTATTGAAGGAAGTGCTCAACGAGCTGTCTGACGTGCGGCTGTCGGATCGCCGCGTGCACCGTGCTCCCGACGGTCTTGTGCATCTTCATCGCCAGCACATCGCCGAGGATTTTCAGGTCCCCCGGCGGCGTCCCCCGCATCATGTCCATCGGCGAGCCGACATCCTTGTAATAGAAGACCTTGCCAGAGAGCCCCATCATCCGCCGGGAGTAGGCGATAAAGCCCAGGTACTCGTTGCCCACGCCCGTGCCGGGGAACTGCGCGTCCAACTCGCGTGCAAAGACCTCCGGCGACTGGCGCAGGTTGATGACCGTCCCGTCGGTATAAAAACACCTCCACTGCGGGTCCAGGTTGATGAGCTTGATGTAGTCAGCCGAGCGCCGCGCCGCACGCTCGATGATCCCCGTGAGCACCTGCGGCAGCGTCAGGATCGTCGGGCCCATGTCAAAGGCAAACCCGCGCTCCTGGAGTATGTTCATCTTCCCACCCAGGTGCGCGTTGCGGTCAACAACCGTTACCCGCGCCCCTGCCGAGGCCAGCTCGACCGCAGCCGAGAGCCCCGCCAACCCGGCACCGATAACTACAACGTGTGGAATAGTCGCCATGGTCCATGATATGTTCGGGCAGACCATGAAGCACTGAGCACTGAGCAACGAGCAACAGGAGGCAGGCACCCCTCTGGCCGGGGCACAGAAGGCTACTGCCCGTAGACTTTCATGTTTGGCGGAACGCGCATCTCGCCCGGCTCGTCCTGTTTGCTCGTCTGCTCCGGGTCAGGCACGGCAACATCGTCATTCGGCCCGTATGCGCGAATCCCGCCCACCGAGGAGGACATGGACATGAACGACCAGACCAGTGCCCCGGCTGAGCAGGCCACAAGAAGCAAAGCCAGGGCGAGTTTTACACCCTTTGCGTCGTCAGCACCCGAACCCTTACTGGAGGTGCTCTTCTCACCCTCCGCACCGTGTTTCTTGACATGCTTCCCTTTTCGGTCCAGCAGATCGCCGGTCTCACGATCAACGATTCCCTTGAGAAGGTCCTTCGGCATACTTTCTTCCCTCTGTATCACATTCTGGCGTGGCAGATGACACGCCGCTTCGGTGCCCGAGCCCTAGTAGAACCCATCCGTTACATTGATGAACGTGTAGTCTTCAGTCGTCTCCATGCCGGGCTTCATGAGCAGGTATGCCACATGCCCGTCGATGAACCCCATCACGCTTTTGTTCTTCTCCCCAAACTCGCCCATGTACGTGAGATTGTCGTACGCAACGAGATCAGCCGTCTGATCATACAGCCAGATGTGCTTTGCAGGGTTCACGTTGGCAGCCAGCCGCACGCGCCGTGCACCCTCCTGCACCATGCGCGCAAAACTCCTCCAGGGCGACTCGCTTCTCGGATTACGATCTAACCATACTTGGCCATACTTAGACTCCCACGAGAAGTTCATGTGGTAGCTTGTGCCGACGTCGTCATAGCTGCTCATCTGCGTCGGTGTGCCGTTGTCGGCTCCGCGGGTCCCCGGCCGCTGGTAGGAAACCCGGTCCCCTGGAGACTTGAACCCAGGCATCTGGATGGTTTTCCGGAGGCTTGGCTCCTGAGCCAAATCGCTCCTCGAGTCGCAACTCGTCAGGTTCACTTCAGGGTGCATATACCCAGACAAAGGTCGCAGGCCCGCCGGTTCGTCAAGAATGGGCGAGTCAATCCGCCAGGATTCATCGCAGTTCTTGCCCCCAAAGCTCCAAGAGCACCAGCCTCCCTGCCCGGTTGTAACGCCCGTGTATGCCCGACGCTCGGGTGAGCTTCGCTTCGGGTAGTTATCCTTGAAGTCAAACTGATAGACCCCCTGGGCGATCATCAGCTGCCTCACGTTGCTCATGCTCACCGTCATCCGTGCCGCCAGCCGAGCCTTGGCCAACGCAGGCAGCAAGATCGCCACCAGCAGCGCGATGATCGCAATGACCACCAGCAACTCGATGAGCGTGAATCCGCGCCCTGAAGCACCCCGTATACCCCGGCCTTTACAGGCCACAATGCGTGTTGGCAACAAAGTCTTCATATCGGTTCACCCTGTCTTGACCTGGTTTATCCGATCCCACGCGACGCAGAGAACCCGCAGTCGTACATCGTATGCTTCCCCTTTCGGTCCAGGAGATCGCAGGTCTTACGATCAACGATTCCCTTGAGAAGGTCCTTTGGCATACTTGATTCCTCCTGCAACAAACCCTGACACCATCATAGTGGTGCTAGGCGAGCGCACGCAACCGAACCCAAACCGATCTAGTACCCACCAATCGGGTTAATGAAGGTGTACTCTTCTGTGAATTCTGCGTTCGACTTGATGCTGAGATACGACACATGGCCGTCGCAAAAACCTAGCACGCTCTTCTTGAATTCCCCATAGTCCCCCCGGATATTCTGGTTGGATGGGTCATAGGCGACCACGTCGGCCATCTGATCGTAAATCCAGATGAGTTTGGCAGGGTTGGTAGTCAGCCGAGCGCCGCCCCGCACGCTCGATGATCCCCGTGAGCACCTGCGGCAGCGTCAGGATCGTCGGGCCCATGTCAAAGGCAAACCCGTGCTCCTGGAGTATGTTCATCTTCCCACCCAGTTGCGCGTTGCGGTCAACAACCGTTACCCGCGCCCCTGCCGAGGCCAGCTCGACCGCAGCCGAGAGCCCCGCCAATCCGGCACCGATAACTACAACGTGTGGAATGGTCGCCGTGGGCACGATAGGGAGGGCAAGCCCGGCAAGGGGCGTTTATCAAAGACGCGTAAACCCGAGCAGGCCTGCCGCCCGCTACTGCGGCGGGGCCATCAAAATGATGTTCGATGACTTGGTTTCAACACCCTCGATCTTCTTGACCGTCTGTGCAGGATCAGGCCCGGCAACGTCGTCCTTGGGGTCGTATACGCGGTAATCAGCAGAGGGGGATGAGATCGATATCAGCGACCACGTCAACGCGCCGGTAGCGCAGGCAACAAGCAGCAGAGCCAACGTGAGCCTCACCTTACGGTCGCGACCCTGACCATCACCTTTGCCCACACCCCCACCCTTGCCCCCGGTACTTTTCTTGCTGCCCGCGTCGGCTCTTTTGACATGCTCCCCCTTGCGGTTAAGCAGGTCCCCGGTTTCCTTGTCCACGATCCCTTCAAGAAGGTCCTTTGCCATCCTTCATCCTCTCTACGCGCTTTGTGCTTAATGGTGATGCAAGAAGCCAGCCGCAGGTGCTAATACCCGCCGATCGGATTGATAAATGTGTATTCAGGCGCCTCGGCCACTCCCGGGATGATCTGTATGTACGACACGTGCCCATCGACAAAGCCCATCACGCTCTTGTTGAACTCGCCAAAGTCCCCCAGGAAGTTCCGGTTGTACTGATCGTATGCGACCACGTCGGCCATCTGGTCGTTGATCCACGCGAACTTCGCGGGGTTGTAGTTGCTCGACAGGCGGATGCGGCGTCCACCCTCCCGCGCAACGCGGGCGGCACGCCGCCAAGAGGTCTCATTGCCCTGGTAGGGCAGCGCTTGCGCTAAATCGTCCCACCACCGCAGGTTCAGGTGGTAGCTGGTGCCCACATCGTCATACGAACTCAATAGAAACGGGGACGGTCGTTGCCCGTTTTCTCCCCGGGTGTTAGGACGCTGAAATGTCGTCTTATCCCCAGGCGACTTGAAGGCGGTTAACTCATAGGACTTACGCACACCTGACTGGACAACCTCGGCCGCAGAGTCGCACCCCGACAAGTCAAGGTCTGGGTACAGGTACGAGTTCAACGGCCGCAGCCCTGCCGGCTCATCAAACATGTTGCCGTACAGCGGCGACGTCTGCCAATAGACATTGCAGTTCTTGCCGCCGAAGCTCCAAGAGCAGGCGCCACCCCCGCCAGTGTTCTCGACATTCGGCGTGAACCGACGCTCGGGCGAGTTCCGAACCGGAAACTCCTCCTTGTTGTCGACCTGGTAGACCCCCTGAGCGATCAGGATTTGCCTCACATTGCTCATGCTCACCGTCATCCGGGCCGCCTGCCGCGCTTTAGCCAACGCAGGCAACAAGATCGCCACCAGCAGCGCGATGATCGCAATGACCACCAGCAGCTCGATGAGCGTATAGCCCCCCCCGCGCACACCCCGTGCATCCCAGCGATTGCGGGCCCAATAACGCGGTGGCAACAAAGTCTTCATATTCACTTACCCTGCTTTCACTCGACTTGTTCGGAACCACGCCGCCGCAGAGAACCCACGGCCAAATACGCCCAACAAATCAATACTACGCCATTTTGTGCAGTCTGTTCTGAGATTTCCAGACTTTTGAAGTAATTCTCAGGAGAAAATTTCAGATTGTTCTATATCTGTTAGTGTTCAACCCTCCGCCTCCGCTTACACCATCCAACAGAACCGACACCTGACATCACCTCGTATACCTACTAGAATCCCGTAACATCGCCTCGGGGGCTTGGCCTCGGCCTGGCACTCCAACCTGTCTGGGCGTCCATCAGGCCCTCATTTGGCCCGCCCTTGCTTGTTACCTTCACCCCCTCTGGTCTCGGGGTTAGCTCGTGGTTTGTCGTTCGTCCAACTCACACTCCCCACCCTTTAGCCCGATATCCGTTGCATACCCATGACCGGCCCTGCCAAGCACAAGCCTGATCTGACCGAGACCTCGCCGGTAGACGCGGCACAGGCCGCCGCCAGCAAGGCCGGCTCCTCCCTCGCCGGCTCCCAGGCCGGCGGGTCCAAATCTGGCTCCGGCTCGGGCTCGGGCACACCCGCTGGGCGTGGGAGCGCTTCTGATCGCACCAAGGCTGGGAACATCGAGACGTTCATCGGCCGGCTGGTGGTCGACCAGGGCCTGGTCACCAGCGAAGAGATGCAAGAGTGCATCGAGCGCCAGCGGCTGCAGATCGAAGAGAACAACCAGCGCTCCCTTGTCGAGCTGCTCATCGAGGCCGACTACATCACGCGCCGCCAGGCCGAGCGCTTACAGAGGCAGGCCGAGGCCGAGCGTTCGGGCCAGCAGATCCCCGGCTACAAGGTCATCGAGCAGATCGGCAGCGGGGCGATGGCCAGCGTTTTCAAGGCCAGGCAGCTCTCGCTGGACCGCTTTGTCGCCATCAAGGTGCTGCCCAAAAAGTTTACCAACAACGCGCAGTTCATCGAGCGTTTTTACGCCGAGGGTCGTGCCGCCGCACAGCTCAACCACCCCAACATCGTCCAGGCCTATGACGTGGGCAAGGCGGGCGAGCGGCACTACTTTGTGATGGAGTTTGTCGACGGGCGCACGGTCTTTGACGACATCACCAAGTCCAAGCGTGTCGCCGAGAAGGATGCCGTCGACGTTACCATGCAAGTCGCCGAGGCCCTCTTGCACGCGCACGACCGGGGGTTGATCCACCGCGACGTCAAGCCCAAGAACATCATGGTTACCAAGGCGGGGGTCGTCAAACTCGCCGACCTGGGCCTGGCCCGCGCAGTCTCCGACACCGAAGCGGCCGAGGCCGAGAAGGGCAAGGCCTTCGGCACGCCCTACTACATCAGCCCCGAGCAGATCCGTGGGGAGGTCAAGATCGGCCCCCCGGCGGACATCTACTCCCTCGGCGCGACGCTCTACCACATGGTAACCGGCCAGGTCCCCTTCGACGGCAAGAACCCGTCGGACGTGATGCACCAGCACCTCAAGGCCGAGCTGGCCCACCCCGATCAGGTAAACCCCAAACTCAGCAGCGGCATCGCCGAGGTCATCGAGATGATGATGGCCAAGGACCCGCGCAAACGCTACCAGAACTGCCGGGATCTGCTGGTGGACCTGCGGGCGTTGCGTGAAAGCAAACAGCCCCCCATCGCCCACAAGGACCTCGGCAACGCCGACCTGGCGGCGATGGTCAAGGCCGAGGCCGCCGCCCCCAGCGTGATCGTCAAGCAAGGCCCCAAGGCCGGGGCGGACCGGGGCGTCTGGCTCTTCCGCATCATGTGCGGGCTGCTGGCATTGAGTCTGATCTTCAACCTGGTGCAGTACATTTTCAGGGAGGGCTAGAGCGCAAGGTGGGCGCGGAGTGCCGATCTTTCTCGGGGCCCTGTAATGCCCGGTTCTTTACCCGATTTTTCTTGCTTGCCGGGCCGGTATGGGTTAGGCTTGTGCAGGTCTGGCAAGTCTGTCCCCCGTTTCCGATAGGTTTCCCACGCGGCGTTCGTGTGGGTGTGCTTTATCAAGTCGCATAGGAGCTTGGACCATTTCACGATTCCCTGGTCGTTCCGGTTCTGGTGGCCCCCCGCAGCGGACGCGCATCAACCACTTCATCCGCATCACTCCCATCCGCCTCATCGGCGCCGATGGCGAGCAGATCGGGGTCGTCGAGACGCAGCAGGCCCTGCGTATGTCCGAAGAGGCCGGGCTTGACTTGGTCGAGATCTCCCCGGAGGCACGCCCCCCGGTCTGCAAGATCATGGACTATGGCAAGTTCAAGTACGACCAGTCCAAGAGCAAGCCCAAGAGCAACAGCAAGGCCAACGAGGTCAAAGAAGTCCGCCTCGGGCGTTCGATCAAGATCGACCCGCACGATGTGGAGATCCGCGTGCGCCAGGCACGCCGGTTCCTGATCGACGGGTTCAAGGTCGTCATCACGCAGCGATTCCGCGGCCGCGAGATGGCGCACAAGGACCTTGGCATCCAGCGCCTGCGCGGCATCGCCGACAAACTCGCCGAGGTCGGCAAGCTCGAAAGCCCGCCGCGTTGGAACGGCCCGAGCGCAAGCATCATTTTCGCGCCGGACAAGGCCAAGTGCGAGGCCATCAAACGCGCCGAGGCGAAGGCCCGCGCCCAGGCCGAGGCCGCCGCGCTCAAGGCCGGCAAGCCGCTGCCGCCTCCACCGCCGCCGGAACCGGAAATCCTCGACGACATTGATGATGACATCGATGACGCCGATGACCTTGACGACCACAACGAGGCCGAGGCCGACACCAACACCGGCGAAACCAGCGCGTAACCCCTCCCCCGAGGGGAAGGGCAGGGGTGGGGTTGGCACACACAACTGCCCACGCAAGGACCAATACGCCCGGCTCGGAGAGCCGGGTACCCGGTCGGCTCGGAGAGCCGACCTACCCGTGCGCGATTGCTCTTCCATCACCGGCGTGAGAGTTCATTGCGGCGCACCACCCGGAACGGCGGCGTTGCGCCCTCACCGCTCCCGCCGTGCGCCCGGCCGATCCGTTCCATCACTCCCGACGGGTCCGGCTCCAGGAACTGCAGGGTTTTGATCACCGTCGGACGCAGGCCGCCAGGGCCGGAGGGGTTGAGGGTTTCCAGTTCGCGCAGGATCGCGTCTGGCCCGCCGGCCTCGGCCTCCCAGGGGTTTCCTGCCGCGCGGGGGATCGAGCGCGAGAGCAGGAAGATCGCCTGCGGGCGCATCTCCAGCCCCGCGCGCAGGCCATCCAGGGGGTTGCTCCGCCCCGCGGCGTTGACGCCCGTGAGCCACGCACGCAACGCCGTGCGGTTGGCGGCCGTCGCGTCGCGGAGTTTGCTGTCAAAGGCCAGCACCCTCCCGTCGCCCGTCTGGCGAAAGAGCACCACGCCAAACCGCTGCGTCGGCTGCAACGCATCAACCGAGCGCATCAGCTCGGCAAAGACGTCCGCCAGCGACGAGACCATCGGCCCCGAGGCATCGACAACATAGACCACGCTCTTGGCCCACTGGCCCGATGCGCTCAGCCCCGCAAAGACAACCGAGGACGCGCTGGCGGCACTCCCGCTGCTGGCGCTGGGCGTAACCCCGCCCAGCGCCCCGCCCCCGGCCAGGGCACTCGTGCTCGACGTGGTAACCTCCCCGAGTGCCGAGACCCCCGCCGACTTGCTCTGCATGTCTTGCATCACCTCGGCCAGGGTGGGCGTCGCGGCGTCGGCCTTCTCCGCCGGCGCCCCCTCCAGCAGCGCGGCCAGGTCGCTCTGCGCATCGCGCGGGCCGTTGACAAACGACTCGACCGACCCCGAACGCATCGTCATTGAGATATCTCGCAGCAGCGGCCTCTCTTCGGCCCGCGCGGCAACCTCATACACCACACCGACAAGCGCGACCCCCACCAGCGCGTGCAGCACCACCGACAAGAGTGCCGAGGCACCCCAACGCTTCATCGCGCCGGCATCGTCGAATCTTTGTACAGAGCGGGACATGGTGTGCTGCCAGCAAGGGTGTGGGCCAACAGACCACCGGCCCGTTGTGCAATTTGGTGGAGATCTTGGTGCGGGTTATTCTTCGCCACCCTCGGCGTGCGGTTTCTTCCCTTTGCCACCGCCGCCGGCGAAGGCTTTGTCAAGGGCCAGCCACCCAGGCCCCGCCGCGACCAGGGCCAGGGACATACACAGGTTGGCCAGCTGCCACAGCGGCACGGCCCACTGGCTGGGTTCCCACCACGTCCGGGTGGGGAGGATCATCAACGTTGTCTGCCCGCTGGCGATGGCCGGGCCGATCTGGGTCAGCCAGATTGCCGAGAGCATGACCGTGCCGAGCGTGAAGGCACCCAGGCGGGTGAAGAACCCGGTCAGGACGAGTATGCCACCGATGAGTTCAACCAGTGCGCTGGCCCAGGCGATATACCTCGGCCAGGGGTCCAGGGCCAGCCGAGTGGGCCATGCGGGCTTGCCGGGGGTCCCGTCGGCGCGGGGTGGGGGGAAGGCGGACTTGATCAGCAAGAGTGTGATCTGATGAACCCGGCGGATGCCGACGGCGTCGGGAAAGTCGGCAGCCGTCATGGTGCCTTTGGGGAGGTAGGCG
>VYKU01000134.1_pt1 | contig 21275 bp, 18 predicted proteins | sample 5114491 | NCBI WGS metagenome assembly VYKU01 (sample SAMN12291796, study PRJNA351875) | freshwater metagenome | isolation source: freshwater lake | place: USA: Michigan, Gull Lake | collected 2011-07-05 | reverse complement strand
GGGGTCGCCGGGGGAGAGTGGGTGGGGGGGCATGTGGGGATGGTAAGTGAGATGGGTAGTGCGTGCTGTGCGAACGAAGTTGCCAATCCCACCCCTGCCCCTACTCACGGGGGAGGGGTTTTCGAGGCACCGTCTTGCACGTGCGTGGGGCTTTTACGCGCCGGCGAGTTTGAGCATGGTGGCGGGGCTTTCGGGTTCGCCGGTGCGTGATGAGAGCAGGGCTGCTTGCGCGGTGGCCAGCAGGCGGGGGTAGTCGAGTTGGTTCATCTGCCCTGCGCCGGTGCTGATGTAGTTGTTGATCTGGGTGGTGAGCATGGAGAGCCAGAAGGCGTCGGGCGTCTGGGCGGGGTCGAGTGTGGGCAGTTCGGTGGCCTGGCCTGGGGCGTCGATGTTGTTGCCGTCGGCGTCGAGCCAGAGGAGGCGGTCGTCGCTGATGGAGACGCGTCCGTTGGCGCCGAGCACGGTCGCCTCGATGGTGTAGCGGCCGGCGCGGTTGCTCACATGCAGCGAGGCGGCGGTGCCGGCGTCGTAGACGAGTGTGGCGCAGATGTCCCCATGCAGGTCGCGGAGCGACTGGCCCGGCAGTGCGTGCAGGGGCCCGGCCTCGGTGCCCGTGTACGCCGCGAAGACCGACTCGGGGACGCCGAGCAGGCGGTGGGCCAGGTCGATGGCGTCGAGCAGGCGAGCGCCGAGGGTGCCGGCGCGGGCGGGGCCAACGACAGATATGCGGACGCTGCGCACGCGGCCGAGGTGTTCGAGGACGTCGCCGAGGTCGAGCACACGGGGTGCCAGGCGGGCGAGGGGGAGATACTCGCACCAAGCCCCGGGCAGGCCGCGCGCGGGGCCGGTTGGCGTGCTGGCGGCGTGGCCGATCTCGGCGAGTTGCACGAGCGCGCCGGGCAGAGGTTCAAGGGTAACGACCTTGACGCCCCGGTCGCGAGCGGCGTCGAGTTCCTCGGCGTCTGTGCGCGACATCGTGCCGGGGCCAGCGAATGCACCGGGGGAGGCGATGAGCACAAGTCCCTCGGTGGCCGTGGCGATCGCGGCACGCAGGTCGGTGGCGGCGGGGACGTTCAGGGCCTGTGCGACGGCGGTGCCGAGGGTTGGTTCGGGGCAGCCCGCGTGCGTGATGTCGAGGTTGGCAGTCTCGGCCAGGTGGCGAACGGCCCCGACCTGGTCGGGAGTCAGCCACGCAATCGTCGGCGTCGGTCGCTGCACGGGTGGAGGGTAGAACCCAGCGGGGACCCCCGCCGGTATACTCAGCAAGACCTGCCCGAGCCGAAGGGACCGTCATGCGTAGCGAGGCGACGCCGCAAAACTTGAAGCAAACTGGGGCGGGTGGTGCCGACACGATCAGGCTGGCATCGCCGGCGCACCCTGCGGCAATCGCGCTGGGTGGGGGCGTGCTTGCGGTGCTGGTGGTGGTGGGGATCGGGTGGGGCGTTCTGTCTGGCCGGAGCGATACCTTGCGGCGGGAGGAGGCCGTTGCCGCCGTGCCAAGCAGCACGGATGGATCGACGCTGCCCTCGGCGGCGATGGTGAACTTGAACACCGCGACGAGTGCGCAACTGCGCTCGCTGCCGGGGGTTGGTGCTGCGCTGGCTGAGCGGATTATCGAGTACCGCCGGTCGCACGGGCCGTTTGAGCGCGTCGAGCAGCTGGACAACGTGCGCGGGATCGGCCCGGCGACGATGGCGAGGCTTCGGGCGATGGTGTATGTGCAGTGACGGCCCGCCTAACTACAACCCCAAGCGCGTCAGCGCAAGTTCCGCCGCGGCTACGTCCATCGCCAGTTCGGGCATCGGCAGGCGTGCGACGCCGACTCTGGTCCGCAGGTCGATGCCCATCGGGTCCAGCCCCACGGCTGTTGCCTCGCTTACGCCGCCCATGCCTGTAACCTCGGCGAAGAGGCGGGGGAGCTTGCCTCGCACGGCGTTGATGCGCCGCAGGAGTCGTGGCTCGTCGTCGGCCAGGGGGTTGTAGAGGATGACTTCTGGCCCATCGACGACGACGCCGCGGACTTTGGCGCCGACGACCTTGGCCGAGTACCAGTGCGCCTCGCCCGGGCGGCCGTGGTAGACCTGCCAGCGGTCGGCGAACTCCATCTCGCCCGGGTCAGCCAGGGGGAAGAGTTGGATGTGCAGGTGCACGGCACCGACGCTCTCGTCGGGGATGTGCAGCGTGGCGTGGCGGTCTGCGCCCTGGCCGGTGGCCGGGTCTATCTGCTGGTCGGGCCGGAGGGGTTTGGGCTTGGGCGCTGGGAAGACGAGTCGTTCGAGCCTGGCGGCGAAGACGTACTTGGCCGCCCGCACGCCGGCCTCGTCTTCGAGGACGCCCTTGCTGAAGGTGCGCATGAGCATCATCACCAGTGCGCGGGCGTTTTCGTTCTGGTTGGTTTCGGGGTTCATGCGTGAGCCAAGGTGGGTGGGGGGAGTTGCAAAAGTGGGTAGGTAGTGTAAACTCTTGGCATGAGCGACGAAGCCACACCCTTGGCGGACCCCTTGCCGACCACCCGCAGCACGCGCCCGATGCTGGATCAGGCCGAGATCAGTGCCGGGAGTGTGATGGCAATTTTGGTTTATACATTCAACTTCTTTTGGCCGTTCTTCTGGGTCGTGCCGATGCTGAAGCGCGACAACCGCTTTTCGCTCTATCACGCCAAGCAGGGGTTAACGTTTTTTATATTCAGCCTTGTCTTCATGGTGGTGATAGGGGTGGGCGTGGGGGGTGGGAAGCTCAGTACCCTTGAGGGTGGTGTGATTTGGATTCTTGTGTTGGGCATCAATGCCGTTGGCCTGCTCCGTGCGATCAAGGGGCAGGTCAAGCCGTTGCCGATTATTGGGTCATTTGGTGAGCGGTGGTTTGGGAACGTCGATGTCAAGCCTAGTGAGGCTTGACTCTGGCTACCTCTTCTTGGGTGGCCCGCACCTCCGGGGCGCGTGTTGTCTTCTTGGTTTGTCTTGGGGTTCGCGCTCAAACGAAAGGGCGGGTGGGTAGTTGCAAGCGTGGAAAACACAAGGTGTGTAAACTCTCGGCATGAGCGACGAGACCACACCCCCGCCCAACCCGATTTCATACCCGGTGCCGCCAACGAACCCGGGTCCGATTCCACCACCCGGCGGCAGCCGGCCGGTGTTGGATCAGGCCGAGATCAGCGCGGGGAGTGTGATGGCGATTTTGGTCTATGCGATCAACTTTGTGCTTATCTTTCCGTTCTTTTGGATCGTGCCGTTGCTCATGCGCAACAACCGTTTCTCGCTCTACCACGCCAAACAGGGGCTTACATTAATCCTCATCGGGGCCATCTGCTTCCTGCTGTTCGGGGCGCTGACCGCAGTAACGTTCGGGCTGGGCGCGTGCATCAGCGTGCCGGTGTTGGGCCTGCTTGGCGTGGTGGGGTTTGTGCTCAATATCTTCGGCCTCGTTTATGCGTTCACGGGGCAGGTCAAGCCGTTGCCGATCATCGGGGTGTGGGGTGAGCGGTGGTTTGCGAACATCGATGTCAAGCCCAGGGGGGTGTGACTGTGCGTACCTGCTAGGCGGTTTCAGAAATCCAAAGCCGCGGGCTGCAAGCCCGTGCCACCGGGTTGTGATGCGGTCTCTTCAGCCGAGGGTCGGCCGGTTTTCTCACGGATTCAACGGCTTCCGCGACGCTCAAAGTCCAATCACACCACCCGTGGCTCCATGCCCTCGCCCCAACGGGGCGACGGCCTGTAGCCACGAGTGAAGCCCGCGCTGCGTGGGCGCAAACCGTGGAAAGGTGCATGCTCTTGTGCAACTGCCCCGGCGGGGCAGAGGAAGCAAACGTGGCGAGGTTCCGATACATCCTGGGATTCCTTCGCCCCGCCGGGGCGAGGAGAACGAGAGAGGCTGTCCACGGGTTGCGCGAGGCCTAGGGCGGCCTCGCGCAACCCGTGGCTACACCCCGTCGCCCCGTTGGGGCGGGGAACCGGCCGCGGTGCATCTGTGCTTATCTTCTTCGATGATGTTCCAGAAACCAAAAGCCACGGGCTGGAAGCCCGTGCCACTGGGTTATGAAACGTACTCTTAAGTCAGCGCGGCTCGGATCGCCGCGACTTGGCGGAGCAGTTCGGGGACGCTTTCGAGGTAGAGTTGCGTAGCCGAGTCGCTCATTGCTTTGGGAGGGTTGGGGTGGGCTTCGAGGAAGAGCGCGTGGACGCCCGCGGCGACGGCCGCGCGGGCGAGCAGGGGCGAGCGTTCACGCCGACCGCCCGTAACGGTGCCCCCCTCGGCCTGCCCGGGGTGCTGGGTGCTGTGCGTGCAGTCAAAGCAGATGGGCACGGCGTCGGGCGCCCCTTGTTCGAGCATGTCCCCGATGCCGACAAAGTCGTTGACGAGGCGCCCGTAGCCGAAGAAGGTGCCGCGGTCGGTGAGCATGATGTTGTCGCACCCGGCCTCGCGGAGTTTGCTGACCGCGTTGGCCATCTCGGCGGGGGACATGAACTGCCCTTTTTTGATGTTGACGGCCCGGCCGTGCTTGGCGGCGGCCTTGCCGGCGGCGAGCAGCAGGTCGGTCTGCCGGCAGAGGAAGGCGGGGATTTGCAGCAGGTCAACGACCCGTGCCGCGGGCTCGGCATGGCCGGCCTCGTGGATGTCGGTCGTCGCCGGCACGCCCAGGCGGGCGCGGATCTCGGCGATCTGTTCGAGGCCCTTTTCAAGCCCCGGCCCGCGTGCCGAGTGGATGCTCGAGCGGTTGGCCTTGTCGTAACTCGCCTTGAAGATATACGGCAAGGCGTGCTTGACGCACGCATCGCGCACGGCAGCGCCGACGGCCAGGCCAAGCTCGGGCGACTCGAGCACGCACGGGCCGCCGATGATCGCCAGTGGGCGGCCGGCACCGATACTCAACCCGCCAACTCGGCATAGTTTGGACATGCCCGAGGGTAGCAACAACCCCGCTTGGGCACGCACGCCCACTACCATCTGCCGAGGGACCTATGAACCAACAGCAACCAGAAAAGCCCGCACAAAACCCAGCACCTATGGCAGGGTCCGCGCCGACGCCGGCAGCACCTGGGGCGATCGACGATGCCCTGCTCAAGCAGGCGTATAACGCGTTTAAGAAGCGGTACAAGTTGACCAAGCTCGACCACGAATCCAAACTCGGCGGGCACCGCCCGACCTCAGCGGGCCTGAAAGCTGAGGGGTTGGGTATCCACCCGCCAAACCAGTTTCCCGCACACGTCTGGCAGGCGTTGGCCAAGCAGGGACGGATCAAGGATTTGGGTGGTGGGTTTTATAGTGTTGTGTGAGGGTGTGTCAGATGGCCAAATGGTCAAATTGCCAAATGACCAAATGTAACAAAGCGTGACTGGTGGCCCATTAACACCCCATCGGACCCCTCCGCGTTCCTCCGCGTTCCTCCGCAAACTCCGCGAACATCTTCTCGGGAGTCTGTTACGAGAGCGCATCGAGGACTTCGTTGAGGCTGAAGGCGTTGGGGATTTCGCGTCTTTGGGTCCACTTGACTTTGCCGTCGGCGCCGACGATGACGGTGCCGCGCCAGGCGATGTTGAGGTCGGGCCAGTAGAGGCCGTAGGCCTTGCAGACGTTGCGGTGCGTGTCGGAGAGCAGGGTTTGCGTGAGGCCGAGCTGGGTGGCCCAGGCGTTGAGGGAGGGCGGGTTATCGCCGGAGATGCCGACGGCCTGGGCGTTGTTTTTGGCATGCTTGGCAAACTCTTTGCTGATGCACTCCATCTCGGTGCCGCAGACGCCGGTGAAGGCGAGTGGGAAGAAGGAGAGGACGACCTCCCCTTTTTTGAGGGCATCGGAGAGTTTCCAGTTCTGGCCACGGTGCTGGGTGGGCAGCTCGAAGTCAGGGGCGATGGTGCCGACGGGGATGATGGTGTCGCGGGGGGGCAGGGGGGTTGGCATTGGTGGTCCTGGGTGTGGGGGAGAAGAAATGGTCAAATGGTCAAATGGTCAAAGCGAGGGTAGAGGGGGTTGGGGGAGTTGGCGTGGCTTTAACGGGTGGTTGATGCTATTGTTGCCTAACCGTGGCCTGACAGGGTTGTTTTGTAGACGGGTTGCTTTTCGCGGTAAGACCAACAGTCCGCGATCGGTGCTGCGAAGCAGCGCCCGACCCTCTCTACCTGTTTGCCAGCCCGGCTGTAGTGATCGTTTTTTATGTCTATTGACAATGCACAGGTTTCTTCCACGGACATGCCCACGGCTGACGGCACGCCCACCCCTTCGGGTGAGCCTGTCCAGGTCCACACCCAGCACGCCCACGACCAAGCCATCCACACGCCGCAGGTTCACCCGGGCATGCAGATGGCCAACGACAACCTCGGCTCCAGCGAGCTCTTTGACAAGACCGTGCCATTCAAGGACATGGGCCTGCGTTCGAGCGTGCTCAAGGGGCTCGAGGCGTGCGGGTTTGTCTACCCGACAAAGATTCAGGCCCTCTTGATCCCGCACCTCCTGGCAGGCAAGGACATGCTCGGCCAGGCGCGCACCGGGACGGGCAAGACCGGTGCGTTCGGGCTGCCGATTTTGCACGCCGCGAGCAAGGACGCGCCGTTCCAGGCGTTGATCCTGGTCCCGACGCGTGAGCTGTGCGTGCAGGTCGCCCAAGAGATGCAGGAGATGGGTGAGTTCACCCCGCTGCGGACGGTGGCGGTCTACGGCGGTGAGCGGATGCAAAAGCAAATCGACGCGATCAAGCGCGGCGCGCACATCGTTGTCAGCACCCCTGGGCGGCTGATGGACATGGTCGAGCGGGGGTATATCCAGCTCGGGAACGTGAAGTTTGCCGTGCTGGACGAGGTGGACCGGATGCTGGACATCGGCTTCCGCGACGACATCCGCAAAATCCTGGGCATGTGCCCGGCAGACCGGCAGACGATCTTTGTCTCGGCGACGATCTCGCCTGAGATCGAACGGCTGGCGGCGCGGTACGCGCGCAACCCCGAAAAAGTAATCGCCTCGGACACAGGCCCGCTGACGACCAAAACCGTCAAGCAGTTTTACCTGCCCGTGCAGCGGTGGGACAAAAAGCGGCTGCTGTTGCACCTGCTGACGCACGAGGAGCCCGACACGACGCTGATCTTCTGCAAGATGAAGCGGACCGTCGACGACATCGAGGCATTCTTGCAGGCCAAGGGGATCGACGCGCACGCCATCCACGGCGACAAGGCGCAGACACGCCGAAACGCGATCATCGAGAAACTCAAGGCTGGCAAGCTCTCTGTCCTGATCGCATCAGACCTGGTTGCGCGCGGGATTGATGTTGACGGGATCAGCCATGTGATCAACTACGACGTGCCGGAGGACCCGGAGGTGTACGTGCACCGGATCGGCCGGACGGCGCGGATCGGTCGCGAGGGCGTGGCGTGGGCGCTGGTAACGCCCGAGGAGGGGCCGCTGCTGACGGCGGTGGAGGTGCTGATCAATGCCGAGATCCCGAAACTGGACTACCCGGACTTCAAGCCGAGCGAGTCGCCGTTTGGGCGGGGGAGTGGGCCCGGTGGTGCGCCGGCGGGTCCGGTTGCGCCGCCGGTGATTAACAGGACGGTGGCGACGATGAACCCGGTGATGCCCTCGGCGGTGCCGGAGGTCGCGCAGGATGCGAGCAAGTTCCCGGGCGGGGTGGTGCCGACGAAGCAGCCGCCGAACCGGATGTTCGGGCGGATGAAGAGGTAGGGGAAATGGTCAAATTGCCAAAATACAAAATGGTCAAATAGTCAAATAGTCAAATGTGTTGCTCACCAACATATGGCTATGTGACCATTTGGTCATTTTGAAAACCCCACCCCTGCTCCTCCCCTCGGGTGAGGGGTTCAAGATACATCACATCTAAGTCAGCACTACTTTCCCGCCTTGCGGGATGGTGAAGTGTTTGCCGCGGAGATCGGCTGGTTCCAGGGCCGTGGTGGGGGGGAGTTCCAGGACGCAGTCAGGCTCTCCTGCGCTGTTCGTCGGGACGGTGTGCCCGGCGGCCGAGAGCCAGCGTGCGGCTCGGCTTGTCTGAATCTGCTGGCAGGTCTGCGGGCTGTCTGGCCCGGTGGCGTTTTTGATCGGGGCGAACTCCTCGACGCGGTCGGTCTCCAGCACGATCGAACGGTCGCACATCGGGAGCGCGTCGAAGACGAACATCTCGAGTTTCACGGCGTTGGGCTTGTCCGGCTCGATGCGTTTGCCGGTGGCCAGGTCGATGAAGGGGACTTTTTTCTCCGCCCGGTGCAGGGGGAGGGCGAAGCCTTGGTGGCTGCGTGCCAGCGAGTCGAGGAACGCGGTGCTGATGATGTGTATAGCGATGGACCCGGCGTTGAATGTCAGCGTGCCGTCGGGGTTGGTGGCGGTGGTCAAGGCCTTGGGCATGTTTGAGTATTCGATCACCTGCGTCTTTGGCCCGTGCGTGCCGTGGACTTGGCAGAGGACGCCGACTTTTTCATCCGGCCCGGCCTTGGGGACCATTTTGCTGCTCATCTGCCCGGAGGAATCGGGTGCGAAGGCGTGCAGGCCTAGGAAGGTGGGGTCGATGACGCGGACGAGTGGGTTGTCGATCTGCGTGTAACTGATCTGTTCGATCCCCCGGCGTTGCATGTCGGCGAGCGCGCCGCTGTGGGCGAGGGCCTTGAGCGAGCCGCCGTGGCCGTCGGGGCTGACGGCCAGGGCGTCGGGCGACTCGAGCAGGAGTTTGCCGGTCTGCATGTCGAAACTCGGCAGCACGCCCTGAGGGAAGAACATCACGTCCTGCTTGCCCAGGCCGAAGTAGTTGTGGGCCTCAAAGAAGTTGACCGTGGCCTGGTGGTTGATCGGGCTGGTCATGATGTACCAGGGGATCACGACCCCCGGCTTGCAGTAGCGCCTCTGCGCGGCGATGATCCAATCGGCAAGCGAGGCGAAGAGCGAGCGCCCGCTGACGGCCCCGGCGGGGTAGCACCCCTTGGGCGCGTCGGAGCCCAGGCGCGTGCCCTGACCCCCGGCGACGGTGAAGGCCGCCACCTTCCCCGCGGCAATGAGCCCGACGCCCTTGGCGTGGTAGTGGGCGCGGTCCCAGTCGCCCCCCGGCTTGCCCGGGGCGGGGTAGCAGGGGGCGGGTTCAATCCGTGCGGCGGTCGCGGGTACGGGCTTGGCCAGCACGTGCTGGCCTGCCCATGCCTCGACGCGGTTGAGGTCGATGCTGGCGATGGAGGCGAGAAGGCGTTGCTGCCCTTGCGGTGAAAGGGTCGCGTAGAAGTGCAGGACGTGCTCCTGGTGAATCTGCCGAAGTTTGCTGGCCAGGGCATCAAGGGAGGGTGCGGGTGTGGGCATGGTGGAGGGTAATCCGGATCACCACTGAATGTCGTGCATCCGAAGTAGCCACCCCCACCCTTGCCCCTCCCCTCGGGGGAGGGGCTCCAGACGATATATATCGGTGATCGGTATCAGGCCCGGGCACTTGGTTGTGGCCAAGTGGTGGTGGATAAACTGCGGGGATGCTCGGCCTGCCCCCCAAGGCGTTGATCGCGATGATCCATGTGCCCGCATTGCCGGGCACGCCCAGGGGCAGGCTCAAGCCGCGAGCGATCGTGGCGCAGGTGCGGGCTGAGGCGCGGGTTCTGGTCAAAGGGGGCTTTGACGCCATTTTGATCGAGAACATGCACGACGTGCCGTATGTGATGGGCCGGCAGGACCCGGCCGTCACGGCGTGCATGACGGCGTGCGCGCTGGCGGTGCGTGAGGAAGCGCCCGGGTTGCCGCTGGGAGTGCAGATACTCGCGTGCGGGCACCACGAGGCCCTGGCGGTGGCGCACGCGGCGGGGGCGACGTTCATCCGCGTCGAGAACTTCACCTTCGCGCACATCGCCGACGAGGGGCTGATGCCCACGGCGGAGGCTGGCCCGCTGCTGCGTTACAGGCGCGCCATCGACGCCGCGGGTGTGCACCTTTTGTGCGATGTCAAGAAGAAGCACGCCTCGCACGCGATCACGGCGGACATCACCCTGCCGCAGGCGTGCCAGGCGTGCGAGTTTTTCGGTGCCAGCGGCCTGGTGGTAACGGGCCAGCACACCGGGGACCCAGCAAGCACCGACGATCTGGCCGAGGCGTGCACGGCGACGGGGCTGCCAGTCTTTGTCGGCTCGGGGGCGACGGCAGGAAATATTGCCGGCATGCTTGCGCATGCCGACGGGGTCATCGTGGGTTCATCGATCAAGCGTGGCGGGCGTTGGGACGCCGGGCCTGACCCAAGAAGGTGCGCGGCGCTTGTGGCAGCGGGCAAGAGCGCGCGATCAAGCCCCGCGGGCAGGGTGGCGGCTCGCCGGCGGGGGTAGAGTGTGGTGCTGGCCCGCTGGGCCGCTACGCTCGCTTGCGTGACACTCATGCAACCACTAACGCTCGCGACGGAGATCGCTCAGCAACGCCCCATCGTGCTGGACCTGGTCGTCATCCTCGCCTCCGCGGCGGGGATGGTGATGCTCCTGCGATACCTGCGGGTCGCGGCGATCCCGGCCTATCTGCTCACGGGCGTGCTCATCGGCCCGCACACGCTCGGGCTGATCCACTCCGGCGAAAACATCGAGTCGATCTCAGGGCTGGCGACGATCCTGCTCATGTTCATCGTCGGCTTGCACCTTGACCCGCGCGGGCTGGGCGGGGGAATGCTGCGCACCGCGGCGATCTGCGTCGCTAGCACGGTGGGCGCGGTGCTGGCGATGTGGCCGATGCTGGTGCTGGGAAAGTTGGGATGGCCGGCGGCACTGGCGGTGTCGATGGCCCTGGTGATGTCCAGCACCGCGGTGCTGCTGCGCCTGCTGCAAGAACGCCGGGAACTACACCGTGTGCACGGCAGGCTCCTCTTTGGCTCGCTGATCGTGCAGGACATGCTCGCGCTGGTCGCGCTGGCGCTGCTCCCGCTGATCGCGGCTTGGGCGGGCGTGAGGCCCGCGGGTGCCTCGCACAGCTCGGCGGTGCTGCTGCCGGCCGCATGGCCTGGATGGGCGCAGTTTGTGCTGGCGGTGGTGGGGATCGCGGCGATGATCATCGCCTGCCGGGCGGTGCTGCCAAAGCTCTTGGCCGAGGCCGCCAGGCACACCAGTTCGGAGGTGCCCCTGGTGCTCTCAGCGGCGGTTGCGCTCGGGGCCGCGCTGCTCGCAGCGGGGCTGGGTTTCAGCCCGGAGTTGGGCGCGTTCCTGGCGGGCTTCGTGCTGGCGGGCACGCCGTTTCGGCACCAACTCAGCGGGCAGTTGATCCCGATGCGGGACCTGTTCATGGCGGTCTTTTTCACCGCCGTGGGGCTTCAGCTGGACCCGTGGGTGATCGCGGACGGGTGGGTGCTGATCGTCGTGGCGACGCTCGGGCTTGTGCTCGTCAAGCCTCTGGTGATGTCGGTGGTGGCGTGGGTGCTGGGGGCGACGGCGGCGACGTCGGTCTTCTTTGGGCTGGCGATGTTCCAGGCCGGGGAGTTTGCGATCGTGATCTTGTCCGTCAGCCAGGGGCTGGGGTTGGTTGACGCCAAGACGATGTCGGGTTTGATCTTTGTGGTGGTGCTCTCGCTGGTAGTTACGCCCAGCGTCTATGAGTTGGGGCACGTGCTGATGCCAAGGTTTGCCAGGCTGCCGACGGTCGGCTTCAAGCGGCACGCCCCGCGTGCGCCGATGGTAACGATTGTGCCGGTGCCCCACCCAGTCGAGGATGCTGATGCGGCCGATGCGGCGGGCGTAGGGGTTGCTGCAGCCAGCGAGCCCACCCCGCCTGACCCCAAGCGGTGCATCATCATCGCGGGCTTTGGCGTGGTGGGGCGGTCGATCGCCGACCGGCTGGAGATACAGAACATCCCGTTCCGCATCATTGACCTGAACCAGCAGACCGTCCGCACTCAGCGCAAGCTCGGTCGCAAGGCTTATTACGGCGATGCGAGCAACCCGCAGGTGCTTGAGTCGGCTGGGATCGAGGAGGCCGAGGGCGTAATTTTGACGATCCCCGACGACGAGGCGACGCTCCGCGCCTGCCGGACTATTCGTGCCCTCAGCCCGCACGTCTATATCGCTGCCCGGACCACTTTTTTGAGCAAGGCCATGGTGGCAACGCAACTCGGCGCCGACCACGTAACCGTCGAGGAGGTCGCCACGGCGGAGATGATGGCCCGGCAGGTGCTCGACCAGCTCGGTCGGCGCGCGCGTGCGGCTGCTGCTGCGGGGGGGCAGGCCGGCGCGGTCAAGGGCGCAGGAACGCCTTGAGGTAACCGCCCGTGTGGCTGGCGGGGTTCTGCGCGACCTCCTCGGGCGTGCCGGCGGCGACGATCCGCCCGCCGCGTGCGCCCCCCTCGGGGCCGAGGTCAACGATCCAGTCGGCGCACTTGATCACATCGAGATTGTGCTCGATGACGACCAGCGTGTTGCCCGCATCGGCCAAGCGGTGCAGGACCCCGATGAGCTTGCGGATGTCCTCAAAGTGCAGGCCCGTCGTCGGCTCATCGAGGACATAGAGCGTGTGCAGGCCTTGGTTGAGCAGGGACATCTGCGCGGCCATCTTCTCGGTCATCTTCCTGCTGCGGAGCTTGCCGTCGCCCGTGCCGGGCTCGGGCGTCGGCTTGGCCCCGTCGGGCAGATCAAGCCCGCTGCGGTTGGCGGCGTCTTGCATGTCTACAGCGGCGGTGCCACCTGCCAGTTCGGTCGCCAGCTTGACGCGTTGTGCTTCACCACCTGAGAGTTGCGTGCTCGGCTGGCCGAGCTTGATGTAGTCCAGGCCCACCTCGTTGAGGCAGCGGAGGAACTTGACGATCTTGGGGTGGTTCTCGAAGAAGCCGCAGGCGTCCTCGATGGTCATCTCCAGCACGTCGGCGATGGTCTTGCCGCGGTACTTGATGTCCAGCGTCTGGCCGTTGTATCGTGTGCCCTTGCAGACCTCGCACTCGACAAAGACGTCGGGCAGGAAGTGCATCTCGATCTTCTTGACGCCCTGGCCCTGGCAGGCCTCGCAGCGCCCACCTTTGACGTTGAAACTGAACCGCCCGGGCTCGTAGCCGCGGATCTTGGCCTCTTTCGTCGCGCAGAAGACCTTGCGCACCTCATCGAAGAAGCCGGTGTACGTCGCCGGGTTGCTCCGCGGCGTGCGGCCGATGGGGGACTGGTCAACCTCGACGATGCGGTCGATCTGCTTCGCCCCGGTGATCTTGTCAAAGTCCCCGGGCTTAACGCGCTGTGCCATCACCTCCCGGCGGAGTGCCTGCAGCAGGATCTCGTTGACCAGCGTGCTCTTGCCCGAACCGGAGACACCGGTAACACAGACCAGCCCGCCGAGCGGGAAGAGAGCGTCGATGCTCTTGAGGTTGTTCTGCCTGCACCCCTTGAGTGTGATGGCGCGTTTCTCGCTGAGCGCCCGGCGTTTGGGGGGCAGGTCGATCTTCCTGCGCCCCGAGAGGTACAGGCCGGTGATGCTCGTCGGGTGCGAGGAGATGGAATCGGCGGTGCCGGCGGCAACGACGCGCCCGCCGTGCACGCCCGGGCCGGGGCCGATGTCCAGCACCCAGTCGGCGGCGCGGATCATGTCCTCATCGTGCTCGACAACGATGACGGTGTTGCCGATGTCCGTCAGGTGGCGGAGCGTTGCGATGAGGCGGTCGTTGTCGCGCTGGTGTAGGCCGATGGTCGGCTCATCGAGCACGTATGCCGCGCCGACCAGCCCGCTGCCGACCTGGGTTGCCAGGCGGATGCGTTGGGCCTCGCCACCCGAGAGCGTGGCCGTTCGCCTGTCCAGCGAGAGATACTCCAGCCCGACGCTGGCGAGGAACCCGATCCGGCCCTTGACCTCCTTGACGATCGGCTCGGCGATCTGGGCCTGTTCTGTCGTCAGATTCAGGCCCGACATGATCTCCTGCGCCTCGGTGATTGTCAGCCGGCATAGGTCGGCGATGTTGATCTTGTGCGCATCACGGCTGAGCCCCAGCCCCGCGCGGTCGGAGGTGATCCGGGCGGGCACGGGCACGGCTGTTTCAAGATAGACCGCCAGGCTCTCGATGCGCAGGCGGTTGCCCCGGCAGGTGGTGCAGGGCGTCGCGCCCATGAACTGGCTGAGCCACTCTTTGACCTCGTCGTTCTGGGTGCTGTCGAACCACTCTTGCAGGTCCTTGATCGCGCCGCCGATCTTGAAGCCGTATTTCTGGGCGTCGGCCGCGGTGGTCCCGTGCAGGGCCATGCGGCGCATGTCGGCGGGGAGTTTGGACCAGGCCGTGTCGTAGTACGCCGCGCCCATCGCCCGGCACATGCGGCGGAGGCCCTTGGTCATGTAACTACGCACGGCGTGGTTCTTGTTGAACGCCTTGATCGCCCCCTGGCGGAAACTAAGCTGCTCGTTGGGCACCACAAGGGCCTCGTCAAGGACCATCAGCGAGCCGAGGCCCGCGCACGACGGGCACGCGCCGAAGGGGGAGTTGAAGGAAAAAATCCTCGGCTCGAGCTCCGCGAGCGCACACTCGGGGTGTGCCGCACACGCCAGCTTGTCGCTGAACGTCCGGTCGTACCACGGCGACGCCCCCTCCTTGGCCAGCTGCTCGGTGCTCACGATCACCGACCCCTCGGCAAGCTTCAAGGCCGCCTCGACGCTCTCGGCCAGACGCTGGCGCGACTCCGCCTCACCCGAAACAAGGTTCATCCGGTCGATCACGGCATCAATGTCGTGCTTCTCGTACCGCGCCAGCTTCAGCGGGTTGTCCCCGGCATCCTTGAGGGCCTCGCGAAGGTCGATGAGCTTGCCGTTGACACGCGCCCGGCTCCAACCCGCCGCCTGCAACTGTTCGAGCACGTCGCGGTGGAACCCCTTCTTCTGCCGAATAACCGGGGCCAGCACCATCAGACGGGCACCACCCTTGTCCGCCAGGTTGACCACAGCGTCAACGATCTGGCTCGCGCCCGTCGCGCTGATGGGCATCCCACACCGTTCGAGCACGCCCCCGTCCTTCTTGCTCACCTTGGTCGGGTGCCAGCACGTCGGCCGGCCGACGCGGGCAAAGAGCAGGCGCAAGTAGTCATAGATCTCCGTGCTCGTCGCGACGGTCGAGCGCGGGTTGTGCCCGCTGCTGCGCTGTTCGATGGCGATCGTGGGCGGCAGGCCCTGGATGTCCTCAACGTCGGGCTTTTTGAGCTGGTCGAGGAACTGCCGGGCATACGCCGAGAGGCTCTCCATGTACTTGCGTTGCCCCTCGGCAAAGATCGTGTCAAAGGCGAGTGATGATTTGCCCGAGCCGGAGAGGCCCGTGATGACCACCAACTTATCGCGCGGGATGTCAACATCGATCCCCTTGAGGTTGTGCTCGCGTGCGCCGCGCACCCGGATGCACCGCGCCGGGTCTGGCATCGCCGGGTGCGGGGTGCGCGGGTTCGCGTCGACGGCCACAGGGAGGCCGTTGGTGGCGCTCGCCAGTGGTGCGCCGCGGGTTGGGCTGCTGCTACTCAAGGATCGCTCCTGTCATGGATCATGTTCTGCCGGCGGTGGATGAGCGGGCCGGGGGCCTGCCGCGTGGGGGTTATTGGTGCGGGTGGTATGGTAGTGCCCCGCGCGGAAGAAGCCGCTATGTTTGTGCTCTTCGGGAGGTTTACAGTGCTCAGCCAGGCCGTCGGATATGCCGCGACCGCGCTCTCGCAGCTTGCCGCTGCCGGGGATCGCCCGCTGCGGGTCAAGGAGATCGCCAAGGCTACCAACATGCCCGGCCCGTACCTTGCCAAGATCATCCAGGCCCTGGCCCACAAGGGGATCGTCAACACCCAGCGCGGCATCGGCGGGGGGGTCATGCTCGCCCGCTCGGCCCAGTCGATTACGATCTATGAGGTCGCCGTCGCTCTAGAAGACCCCGCCGTGCTAGAGCGTTGCATGCTCGGCGTCGCCGCGTGCACCGATGAGCGTGCCTGCCCCTGCCACAAGTTCTGGACCCAGCAGCGTGCCCGGGCCGCTGACTTCATGCGGGCGACTACGGTCGCCGATATGGCTGCGTTCGAGGCCCGGCGTCGTGCGCAGGGCAAGGGCGCCTAATCAGTCCCTACCCCCGCATGCCCGCCCAGACGGGCCTTGCACGCCCCGAGCACTTCCTGTGTCGTGATGCGTGCCATCTGCGTCCCCCCTGGCTCGTCGGCCTTGTGGTCGCGCACCTCGCCCGGGTGGACGCGCGAGATCACGTCCCCATCGCGACCAAACGGCCCGACAAACGCGGCAACGGTCGGCCCATACAACGCCACCAGCGGCCTCCCAAAGCCCACGGCAATGTGCACCGCCGCCGAGTCGCTCCCGATGAGTATCGCCGAACGCCCGATCACGGCCATCAACTCACCGAGCGTCGTCTGCCCGATCAGGTTCACAGCACGCGGCTCACTCCCCGCCCAGGTGAGCAACTCGGCACACTGCGGCTCCTCACCCCGCGCGCCCACGAGCACCACACGGTCAACCTGCCCCCCATCAAGAAGCCCACGGGCAAGGTCAACAAAACGCCCGGCGGGCCACTGCTTGCTCGGCCAGCGCGTTGTCGGGGCAAAGACGGCAAAGCGACCGGCAAACCGCGCGTCGCTGGCCACCGCATCGCGTGCGGCCGGTGGGGCGTACAGCCGCATGTCCGGGTGGGCCACGGAAATGCCAAGTGGGGTGAGCAGGTGCAGCATCCTCTCGACGGCGTGCCAGTCTGCCGGGGCGTAGACGGCGTGGGTGTATGCCAGGCGCCCGGCCTCGCGGGCGTTGGAATAACCGATCCGCGTACCCGCGCCGGTGAAGCCCGCGAAGATCGCGCTGCGGAGCAGGCCCTGCGCATCGATTGCCAGGTCGTAGTGTGCCGCGTGCAGAGCATCGAGCCACTGGGCCAGTTCCAGGCCGATCTTCGGGTTCCACAACCGCCCAAAGCGCTTGCGGGGGAAGGGGAGCACGCCACCGCCGTGCGCCGTCAGGGCCGGATGGCTAGCGACGGCGTCCACAAACGAGTCTTGCACCAGCCAGTCGATGCGTGCCCGCGGGAAGGCGGTCCGCAGGGCCGCAAGCACGGGCACAGTTCGGCAGACATCCCCGAGCGCGCTCGGCCGGACCAGCAGGATGCGCTTGGGGTCGGGCATGAGTGATGGGTCGGCCATGAGATGCCGGAGGTTAGTTCGCACCGTTCGTGCGTGCGAACCCGGCGTGGGTGATGGGCTTCTACGCTTGGGCGATGGCTCTTATCCCACACCTCAAACTCTTCAACTCGCTGACGCGCTCGGTCGAGCCGTTTGTACCCGCCGAGGCGGGGAGGATCACGTTTTATTCGTGCGGGCCGACGGTCTATGACGACGCACACATCGGCAACTTCCGCTCGTTCCTCGCCGCAGACGTGCTGAAGCGTTTTTTACAAAGCCCGCTCTGCCAGCTCGAGGGCACCGGCCCGGGGCCGCGCACCGTCGTGCACGTGATGAACATCACCGACGTCGGGCACATGACCGAGGACGACGTGGCCGACGGCGGCGGTGAGGACAAGATGGCCCTGGCAGGCCGGCGCATCGCCGAGGCAAAAAAGTCGGGCAAAATCCCGGCGAACGTCCAGATCGACGCGACCGACCCCTACGCCGTGGCTGGGTTCTACGCCCAACGCTTCCTCGAAGACGCCCGGCAGTTGGGCCTCCTCGTCGCCATCGAGGCGCAAAAAGACGCGAGCCTCATGCCCCGCGCCAGCGCGTTTGTCCCCGGCATGGTGGTCGTCATCGAAAGGCTCATCGCACGGGGCAATGCATACGTCGCTGGTAGCACCGGCCAGCGTGCCGTCTATTTCAGCGTGCAGAGCTTCGCAGGCTACGGCAAACTCTCGGGCAACACCCTCGACAAACTCCGCGAGGGTGAAGGTGGCCGCGTCAATGCCGCCGACCAGGCCGGCAAACGCCACCCGGCCGACTTCCTGCTTTGGAAAGAAGACCCCCGGCACATCATGAAGTGGGAAAGCCCCTGGGGGTGGGGGTACCCCGGCTGGCACATCGAGTGCTCGGTCATGAGCGTCTGGCGCGCCGCCATCGGGCGCACCGACACGCCCATCGGCGAATCCCTGCCCGCTCTTGAACAGGCCTGGGGTGCACTGACCTCCTTCACCAAGCCCGGCAGCCAGGCCCTCATCGACCTGCACTCAGGAGGTGAGGACAACGCCTTCCCACACCACGAGTGCGAGATCGCCCAATCCTGCTGCGCATTCAACCAGACCCCCGCAGGGGGCGTGTTTGCGCGTAGTTGGTTCCACGCCCGGCACCTGTTTGTCGAGGGTGAGAAGATGAGCAAAAGCCGGGGGAACTTCTTCACCCCGCGCGACCTCTTTGCCCAGGGGCACGAGCCAGCCGCGCTCAGGCTGGAACTCATCCGCGCCCACTACCGCACCAACGCCAACTTCACCATGCAGGGCTTGGCCGACAGCGCACGGATGGTCGAACGCTGGCGCAAGATCGCCTCTGCCACCACGCCGGGCACGACCGCCCCCAAAGCAAGGGCCCAGGACGTGCTCACGGCCTTTGCCGATGCAATGCACGATGACCTCAACGTCGCCAAGGCCATCGGCGCCGTCAACGCCTGGCTGAACACCATCGCCACCCCCTCGGCCGACGACGCTAGCGCGATCCGACTCATCGACCAGGTGCTCGGCGTCCTCGAACGCCCCCGCCTTGCCTCCCAAGGCACAGAACTAGCCGAGTACGCCCCAGGCACCGAGCCGCACCCGGCCATCGAGGGCCGGCTGCAAGCCCGCAAGGCCGCCCGCGCCGCCAAGGACTTCAAGGCCTCCGACGCGATCCGCGATGAACTCGCCGCCCTGGGCTATGCGATCAAGGACACCCCGAGCGGGCGTGTAGAGGTCTCGCGCAGAAGTAAGTAGCGAGACTCAACACGCCGGCATCAAGGGCAGGGGGCGCTTGAAGTAGGTGTGATGGAATATCGAGTCGATCTGACGGAGTGTTTGTTCGTAAGGTGCAAGGATGTATACCCACAACTCCGGCCCGCCTGTATCCCGACGCCACTTTCCTTGCGGGTCGAACTCGATCCGTCAGACAGACCGAGGGCGGGTCATCGCATCGGGGAGCGATTTGGCCTCGCACAGCGGCTGGCGATGGGGTATCATGCGATTCTGGCCCTGAATATAAGGAGTATGGTGATGCGGATGACTCGTCGACGTGTGATCGTGCTGCTTGGTGGGGGCGTTGTGGTGGCCGCGGCGGCACCGGTGGCTTGGCTGGCTTCGCGGAGCGTGGGTTCCGCGGTGCAGCCGTGGTCGCTCGCGGGCGGCTACTCCGACCCCCGCAAGAACGCGCTGAGTTGGGCGTTGCTAGCCCCGAACCCGCACAACCGCCAGCCTTGGGTGGCAGAGCTTGTCGGCGATCGGGGGTTGCACATCTACCGCGACCGCACCAAGAACCTGCCGGAGACCGACCCCTTTGACCGTCAGTTGACGATCGGCATGGGCTGCTTTCTAGAGCTGATGGTGATGGCAGCGGCACAGGGCGGGCACGCGGTGGAGTTGACGCTGTTCCCAGAGGGGGAATCAGGCTCGGTGGCGCACGCGGCCTTGACGCCCGGAGGCGTGCCGGACCCGTTGTTCGCGCACGTGCTGACGCGTCGCACCTGCAAGGAGCCGTTCGAGGACCGCCCGCTGTCGGTTGCGCACGCGAAGGCCCTGGAGGGGTACGCGGATGAGATTATTGTCGATGACGCCCGCGTTTCGGCGTTGCGCGATTTGACCCAGCGTGCGTGGGACATCGAGCAGACCACGCCGCGAACCTGGAAGGAGAGCATCGACCTGTGCCGCGTCGGTGCCGGGGAGATCAACGCGAATCCGGACGGGATCGATTTGGGCGGACCGATGTTCAATGTGCTCGGCCCCCTGGGCCTGATCACCCGCCAGGACATGCTCAATCCCGACGGGACGGGCTTCAAGCAGACGATGGCAAAGTACCACCAGTTGCTGGCCGCCACCCGCGCCTATTCGGTCATCACGACGCCTGGGAACACGCCGGCGGAGCAGATCCAGGCGGGCCAGCGGTGGCTCCGGCTGAATCTGATGGCCACGGGGCTTGGTGTTTCCGTGCACCCGGCGAGCCAGGCCCTGCAGGAGTATGCGGAGATGAACGGTCCGCATCAGGAGCTGCACAAGATGTTGCGTCCCGATGGCGGGAAGGTGCAGATGCTCGCAAGGCTGGGGTACGGCCCGATTGTTCCCGAGTCCCCACGTTGGCCCTTGGAGGCTTTCCTGAAGGGCGCTTGATTGGCCGGGCGCGTCAGGAGGCAACCAGGTGGTTGTGGATTAGAGCACATCCGCGCCTGCTCGGTCTGCCCGGCTGTTGGTCAGCGCTCCGAGCCGGGTGTTCCACTCCCTCGACGGTGTCCGGCGTGCCGCTGTTGCCCAACGGCTTGCCGCCTTTGTCTGACGGATTGATCGTTGGTAACGTGCGGGAAAAGGCGCCCAATGTACTGGTCTGCCATCGCTCTTGGCACGCCCGCCTTGTGTGGCCAGTTCAATCCCTCAGACAGAACCTAGACGCGGTGGATCACCGACTGCGTCCGCAGCACCAGCCCGCCGGCCGGGTGCATGTGTATGCTGCTGACGTGCAGCTCGCCGTCGTAGGTGGCCACGTCGAGCAGGGAGAGGCACGTGCCCTCGGGGGTCGGCGCGTGCTCGGGGAGTTTCCAGGTGTGCAGCAGGGCGTGCGTCTCGGCGGCCAGGGCCTGCTGCTCGATGAGCGTCGAGGCGTAAAGCCTCGGTGAGAGGTTCTCCGTCTGCGTGCTGGAGTTGTGCATAAGCGTCGCATCTTCCAGCAGCAGTTCGTAGTCGTTTTCCCCGGCCGTGGGGTAGACCTTGATCACCCCCTGTGTCGGCAGCCCGTTGTCGCGGTCGATGACCAGTTCACACAAACAGTGCCCCCCCGACTGCACGCGCACCATGTGCCCCAAGGGCAGCAGCCAAGCCTCGGCCTCGATCCCACCCCGGATCGCCATGGTTTTGCGCGACTTGACATGGAACAACTCCGGGTGCAACGGCCGGCGGTAGAGCAAAAGCGTGTGCACAGGGGCGGCCAGGGCGAGTTTGGTGCTCGGGTGCATGGGAGAGATGTCCTTTCTCAAGCCCGCGCGGCCTTGCGCGGGGGAAAACTACCAGCCACGGCGGAAAAAGAGTTGCTTCCTCGGGTCTTTGCAGTTCCCCGGACGAGATAAACAAAGCCTGAAACAATCGAACAGAACAAAGACTTGGCAGCCTCAAGATTACAACACAATCTACACAGAAGCCAGAGATATTTTTTCTACCTAATGGGGGTCTGTCAGTTGGGGTGCACAACTGGTGGTGTCGGGGTGGGTGGGGG
>VYKU01000133.1_pt1 | contig 21283 bp, 19 predicted proteins | sample 5114491 | NCBI WGS metagenome assembly VYKU01 (sample SAMN12291796, study PRJNA351875) | freshwater metagenome | isolation source: freshwater lake | place: USA: Michigan, Gull Lake | collected 2011-07-05 | reverse complement strand
CCATTTGGTATCTTTCCCAAAATCCTTACCCAGTATGGATTAGAGCGAATTAGCCAAAATACCTGTAATTCTTACCCGTGAAGCGTCACAAGAGAGATACCAAATAGGTTCTATCAGCTTGTTCATCGCCATACCTCAAAATTGAATAGTGGTGTGAGAAGGAAAGGGTTAAGGTCGGACGTTTGCCCAGAGTGTTCGTTCAGGGTGGAAGACTATAATTGTCGTTCTACCGCAGCCGTAAATTCTTCATAGGGTTTAACCCCAACGGACTCGCGCCCGATCGCAAAAAGACATCGCAGGAGATCGCGAACTATTACTTGCCTTGCTGGACAATGCCTACAAAGACGTAAAGTATATGTTGGCCAACTTAGATATTGTGGTGGAGCGGCGGCGATCTTTGCTTCAATCTGTTCTAGAGACTCTTGAGTACCTCGGTCGTGAAATTAGCTCTTAGTTGAATCCTCACCGCCGGTGCGGCGGTAAGAGTTGTTGTTTGGTAGAGGCGGAGAGGCGTTTCTGGGTAGTCAAAGCAAGCTACAATTAAATCGGCTCGCTTGTGAGTTTATTCTCTGCTTGGCACGACTCCCAAGGGTGAAGACGAGAGTAAACCCGGTGGCTACGATAAACCTAAAATTTTCCCAAAATAGGAGGAACCTCTCATGGTTGAGGCTATCTTACCGGGTACTTACATAACAGTACGAGATGAAGGACTGATTAGCGCTGGTCAGGTTGTTTCAGGAAATATCGGCATTGTTGGAACCGCAGCCAAAGGACCAGTGGATGAAGTACAAATTCTGGGCAGTTTTTCGGAAGCCAAAGCAATTTTCGGAGAAATTGATTCCGAGCGCCAACTAACTTTAATTCAAGCACTAGAGCAGATTTATAACAATGGCGGTAAGACTGTCTATGCAGTTCGTACAGCCACCAACGCTGCCTACCAGACTAAAGATAGCTCCGACAAAAATCTGGTGAAACTGGAGGCAAAAACTCCAGGAACCTGGGGCAATAATATCAAGATTAAAATCAGCGATGCAGACTCGCCTGCTAACAGCAAGAAAGTCGAGCTAACCTATCAAAATACTAAAGAAACCTATATAATTTCTAAGTCCAGTGACCTAGAACAACAAGTCAATAACCAGACTAAAGGTTCTACTTTAGTGACTGCCACTCTAGCTAAAGGATCTTCCTCCGAAGCCTTACCGAAAAACACCGATGATAGTGGTGAGAAATTTACCCTAGGCTCCGATGGACAACCAGACTATAAAAATAGTCTGGCACAACTGGAGAATGAACTGGTAAACTTGGTTTTGCTGGCTGGACAGGATGTCACCAACTCGGAAATGGTGACAGCATTGCTGGGTCATATAAACACAACCGCAACAATCAAACGAGAACGGATCGGCATTATTGGTAGCGGAACCTCTGATGATCTCGATGCGATCGCCAGACATACCCTAGATAGCGATCGCCTGATTTTGGTCGCACCAGGACTACAAATCTCCCCCCAGGTCAAACTCTCAGGCGCTTACACAGCAGCAGCAGTCGCTGGCCTACTGGCATCTCTGCCAGTACAGGCTAGTCCGACTAACAAACCTTTGACGATTCCTGGACTCTCCAAGGAGTTTTCCACCTCCCAGCTGGAAAAGCTCGTCGGGAACAGAGTGCTGGCGATCCAGAAACAGGAAGGTTTTCGGGTGGTTAAAGGCATTACCACCGCCACCAATTCTGCTTGGCATCAGATTACTACCCGCCGGATTGTTGACTTTGCCATTTACGGAGTGCGCTCCGCCTGTAATCCCTACATTGGCAAGTTGAACAACGAACGGGTGCGGGGAGCGATGAAAGCTACCCTGGATGCCTTCTTGACGCGCATGGTACAGGATGAAGCTCTGATTAGCTATGAGTTAACAGTCACTGCTAACCGAGCCCAGGAAATTGCCGGAGAAGCGATCGTTACCATGACCTTGCGACCGACCTTCAGTATTGACTTCATCAAAGTAACCATGTATCTCGGTTAACGCACCCATCAATTACTTCCAGGAGGAGGAAAACTATGGCCAATAACAACGTTTTTCGAGGGTCTGATGCTACCCTGGTGTTAGCTGTGGATGACAAAGCCACCGAAGAAGGAAAACTGGCAGATGGACTGATTAATGAGTATGACTTTTCTAATATCGTGGGACGACTGCGAAATGTACAGGTGAACGTCCACAATGAGATCAGACCCTATCACGAAATTGGCAAGCGCTTTCCCAGTGAACTCCGTCCCGGTAATGTTGATGTTTCAGGCTTTGCTGAACGCGCTCACATTAACGGCGCACTCTTGCGGTTATTGTTAGGTGATGCGGCAAAAAGTCCACCGCCAGCAGACCCGATTCCCCAACCAACTTTCAACATCGTCATCAACTTGAAAAATCCTGCACTCCCCAGTAACAGCAGCAAACTCGTACTATTTGGGGTCAAGTTTGAAAAGTGGAGTTTCAGTTTGCCAGAAGATGATTTTATCATGGAAGGGGTTACTTTCCGCGCTTTACGGATCAGCAGCGAAGAAACCGCAGGCTAACAATTATGGCTGAAATTTCCCTGACTCCAGAAGACCTGTTAGCGGGTGCTTCTGTCACCTTTGACATTACGATCCCAGTCAGTATTTTGCATCCCGGCGAACTGGATACTTCAGCCGATAAATTCCCAGAGTCGAGGCGAATTGTCCAGATTCGTCCTCTGACTATTGGCAGATTTCAATTAATCATGAAAGCTTCCCGACAGGATGCAGGATTAATTCCCCTTTTAATGATTAAAGAATCCTTAGTTGAGCCAACTTTATCCTTGGAACAAGTTAAACAACTCCCTTTAGGATTGGTCAATTTTCTCATTGACAATATCCGCCAAATTAGTGGTTTAACAGGAAAAAAAAATCTTTCCTAGATGTTAGTCAGTCCCCTTGGGTACAAGCAGCTTATATCCTCGCTAGGGAGTTTGGTTGGACTCCCCAACAAGTACAAACAATGACAATGGCGCAAGTTTATCTATACTTACAAATGATCGCTGAGGATTCAACCAAAAACCATGAATGATGATTTTCTAGTCAGCCTCGGTTTAGAACTATATCAGGAGTTTCAACAATGGAATTACTCTTTAATTGACGATTGGCTTAATAGTATAGAGCTTTTAGAAAAAGACTTACAACCTTTAGCAAGATTACATCTAAATTTAGAAGATTTATCGGAAATAACTGATTTATTTAGAGATTTGGATGCTTGGCTAACTGCTGATTTTGTTCCATCTTTAAGATCTAAAGATGGGAAAATATCTTCTCTTGAAAGGGATAGTTTCCCATTTGATCTAGGGGGGAATACTTCTTCTTTCATGTCATTTTCTCGTCAATCTTTGGCTTCAACTTCTGATTATAATCAAACCAATCTAAGAGTAAGAACAAGCAATTATCTGCCTTTACAAAAGGAGCAAGAAAATTCATATAACCTTCGTCAAAAGAAACAGATAAGTTTTGATGATAATCATCAAGCTAATAATATTTATCCGCAGAATAACGCACCGAAAAGATGGCAAGAATTAACCGATTTAGTTAGGGATATATCAGGAGGAAATTTACCCTTAGATTCAGATAACCTCAATTCAGAAACAAACCCTTGGCAAAATCCTCAACCAAAGACTGAGAGTGAGTCAAATAATCCCTCACCGAAAAGATGGCAAGAATTAACCGATTTAGTTAGGGATATATCAGCAGAAAATTTACCCTTAGATTCAGATAACCTCAATTCAGAAACAAACCCGTGGCAAAATCCTCAACCAAAGACTGAGAGTGAGTCAAATAATCCCTCACCGAAAAGATGGCAAGAATTAACCGATTTAGTTAGGGATATATCAGGAGAAAATTTACTGGTAGATTCAGCAATAGAGGCTGATATTAGCTCGCAACTGGCTGAGATTTTGCCAATGCCAAATCCACCCCAACTTTTACAGCAATCTAGAGCCAGAGTATATCATCAGAGCAATAATATTAACAGTAACTATTCTAGTCTTCAAGAAACAGAATTAGAAATCAATAAACAGGAATCTGAAAATCAAAACCAATCTTTTGATCAACAGTTTAGCTTTCAAGAAATTGAAGAGCAATCAGTTGACTTAGATTATATTATGGAAAGCCTAGAAAGAAAAATCAATCAAGAATATCGACGATTTTATGGAGGTTAAATATGGCAATTGAAATCGCAGGAATTCAACTGAATCGAGTACATCAAATCGAGACAATCGAGCAAAATAACTTTGTCTATCACCAAATTCCAGGAAAACAGGGAAACCTAGTCCAGAATTTTGGTAGAGATTCGGTAAGATTACAAGTCCAAGGCATTTTTTATGGCAATAAATACTTAGTAGATTTAGAGAAATTAAGAAAAATTTACCAAGAGCAAAAACCCGTTGAATTTATTGCTGAAATTATCGGACAAGCCTATTTTAGTCAAGTCATTTTAGAAAAATTTGCGGTTCTTCAATCTGCTATATATCCAGATCAATTTAGCTATACTTTAACCTTAGCTGAATATGTACCCCCAACTCCTAGTCAAACAGTTGCACAAGTGGCTTCTGTTGATGCCAATATTAAAGCTGATGCTGCTAGTTTTATGACCGTTGCTATGCTACCAGATGCTTTACAATTTGGTTCAATTCCAGCAATTACTAATCCGATTGAACCATTGAAAGCTTCTCTCGATCCTATCAAAGAAGCAACTAGCACTCTTGATGGTAATCTTAGGGACTTAAAATCACTCTTTAACCTTTAGTGAAAATATGGTGTTCTTGAGGATTTTTGAGATTTTCCTCCCACAATCTCCACACTCCCCTCCCCTTCTGATTTCGTTGACACTCCCCCGACACCTGCTATAATGATTAGCATAGGTTTTGATAACAGTTCCATTTTATCTGAAATCCTGGATATATTACGACTTTTCAAAGAGTCGGGGATTAGCTCTAAGTCTCGCACTGTCAGCGCAGAAAAAATGTTACTATTTGTGTCAGACGATCAGATTATTAACCATTACCTTAAATAAAAGTTATGAGTTTAGCAATTCTCGATCAAATCCAAACCCTTGATGTAGATTCACAAGCAACTTTTGCGGAAGCGGGAAAACCTTTTACCGATTCTCAGAAATCAGTGAGGGATAATTTAGGGGGAAAAGTTCCCCCTCTTCCTTCCTCAGATTTAACCAGTAGCTTTGATCAAGTAACTCAACCAATTACTAGCAATCCGATAGAGATTCCTACAGCACCTTTTTCTGTGGCTGAAATTCAAACACAGATTACGGGAAAATTAGGCGATATTTCTAGCATTAGTATAGACACTTTAACCCAGTCAATTCCGACTAATCCAGGTGCAGATACTTTTAAAGGATTAGCTGTCACGGATCAAGTTAATAGTTCTCTTAGTAGTTTAACTTCATCTATTACTGGTAATGCTAATTTTGGTCAACTTGGTATTCCAAAAAATCAATCAACTCCCTTTGACGAGTTTCAAGAGTTTATCAATAATGCTCAAGCTTTTCCGGGTAAAGTTTTAGATGCTATTATTAAAGCCTTTAAAAATTTTATTGATAAATTATCTAATCCAGACGAATGGTTAGATAGGCTTAGTTCTGACGCTTTAACTGAAATTTTTGTTGAACAAATTCAAGAACTTAATTATATCTTACCCAATGGAGCGATTCAACTCTATACCTTACAACTTAATCAACAGACTCAACTTTATAAAGATTATCAAAATTTTCTGAAATCTCTCGATCCTAAAAATTTAAGCCGCACCAAAATTATCCCCTTAAGACAACAAATCAAAAGCTGGTTATCGGAGGTTAACTCTCAAGGAGAACAGATTGATTTAGCAGTTAAAAATCTTAAGTCTTTTGATATTGATAAGTTTTCTACGCTCTTAGCAAATCTTCCCAATAGTGGAGGGGGACAAATTGAAACTCTTTCCAAAATGTTTCAAGGCATAGAAAATTTTGTCAATAGTTTAAAAGAAAGGATTACCACAGTCACAGAACAACTAAAAACCTTCATTACAAAAATACAAGATTTAATTAATCAGGCTATTACCAAAGTCAGCGAAATCGGGAACAAGATTTTAACAGCGATCGCCGATAAAATTGAACAAGCGGGAAAAGCTTTAGATCAGGTTCAAGCTTATCTCACTAATACGATTAATAAATTAGTTGATTTTGTCGAACAAACAGCAGCAAAATCTGATGAGATTGTTAAACCTTTAAAACAAGCGATCAATCAATTTGCTACTGCTGCGGTACAAGGTATTGAAACAGTAGCGCAACAAATTAAACAGACAACTCAAACAATTGAGAAATCTTTAGATGAAGTAAATAAAAAAATTACTACTGAACTTAGTCAGGAACAATTGAAAGCAAAAATCAAAGAACTTTTGGGTAAAGTAACAGGTGTTTTACAGAGTCAAACGGTTAAAGATGCTTTAAATAAAGCTGATCAAGGTATCGATCAAGTGGTGGCTGCTTTACAGAAAGTTTCCCTTGAACCTGCTTTTCAATTGGCAGTTACTCAAACCAATAAATTAGAACTAGAACTCAAAAAGATAGATGTTTCTACCATGGGGACGGCACAAAAAACCGCCTTAAAAGTAGGGGTCAAAATTCTCCAAGAAATTGATGTTCCTGGTGTAGTTAATCCAGAATTAACAGCAGCCTTTGATTCTCTGTTAGATCCAGTTGTTGGGTTAGTAGATTCAATTCAAGGAGAAATTAAACAAGTTGATGAACAAGTTAAATCTTTTGCTCCCGGAACCTTAGTCAAGACTTTTCTTGATCCTTATATTCAATCTCTAGTGACGGAACTGAATAAATATAAGCCTTCTGTACTTTTAGAGACAGTTAAACAACTGTATGAAACCTTACTAGAAAAGTTAGAAATTTTGAATCCTAATCAGCTTTTAGAACGTTTAGAAGAACTTTATGAAAAATTACTTGCAGTTGTTGACTCTCTCTCTCCTGAAAAACTCACACAGTTCTTGACGGAAAAGCTAAATGCACTGAAAGGCATCTTAGATAACTTACCAGTTGAACAGCTGATCAATAAAGTTATTGAAGCCATCGGTGATGTGGAAAAATTGTTAGGTGGTTTAGGATTAGACAATGTGTTAAATTCTGGTTTTTGGCAAACTTTAGAAGAAATTTTGAGCCTTAACCTCCAAGAACAAATTCAACAGGTAGATACCATTAAAGCCAAAATTATGGAACGGGTTAATAACATTGATGAAACCAAGTTGATTGCTGCTTTAACTAGCTTACGCGCTAATCTTACCAACTATGCAACGGATCCTAACATTGCGATCAGTAACGCCAAAAATGAGTTAAACCAAGCTTGGAGCAATTATCAAACAGCATCGGAGGATTTTATGGCTGAATGGACTCGCAGTAAGCCACTTTTAGATAATTTTAATCCCCCCCCAGAATTTGCAGTAGATTATTGCGACTTGTTAACTCGTATGACTGATTTACGTCAAAGATTAGTCACGGCAAAAGTTACTAACGATCCTACGAAAAAAGATATAACTCCTTCGTCAACTCCCACCAGAGAAAAGTTAGATAATTTACTCACAAGTGCTACAGTGCGAAGTGATGAACAAATTATTGCTGATTTGAAAAAAGTCATTCCTAATGAAATCGAATCTCAGTTGACAGGTCCAGTCAAAAGGATTCTTAGTACCTTGGATGAAATTCTCGCTCAACCCCGGACTGTCTTAGCAGAAATCAAGAAAGTCATTCAACGCTTGCAATCTGCTCCTACAGAAATCGCCAACATTCTGAAAAATTTAACCGCTGATTTTGGTAAACTTATTCGAGATTCGATCAATAAAGTTAAAACTGCTATTGATGGTACTGTAAATAAAGTTATTGATTCCCTGGAAAAAATTTACAATGATATTCGTAATAAACTCAAAGAACTAAGACCTTTGCTGATTCTAAACTCCTTCTATGATGTCAGTGATTTTAAAGGTGGTACTGTGGCAAATCTCTTGACAAAATTACGGCGTAAAGAGCCATTGGATGCAGTTTCAGCGTATTTCTGGACAACTCTCAATGAAACGCAAAAAGCTTTGCTAGAAAATGCTGATCCCAACCAACCAGGAACGCAAAAAGCTCTTTTTAATGCTCTCAATAAATTACTAACAGATGTAAATTTCTATGGTGCTGAACGTTTCAAATTAGTTGCTGAAAATCTTCCCCAAGAAGCTAAAGATTTAATTGCTAAACCCCAGCGCAGTGAACTAGAAACTATTCGCTTAAATCGCTTACTGCTAGAAACCGCTTATCCTCAGGAAATAATTCTGAGCTTACAATCAATTTATCCATTTTTCTTAGGAAAATTGAAGGATATTTATCCCACCGAAATAGTCAAACAACTAGATCAACTTCATGCTAACATTGTTAAACTTATCCTTGATATTCCTAAAGCTTTAGAAGGTGCGCTTAATGATGAATATCAAAAAGTAGTAGCTGCTTATCAAGAAATACGCCAGAAAATTGATCGTATTTTTAAAGCTTTAATTGAACGATTATATGGGTTAGAAAGTGAGTTAGGTATCGGTTTAGAAGATGTCAGTGATGCTTACCGAAGTTTATTAGTAGCTATTCCCGTTTAAGAGAAGGAGGTTAAACTAAATTTATGAATCAACCTCTACAAGTTAACTATAAAGTAACGATTGGTACTACCACTTATACGGTTGATGATTCATCGTTGGTTTTAAACTTGCGGGTAAGTTCTTCATTGAATATTCCTGTAAATTTATGTCAGATTTCCCTCAGTCTTGCTGATTCGTTGGCTCCCTCTCTTGATGAATCGATAACGGTTAAATTAGGAAGTAATTCTCAATTAAGTCAGGTTTTTCAAGGTAAAATTAGCCAGATAAAATGGCAGGTTGATCAGGTAAATATTGAAGCCATGAGTAGTTTTAGTAGCTTGACGAAGGCACAATTTAACCTCCTCTATGAAAAATCCTTTGCTGGAGATATAGTTAAAAATATTGCTCAAAATAGATTGGGGTTGGAAGTCAAGCAAGTTGACAATGGGATTAAATTTCCTGTCTATGTTATCGGAAATCAGCAGACAGTTTATGAAAATTTACAAATCTTAGCTCATAAATGCGGCTTTGATCTGTATGCTAATATTGAAGACCAGTTAGTTTTTGCTCCCTATAAAACTTCAAAAAAACATAAATTTGAGTATGGCATTAATCTTCTTGCTTGGGAACAGATGGAGGAAAATCCGTTGCAATCTGGGGTAGAAGTTTATGGGGAAAGTCCCGCTAGTCAAGGACAAGGGGAAAAAGCTGTATCTTGGCTCACTAAAAAAGAGGTTAAAGGAACTGATGGCAAAAAATCTCCAGAAACTTTGCAAATAGGCGATTCTACTGCTAGAACTCAAGATATTGCTAACAAAATTGCTAAAGCTTATTTAAAAAAATACCAGAAAAAACAAAAAGGAGTGATTAAAGTTGTGGGGGAACCCGAAGCTAAATTAGGCGACGGTGTTGAAATTGCTAAAATGCCAATATCGTCGCTTAATGGTACTTTTAAGATTACGGGAGTAGAACATTATTTATCTCGTAAAAAGGGATTTTATACTACTATCCACTGGGAGGAAATCTAATGGATTCAATTGTCGGCGTAATGAAAAAAGTTGCTCAACAGGAAGCACAAAAAATCTATACTACTGAACTTGGTATTGTTACGGCAATTTTTCCTCATGCAGCAGAAAATGATCAAGATAATTATCAATGTTCAGTAAAATTAAAAAATAAAAAGCAACCGGATGGAACCGATTTTGAACTCAGGAAAGTTCCCCTTGCTACTCCCCATTTAGGATGGGTAAATATTCCCAAAGTTGATGACCTGGTTTTGGTTACTTTTATTGGGGGTGATCTCAATTCTCCCGTGATTATTGGTCGTTTATACAATGATCAAGATCAGCCACCTGTCAACCAAGAGAAAGAATTTTTATTACAACATCCTCTGGAAAATGGTAGTCAAATTAAGATTGATAAAGATAGTGTGATTACCATTACCAGTAAAGATGAAAAAAGCATGGTGACAGTGAAGGATAAAGAAATCACAACAACTAATGAGAAATGCGAAATTAATCTTAATGATGGCGATATGACCTTAAAAACTCAACAGTGTAATATTACTCTTAAAGGAACTACTTTGACGATTGATAATGGGACTTGTAAAATTGAAATTGCCAGTGGAGGAATTACTATCGATGCAGCAAGCAGTAATCTGACTTTGAAAAGTTTAGGTGGGATAAAAATTGGCGATGCTGCTACTTCTAGTGTACAAGTTGGCGGTAGAGTTCCAGCAAATGCGATCGCTGATAATGATGACATTTTGTTGACAACTCATACCCATCTGGGAAATTTAGGTGCGCCTTGTCCGATTATGGTTCCGACTGAAAAAATTAACTCAATTCAAGCTAAAGCAAGAAATACAAAAGTAGGATAATTAACTAAGTAAAATCGACAAAGAGGATTAAATTATGGTCAGAATTAAAGGCGCAAACAGCGATTATGAATATTCGGGTCAAAGTGATGGAATTGTTGACAAAACAGAGGAGAGAGCAGAGCTTTTTCTTCAGATTTTTATCTGTCCTTATGATATGCCTAGTCGCATCGAAAAACCCCATGATGGTAAATGGTGCATAGGCACAGATCAGAATTGTCCCCACGAAGGGAATAAATCCGGTCATGCTCTTATTAATCTACATCAAAGGGAGGGAATTTCTTTAATTACTGACAACAATAATAAACTCTCAGTCACTCAGGAGGGTAATATTGAACTCATCCCCGCTAGTGGAAAAGTTATCATTAAAAGGGATAAAAAACCGAGTTGTTCTTTAACCCTGTTAGATCAAGGATTAGAAATCAAGCTAGAAAATGGTGCAGCAATTCGTTTTGATTTAGACGGTAACATTGAATTAAGTCCCGCTGTCAATAAAACAGTGACGGTTAAAGGCAATCTTACCGTAGAAAAAGAAATTACTGGAAAACTTTCTTCCACTATGAAACAGGAATTAATTCAAGAAATCAAACAAAGCTTAAATAAATAACTAGGGGTTAAAATATGACCAGTCTCAATACATTTGATCTGCAATTAACACCGGGAGAACTAGGACAACAACAAGATCTTAATCGAGTTGATGGACGAAAAAATCTATCTCAAGCTATTGTTAATAGATTTTATACTCGTCGGGGAGAATTGACAAAGTTAGGACATCCATCCTATGGATCTCGCCTTTATTTATTAATGGGAGAACCCAATAATATTCGTACCCGTAAGCTGGCAGAACTTTATATCAGGGAATGTTTAGAGCAAGAATCTCGGATTGCTGAAATCAAGGAAATTAGATTTGAACCCCCTTCCCGCGACTTAGACAAACGCAATGTTTTACTAACAACAATTATTTTGCAACCTGTAGGGGAATCTACCGATCTTAACATTCAGTTAGCCATCAATCTTTAGCCATAATTATCCTTCCACCAACACCGAGAATTAGATCATGACTTTTGAACCGAAAAAATTTGAAGAAATCTACACCAACATGGTGCAGAAATCCCAAGAAAAAGTTCCTACTTTGACAGATTTTCAGGTAGGTAGCGTTATTCGCACCATCTATGAATCTTTTGCTTATGAAATTGGGATACTCTACGAACAATTAAATCAAGTTTATCTGTCAGCCTTTATTGATTCAGCAGAAGGTTCACAATTAGAAATGTTGGTAGCTTTGCTAGGAATTCAACGGGGATTACCAGATTTTGCCGAGGGAACCGTAACTTTTCAACGAGATTTAGGAACCGATATAATTGAAATTCCTGTGGGAACTTTAGTGACTACAGAAGACAGTGAAAAATCACCGAAAAAAGCTTATACAACTATTGAATCTAAAATTTTTCCCGCCAATTTAGAAACTGTTGAGGTTAAAATTCAAGCTGTAGAACGAGGAGAAGAACAGGTGACTAAGGAGGAGACAATTAATATTATGCCTCTTCCCATTCCTGGAATTAAATCAGTCATCAATAAAAGTCCTATACAGTTTACTGGAAAGAAAACAGAAACCGATGAGGAATTGCAACAAAGAGCAAAAATTGCCCTAATTTCTTCTGGAAAAGCTTCTAATATTGCTCTAAAAAATGCACTCTTAAGTCAGCCGAGCGTTAGAGAAGTTAAACTGATTGAAAGGTTTAATGATTCTGACAAAAAATATGGTTTAGTTGACCTATTTGTCGATGGCGTTGATTTTAGCAATGAAACTAAAGTTCAAAGTCTGAAAAGTCAGATTGATAAAGTTAGAGCAGCAGGAGTATTTGTTCGTTTACAGTCAGCTATTATTGTTACTATAGATGCTGTATTTAAAATTGAAATTAATCCAAGTATAAAAATATCAGAAATGGAGCGCAAGACCATAGAAAAATCTGTTCAAGAAAGCATCATTAATTATATTAGTCAAACAAAAATGGGACAACCCTTGTTATTTTCTCAACTAACTCGTCAAATTCTTTCTGTAACAAATGTCTATAATATAGAGCGTTTTGAAATTTGTACCTATGTCCCAACAGACAATGGCTCTATTCCCAGTACACCAACTCAGTGTTATGCTGATAATGATTCTCGAAAGAAAATTGATATTGAGGAAGCGCAAAAAATCTATCTGCGTAAGATTTGGGTAACTTCACAAGTGAAACCGGTTTACATTGGAGTTCAATTTAAAATCAATCAGGATATTGAATCTTCTCAACAACAAGAAATTATCAATAAATTATCAGAATATTTCACAAATCTAGAATCTGGTGACTCAGTGAAAAAAGAAGATATTAAAAATAAAATTGCTGAAGCTCAAATCACTGTTGAAGATAAAGACTTGAAGTTACAAGCTTCAGATTTATCCCCTTTAGCAGTAGTTACACCAGAAGAAATTAAATTGAGTTTTGCCGAAAAAGCCGAATTAGACGAAGCCAATCTGTTTATTTATCGTAACATTCTGCAAATTGTTGGCGCAATTAAATTTACTCCTCCTAATACAACTAATGATGAGGATAAAAATCAAATCAAGCAAAGAATAATTGACAGTTTGAATGCTTATTTAGAGACTCTTAAACCAGAAGAAAACGTTGACATTGATGGGTTAGAAAAAGCGGCGAAAAATGTTGTTAATGATATGCCAGTCAAGCTTGATATCAATGATTTTATTACTCTGATTAATGATCAAGAAGAATTAAGGATCAGCCAACAGCAAATTGAAGTTAAACAATGGGAAAAATCGCAACTTGGTAATTTTTGTGTAACTAGCGAGATTGAAAGTATCAAGGTAGATATTACTAAATTAAGTTTAAAATTGGTAATCCCCAATCCTCCTCCTAGCGACTTCAAGCAAACGGATGTGATTGAACCAATACAAAAAGCTGTTACTAAAGCAATTCAAGAATTTCCGAAACCAGAACAGGGTAAAAACTTGTCTTATGCGAGTTTACGACAAGCTATGCTTACACCAATTAGTTCGCCAGAATTACAAAATTTATTGCGAGGCGTTACTTACGTTATCGAAAATTTTGACCTAACAGCAACTTCTCAAGCTGATAACCGCACTCAAACAAGAAATATTAACAACAATCAAGAGATTCATGTTCGTTCCGTCGAAATAATCAAAGAAATCAAACCTCCAGCAACAGTAGAGGTGAAATAACCCTACTAAGCAGTGGACTGTTTCAATTGATTTAGCGCATTGTTATCGTCATCCCATATAAATGCTTGCTGTAACTGGCCATACCTGCTATACTGATTTGCATGGTTGTCGAGAACGGTCTCATTTCTCCCACAACCCCACTTTTCTACGACCCTACTCTCATCTTGTCCTAGACTGAGAAAACAATGACAATTAGTGGTAGAACAGCTAGTATTATAAGTCGGTTTCCCCACTTCTATCCTCCTGAAGATCCTAAGAGTTTTTTACCTCAATTTTTGGATGTTTTTGGAGAGATACTAGACGAAGTGGAGCAGGATTTAATCCGTGTCTTAAAATCTCATTTTATTAATACAGCAGACAACTTTGGTTCTCTGGGTTTCACCGCTACTCAAAAAGGAGATTTAGATAAAATCTTTGCTCTTATGTTAGCAGAATTGGGAGGAACATCCCAATTAACCACAGTCAATCCCGAATTTCAACCTAGGGATTTTACACAAATCTCCCTATTAGTGAAAGAATTGGTTGATTCAGAACAACCTTTAGCTAGTTATATTTTTACAGAAATTAAATCGTTTGAAAATACAGAAAATTTAATCAATAAATATCATGTCAACAATTCCTACTTCTCCAAGGATTTTCAATTTCACTTATCACTAATTCTTAAATTGATTATTGGAGAGGATGCTTTTACTAGCTATCTGCGTGATAAATTATCAGCAGAAACCAAAGAAAAATTATTCAATTATGATGGTTCAACATCTGTTAATCCTGATCTAAATCTTGCCTTGGTTAAGGGGTTTAATAAGATTTTACCAGAAGATCGTAATCTTTATAAATACTTGCAACAAAGAAATTTACAAATCAACCTTTTGCAACAAATCAATCAAGGCTCAGAACCAGTAAAAATAGTATTAGCAAAAGGATTGTATCGGCGCTTACCTCTAGAAATTCAAAGAATACTGTCTCGACAAAAACCGCCTTTTCACCCTCAAGATATTACGTCTGAAATTGAGATTGATTTAAAAAATCAATTAAAAGCTTTATTTAAAAATATCCCCTTTGTTCAACAATTACTTGATGCAATTAATCAAGCTGAAGCAGCGACTACATTTTTATCAACACAAGCAATCAACAGTTTATTAGAAATTGGCAAAATTAGTTTATCTAGTTTCTTAGCGGTTCCAGAGAATACCACCAATATAGAAATAGCCAAGCTTTCCCCCGCAGCGGAATACCTTCTATCTCAAGTCATCGTTGGAGATGATTTAATCCGACTCAATCGAATGCTATTAGAATCGGTTTATCCAGAGGAAATTCCCTCCAGTAAAACACCGACAGCAATAGAAGTCGCTCAACAACTTGCTAAAGCTTTCAATCAGAAAATTTTAACTGATGACAAATTATATGAAAATAATAAAGAAAGTTTTACTTTTAAAAGCCTATCTCTCGAACTACAAAGCTTGATTCAGTCTAAATCACAAAGTAAACTGCTGAATCGCTTACTGTTAGAAACAGCCTATCCCACTTATTTAGAAAAAAGTATTACCATTTATCGCAAACGTCTTGAACGCTTAGTAGATGTTTTAAAATCTGGTGCTTCAACTCAAGAGGGAATCATCAAAATTGTTGCTGCAAACTTAGGAATGAGTACGGATGATAACGAGGAGATCAAACCTTGGGAATCTTACCTTTTTGACATTCCGATAACACTGGAATCCTCTCTTAGTAAACTTACCGTACCCGCAGAACTTCAGCAAGTCTTTCGAGAAAAAGGATTAATTTTAGCATTTGGGACAACTATTGTATTAAAGAAATCTCAACAATGTTGGTTGCTTACTGATGCCAGCCAAGGACAAGTTTATCGTATTCTTAAAAAAAATGGAACGCTTCAGGTTTATCATCAGTTAATTCGGGTAATTGAATTTTTTCCTGAATTAGTTTTTCATAAATATACAATTCATCCTCATATTGATAAATTTAATGTCCAAAACCCCAATGCTGTTCCAGCTATTCCTGCGATTCAAATCAAGATTTTAGATAATCGTAAAAATCCGCAAGGTTCTTTATCACCTTTGACGAATATTGTTCTAAAGAATCTCACTAATAATCAATCTATAAAATATGAAGCAAGTCTTAATATCAATCAAATTTTATTACTCCTACCAGATGGTTCAGCTATGGTAAACGGAGTAACAATTCCGAAACCTCCACTTGTGGGAACTATGCCGAGTTTACCCTTAGGTCAATCTGAATGGTTGATAGAAGCGGATATCGGCAACCCACAAGTTACTTTTGATAGCACTCTGTTTGACTTTTCTTTGTTTGAAAGTAACGCAACTAATCCAATTACATCTGAGGAACAAGCTAAATCTTATTCCTTGGTGGTTACATTCTCTTTTTATCAAATAACTCCGGGAGGTTTCACCGTTAAGATTCCTTGGCAAATCCCAGGTTACAGTGATCGGTTTGACGAAAGCTTAGATCATCCACGCCATCAAATTCAAAGTTTAATTGAAAAAGTCAAAGCATCGGGAATTTGTGCCAAGATTGCTTATGAACAACAATTTAAAGAAGACCATCAAATCGAGGAAAAATTATTATTTCGAGGCAAAGGCCGATTTTCAGAGGATCATAACATGACTGATGAATTTGATGGTCGATCTCAACAATCTTTACGTTCTGAACAGGAAATGTCTGATACATTTTTGACTTCGTCCGTATTTGACTACACCTACTTTGATACAATTGTATTTACTTAAGGAGATTTAGCTATGGCTATCCAAGACACAATGGACATCAAAGGAAGTCTCACCATCCAAAAAAGAGACTTGAATAATCAACTGGTAGAAGAAATTCACGCTAACAATACTATTGTCACTTCTGGACGGAGATTAGTGGCTCAACTTTTTAGTAAAGACTTCAAAGACACTATTAAACCAGTTTCTCAGATTGCGATTGGAGGTAATGATAAAGCGGTCAGTGATGATGATCAAAAATTAGATCAAGAAATCTTCCGTAAAGAAATAAATCCTATTAAAGATAGTGATTTAGTTGTCTTACCTGATAAAAGAATTAAACTAACGATAACGGCTGATCTCCAAGCGGAAGAAGGTAATGGAGAATTAAAAGAAGCGGCTTTATTTAATGAGGATAAAGTCATGTATAATAGGGTTGTCTTTAGACCGATTAATAAAACTCCAGATTTTACCCTTACCCTGATTTGGGAAATCACCTTTTGAAATCAACTTAACCTGTTCTAAATCAAATTATACTCTAATTATTGGTGACAATTATGCCATTAGCTGACACTCTCAACAGAAAACCAGGTGACATTCTCAAGTCTGATGATTGGAATGTCATAATCAAAGAAATCGACCGCAAAATCAATCGAGATGGAGCAGAGAATCTTAAAGGACCTCTAACTATTGCTGAGGCCTTAAACGCCAATAGTAATGTAACTATTTCTGGAAATTTATCAGTAACAGGCGGCAAGCTTTCAGTTTCTGGTAATTTATCAGTAACAAATGTCTTAGAAATTGGCGATCCACCTTTTGCCAGAAATACTGCCGTAAATCGTGATTGGATGCAAAAAGGGATTAAGATTAATTGGGATAGTGATAGTTTATTTATTGGCTTAAAAAATGAAGGAACTAACCGAAAAGATGCGGTAATTGCTTGGGGTAATGATCCACAAGATGACTTAAGATTTGTTAATGTACTATCCGGAGGAGACGTTCAAGGTAAAGAATTAATGAGAATTAAACCCAGTGGTAATGTGGGAATAGGAACTAATCCAGTTGCTAGTTTAGATATTGCCTCAGCTTCTCGCACTGGAACTCATCCAACAGCCGTTAAAGGTTTATATATAACCGGTGATTTTAATGCTGATAATGATGGTGTAGAATTTCGCCATAGTAGTGGTACTCAAGGAATTGGCTTTGGGTTCAATACCATTTATGCAGCTGGAAGTGAAGCTGATCAAGATTTAGGATTAAAACCAAAAGGGAGAGGAGAAGTTAAGGTTGCTGGAAATTTATCAGTTTCTGGTATTGTCAAAGCCCAAACATTAACACTTAGTCAAAGTGGTGGTAAATACAGCTCGATGGCTTCCTTTATGAGTAAAAATCCTGAACCACCTTACATTAATTGGTATCACAGCCGTAGCGGAGCAGATCAATATCTTAAGCGCTATGGATATATTCAAGCAGGAGATGACGGCATTAAGGAGTTTCGGTTTGTTGCCGAGAATGGAGCTAATTTCAAGTTTTCAGGGGGCAACCTAACAGTTTCTGGTGATTTATCAGTAACAGGTTCAGTTAACTTTAGTTTACAAACGCGTCAAATGCTTAATTTATGGTCAACTAACTATGGAATTGGCATACAAAGTTCGACCCAATATTTTCGTAGCAGTGCAAACTTTGCTTGGTATAGAGGTGGTTCACACAATGATGCTGAATTAAATGCAGGCGGTGGAACATCCTTGATGACTCTTGATAGGAATGGCAATCTTTCTGTTTCTGGTATTGTTAAGATTGGTGCTACCCTTTCAACAGAAAATCGGATGCACATTTCTGGGGGTGAATACCTTTATCTCCTCCACAAAAATGGTGTCATTATTGGCAAAGAATGGGGGGGGAACGGCAATTTAACTGTTCAAGGGAGTTTCAGCATTACCAATACCAATAACAACAATACATTTACAATAAGCTTAGAAAGAGATAAAGTAGTTTTTTATTTATCGAATGCATATCACGGTACTAATAAACGAATATCTTGGGACGGGGATAATAATTGGGATCAGGTCTCATAATTAGGAACGCTTACAAGAACTTAAATCTGAGTAGGAATCTGGACATAAAGTTCTTCCTGATTTAGCATAATCGGTACAATTGTATAAGATAAAAAAGCCACCAAAACACCTGTATCAACAATCACTTGATAGAACATTACTGTCCATAACCCTGCATATAGTCTGGATTGGTCGAAAAATATCCTAGTCCTTCCCCTGCTCCAATCGAAGCCTGAGCAACTTCAAAAAATGAGCGAGTAGCAGTGTTTGTTCACAGGAAAAGTCGCTCAACAGACACTAAAATATCAGGAAATGCTAGGGGTGTGATCGGTCCTTGAACAACCCTAAATTCTTCAAGGTACTGACTTCCTTGAGGATTTCTGAATACAATCACCTGCTTGGTTGCTAAATCTAAAACCCAATATTCCTCAATTCCAGCCGTTGCATAAATTGCCAGTTTAATCTCTAAATCCTTCTTTAAGCTTGTCTTGGCAATTTCTATAATCCAGAAAATATCTTGAGAACCTGGATGGCGATCATTGTAGGATGATTCTGGTAGTCGAACAATGGCAATATCAGGTTCGGGTTCCGAGTCAGATAGGGTAATTGGTCCATTGAAACGGACATCAGCCTTGCTTGAAAGCAAATCTTCTAAATATTTTACACCTCGTTTAGCTGTAGTGTAATGAAGCGGAGTTTCTGGACTCATTTCAAAAATTTTGCCATCTAATAATTCCCAACGACGATCGCGCAGAATACCTGCTTCAATCATCTGATGATAATCTTCTAAAGAACATTTAGCCAATGTTTTCATATAGCATTTCCCTCTGAATCAAATAGCGCTAAAGCGCAACTACGAACCTACTTTTACAAGATGTCTAATGTCAGGATTTTGCCGTGCCACATAGTTAGCGAATCCGCTGTATTTATCAGTGATATAATAACATGATATAATGTAAACGCTATAGCAAATCTAAATGATTCGTGAACCTCCTCTGTTCCCTATGTATGATAACGATCGTGTCGATCAATCACAGTACGATCGCACATCTGATCAGTTGAAGGGAAATATATCTGGCTTGATCATGGCCAAAGAACTAAACATTATACCATTTTTCTTTATTCGTAGCAGGTATCTTACTCCCCTCTCCCTTTCTGGGAGAGGGGTTGGGGGTGAGGGCAATTAACCATCTCTGCCATTACTTTTGAAAAATGGTATTAGCTGTCAAGCTATGATTAAATAATAATAATAGCACTCACTTTAAACGCCTTATACCTAAAGGAACATGAAGGAACAACCAGAAAAACGCCTCCCCCCCAGAATGTTACCAATAGTGAACAACGTCAGTTTATTCTGGGTTATTCTTTAGAACAGCATCTTTTGTTAGTTATCTATGTATAAAAAGGAAAAAGAAACCAGATAATTTCTGCTCGTCAAGCTACTAGAAATGAAAGGAAACTCTATGAACAAACCAGAAGATGAATATACCTTCAAACTACATCCCCGTCTTGAAGAGACAATCTCTCTGGATATTCCAAAAGATACCTTAGCCGCCATCAAAAAAGTAGCTGCTAATCGAGATATGTCTTATGAAGCACTGCTGAAGCTGTATATTGGACAAGGACTAAGACAGGATTTAACCAAATTATTTTCTAACCGTATATTAGAAACAACAGCACAGGTTTTAGCCAAGCATATTGACTCAGAAGCAGAAATATCGAATATCATAGAAGAAATCCTTGCTCAAACAACTTATCACTAAAGGAACATGAAAGAACAAATCAAAGAACGCATCGAACAACTCAAAGCCGAATATGAGTCCGGTCAAAAAATGTTAGCTGATCTAGAAACACAAGAGTCTAATCTAAGAACTACCATGCTTCGCATCAGTGGTGCGATTCAAGTATTAGAAGAGTTACTCGCTAAAGCTGAGGAAGAAGAAAATCTTGACGACGCTAAAAAAGTAGAAGTCCTCTCTCAATGAAGTAGTTAATATTCCCCAAAATTGCCATGATTCAAAACCTAGTTTTGAGAATAATCAGCTTGCTAGTTAAAACCTTAGCAAGCGTAATTTCTCATGCAGAGCAACACATTAAAGCCGGACAAGTTGACTCAAATGATAGCAGTAATCTCCCGATTATTGTGCTAACTCCGGGTTGCTTTACCATCAGCCAACAGCCCGGAGAAAACACCTCTAATCAACCGCTTCCAGAAGAGTTTCGGGAAAAACTGGCTGTCAGCCAAGAAAAGCCTTTAGGACCATATATCTTAGCCAAAACACCGCTACAAAGAACGGTTCATTGTCAAGTTTTCTTTGCTGAAGGTACCTTAACAGAAAAGCAAATTTGGCTTCAGGAAAAACAAGACTTCACCATCAATTATACAACTAAACAGTGTAACTTTATCTATGATATATCAAAAGCAGAAAGTATCCTGTTTATCTACTCGTTTGTCGGGATTTTTAGCCTAAGAAACTTTGAACAAGAACTTTTCATAGAGGTACAAGCTGCAACTATCAATGAACTGGAAAAATTAACGGCTCTCATTGCTGGCTCTATCCTAACCTACCACGACCAATTAATCGAAGCCTATAATCAAGATCCCACCTACAAAACAGAATATAATGCGGATTCCCTGAGAATTTTAGCCCAACTGCGTCAAATTCAGTTTTTAGCAGGAAATCCAGCCGATACATCCTCAATTAAAATAACGCTGAAGTTTTT
>VYKU01000132.1_pt2 | contig 21697 bp, 19 predicted proteins | sample 5114491 | NCBI WGS metagenome assembly VYKU01 (sample SAMN12291796, study PRJNA351875) | freshwater metagenome | isolation source: freshwater lake | place: USA: Michigan, Gull Lake | collected 2011-07-05 | reverse complement strand
CCCAGCGGGCGCTGGTCCAACCGGTGCCACCGCGACGGGCGCAAGGGCGGCCGCGATCGCCGGCGGTTCGGGCGGGCGGCTGGTCGGGTTCAGAACCGGATCGATCGCGCGCAGCTGGGCATCGAAATTCTGCGAGGCCTGGCGTTGGCCGACAAGGGCGGCTTGCTCGGTCGCAAGCGTTTGCGCATCGGGCCGGGCCGGTCGGCGGGGGACGATGGCGAGGTTCGGATAGGGTGTGTCGCCGGGATCGGGGGCGTCGATTGCGGCCGGTTTTGGCGTGTCGGACACGAACACGTTGCCGACGGCATTGGCAGCATCCTTCGTGGCCTGCCAGACGGCGCGGTCCGGCCCCTGCTCGGTGCATCCCCCGAGGGCCAGAAAACAAATTCCGATCAAGGAGATGCGTAACTTCGACAAAAACGTCATCGAACCCGTTATAATCGAGTTCGAAATCGCCGCCAAGGAGAGAAGACACAATGGCCGACAAGCCGGATCGCGACGTCAAACTGCCCGACCCGGTCGAGATGTCGCGCATGATGGCGCACATTGCCGAGCAGAGCCAGCATCTGGTCGCCGAGTTCCTGCAGCGCCAGACGCCGATGCAGTTCGGCAATCCCGATCCGCTCAATCTCGGCCAGGCGTTTTTCGACATGACCGCGCGCATGATGGCGAACCCCGCCAAGCTCATGCAGGCGCAGTTCTCGCTGTGGCAGGACTACATGTCGCTGTGGCAGTCGACGACGCGCAAAATGCTCGGCGAAACCTCGCAGCCGGTCGTGCAGCCGACGACCGAAGACCGTCGCTTCAAGGACGCGCTGTGGGACGAAAACTACGTGTTCGACTTCATCAAGCAGTCGTATCTGCTGTCCGCACGCTGGCTGCAGGGCACGGTGCGCGAGGTCGAAGGGCTCGACGACAAGACGGCGCGCAAAGTCGATTTCTACACCCGCCAATTCGTCGACGCGATGGCGCCGTCGAATTTCGCGATGACCAATCCCGAGGTGCTTCGCGAAACGCTCGAGACGGGCGGGGAAAATCTCGTCAAGGGCCTGTCGAACCTGCTCGGCGACCTCGAGCGCGGCAAGGGCAAGCTGCAGATCCGCATGACCGACATGGCGGCCTTCAAGGTCGGCGAGAACATCGCCGTCACGCCGGGGTCGGTCGTTTACCAGAACGACCTCATGCAGCTCCTGCAGTACAAGCCCACGACCGACGAAGTCGCGAAGGCGCCGCTCTTGATCGTGCCGCCCTGGATCAACAAATTCTACATCCTCGATCTGCGCGAGAAGAACTCGTTCATCAAATGGGCGGTGGCGCAAGGGCACACGGTGTTCGTGATCTCGTGGGTCAATCCGGACTCCGAACTCGCCGACGCCACCTTCGCCGACTACATGACGAAAGGGCCGCTCGCGGCCCTCGACGCGATCGAAGCGGCGACGGGCGAGAGACTCGTGAACATCATCGGCTATTGCCTCGGCGGCACGCTGACCGCGTCGACGCTCGCCTACATGGCCGTCAAGAACGACAAGCGCATCGCCTCGGCGACGTTCTTCACGACGATGGTCGATTTCGAAGAGGCCGGCGAATTGTCGGTCTTCATCGACGAGGAGCAGTTGGCGGCCCTCGAAGAGAAGATGCACGAGCGCGGCTATCTCGAAGGTTCGGACATGGCCACGACCTTCAACATGCTGCGCGCCAACGACCTCATCTGGTCGTTCGTGGTGAACAACTATCTGATGGGCAAAGAGCCCTTCCCGTTCGACCTGCTCTATTGGAACGCGGACTCCACGCGCATGCCGGCCGCGATGCATTCCTTCTATCTGCGGCAGATGTACCAGGAAAACCGGCTGTCGCGCGGCAAGGTCAAGCTGCTCGGCACCAAGATCGACCTCACCAAGATCGACGTGCCCGTCTTCATCCTGTCGACGCGCGAAGACCATATCGCGCCCTGGAAATCGACCTACGCCGCAACCCAGCTTTATGCCGGGCCGACGACCTTCTGCTTGGCGGCGTCGGGGCATATCGCGGGCGTGGTCAATCCGCCGGCGGCCGGCAAGTACTGCCATTGGGTCAACGACAAGCTGCCGCGCAAACCCGAACAATGGCTCGAGACGGCAACCCAAAAACCAGGTTCGTGGTGGCCGCTGTGGGACGAATGGGCCAAGGGCCACGGCGGCGGCACGGTGCCCGCGCGCACGCCCGGCGACGGCAAGCTCGCCGTGATCGAAGCGGCCCCCGGAAGCTACGTGAAAGTGAAGGCGCAATAGAGTAGAATAGAGTCGCGTTTTCGGCCGTTGTCTTGCATTCCGCCCCGCCTTAACCGGCGGGGTTTTACTTGGAGGTTTCGGATGGCGAAGTTTTGGGCAAAACTGTGCATTGCGGCCACACTCGCAGTCGCGACAAGCTTGCCCGCGGCGGCCTTGCCGCTCGACGAAGCGCGCCATTTGCTGCAGCGCACCGGCTTCGGCGCGTCGCCTGCCGACATCGCGAAGCTTGGCCCCCTCGATCGCGCGGCCGCCGTCGATCGGCTGCTCGCCGAGACGCGCAAAGCGCCGACCCTGCCGCCGCCGGGGTTCCTCGCCGAACCCTGGCCGCGCTATCGCGATTTTCCGGACATGCGCGAAGAACAGCGCCAGCCTTTCATCCAGGCCCGCCGAGACGAACTGCAGTCGATGAAGGCGTGGTGGTACGCCGAGATGATCGCAACACCGTCGCCGCTGACCGAGCGCATGACGCTGTTCTGGCACAACCACTTCGTCTCGAGTTTCGAAGGCGTCGGCTCCAACGTGCACCGAATCTGGGACCAGCACGCGCTGTTCCGCCGCGAGGCGACGGGCAGCTTCGAGACCTTGCTGCGCGAAATCCTTCGCGATCCGATCATGCTGCGCTATCTCGACAACAACACCAACCGCAAAGGCCGACCCAACGAGAATCTCGCCCGCGAACTGCTCGAGCTCTTCACGCTCGGCGAAGGCCATTACACCGAGTTCGACATCAAAGAGACGGCGCGCGCCCTCACCGGCCGCACGATCGACCGGAACAAGGACTACGCCTACCAGTTCGTTCGCGGCATCCACGACGAAAGCAGCAAGCGCATTTTCGGCATTCGCGCCGACGACGGCGACGACGTGGCGCACATTCTGCTGGCGCAGAAACGCACGGCTGAATTCGTCGCCGAAAAACTCTGGCGCGAATTCGTGTCGACCGAGCCGCCGCCGCCCGCCGAGATCGCGGCGGTGGCCGACGCGATCCGCAGCAGCGGCTACCAGATGAAGCCCGGCTTGCGGCGGCTCTTTCTGTCCGACGCGTTCTGGGCGCCCGCCAATCGCGGCAATCTCATCAAATCGCCGGTCGCTATGATCGTGGGTGCGTATCGCGATTTGGGCTTGCCGGTCGTCGATCTGCAGGCCTTGCCCGTGCACGGTCGGCGCCTCGGCCAGGATCTGTTCGAACCGCCCAACGTAAAAGGCTGGCCCGGCGGCTCGCTGTGGATCACGCCCGCAAGCCTCGTGGCGCGTTACGACATTCTGGGTCGCCTGCTCGATACGCGCAGCCTCGTGCCCGCACGTCCGGCCGAGGGCGTCAAGACGATCAGCCTGCGCGTGGCGGGCGATGCCTATCGCGGGGCCCCGCGCATGACCGTCAAGATCAACGGCGACCATGTGGTCGCCGCACGCGATATCGAGTTTGCGACCGACAGCGCCAAGTTCGGCACTTTGCCCGACCGCAACGATTGGGTCTGGCGCGTGCTGTCGTTTCCGGTCGATCAACCGGTCGCTGCGATCAGCATCGCGTTCGACAACGATGCCGCAGCCCCCGCCGACGCCAACGGCGTCAAGCGCGGCGACCGCAATCTGTTCGTCGAGTGGGTCGAGGTCGAGGGTCGCGTCTATTCGGCCCGCGAGGGCCAGCAGGAAACCTCGAACCCGGGCTGCCGCAACCAGCGCCCTGGCGACCTCTATTGCAACGCCACGCTCACGCTCGACATCGCCGCCCTCAAAGAGGCCGGCAAAGGCCGCGCGGCAGGCATGGATGCCGAGGCGATGAACGGCAACATGATGGCGCCGGGGATGATGGCGCCGGGGATGATGGCACCGAGCCGCCGCCCGGTCGATCCGACGGCCAATATCGATCGCAAGGTCAATCTTTCGGCCGAGGCGTGGCTTGCCGCGTTGCCGGCCGATTGGCAAACGCCTGCCCGCACGTGGCATTCGCTGATGCCGCTGCCGCCGGTCGCGCGCCCTGCCGAGGGCGATGCGGAAAGCCGCCTGCGCAGTCTTCTGTTCGATCCCGCCTACCAGCTGATGTGAGGGCCACCCATGGATCGCCGCAAATTCCTCGTCGCCGCATCGGGCAGCCTGCTGGCCGCCTGCACGAGCGCGCAGACCCCCGCCGTCGCACCGCCGGTCGCGGTAGGCGCGAGCCTTCCGCGTTCGACGGGCGTTGCCGGGCCGGTGCGCAATCGCATCCTGGTGCTGGTCGAATTGCAGGGCGGCAATGACGGGCTCAACACCGTCATCCCGATCGCCGACGCCAACTACCGTCGCCTGCGCAGCGGCCTTGCGATCGACGCGCAAGAAGCGCTCGACGTGACGCAAGAGATCGCCTTCCATCCGGCTCTGAAGCCGCTGGTCGATCCGCTGACGCGTGGCGAGCTGTCCGTCTTTCATTCGGTCGGATATCCCAAGCCCAACCGCTCGCATTTCCGGTCGATCGAGATTTGGGAACAGGCCACCGCCAGCGACCGCTACGGCGACGAAGGTTGGGTCACGCAAGCCTTACGCGGCCATCCGGAATTCGCGAAGCGCACCGCCGACGCCGACGCGATCGTGCTGGGTGTCGGCAATATCGGTCCGCTTGCCGGGCCCGACACGCGCCTCGTGACGATGCGCGAACCGCGCCAGTTTCTGGCCCAAGCCGAAAGCATGCAGAGCCTCGCGGCCCGCAGCGACGTGACCCCTGCCTTGCGCCATCTCGTGCGCACGCAGAACGAGGCGGTGGCGGCCGCCGAAGCGGTGCGGCGCAAGCTCACGGGCCGCGAACGTTTCAACCGCCGCTTTGCGAACGACCCGCTGGCGCGCAGCCTTGCGATCGCTGCCGACTTGATTGCCGACGGCGTGGATATCCCCGTGTGGAAAGTCACATTGAGCGGCTTCGACACGCATGCCGATCAGCGCCCGCGCCATGCAAGGCTGCTGACCAACCTTGCGAACGCACTCGCCGCCTTCCGCAGCGCGATGCAAGAGCAGGGGCGCTGGAACGACACGCTGGTCGTGACCTACTCGGAGTTCGGCCGCCGCGTGGGCGAAAACCTGTCGCGCGGCACGGACCACGGCACGGCCGCCCCGTTGTTCGCGTTCGGCGGATCGGTCGATGGCGGCTTCAAGGGTTCGGTGCCCAACCTCGCCGACCTCGACGAAGGCGACCTCAAAGCCACGCTCGATTTCCGCCAGATCTACGCCAGCGTCATCGCCGATTGGTGGGGCCAGCCCGACAATTTTCTGGCACGCCAAGGCCACAAGCCGCTGCGGATGGTTCGTGCGGCAAACGCCTAGCCCCGTCGCGGCGACCGTGCCCTAAATCTGCCATGACAGATCCAATCTTCCGCCGTGCCACCGCCGCCGATGTGCACGCGATCGTCGAAATGCTGGCGGACGACGCGCTCGGCCCGACGCGCGAAGATTTTCGCGATCCGCCCAATCCCAAATACGCCGCCGCCTTTGCGGCGATCGAAGCCGACGGAAATCAGCTTCTCGCAGTTGCCGAGCGCGATGGCGCACTCGTCGGCTGTCTCCAGATTTCCTTCATCCCGGGGCTTTCGAAAATCGGCACGTGGCGCGGCCAGATCGAAAGCGTGCGCATTGCGGACGGCCATCGCGGCGGCGGCTTGGGGCGCAAAATGATCGAATGGGCGATCGCCGAATGTCGGCGGCGCGGGTGCGGCACCGTGCAATTGACGACAGACAAAAGCCGCCTCGACGCGCAGCGCTTCTACGTGTCGCTCGGCTTCAACGCGAGCCACGAGGGCATGAAGCTCGAACTTAAATGACCGCGCTCGGTCTGGCATTTCGATACGAAATGCTCTATAAAAGCGGCCCGTTTTGTTCAAAGAGGAGCACAGGACTATGAGCGACGCACGCGGCCATTCGGTCGCCATCGTCGGCGCCACCGGCGCCGTCGGTATCGAGATGGTGAAGGTTCTTCACAACCGGCGCTTCCCGGTTGCGACGTTGAAACTTCTTGCCTCGGCGCGCTCGGCCTCCAAAAAAGTCACGACGCCCTACGGCGAAAAAACGATCGAAGAATTCTCGCTCGATGCAGTGAAGGGCGTCGATTTCGTGCTGATGGCCGTCTCGGGCGAATTCGCCAAGGAATTCGCGCCGAAGATCGCGGCCCAAGGCTCGATCGTGATCGATAATTCGTCGGCCTTCCGCTACGACGACAAGATCCCGCTCGTGGTGCCCGAGATCAATGCCGCTGCGGCCACGGGCCATCGCTTGATCGCCAACCCGAACTGCACGACCGCAGTCCTCGTGATGGCGCTCTATCCGCTGCACCAGGCTTTCGGCCTCAAGCGCGTGATCGTGTCCACCTACCAGGCCGCGTCGGGTGCCGGTGCCGAAGGCATGAGCGAACTCGAAGACGGTTTGCGCAGTTGGGCCGCCGGCACCAAGGCCGAGAACAAGGTGTTTGCGCACCCGCTGCCATTCAACGTGATTCCGCATATCGACGTCTTCCAGCCCAACGGCTACACGAAGGAAGAAATGAAAGTCGTGTGGGAAAGCCGCAAAATCATGGGCCTGCCCGAGCTGCTCGTGAGCTGCACGGCCGTGCGCATCCCGACTTTGCGCGCGCACTCCGAAGCCGTGACGATCGAAACGCTGAAGCCGGTCACGCCTGCCGCGGCGCGCGAAGTGCTGAAAAACGCCCCCGGCGTCAAGCTCGTGGACGATCCGGCCGCCAAGCTCTATCCGATGCCGCTGACCGCCACGGGCAGCGACGACGTGGAAGTCGGCCGCATCCGCGAAAGCCTCGTGTTCGGCGCCAACGGGCTCGACTTCTTCTGCGTCGGCGACCAGCTCCTCAAAGGGGCGGCCCTCAACGCGGTGCAGATCGCGGAAAGCGTTCTGCCGAGCCTGCGCAAAGCGGCATGAAGCGCCTTGCCGCCTTGGCCGTTGTTGCATGCGTTGCGCATGCCGCAGCGGCCGGGGCGCAAGTTGCCCCGCTCGTCCAAGGCGATCTCGCCGACGCCCTCGCCCGCCTCAAAAGCGACGTCGCGACTTCGCTCGTCGAAAAACAATTCGGACCCGCCTATGCGGCCGACTGGTGGCGCGCCACCGACCAGGTGCTGACGGCCGCCGTTCAGTCCGCCCGCTACGTCTCCGAACAAGGCCCGCGCTGCCTCGCCATCCGCACACGCGAGGGCGACGCCTCGTCGGCCTGGGTCACGTGCTCGCTGGGCCTCGAAGACGAAACGATGCTGCTGGGCCAGTCGCTGGGCCAATTGGCGCAGTCGCTGCCCGATTGGGAGCGCATGGCGCGCGATGTGGACAGCGCCAACACGAGCGTGACCCCGCTCACCGACAAAGCGCTCGCCGCGATCGACGAAATCCTCAAACGCCTCGCCGAAGAGCGCTACTGAGCGGCACTGTACTCGGCCGCCATCGCAGCGTAGTGACGGGCCGAGGTGCCGAAGAAGTCGATTTCTTCCGGGCTCAAAGCGCGCATCAATTTGGCGGGGCTGCCGGACCAGAGCTCGCCCTTCTTCACGCGCTTGCCGGGCGTGACCAATGCTCCGGCGGCGACCATCGCCCCGCTTTCGACGACCGCCCCGTCCATCACGCAGGCTTTCATGCCGACAAACGCGTCGTCTTCGATCGTGCAGCCATGCAGCACTGCCATGTGCCCGACGGTCACGCGCGAGCCTATGTAGGTGCCGAACTTGCCGCGCGTGCAATGGACGATCGTGCCGTCCTGAATGTTCGTGTCGGCACCGATGCGGATCTCGTGCACGTCGCCGCGCAGCACGACATTGTACCAAATGCCGCTGCCCGCCCCGATCTCGACATTGCCGATCGCGATGGCGTTTTCGGCGACGAAGGCCGCCGGATCGATCTTCGGCGTCCAGTCGCGGTAGCGCTTGATCATTCGAGGCCGAGCATCAGCTTGATGTTCTGCACGGCCGCACCCGACGCACCTTTGCCGAGATTGTCGAGCCGCGCCACGAGCACGGCCTGGCGATACGTTTCGTTGGCGAATACGCGCAGCTCCAGCCGATCGCTGTCGTTGAGCGCTTGCGGCTCGATCTTGCCGCTCGCCTCCGCCGGCTGCACCGACACGAGCTTGCTGCCGGCATAACGCTGCTCGAGGGCCGCCTGCAGATCGGCCGCCTTGGGCTTGCCCGTCAACGCGTCGAGATGCAGCGGCACGCTCACCAGCATGCCCTGGCGGAAATTGCCGACCGACGGCACGAAGATCGGCCGCTTTTCCAACTTTGAATATTTCTGCAATTCGGGCACGTGCTTGTGGCCGAGCCCAAGTCCGTAAAGCTCGAAGTCGGGGGCTGTCTTGGCCTCGTAGGCCGCGATCATCGACTTGCCGCCGCCCGAATAGCCGCTCACGGCATTGACGCTGACAGGAAAGTCGGCCGGCAGCAGGCCTGCATCGACGAGCGGACGCAACAGCGCAATGCCGCCGGTCGGATAGCAGCCCGGATTGGACACGCGCGTGGCGTTGCGGATGGCGGCCTCGTGGCCCGGCGCCATTTCGGCAAAGCCGTAGGTCCAGTTGGGATCGACGCGATAGGCGGTGCTGGCATCGACGATCTTCGGCGACTTGGCGCCCAGCGAATCCGCCAACGCCACCGACTCCTTGGCCGCATCGTCGGGCAGGCACAGCACCACGAGATCGACCGATGCCATCATGGCACGGCGTGCTTCGGCATCCTTGCGCTTCTCGGGCGCAATGCTCTTGACGGCAACGCCGCCAAGGGCCGCCAAACGCTGGGCGATGCCAAGGCCGGTGGTGCCGGCTTCGCCGTCGATGAAGATGGTCCGCGTCAATGTCGCACTGTCCATGAAACGCACTCCCTTGTCCGCTTACTCTAGCTCAAAGCTCGATTCTGAAAAACCGCGTATCCGGCGTCATGCGCGGAAAACCAGGCGGCAGTTGCGTCTCGCCCACCTCGGCAAAACCGTGCTTGGCGTAGAAACGATGTGCCGCCTTGAAAAACTCGGTCGTGCCGAGCCACACACTTGCGAAGTTTGTGGCACGCGCATGTGACAGCAGCGTGTCGAGCAAGGTCTCGGCAACGCCGTGTGCGGCCCCACGATAATCGCCATGCACGAACATCTTGCGCAAAGCCCCTTGGCCCGGCGCAAAAACAGTCAAGCCGATCGTGCCGACGATGTCGCCCGCTTCCGACTTGGCCGTCCAAAAGCCGCCGCCGTCGCGGCAGAAGAACGCGATCGGATCCTGCAGATTCGGCTGCTGTTCGTAGGTGATCGGCACGCCGAATTCGTCGCGCTGAATGGCGACGACGAGGGTTGCCACCGCATCGCGGTCGGCAGCATCGAACGGGGCAATCGCGATCTTGGACATGTCGAACCCTCAAACCAAAAAGGGCGCCCGATGGGGCGCCCTTCTCGTCCTTCCGCCGCCGAAGCGGCGATGGGAAGTCTCGATTAGCGCTTCGAGAACTGGTGGCTGCGGCGCGCTTTGTGGCGGCCGTACTTCTTGCGCTCGACCACGCGGCTGTCGCGCGTGAGGAAGCCCGCATGCTTGAGGGCCGGACGCAGTTCCGGTTCGTAGTAGGTCATGGCCTTCGAGATGCCGTGACGCACCGCACCGGCCTGGCCCGACAGACCGCCGCCGGCAACCGTGCACCAAATGTCGAACGAGCCGACGCGGGCGGCAACCGAGAACGGCTGGTTGATCATCATGCGCAGGGCCGGACGCGCGAAATACGCGTTGAGGTCCTTGCCGTTGACGATCATCTTGCCGGTGCCGGCCTTGATCCAGACGCGCGCCACGGCGTTCTTGCGCTTGCCGGTGGCGTAGGAGCGGCCGAACTTGTCGCGCTCGGGGGCTGCGACTGTGGCCGACGTCTGCACGGCAGCCGAAGCAGCCGCCATCGACAGATCGGCAAGCGTGCGGCCGGCGGGCTTCGCCTTCGGCTTTTCGCTGCGTTCCGTACGGGGTTCAGCCATGCTTAGGCGCTCCTCTTGTTCTTCGGATTCATCGCCGCAAAATCGACCTTGGTCGGGTTCTGGGCTTCGTGCGGGTGCGTGGCACCGGCATAGATCTTGAGATGCGTCATTTGACGGCGCGCAAGCGGGCTGTCCTTCTTCATCATGCGCTCGACCGCACGCTCGAGCAGACGCTCGGGATGCTTGCCGGCGAGCGTCGCCTTCGGCGTGATTTCCTTGACGCCGCCCGGGTGGCCGGTGTGCCAATAGAAAACTTCGTTTTCCATCTTGCGACCCGTCATGCGGATCTTCTCGGCATTCACGACGACGACGAAATCGCCCGCATCCAGATGCGGCGAGAAGCTCGTCTTGTGTTTGCCCTTAAGGCGCATCGCGACAAACGACGCCAGGCGGCCCAGCACGACGCCTTCGGCATCGATCAGGATCCACTTCTTGCTGTCTTTTGCCTCTGCCACCGTCAAATTGGGGGTCGACATGGGTTGGCTCGTTTCTTTCGGGTTCGAATACGTCTCAGGTCCACTGGACCGAAGGCGCGCGAATATCTGTTTTCGCGGGCCCCAAGTCAACGTCTAAAACCCTATATATTTCAATAGCATTGCACTATGCGTATTATAATACCGCGCTCTAAGTCGATGTTCTAGAGCATTATTCGTCGGTTCTTGGCGGAATCGAATAGGTCCCCGTTACATGGGCGACCGGCTCGTCGGATCCCGCCGACGTCAGCGTCACTTCAAGCACAGCCAAACGCTTGCCGAGTTTGAGGATGCGCCCATGCGCCAGCATGTCTTTCTGGGCGGGTTTGCGCAGGAAATTGATGTTGAGGTTGGTCGTGACCGCAAGCTCGACCCGGCCCACCAAACTCATCACCACGACATACATCGTGAAATCGGCGAGCCCCATCATCGCCGGCCCCGAGATGGTGCCGCCAGGCCGAATGAAATCGGGCTTGAACGGCATGCGCACGATGGCCTCGCCCGCCTTGAGCTTCTCGATTTCGGGCCCGAGCATTTCGGCGAACGGTAGCGCCTTGGCGACGATGTCGGCGATCTCGGCTTTGGTGATGCGGCTCATGGCGCGTCCTTGCTTGCGGCGGCGAACCGAAGCAAAGTGCCCGACGATGGACCCGACACGCAACCCCTCGCCTGCGCCGGCAGCGCCGATCCTGCTGCGCGAAGATCGCGATCATGTCGCGACCCTGACGCTCAATCGCCCGGCCGCGCGCAACGCGCTGTCGCTCGGGCTGATGACCGAGCTCGAGGCGGCTCTGGCGGATATTCGCAGCGATGCGAACGTAAAGGCCGTGATCCTCGCAGCTTCGGGACCGGTCTTTTGTGCGGGCCACGATCTCAAGGAAATCCGCGCCAATCCGGGGCGGCAGAATTACGAAGCCTTGTTCGCGCAATGCTCGCGCCTGATGACGGCGATCGTGCGCCTGCCAAAGCCCGTGATCGCCCAAGTACACGGTGTGGCGACGGCCGCGGGCTGCCAGCTTGTGGCAAGCTGCGATCTTGCCGTCGCCGCTGCCGATGCGCGCTTTGCCACACCCGGCGTGAATATCGGGCTGTTCTGCTCCACGCCGATGGTCGCTTTGTCGCGTGCCGTGGGTCGCAAGGCCGCGATGGAAATGCTGCTGACGGGCGACCTTGTCGATGCAGCAACGGCGAAGGCGCTGGGCCTCGTCAATCGCGTCGTGCCCGCGGATAAACTCGCGGCTGCGACGCAAGCACTTGCAGTGCAGATCGCATCGAAATCGCCCTATGTGCTCGCGATCGGCAAAGAGGCGTTCTACGCGCAAGCCGAAATGTCGCTCGACCACGCTTACGCCTATGCAAGCGAAACCATGACGCGCAACATGCTGGCGCGCGACGCCGAAGAGGGCATCGACGCCTTCATCGAAAAACGCCAACCCGTGTGGCAGGGAAAGTGACCATGGAACCGCTCGACTACGACAACGGCTTCATCCGCCAGATCCTGCGCGAAACCAAAACTATCGCGATGGTGGGGGCCAGCACCAATTGGACGCGGCCGAGCTATTTCGCGATGAAATATCTGCAGCTCAAAGGCTATCGCGTGATCCCGGTCAATCCGGCCTCGGCGGGCCAGGAACTGCTCGGCGAGACCGTGCGCGCCTCGCTCAAAGACATCGACGTGCCCGTCGATATGGTGGACGTGTTCCGCGCGTCCGAACATGTCGTCCCCATCGCCGACGAGGCGATCGCGATCGGCGCCAAGGTGCTGTGGCTGCAATTGGGCGTGCGCAACGATGCGGCCGCCGCCAAAGCGGAAGCCGCCGGCCTCAAAGTCGTGATGGATCGGTGCCCCAAAATCGAGTTCGGCCGCTTGAGCGGCGAACTCTCGTGGGGCGGCATCAATTCGGGCCTGATCTCGTCCAAGCGCGCCAAGATCGTCCGGCGCGCCTGAATTAGGCTTTCGCCGCGACCGCTGCCTTGATGGCGGCCAAGGCCGCATCGGCCTTGGCACCGTCGGGCCCGCCGCCTTGCGCCATGTCGGGACGCCCGCCCCCGCCTTTGCCGCCGAGCTCGGCCACGCCGATGCGCACGAGATCGACCGCACTCACTTTGGCGACCGCATCTTCCGTGACGGCGACGACGAGCGAAGCCTTGCCGTCTTCGACCGACACGAGAGCGACAACGCCCGAGCCGATCTGCTTCTTGAGCTCGTCGGCCGTGGCTTTGAGTTCGCGCGCGGGCGTGTTGTCGAGCTTGCGCGCGGCGTATTTGAGGCTGCCGACTTGCTCGGCCCCGCCGCCTGCCGAAGCCCCGCCGCCGCCTACGGCAAGCGCACGGCGCGCATCGGACAATTCGCGCTCGAGTTTTCGACGTTCCTCGAGCAATGCCGCCAAACGCGCGGGCACGTCGGCCGGCACGGTTTTGGCGATGCTGGCCGCATCGGCCAACAGGCGCGTATGCTCGCCGAGATAAGCGCGTGCCCCCTCGCCCGTGACCGCTTCGATACGCCGCACGCCGGCGGCAACCGCACCTTCCGACACGATCTTGAAGAGGCCAATATCGCCCGTGCGCCGCACATGCGTGCCGCCGCACAATTCGGTCGAAAACGGCTTTTCCTCGGAATTGCCGCGCGCATAACCCATCGAGACGACGCGCACTTCCTCGCCGTATTTCTCGCCGAACAGCGCGAGAGCGCCAGCTTCGACTGCCGCGTCGGGCGTCATGAGGCGCGTGGCGACATCCTGGTTTTCGAGGATGCGGCGATTGACGTCGTCTTCGACCGCCGCGATGTCGTCGGCGGTCAGCGGCGTGGGTTGCGAAATATCGAAGCGCAGCCGGTCGGGCGACACGAGCGAGCCCTTCTGCGTCACATGGTCGCCCAGGCGGCGGCGCAGCGCTTCGTGCAGCAGATGCGTTGCCGAATGGTTGGCGCGTGTGCGGTCGCGGCGCGCGCTGTCGACGCGCAGTTCGGCGAAATCGCCGACCTTGACGCTGCCCTTGGCCACGCGGCCGATATGCGCAAACACGTCGCCTGCCATTTTTTGCACATCTTCGACCGCGATTTCGGCGCCCGCGGCCGTGAAGATCGCCCCGGCATCGCCCGTCTGGCCGCCGGACTCGCCGTAGAACGGCGTCTGGTTGGCGACGAGCCACACGGCATCGCCCTGCTTCGCCGCATCGACTTCCTTGCCCTCCACGACGAGGGCGACGATCTTGCCTTCGGCGGCTTCGGTGTCGTAGCCGAGGAACTCGCTCGCACCGACCTTTTCGCGCAGTTCGAACCATACGCGCTCGCCCGCGACTTCGCCCGAGCCCGCCCAGCTCTTGCGTGCTTCGGCCTTGGCCGCTTCCATCGATGCGGCAAAGCCGTCGGTATCTACGCCGACGCCGCGGCCGCGCAGCACGTCCTGCGTAAGGTCGAGCGGGAAGCCGTAGGTGTCGTAGAGCTTGAAGGCGACTTCGCCCGCCAGGCGGTCGCCTTTGCCGAGCGAGGACGCGGACTCGTCGAGCAAGCGCAGGCCGCGCTCGAGCATCTGCTTGAAGCGCGTCTCCTCGAGCTTCAGCGTTTCGCTCGCAAGGGCACTTGCGCGCACGAGCTCGGGATAGGCCTGGCCCATCGCATCGACGAGGGTGGCCACGAGCCGGTGCATCAACGGCTCCTTGCAGCCGATGATGTGCGCATGGCGCATCGCGCGGCGCATGATCCTGCGCAGCACGTAGCCGCGCCCTTCGTTGGACGGCAGCACGCCGTCCGCGATCAGGAAGCAGGCCGAACGCAGATGGTCGGCGATCACGCGATGCGAAACCGCATGCGGCCCGTCGGCCGCGACGCCCGAGGCGTCGGCCGAGGCGAGGATGATGCGGCGCATGAGGTCGATGTCGTAATTGTCGTGCTTGCCCTGCAACACAGCCGTGATGCGCTCGAGCCCCATGCCCGTGTCGATCGACGGCTTCGGCAGCGAGACGCGCTCGTTCGCCGAAATCTGCTCGAACTGCATGAAAACGAGGTTCCAGATTTCGATGAAGCGGTCGCCGTCGGCGTCGGGCGAACCCGGCGGGCCGCCCGCGATCTTGGGACCGTGGTCGAAGAAGATTTCCGAGCACGGGCCGCAGGGCCCCGTATCGCCCATGGCCCAGAAATTGTCCGACGTCGCGATCCGGATGATGCGCTCTTCGGGCAGGCCTGCGATCTTCTTCCAGAACCCGGCCGCCGCGTCGTCGTCGTGGTAGACGGTGACGCTGAGGCGGTCCTTGGGCAGGCCGTATTCTTTGGTGATAAGGGTCCAGGCATGTTCGATCGCCTGTTCCTTGAAATAGTCGCCGAACGAGAAATTGCCGAGCATCTCGAAGAAGGTGTGATGCCGGGCCGTGTAGCCGACATTCTCGAGGTCGTTGTGCTTGCCGCCCGCACGCACGCATTTTTGCGACGTCGCAGCGCGCACGTAGCTGCGCTTCTCCTGGCCCGTGAAGACGTTCTTGAACTGCACCATCCCGGCATTGGTGAACATCAAGGTCGGGTCGTTGCGCGGCACCAGCGGCGAAGACGCGACCACCTGGTGGCCGTTCTTGGCGAAATAATCGAGAAAGGTCTTGCGGACGTCGCTTGCACTCGTCATCGGGACAGGCTCGCTCCAGGCTCTTCGAAAAGGGGCCTAGATGTAGCTTTGCAGCGGCGAGGTGTCTAGCGACGGGAAACGAAAGACGGGTCGGCGGTCGCGGCACTTCGGGCTTATGCGACAGCCGACCCGTTTTGGCCCGGGAAAAACCCGCCGACTGCCGCTAGGGCAGTACGGGCGATCCGGGGCGGCAATACTTCATCGGAAGACAAGGGTCAGGTTTGGAAACCGGACGGGTTCGGGGCCACTCTCCCCTCGCCCGTCCGGGCAGGCTTTAGAGGTTGGAACTCAGCTTTCCCCGCCGCCGGGTTCGGCGATCATGGCGCTGGCGACGTTGCCGGCATTGCCGCGGATCGCAGCTTCGATGGCGGCGGCCGCCTCGGGATGTTCCTTGAGGTAGGTGCGCGCGTTCTCGCGGCCCTGGCCGATGCGCGTGCCGTCGTAGGAGAACCAAGCGCCCGACTTTTCGACCACGCCCGCCTTGACGCCGAGATCGATCAACTCGCCCGTCTTGGACACGCCCTCGCCGTACATGATGTCGAACTCGACGACCTTGAAAGGCGGGGCCATCTTGTTCTTGACCACTTTGACGCGCGTCTGGTTGCCGACGATCGTTTCGCGGTCCTTGATCGCACCGATGCGGCGGATGTCGAGACGCACGGACGCGTAGAATTTGAGCGCGTTGCCGCCCGTCGTCGTTTCGGGATTGCCGAACATCACGCCGATCTTCATGCGGATCTGGTTGATGAAGATCACGAGCGTGTTCGAGCGCGAAATCGAGCCCGTGAGCTTGCGCAGCGCCTGGCTCATCAGGCGCGCATGCAGGCCCATGTGGCTGTCGCCCATTTCGCCTTCGAGTTCGGCGCGCGGAACGAGAGCCGCCACCGAGTCGACGACGAGAACATCGACAGCACCCGAGCGCACCAGCGTATCGGCGATTTCGAGCGCTTGTTCGCCGGCATCGGGCTGCGAGATCAGCAGATTGTCGACGTCGCAGCCGAGCTTGCGCGCATAGCCAGGATCGAGCGCGTGTTCGGCATCGACGAACGCGCACGTGCCGCCGGCCTTCTGCGCTTCGGCGATCGCGTGCAGGGCGAGCGTCGTCTTGCCCGAGCTTTCCGGCCCGTAGATCTCGACGATGCGGCCTTTGGGCAAACCGCCGATGCCGAGTGCGATATCGAGCGACAGCGAGCCTGTCGAAATGACCTCGGCCGCGACCGTCTGGTCGCGCGCGCCGAGTTTCATGATCGAGCCCTTGCCGAACGAACGTTCGATCTGGCTCAGGGCCGCTTCAAGTGCCTTGTTCTTGTCCATGCTGTCCTTCTCGTTCGACTCCTTCGGAGACGACCGCAACGCTGTAACTGAAGACATCCTCACACCCTCCATATCAGGGGCGGTTGCGCAAGGCCAACGCCCCATCGCAAACGCCGTTTGACCATTCGCCGGAATAACGCGCCGTAAAATTCGACAATGCCTTGAGTACTTTATTTGTTCCCAGAAGCATCCCGGTGCGAAACCGTCTTGGCCCCGCACCGTGACCACAGAGTACCAATTTTGTTCCGGAACACAAGGGGAAAATCGCGCGGTCCGGCGATTTTTTTGAGGATCAACCGGTCGCGGGCTTGGCAGGCCCCGCCAGGCGCTGGCGATAGCCCGACATAAAAGATTCAAACGGCGCGAGCGAGGAAACGCGTGCGGCGATCGACGCAATATCGGGGGTCGCCCCTGCCTTGTCGGCCGTCAGCACGCGGAACACCTCGGCATAGGGCGAACGGGCCATGGCGGGGCCGAATCGCTCGCGCAAGCGTGCTGTCCCTGCATCGTCGCCCGCGAGGGCCAGCGATACCGCCAGATGCAGCGTCTGGCGCGCACGATTGTCTTCGAAAGGCTGGTTGGCAGCAGGCGGTGCGCCGATCAGGCGCTCGAGCGCTTGGGCGGCGGCGGGCCACGCGCGCGTGCGCAGGGCGATTTCGGCGCGCAGCAGATCGGCATCGCTGCCCGTATCGCCCTCGAGGCGCGCGAGCGCATCGGGTGCGCGACCCAAATCGGCCAAAGCGCGCGCGGCCAAGCGCCCGCGCTCGCGCCGGACCGCAGCGGACTCGCCCACCCCGTCGGATGCGTCGAGCGCTTCGAGGGCGAGCTGCGGCTTGCGGTCGAGCAGCCGGATCGCAGCAAGCCGCGCCCCCGCTTCCGCGCGCGGCGGGCCTTGCAGGCGGTTGCGCATTTGATGGTCGAGCAACTCGCCCGCCCGGTCGAGCAGATCGACTGCGACCAAACGCTCGACGAGTTTGCGCACCATCTCGTCGCCGTCAGGGCCCATCGGCACGAGATCGCGGTAATCCTCGAACAGACCGATCGCAGCGACGGGCGACAGGCTGTCGGCCCCGCCGCTCAAGAACAATTTGCGGAACTCGGCGCGCACGTCGTTTTCGAGTTCGGGCCGATCGCGCGCCTGCGGGAAACGCTCGGCCGTCTCGCGCAAGGTGCGAACACCCTGGCGGAAGTCGCCGGTCGCCAGCTGCGCCTTGCCCAAACGGCGCTGGATCTCGAATTCGAGTTCGTCGCCGCGCCAGGCAAAACGCAGCCGCTCGAGGGCGGCGACGGTTTCCTGCGGCGTGATCTCGCCCTTGCTCGACTGCAGTTCGACGCGCGCAAGCTCGGCCTGCACGCGCGCGCGCGTGACGGTGCCGAGCGAAAGCGTGCGCCATGCGGCAAGGGCCGCACGCTCGTCGCCGCGCTCGAGGGCGATGCGCCCGCGCAGATAATCGGCGCGCGCCTGGTCGCCGCGGCTCGGGTTCGAGGCCAAAACCTGTTCGATGCGGCGCTGGGCTACATCGAGCTCCTTGCCCTCGATGCGCGCCTCGGCGATCGCAAGGCCCAAGCGGTTGGCGAACAGTCGCGGGAAGCGGCTCGAGACGTCGGTCGCACGGTCGAACTGCAGCAAAGCGGCCTGCGGATCGTTCTGCGCCATCGCGAGCGCACCGCGCCACATGGCGGCTTCGCCCTCCTGGTCGAGGCTCGAATGGTTGAGCCAGCGCGCAGCCTCATCGAGATTCCCGCTGTAGAGCTCGGCCACCCCGCGCATGGCGCGGTTCTGCGGCCCGTCGAGCAGCTGCGGGCGCTCCTCGCCGATCAGACGCAGCATCGCGTTGGTCTCGGCAAATAGCCCGTGCGCGAACATGAAGCGCGCATAATCGAGCCGCGCAAGATTGCGCGCGTCGCCCGGGCGGCTTGCCGCGATGGCGCGCTCGAGGGCCGGCTGGTCTTCGTTGAACTTCAAAGGTCCGCCGCGTTGCCACGCTGTCAGATCGAGCAAGGCGCCTTGGCGCAGGGGCGGTGCGCCCGGCGTGCCGATCGCGGTGGGGGCCGTCACGAACAGCGCGCGCGACGACGATATCTCGACAGCCGTGCCGAGCGGTCGCACGGCGATCGTGTCGTCGTCGGGCCGCACGACGGCCCCTTGCATGCTGCCGAGGATCTGGAACTGCGGATAGCGGCGCGTATCGGCAAGCCCGATCCCTGCGACCGCAGTCGGCACGATCGCAAGCTCGTCGCCGATTTCCGGATCGCGCAGACGCAGCACGTTCTGCGCCCCTTCCATCTCGATCGACACGCGCGCATCGGCGGGCGTATCGGGATTGCGGATCACGATCTGCAGCGGCTTTTCGGGCCGACGCGGCAGACGGCCAAGCTCGACCACCCACGCCGCCCCGTCGCGCCGTACGAGCGCGTAAGCGCCGTTACGCGGGCTCATGCGCACTACAGTCCCCTGGCTTTCGACGAGCTCGACTTCGCCCAGCATGTCGCGCATCTGCGGCCCGTCCTGCAGCACGGCAAGATCGAGATCGACCGGCTTGTCGAAGGCGATCCACAAATATTGGCCACGCCCGAACACGGCAAGCCCGATGGGCTCGCTGAAGCCGAAGCGAAGTGCATCGAAATTCTCTTCGCGCGTGACCTCGACGGGCACACGCCCGCCCAGCGCCACGAGATTGGCGGCGGCCGAGCGTGCCGCCGCCGCCGGTGCGGCAGGCTGGTTCAATCCCAGTGCTTGGGCTTGCTGGGCCAACGCCTCGAAATCCGGCGTGCCCGGTCGGCGGGCCGCTTGGTTTGCCGCTGCCGACGCCTGGGCGGCTTGTGCGGGTTGGCGCGCTTGGGCTTGCCCCTGCGGTTGCGCCTGCGATTGCGCCGCCTGGGCGGCTTGGGCTTGTGCGGGCGTGGGCAATTGCACGAGCTGCGTCGTCGGCCGGTCGGTCGGGATCGAACCGTCGCGCACCAGATCGAGCACGACGCGCGGGCCTGCTCGGAAATGCCGCAAGCCGACATTTTCGTTGAGCGTCATTTCAAGCGTCGTGCGGTCGGCCGTGCGCGCGGCCCGCACCGCCGAGGTCGAGGCCTGCAGGCCGGCGGCGATCGCCGCTTGATTGAGCGCCACGGGTGCGCCGAACGTCATCGTCGCGGTGCGCCCGTTCTGCTCGATGCGATAGTCGATATCTTCGGGCCAATCGAACACCGCGCGATCGAACCCGGGATTGTTGCCAAAGCGCACGGCGACGCTCGCGACGGCAGGTGCGCCTGCCGGTGCGGCCGTGCTGCCTGCGGCAGGCGCAGCCGTCGGCGGCCGCGCAGCAGCAGGAGCAACTGCAGGCCCCGGCTCCGGGGCGGCAAAAGGCGGCGGTGCGCTCGCAGGGGAAGACGCCCACGGCGGCGGTGCAATCGCAGCCCCCGGTGGCGGCGCTTGAGGGGCCGGTGCTTGCGGTGCGGGCGCTTGAAAATTCGACGGCGGCGGAAAGCTCGGTGCTACCGGGCTTCCGGCTTCGGGCGAGGCCGGGAAATTGCGCCAGGGTGCGGTCTGTGCGGCAAGCTCGCCGCCACCCAGGCACACCAACGCCAGCAGCATTGCCGCAAAGCGGCCTGCCCGTGCGCGTGCGTGCCAATGGTTTCGCGTCGCCATCGCGTTGCGCGTACCTGTTCGCTGTCCTGTCTCGTCCGAATTGACCTGCCAGTCTACACCAGCCGGCCCCCGGCTCGGGCTAAGTGCCCGAATCGACAGACGATTCTAAGCGTTTGCTCAGGCCTTGTCGAACAGCGCGTCGATATCCGCTTGATTTGGCGCCCCGCCGGGCGCTTGCGGGCCGTTCAGCAGCGCTTCGTCGCCCGTCCGCTTGGGCTTGGACGAGATCGCCGACACTTGCGACAGGTCCACCTTGGGCAAATTGAGCGTGGCCAGCAATTCCGTCACCGTGCTGTCGACTTCTTTGAGCACCGACACGACCTTGGAAATGCGCTGGCCCGTAATGTCCTGGAAATTGCACGCTTCGTAGATCGCCGTGACGTCCGTTGTGATGGTGGCGGCCGCATCGCCCGGCATGGTGCCGGCGGCCTTCTCGATGCGCTCGACCGCGTCCAGGATGGCGTTGGTCGCCGACTCGGTTGCGCCGACAATGGCGCTGAGTTCGTCGCCGGCGGTCGGCAGATGGGTGCGGCCGATCTCCTGGGCTTGCAGGGCCGCCAAGTCGCGTTTGGCGTGCGCGATGATAAGGCCGAGGCGCGCGATACCGGTGCTGACCGGCGAAACGGCTGCCTTTTTCGTCTTCTTGGCTGGCGACTTTTTGGCCGCAGGCTTTTTCGCTGCGGATTTCTTCGCGACAGGCTTTTTGCGCGCAGGCACCGGCTTGCGCACCGACGCTTTCGCCGCAGCCTTTGCACGCGGCATCGGCCCGGTTTTTTTCGTCGCGACGATTTTTTTGGTTGCTGCGGCTTTATTCTTCTTTTTGCTTTTTGCCACCGCTTTGCCCCTTCGCGTGGTCGATCCCTTCCGGCGGGGCTTAGAAGTCGCCCAACACCGTTGCGATCTTGCCCTTCAGCGTGCCCGCATTGAAGGGCTTGACGATGTAGTTGTTGACGCCCGCCTGCTTGGCCGCGACCACGTTCTCGGTCTTGCTTTCGGCCGTGACCATGATGAACGGGATGTGCTTGAGCTTGGGATCCGCGCGCACTTCCTGCAGCAGCTGCAGGCCGGTCATCGGCTGCATGTTCCAGTCCGAGATGATCAGCCCGTATTCCTTCTGGCGGATCTTCGCAAGCGCTGCCGAACCGTCTTCCGCTTCGTCCACGCTCGTGAAACCGATCTGATTGAGAAGGTTTTTCACGATACGCAGCATCGTCTTGTAATCGTCGACGATGAGAACGTTCATGCGAAGATCGACGGCCATCTAGTTTCTCCTGCACCTGACGCGATAGCGGTTGCTGCCAAAAATCAGCGGAGCAAACCCGACCGGGTAGCCCCCCGCAACGCCCATCCTTAGAGGACGAATGTTAAAAGGTTACTAATCGAGCCTGCACTTTCCGTAAAGACCCTGTTTGCAGTGCAGGAATCTTTGCGGCGGCGGCCCGCCCCCCC
>VYKU01000131.1_pt1 | contig 21881 bp, 18 predicted proteins | sample 5114491 | NCBI WGS metagenome assembly VYKU01 (sample SAMN12291796, study PRJNA351875) | freshwater metagenome | isolation source: freshwater lake | place: USA: Michigan, Gull Lake | collected 2011-07-05 | reverse complement strand
CGAGTTTTGTTTCAAGCCTAGTGAAAGACTTGACCTCCGGCTTCACACGGCAGTCGGTCTTGAGCACACCGGGCATGAGGACAGCTAATCCTCATGAAAACACGAAGCAGCCACATCTGCCCCGATTAGTCCCGCTTACCCATCCCCAACCGGTGTCACCGCTGCAGCAACAACGCCCTCTCGTCGGAGATGGGACTAGGTTAAGGGGGCTTTGGTGGGTGGGGGATAGATTTTGTTTTGTCCTTGCTGAAACACCCCTTCAGTCCCTTCGGGACAGCTTCCCCGTAAACGGGGAAGCGGCAGCGGAAGCAGCTGGGGCGTAGCCGCTTCCCCATTTCATGGGGAAGCTGGCCGCGAAGCGGACTGAAGGGGTACTTTTTCATCTGGAAGGCTTTGGTGCAGGCCCTGCCTACACCAAAGGCCAAAACTTATTGTTTGTGGGCGATTTGACGGGTCAAGTCCGCCTTGCGCCGCTGCGCGGCAGATTTCTGAAGGAAATCTGGACTTGACGCGACAAATCGCCCGGTCACGCTAAAGGAAGCGGTTTGGTGGACCAGAGGGATCACCAAAATGCTTCTAGATAAATTGAGCAACTCCACCCCCCCCCGGTAGGAAGCGAAGCGCAGAGCGGGGACCCCAGTGGACTTTGCGGCACGAGATCCCTGCTCGGCTTCGCCGTCCGGCATGACGAAATGAGAACTGAAGGGGCGCTTTGCGAAGAGAAAGGCAGACTAAGCCGCAGCCGACACCCGACCCAGCGCGCATTGTTGCCACAGGTCAGACAGGGCTGTTACCAAGCGTTCAATATCGGCATCGCTGTGCAAGGGCGATGGCGTAATCCGTAGGCGCTCTGTGCCGCGGGGCACGGTCGGATAATTGATCGGTTGGATGTAAATGCCCGACCGCTCAAGCAGCCAATCGCTGATCATTTTGCATTTTACCGGGTCGCCAACCATCACCGGAATGATGTGGCTGTCATTAGCCATGCAAGGAATGCCGACAGCTTCTAGGCGACGGCGCACGTGCGCGACGCGGTCCTGGTGCCGCTCGCGCTCTGCAGAGCTGGCCTTCAAGTGACGAATGCTGGCGCACGCGCCTGCTGCCACCGATGGCGGCAAGGCGGTGGTGAAGATAAAGCCCGAAGCAAAGCTGCGAATGAAGTCGCACAAGGCTGTGGAGGCTGCGACATAGCCACCGAAGACGCCAAAGGCTTTGCCCAATGTGCCTTCAATGACGGTCAAGCGGTCCATTAGGCCTTCACGCTCTGCCACGCCACCGCCGCGTGGCCCATAGAGGCCAACGCCGTGAACTTCGTCGAGATAGGTCATCGCGCCATATTTTTCCGCGACATCGCAAATAGCGGCGATTGGGGCGATATCACCGTCCATCGAATAGACGGATTCAAAGGCCACCAACTTAGGCTGTTCTGGCGGAAGGCTGGCTAAAACGCGCTCCAGATCTTCGGTGTCATTATGCTTGAAGATGCGGACTTCGGCACGGCTGTGGCGAATGCCTTCAATCATCGAGGCGTGATTGCCTTCGTCTGAAACAACAACGCAATTCGGGATTTTGCTGGCCAAGGTGCTCAAAGCCGCCCAGTTCGACACATAGCCCGACGTGAACAAAAGGGCGGCTTCCTTGCCGTGCAAGTCGGCTAGCTCTTGCTCCAGCAAGATGTGGTAATGATTGGTGCCTGAAATATTGCGCGTGCCACCCGCACCCGCGCCACACCGATCAATGGCTTCATGCATCGCTGCGAGGACTTTTGGATGTTGGCCCATGCCGAGATAATCATTCGAACACCAAACCGTCACTTCATGGACACCGGCATCGGTATGCCGTGTCGCGCGCGGGAATTGGCCCGCATGACGCTCCAGATCCGCAAAAACACGATAGCGACCCTCGGCACGTAGTGCGTCCAGCTGGCTGTTGAAATAGGCTTGGTAGTCCATGTTATTTCCCCTCCCGACAGCTTAGCGGTGCTTTCACCACCACCAAGCCGTTTTGTTATCTGTTTGGCAAGCGACTTACCAAACAGGTTGCAGCCGAACGTTGCTGGGTAGCTCATTCGAAAGTGTTGGTAATAGATAAAGACTGATAAAGGTTGCGCCGACTTGCGCGGTCCACGCGACGCGCTTGAGGCCGTTCAAGAAGCCGCCCTCGGCTTTGGCTGCATCGATCTTATCTGACAAGATACGAAGACGCTCAAACCCGGCGCGGAAAATTGGATTATCGGTGTCCAGCATGACTGGGAAGACTTGCTTTGAAATCTCGGTGGTCAAGGAAAAGACCTGATAATCATAGTCCGTGGGGTTTACGCCCAAGGCCTTGTGGAAAGCCGGGCGGGCATGGTCGCGCACATACATGGTGGCATAGACCGACAGGAGGAAGAACCGAATCCACAGCTTGTTAGCCCCTTGTAACAAACTTGGGTCAGCGCGCATGATTAAGGCGAAAGCCTCACCATGGCTGAACTCATCATTGCACCATTCCTTGAACCAATTGAAGATTGGATGGAATTTGTGCTGCGGGTTGCGTTCTAGCTGACGGAAGATGGTGATATAGCGCGCATAGCCAATCTTTTCAGATAGATAGACCGCATAGAAGATAAACTTTGGCTTGAAGAAGGTATATTTCTTGGTCTTGGTCAAAAAGCCCAAATCGACGCCAATGCCAAAGTCCTTCAGCGTTTCATTGATGAAGCCTGCATGACGCGATTCATCCCGGGCCATATATTTGAACAGGGCCTTAATATCTGGATTAGTCACGCGCTTGACGATCTCAGCATAGAGAACGCAGCCGGAAAATTCCGACGTGATCGAGCTGACCAAAAAGTCCACAAACTCACGGCGCAATTCAGGGTCCAAGTCATCGAGCCGGTTATCGAACGCCGCATCGCGCTTAAAGTGGCCCCGGCGCGGGTCCGCCGCCATGGCCGATAGCATGTGATCCCATTCTTCACGAACCGAGGATATATCGATCTTATCCATCGCTTCATAGTCGGTGGTGTAGAACCGCGGGCTCAACATCGTGTCGGTTTTAGCTAGCTGGGTGGTGTCGAGATAGGAATCGTCAAAAGTGGCTGCGGTCATGGCAGTTTCCCCGGTGTGAAGCTGACTTCATAGAGCTCAAAAAGCTCAAAATAAGACGCGACTTTGATCCAAAGTCTTTCAAGGGCGGTTGCGCGGATAATCTTGACACCCCGGTGCAGGGTGCAGGATTCGCCAAACGACAGCCGGATCGGGGGTCCTTGGACAATCATCTTGTCGCCCGGTCCGAGGATGGAATCATCGTCCAGAGAGACATGGGCATGCAGGCTAGTCTCATCATGCTGAATCTCAATGGTACATGTTGTCACATGCATGGTGCGCTTCAACGCTTCGGGCCACTGAAAAGTCCAAAACTCGGGCTGTTGGTGGTAGAAATACGAATTGCTCATGATCTCACCAGCTCCATCGCTTGCGAGGTGTAAAAGCCACTGACGACGCGCGCGGTGCGGCCAATTTTCCAGCCCGCCATACGGGGGTCCGAAGCCACCGATTTTCGCAAGAAAGCCTCGCTGACAGGCTCAATCGCCGGTGCCCGGTCGGACCGTGGGAACAACAGGCCGACGGTATGCATGATGGTCAATAGGGGGGTCTTGGGCGCGAAGGTAAAGACGATGGAACCTGTGCACCGAGATGCCAAAGAAGCCAAAGCGGTTACGATTTCGTCGCGCGGGTAATGGATCAAGGAATCCATGGACACGATATGGTCAAAGTCACCATGGGCTGGGTCCAGCATGTCGCCAACGCGAAAATCAATCGTGCCGGGAGCCGGATCAATGGGGGCCCGCTCGCCGGCCACCGAAACAAGGCTGGCAGCGACATCAACCGCCACCACATCCGCGCCACGATGGGCGGCAATGACGGCCAAAGCACCCGTGCCACACCCGGCATCAAGGATGCGCTTGCCGGTCAAGGATTCTGGCAACCAAGAGACCAAAATTTCACGCATTTGGTCGCGGCCAGCCCGCACAGTTGCGCGGATTTTGCTGACAGGTGCCGTTGAGGTCAGTTGCGCCCAAGTGTCTGACGCCGTGCGGTCAAAATAGGTCTCAAGGCGTTGGCGGCGCTCAACATAGGTCGTGGTCAGCATATCCAAAGCTCCCGATCAATCAAAGCCAAGGAAGTCAAAGATATCGCGGTCCTTCATCGGCTCAGCTTTCAGCTCTTTCGTGCCAACCCACAACGAGGCAGCCAGACGAAGATATTCATTCTGAACGGCCTCGAGCTCGGGGGAGGGTTCCATTTCAAACAAAGTTGACTTTTTCAGACGCGACCGGCGGATGACGTCGAGATCTGGGAAATGCGCGACGCGTTCGAGGCCGCAGGCGGCATTAAAGCGGTCGATTTCGTCGGTATCCTTGCTGCGGTTGGCAATGACGCCACCTAAGCGCACGTCATAGTTTTTCGACTTGGCTTTAATGGCCGCCAAGATCCGGTTCATCGCAAAGATGGAGTCGAAATCATTGGCGGTGACGATCAAGGCCCGCTCAGCATGTTGCAAGGGGGCTGCAAAGCCACCGCATACCACGTCACCCAACACGTCGAAAATCACCACATCGGTGTCTTCCAACAGATGATGCTCTTTCAGGAGCTTCACGGTTTGTCCGACAACATAGCCGCCACAGCCCGTACCCGCTGGCGGGCCACCGGCTTCAACGCACATCACGCCATTATAGCCTTCATAGACATAATCTTCGGGGCGCAATTCTTCGCTGTGGAAGTCCACGCTTTCGAGCACATCGATCACCGTGGGCACCAGACGCTTGGTCAAGGTGAAGGTGCTGTCGTGCTTTGGGTCGCAACCGATTTGAAGAACGCGCTTGCCCAGCTTAGAGAAAGCGGCTGACAAATTGGAGGAAGTGGTGCTCTTGCCAATCCCGCCCTTGCCATAAATGGCGAAGACCTTTGCTTTGCCAATCTGCAAATTGGGATCAAGCTCTACTTGAACGCTGCCCTCGCCATCGCCGCGCAACGAGGGTGCGCGCGTGATCGGGGTCGCTCTGGGTTTCAGGCCGCGGGGTAGGTCTAATAGAGCCATGGGTTCTTCTCCTAGGTCAGGCAGCGGCGGCTGCGATGCCTTCCAAATTGTCTTCAAGTTCATCACTGGCATTGCGGAGCGCTTCCAAAGTCGCGCTGTCGGGCTGCCAATAATTGCGAGCGTGGGCTTCCAAGAGGCGGTTTGCCATCCGTGCGGAAGCTTTCGGGTTGAGGGCGGCCATGCGCTGGCGCATGACGTCATCGAGCACATAGGTCTCGCTGATTTTCTGATAGACCCAGGGCTGAACTTGTCCGGTCGTGGCCGACCAGCCCATGGTGTTGGTGACTTGGGCTTCGATCTGACGCACGCCTTCATAGCCATGCGACAACAAACCTTCATACCAACGCGGGTTCAGCATGCGGGTGTGGGTCTCAAAGGTGACTTGTTCGGCCAAGGTGCGGATTTTGCCGTCGCCTTGGGTTTGGTCGGAGATATAGACGGGCACATCGACGCCGCGGGCGCGCTTGACCGCCTTGGTGATGCCACCCAGCGTATCGACATAATGATCGATCGTGGTGACGCCGAGCTCAACCGAGTCGAGGCCTTGATACGTCAAATCGACTGTCTTCAAAATGCCTTCCAGCACTGCCGACTGGCGCATCGGGGGGCCCTTACGGCCATAAGCAAAGCATTTACGGCTTTGATAGGCTTCAGCCAATTCATTCTCATCAGTCCAGCAGCTGGCATCAATCATCTGATTGACATTGGCCCCATAGGCACCGTCGGCATTGGTAAAGACGCGCAGGGAAGCGGTTTCCAGATCACAGCCACTTTCGGCTCGTTGGGCCAAAGCATGCTTGCGGATGAAATTCATATCTTCTGGCTCATCCGCACTTGCTGCCAGCCAAGCAGCTTCGGCCAGCATGCGGGTTTGCAAGGCTAAGAGATCGCGGAAAATGCCCGACAAAGTCATGACCACATCAATGCGAGGGCGGCCAAGCTCTTCCAAAGGAATAAGTTCTGCGCCACACAGGCGGCCATAGCTGTCAAACCGTGGCCGTGTGCCCATTAGGTAGAGCGCTTGCGAGATCGCGCTGCCTTCACTTTTCAGATTGTCAGAACCCCAAAGCACCATGGCGATGGTTTCTGGGAACGCCCCAGTCTCATCCATATGACGGTCGAGCAATTTACGGGCCTGCCGCGCGCCATCGTGCGTGGCATAGGCGCTGGGAAGGCGGAACGGGTCAAAGCCGTGCAGATTACGACCCGTTGGCAGAACCGATGGGGTGCGAACCAAATCCCCACCAGGTGCTGGCCGGATATAGCCGCCATCCAGCGCGTGGATCAACGCAGACAGCTCATGGTCGGTTTCGAGAAGCCTATTACTCTCAGCTAGGAGCTCCAGCCGCTCACACAGGGTACGGTTGGATTTCATGCCAGCCGATTCTAAGGCTTCCACTGGCGTTGCGCCATGGACGAGGGCTTCAATCACAGCGCGGGTCAATGCCGCATCTGGCAGGCCATTGGCCATCGCCAAAAGAAGGTCAATGCGCTCCTCCACCGAAGGGGCTTGGCCAATCACATGCAAGCCTTCTGGGATCAGCGCATCATTCAATTCACTGACGCGGGCTTGTAAGGTTTCAATCTCAACCGCGCACGGCCCGCGCCAAGCAGGGGTAGCGGGGGCCAAGTCTAAAGCAGAGGCTTGCGTTTGGATGAGTTCAATCAGGCTGTCGCGATCAATATCGTCTGCGCCCTTGGCCGCATGCCAGCGTCCAATGCTTTCGCGCAAGTCTTGCAAGCCTTTATAAAGGCCAGCTTGCACGATTGGCGGCGTCAAATAACTGATCAGCGTAGCCCCACCGCGACGCTTAGCTAAAGCGCCTTCTGAGGGATTATTGGCGGCGTACAGATAGAAATTTGGAATGTCGCCGATCAAGCGCTCTGGCCAGCAATCACCTGTCAAACCAACTTGTTTGCCGGGCATGAATTCCAGCGCGCCATGGGTGCCGAAGTGCAGGATAGCTGAGGCCGCAAAGTCTTCGCGCAAGTAGCGATAGAAGGCGGAGAAGGCATGGGTTGGGGAGAAGCCACCTTCAAACAACAGGCGCATGGGATCGCCTTCATAGCCAAAGCCTGGTTGTAGGCCGACGAAGACTCGCCCGAATTGTGCGCCAAGCACGAAAATGGAGCGACCGTCACTGAGCTGGCGACCGGGAGCTGGACCCCACTGGGCCTCAATTTGTGCCAAATGGCGTTCGCGGCGAACGTGATCATCAACTGGAATGCGCACATGCACATTCGCGTCCGTGCCAAATCGGGCTGCATTGCCGATTAAGAGCTGATCGCGAAGCGCATCGACCGAGGCCGGAATTTCAACGTCATACCCTTCGGACTTCAAGGTTTGCAGCGTGTTGTACAAAGACGAGAATACCGCAAGATAAGCGGCCGAGCCAACCGAACCTGAATTGGGCGGGAAGTTAAACAACACAACCGCCAAGTTCCGGCGGGAACGCTCTGAACGGCGCAATTTTACCAGCTTGGCGACCCGATCAGCCAAGGTCTCGGCCCGCTCAGGGCAAGCGCGCATTTTTGCTGGCCCGGTTTCTTCCTCGAACGTGCACTGATAGCTGCAGCCGGTGCAAGCCACACCTCTTCCATCCGAACGACCACCAAACACTACTGGGACCGTTGCGCCGTCCAATTCAGGGATGGCAATCATAATGGTGGACTCAACAGGGTTTAGACCCATGTGAGAACCACCCCAGCCTTGCAGCGTTTGAAACTCCAGAGGCTGGGCCGAAATGTAGGGTACATCCAGTTCTGACAGGACTTTTTCGGCTGCAACGGCATCATTGTAAGCAGGGCCGCCAACCAGCGAGAACCCAGACAAGGACACGATGGCGTCAACGCTGACCCGTCCATCGCGCATGAAGAATTTTTCAATTGCCGGACGGGCGTCAAGACCACTGGCGAAAGCAGGAATTGCTTTGAGACCGCGCGCCTCTAAAGCCTCAATCACGCCAGCATAATGTCCTGCATCATCGGACAGAACATAGGACCGCAAGAGTAGAACCCCGACAGTTCCGTTGATTTCGCGATTGAGCTTTGGCAAATCCTCTAAGCGTTCGCTGATGCGATTGTCCGCATAGGGATGAAATAGGCCGACTTCTGGATATTCGATTGGCGCGGCCGCATGCATTTTCAAGCGCAAGGCACGCCGTTCCCCATCTGCGTAACGGCCGATGAGGTTTTGGACCATCGACACAACATTTTCTTGCGAGCCCGACAGCCAATATTGCATGGTCAGAAAGTAGTTGCGCAAGTCCTGAGCTGGGCCTGGAATATATTTCAAAAGCTTAGGCAAACGACGCAGCATGGCCATCTGGCCAGCTCCAGAGCTTGCCCCGGTTTTGGTCTTGGCACCTCGCATGCGCTTCAGCATGGCCAGCGGCCCCTTATCTGAGCCATTCATGCTGAAATTACCAAGCTTGGTCAGTTTCACGACTTCGCCGGCTGACATGATGCCGATCAGCGCATCGCAATGGTCGCGGCGTGCGGCCAGAGCCGGCAAGACAGCTTGGATATGCTCGTCGATAAACATCATGGAGACGAGGATGATGTCGCCTTTCGCGATATCGCGAAAACAAGCCTCCAGCGAACCGGCCTTATCTGCCCAGTCGGTGGCGGCATGCATGACAAGTTCAACGCCGGGCGTTTCAATCGCTAAGGTATCCGATGCCCGCTCAACCAACGTGCGCAGATGATTGTCGAGCGTGATGATGACCACGCGCACAGTCTCGCCATCGCCCTTGGCGCGCAGGCCATGGCTGGCGCTAGCGGGCGAAGTGGCTTTTGGCATCATAAAGCGCCTCGATGGAGATGGTTTCTAAGCCCTGCTCGGCGGCGTAACGTTCGGTGTTACGTTTGGCTTTGCCCCGGACAAAGAAGGGGATTTTAGACAATTCTTTGGTGGCTTCTGGGCTCCAATTGAGAACTCGGATGGTGTCTTGGGTTTCAACGTGCGCTGCCACGGGGGCTATCTCAGGCTCTGGCATTGGCTTGGCCGCCGCCTCGATCTTGGCATGGCCGCCGAGGTGGGAAGGGCCTGCCGCATCATTGAACTCAAAATCCTCCCGGAACATGGTCAACAAGTGCTCTTCTAAGCCCATCACCAGAGGATGGACCCAGGTGTCAAACAAAACATTCGCGCCTTCAAAGCCCATGACGGGGGCATAGCGGGCAGGGAAATCTTGCACATGGACGGGCGCTGAAATGACGGCGCAAGGCACGCCAAGCCGCTTAGCGATGTGACGCTCCATCTGCGTGCCCAGAACCAATTCTGGCTGTAGGCCGGCAATGGTTTCTTCGACCAGCAGATAATCGTCCGTGATTAGGGCTTCGACGCCGATCTCTGCCGCGCAGGCCCTTACATCGCGGGCAAATTCACGATTATAACAGCCAAGGCCAACCACTTCGAAGCCCAGCTCTTCCTTGGCGACGCGGGCTGCTGCCATGGCATGGGTTGCATCGCCAAATACAAACACACGCTTGCCGGTGAGATAATTGGAGTCGACTGAACGCGCCCACCACGGCATGTGGGAGCCATGTTGAGACAGCACTGGCTCTGGATCGACACCAGCCAAAGCGGCCACTTCAAGAACAAATTCGCACGTGGCTTGGAAGCCCATCGGAATGGTACGAACAGCCTTTTGACCATATTGGCGCTCTAACCAGCGGGCGGCGGTGTCAGCAATTTCGGGATAAAGGACGACGTTAAAGTCGGCTTGGGGCAAGCGGCGGATGTCGTTGGCTGTGGCACCCATTGGGGCGGCGACGTTCACGTCAATCCCTATTTGATTGAGCAAGCGCGTGATTTCAATCACGTCATCGCGGTGCCGGAAGCCCAGCGCGGTCGCGCCCAAAATGTTGCAGCTTGGCTTCGCCCCTTCAGGCTTTGGGGCGGGAGCTTCTGTCGCCAAACCCCGGACGATTTGATAGAAAGTCTCTGAAGCGCCCCAATTTTCCTTCTTTTGATAGGAAGGCAACTCCAGCGTGATGGTTGGGACAGGCAGGTTCAAGGCGCGCGCCAAGCCGCCGGGATCGTCTTGGATCAATTCGGCGGTGCATGAGGCACCCACCAGCATGAGATCCGGATCGAAGCGCTCAAAGGCGTCGCGTGCGGCGGTTTTGAAGATTTCGGCGGTATCAGTGCCAAGGTCGCGCGCTTGGAAGGTCGTGTAGGTCACTGGTGGCCGCGCGCCACGCCGTTCAATCATGGTGAACAAGAGGTCGGCATAGGTGTCGCCTTGCGGTGCATGCAGGACAAAGTGGACACCCTTCATAGCCGTCGCGATCCGCATCGCTCCGACATGAGGTGGTCCTTCATATGTCCAAACCGTCAACTGCATAGGACTAAACTTTCAACACAGAGCGGCGATACAAGGGACGTGCAAACAGGCCAGCCAAGTCGCCAGCGCAATCAAAACCATGGACTGGCGAGAAGACGAGCTCGATCGACCATTTGGTCGAGATGCCTTCCATTTCGAGTGGGTTGGCGAGGCCCATGCCGCAGACCACCAAGTCTGGCTTTGCTGCGCGACACCGATCCAGCTGGCGATCGACATCTTGCCCTTCACTCAATGTGACGGTCTCGGGCAAATAGTCCATTTCAGCGCTCAGGAGTTGGCGATTGAGGTAGGGCGTGCCAACTTCGATCAACTTCATATCCAGCTCTCGCGATAGGAAGCGCGCCAGACTGGGTTCCATTTGTGAGTCTGGGAAGAAGAAGATGCTCTTCCCTGCCAAATGAACTTTTTGCGCTTCGAGCGCGCGCTTGGCCCGCTCACGCCCAGGTGCAACTACCGCTAAGAAGTGAAGCTCTGGAATGCCAAAGGCATCGGCGGCAGCTTTCAGCCAATGGGTAGTGCCTTCGGCGCCGAACGGAAATAGCGCTGGCAAATGTTGCGCGCCGCGCTCAATCAAAGCACGGGCCGTCTCCCCCAAAAAGGGTTGCGCCAGGAGAAATTTGGTGTTGGCTCCAATCGCCGGGATCGACTGCGAATTGCGCGGCGGAAAGAAGGCGACCGGCCCAATGCCGAGCTGATTGAACAGGCGGGCGAATTGGTCTTCCACAATATCGGGCAACGTGCCAACGACCAAGAGCGATGCAGGTGCATCGTCGGAGGCGACCGGTGCTTCAGGGATCATCGCGACCAAACAGGCATCTTCACCTTGGGTGAACGTCGTTTCAATGCCGCTGCCCGAATAATTCAGGACCCGAACCGAAGGGCTGTGCTTTTTCGTCAGCCGCTCTGCCGCGCGCGACAAATCCAGTTTGATGACTTCTGAAGGGCAGGAACCGACCAAAAACAGCAATTTGATGTCCGGACGACGCGACAGAAGCCTATCGACCACTCGGTCAAGTTCCTCGTTCGCATCCACAAGACCGGCTAAATCCCGCTCTTCCATGATGGCAGTCGCAAAGCGAGGCTCCGCGAACACCATCACCCCAGCGGCGGATTGGATTAAGTGCGCGCAGGTCCGCGAGCCAACAACCAAGAAGAACGCATCTTGAATTTTACGGTGCAGCCAAACAATGCCGGTAAGCCCACAAAACACTTCCCGTTGGCCTCGCTCCCGCAGAACAGGGCGCGCCTCAGAGGTGGGGCTTATCAACGTGACCGCATCGCTCATAGTCAAGACGCCCGATCTGTGTCGCTTTGGGCGTGCTTTATATGGGTGACCGAGCTAGAGCCTGCATGTGCTGGCCAAGGATTGGCGAATTGCAAAAGACCTTCCAGCCAACGGATGAGAATGGACGAAGAGACCTTTTTCCGCCCGGATGCCTTACCGACAGAAGTCTCAGAAACACGCCATTCGTGTGAGTTAGAAGGCTGCATCAACATCGGAATTCTCCAGCAGAAAGCGGACCTCGGATAAGGTCATCCCGCAAGGTATGCCTCCCTCCTGCGTCTTGTCAATAGAAATAGACGTCCAAAACTTTTGACAGTCATTAAATGAACAATTCCTTGCAATTTACCCCCGTGATGAGACAGTCATAAATGACGCCGGTAGCAGATGAGGTTAGGGTGGAATCTTCGACAAGTCGTTCACCGGGCGTTAGGCCAGACGATCCGAGGATTGGTCACGCGCTAAACACACCAGCCCCTGCACGCTCTCTCTGCACTGATTGCGGGATCTCCCGGACATCGGACCCCAAACGCTGCGGGCGGGCGTGCCAATTCATCAGCCCAAAGTATCCAGAGTTGGAAACCCAAGTGCATGGGCGCGCCCGGGATACGGCAGCCGGCGACGAATTATTCTTTGGCCCTGTGAAGGCGATGCATCAGGCGAAATTGAAAGCGCCTTTGCCCGGTGCGCAATGGACCGGGATCACAACGCGCCTTGCCGAACGCTTACTAGAAACCGGCGCGGTGGATGCAGTGCTGACCATGAAGCCAGATCCAGAAGATCGCTGGCGACCTGTGCCAGCTTTGGTGACAGACGCCTCAGAGCTTGCCCAGTGTCGGGGTATGCGGATGGGCTACGCGCCTTTATTGGCTTTGCTAGAGCCTGCACTTGAGTTAGGGTATAAGCGCCTCGCGGTGATTGGCATCCCCTGCCAAGTCTATGCTTTGCGCGCACTGGAGGCGGAACTGGGGTTTGAGCGTCTTTATGTGATTGGAACGCCCTGCTCTGACAATACCACTACCGAAAGCTTCCACCAATTTCTGGACCTTTTGTCGGATCAGCCCAAGACCATCAGCTATTTGGAGTTCCGGGCCGATTACCATGTCGAATTGCGGTTTGATGATGGTCACAAGCAGGTCATACCTTTCTTACAGCTGCCGATCTCAAAACTACCCCCAGACTTCTTTCCACTCACCTGCAGGACTTGTGTCGACTACACCAATGCGCTCGCCGACATTACAATTGGCTATATGGGCGGTCAGGGCGAGCAGTGGCTATTGGTTCGCAATGCGCGCGGTGAAGAATTGCTCTCGCTGTTAGGCGATGAAGTCGCCCTGACGGCCCCAACCAGCCATGGCAAGCGCGCCAGTGCGGTTAAAGGCTTTAAAGCCAATGTAGAGCGCGCCGCGGGTGGCTTGCCGTTGCGGGGCATGCCCGATTGGGTCAGGCCTTTGGTGGGCTGGCTCATGCCAAGAATTGGACCGCGCGGCTTGGAATTTGCCCGGACACGTGTGGAAATGAAGGCCATTGAAACCGTTCTGCACCTACGTCGTGAAGAACCACAGCGCATGAAGAACATGATCCCGGACCATGTCTGGCAATTGACAGCACCCTATGGCCTCACTTCTGGCAGCCAAGAGCGCAAGCCAAAGGAAGAAGCCGGTGCTATGGTTCGACCTCCGGCTGAGGTAGACGCCTAAAGCCAACCCCTTCCTTTTGGAGCCTTTTTGATGCGCATCGCTTTCCCCTTCACAGCTATTGTCGGCCAAGATGACATGAAGCTGGCCATGCTGATCGCAGCCACAGATCCTGGCATTGGCGGGGTTATGGTGTTTGGCGATCGCGGCACGGGTAAGTCGACCGCCGTTCGGGGCTTGGCCGCCCTGCTGCCGCCGATTAAAGTGGTCAAAGCCTGTCAATATCATTGCGACCCGCGCGCCGAAAAATCCAATTGCGCGACAGGGTGCGTTCACCGTTTAGATGGCGAAATGCCCGAGGTGGGCGAAATGGCGACTCCGGTAGTCGATTTCCCTCTTGGGGCAACCGAGGATCGTGTCGTCGGCGCACTCGACCTCGAACGCGCACTCACCCAAGGGGAGAAGCACTTTGAGCCCGGCCTCTTGGCCCGTGCCAATCGCGGCTTTTTATACATCGATGAGGTCAATTTGCTCGATGACCATTTGGTCGACCTGCTTTTGGACGTAGCCGCCTCTGGCGAAAATGTTGTCGAACGGGAAGGCCTCAGCGTGCGCCACCCGGCCCGCTTTGTCTTGATCGGCAGCGGCAACCCGGAAGAAGGCGAGCTGCGTCCGCAATTATTGGATCGTTTTGGCTTGTCGGTGGATGTGAAAACCCCAGACGACCTAGCCATGCGCGTCGAAGTGGTGCGCCGACGTGACTCCTTTGACCGCGATAGTGCGGGCTTTGCCGCCCGGCAGGCCGAAGGCGAAGCAGCTGTCCGGGAAAAGATTGTCGCGGCACGTGGTCGCCTCAGTGACATTGAAACGCCCGATGCAGCGCTGGAATGGGCGTCGCGCCTGTGTATGGCCGTCGGCGTGGATGGTCTGCGCGGCGAGCTGACCTTGATCCGTGCCGCCCGCGCTGTTGCTGCCCTTGAAGGCGACACACGGGTCGAAGACCATCATTTACGCGGCATCGCGGTGATGGCCTTGCGCCACCGCCTGCGCCGAAACCCCCTTGATGAAACCGGCTCGTCCACACGGGTTGAACGCGCCATGTCAGACCTGTTTGGATCATGACCGCCGAGGCGCAAGCCGAAACTGTGCCCTGCGCCGCTTGGCCGGAAGCCCTGTTGATCGCCACTTTATTTGCGATGGACCCGCATGGCTTGGGCGGCATCTCGATCAAAGGTCGAGGCAGCCCGTTTTTTGAGGCTTGGCTCGATCTGTTGAAAGAGCTTTTGCCAGAAGGGGCACCGTTGCGCCGCTGCCCCGTCCAAACAGGGGATGACCGCTTATTGGGTGGCCTCGATCTCGCATCCAGCCTAGCCATGGGCCAACCCGTCGTCCAACGTGGCCTGTTAAGCGAAGTCGATGGCGGGGTGTTGGTACTGCCTATGGCCGAGCGCTTAAGTTCTGCGACCGCTGCGCGGATCGCTGCTGCATTAGATGAAGGCCAGTTTCAATTGGAGCGCGATGGGCTAACATCGCTTTTGCCTTCGCGTTTTGGCCTCATCCTGTTGGATGAAAGCATAGGCCCAGAAGAATCCCCGCCGTTTGCACTTCTAGAGCGTTGTAGCTTCCGCCTCGATGGTAATGGTTTGGGCCTTGGCGATCTAGCCGGTGATGGGGCAAGCGTTGAGCAAATTCAAAGCGCAAAAATGGCCCTGCCGAGCATCGGGTTGGAACAGGAGTCTCTCGTCGATGCGATCTGTGAAGCCGCCCAAGCCTTTGGCCTGAACTCTGCCCGGCCAGCGCTTTTATGTCTGCGCGTCGCACGCATGATCGCGGCCTTAGACGGCAGGAAAACTGCGTCTTTGGCTGATGTGACGTTGGCTGCGCAGTTGGTTCTGGCACCCCAAGCCCTGCAATTACCGCCACCGCCTGCAGAGCCTCAGCCCGACGAAGCAGACCAACAAGCTGAAACCCAAACTGAAGCAGAGCAAACCGAGGCAGAAGCAGACCCAACGCCGCCGGCCGAAACTCCACCGGGCTCTCAAGCTGAATCAGAACCTAAAAGCCCACCTGATCCCAGCGAAGTTCTGGTCGATGCCGTCAAATCTGCCCTGCCCGCCGAATTGATCGCCGCACTGGGGAGCCAAGCAAAACCCAATCGCCAAGGACGCGTGAGCGGCAGTGGCGGTGGTACCATGCAGAAGTCACCGCTGCGTGGCAGGCCCATTCGCTCTCGCAGTGGCACGTTAAAGCCCGGTGAGCGGCTGAACATCATCGAAACCCTGCGTGCCGCTGCACCCTGGCAAAAGCTGCGCCGTCGTCCGCAAGCTGACGCCGCGCTGGAAGCAGGTAAAAAGCGCATTGAAGTGCGCAAAAGCGACTTCCGCATCCGCTGTTTTGCCCAGCCCAAAGAGGCCACGACTATTCTGGTGGTGGATGCCTCTGGCTCTTCGGCCTTTCAGCGCCTTGCCGAAGCTAAGGGCGCGGTGGAGCTATTGTTAGCCCAAGCCTATGTCGACCGTAGTCGGGTGGCCTTGGTGGCTTTCCGCAATGAGGCGGCCGAAATTCTGTTGCCTCCGACAAGGTCTTTGGCGCGGGCGCGCCGACAATTATCCGACTTGGCAGGCGGGGGCGGCACGCCCTTGGCAGCGGGCATAGATACGGCCCTCATGCTGGCTTTGGCCGAGAAGGCCAAGGGCAGGACGCCGCGCCTTTTGTTCCTGACCGATGGACGCGGCAATATCGGTCGTGAAGGCAAGGCTGGTCGCGCGGTTGCGATGGCCGATGCGCTTCTGGCGGCCCGCGCCGTTGGGCTGGCGGAAATTGCAGCCGTACATATTGATACCTCGCCCTTCCCGCGCCCAGGTGCGCGCGAATTAGCCGAGGCCATGCGGGCCATTTATGCGCCCCTGCCCTATTTGAACGCGCAAGCCATTAGCGCAATTTGAGGCGCAGTGGACGCTAGGCCAAACCCTATGTCATAGGGTTCGCTTCTAAGCTTTTAGGGGAAAGCTAATCGATGGCTGTTGGATTTACCGCGTTAGACTGGGTGATTTTGGGTGGCTATGTCGCCATCATCGCCATTGCTGGTCTTTTGGCGACCAATAGCAAAATGGCCAAGGCCAATGATTATTTCTTGGCTGGAAATAATGTGCCGATCTGGCTGGTTGCCATCTCCGTGCTTTCAACTAGCCAATCGGCCGCGACCTTTTTGGGTGCGCCAGATTCTAGTTATCGCGGTGACTTTACCTATTTGGGCAGCAATATTGGGGCGGCTTTGGGTGCGGTGATCGTCGCCCTTGTCTTGATGCCGCGCTTTTATGCCATGCAGGCGACGACCGTCTATGAACTCCTTGAAAAGCGCTATGATCGAACGGCGCGACAAGCGGCAGCGGGCATGTATTTGGTAGGACGCGTCCTGGCCAGCGGATCACGCCTTTATCTCGCCGCCATCGCGGTCTCCATGATCATGTTTGGCGATATTGCGCCCAACCATATCGTCCAAGCCTCACTCCTTTTGTTGGTGTTTGGCCTGACCTTCACCTTCATCGGCGGCCTAAATGCCATCATCTGGAGCGATCTGGTCCAAGTGGCGATCTATGTGACCGCTGCTTTGACCGTGGTGGTGTTCCTATTGATGAAGATCCCCGCTTCGGGGGCCGAGATTTGGCAAGGTCTGGCCCATACGCCCGAGGGTGCCAATAAATTGCGCTTGATCGATTTCAGTTTGGATTTCAGCGCACCCTTTTCGTTCTGGGCCCTGATTACCGGGGTAGCGATCCTGAATGCGTGTAACTTTGGCCTCGACCAAGACACCTCCCAGCGCTTACTGGCTTGCAAAGATGCCAAGCAAGGCAATCAAGCCATGTTTGTTTCGGTATTTGCCACGATCCCGGTCGTGCTGATCTTTATGACCATTGGGTCTTTGCTCTATGTCTTTTACCAGCGTCCCGATTTGATGATCCAGGCGGGCAGCCAAGCGGTGATGACCAAGTTTGATGGGCAAGACATTACGGTCTTTATGACCTTTATCCTGACCCAAATGCCACCGGGTCTGCGCGGCTTTGTGACAGTGGGCGTGATCGCAGCTGCTGCCGTCAATTCTGGCCTGATCTCTATGTCATCGGTTTTGGTGCAAGACTTTTACCGGCCTTGGCGCGATAAGCGCGGACCAAAACCTGAGGCGCATTATGTGCGGGCAGGCCAATTGGGCATGGTGGTACTGGGTCTTGCCTTATTTGCCATGTCGATCCTGTGCTTTTATTGGCAGCAATATACCGACACCCCACTTTTGACCTTTGTGCTTTCGGTCATGACCTTTGCCTATTCGGGCCTATCGGGCGTCTACATCACGGCAGTCTTCACCAAGCGCGGTTCCACTGCCAGCGTCATAGCCGCGTTGTTGGCAGGCTTCGTCACCATCCTGCTGCAGCAAGCCTATATCGTCGATTATTTTAGCCTACCGCCAGCGTGGAAGAGCCTCGCCTTCCCGTGGCAATTGTGCATTGGCACGACGGTGGCATTTTTGGTGTGCCAGTTGGGGCATACGAAGAAGCCTGAGCCTGCCCCGAGTTTGGCGGTTTAAGACCAGAAGCCGACTGCCGCTTTGGTGTCTTTCAAGATCGGCTGGGCAATCGCATTCGCCCGGTCCGCGCCTGCGCGCAAGATCGTATCAATCTCGGCAGGATCTGCCATGAAATTGGCCATCGATGTCATCATGGGCCCAAGGGCTTCTACCGCTAGATCGGCCAAGCGCGGCTTGAAGACCCCAAAGCCAGCGCCGACAAATTCCGCCACGACCTGTTCTTTGCTTTGACCAGACAAAGCGGCATAGATGCTGACCAGATTGTCAACTTCTGGCCGACCCTTTAGCTCATCGACATGGGATGGCATCGGCAGGGTATCGGTTTTTGCCTTTTTGATCTTCTTGACCAAAAGGTCGACCGAGTCCGTCATATTGATCCGCGAATTATCCGCCGGATCAGACTTAGACATTTTCTTCGACCCGTCTTGCAAATTCATCACGCGCGCCGCTGGGCCGCCGATGATGGGCTCTGGCAAGGGGAAGAAGCCATCAACTTTGAAGTCGGTGTTGAAGCGGGCCGCAATATCGCGCGACAGCTCAAGATGCTGCTTCTGGTCATCGCCCACGGGCACATGGGTTGCCTTATAGGTCAGAATATCGGCTGCCATCAGAACCGGATAATCAAACAGGCCGACGGAACTGCGCTCAGCATTCTTGCCAGCTTTGTCCTTGAACTGGGTCATACGCTCCAACCAGCCCATGCGCGCAACGCAATTGAGGACCCAAGCCAGCTCTGCATGGGCAGAGACGTTCGACTGCACGAAAATGACTGAGCGAACGGGATCAACGCCAGCAGCCAGATAGGCAGCGGCAACTTCGCGGGTTTGAGCGCGCAGCTTTTCTGGGTCTTGCGGTACGGTGATGGCATGCAAGTCCACGACGCAATAGATGCAATCAGAGCCGGGCTCGTTCTGCAATTCTACAAAGCGCTTAATCGCGCCCAGATAATTGCCCAAATGCAAATTCGCGGTCGGTTGAACGCCGGAGAAAACCCGCTTCGTCTGTGTATCGGTCATGTCCGTCTTCTTACTCTAAAATTCATCTTGCGTTGATACGGCAGAGGTGCCTGTTGGCTTTTGTAAGGCCAGCTTGATATCTGCCATTGTGACGGCCCGCACAAGGAAGGCGATTGCCGCATAAACGATCATCCCCAGCAAGCAAACCAATAAAGTCGCCACTTCCTTACCAAATACCAGTCTGGCCTCAAACCAGCCTTCGATGGGCACCCGGTTCAAGGCGGCAAAGCCTAACGCAGCAGCCATGGCGCAAGTGGCAATGACAATGCGCAAGAACTTGCCAAGCACCCAAGGTTCTGGCCGCCAATTTTTCTCGCTCAACAAAGTCGCCGCCAGCAGAAGGGCATTGACCCAGCCCGAAACGCTGGCCGCGATGGCGAGGCCAACATAGCCCGGCAAGTCCATGGCCCGAAGTCCAAAAAACAAAGAAGCCCCCAAGCCGATGTTCACTAACACGCTGACTAGCGCAAAATTCATCGGCCGTTTGGTGTCGCCTCGCGCGAAGAAGGGTGGGGCCAAAATGCGGATCAACACAAAGGCAGGCACGCCCCAGCCATAGTGGAACAAAGCATTTGCCGTCGCGCGCGCATCGGCTTCGGTGAACTGGCCGCCCGCCCAAAATCCCTGCATCAGGAAGAAGGGTGCTACCACCAAGGCGGCGGCGGCAGGCAGCGTAAAGGCCATCGACAGAACAAATGCTTCGTCCAAAGCCTTAGTATCGTCGCCAGTTTCGGGGCTTGCAACCGCGCGTGCAAGGCGCGGCAGTAAAGCCACTCCAATCGCGACGCCGATCAGGCCCAAAGGCAGTTGAAACAAACGGTCCGCTGCATAGAGCCAGGATTTTGCGCCAACTTCAAAGCTGGAAAGCGATTGGCTGACCAAGACATTGAGGTGGGTCGCACTGCCGGCAATCACAGACGGGACCATCACCGTAACGATGGCTTTGACCTCTGGCGTCAGGCGGGGGACGCGAAATCCGATTTGAACCCCGAGCCGTCGGCATCCGATGTACAGCGCGGTGGCCTGCAAGAACCCAGCGATGGTAATCGCCACGGCCGCATTTATGGCCGCCTGATTGGGATCTTTGACAAAGACGACTGCTGCCAGAATGGTCAGGTTTAACAGGGTGGGCGCGGCGGCAGATAAGGCGAACTTGCCAGCCGTATTCAACACCCCAGAAAATAGCGAGCTCATCGCCATACCAACGAGGTAGGGCATAGTGATTTGGGTCAAGAGGATAGCGAATTGGAAAGCCTGTGGCTTATCGGCATAGCCACCATGGATCACCAACATGATCCAGGGCATCGTCAATTGCGCCAAGATGGTCACCAAGGCGGCGACCAATGTCAGCACCGAGAAAGCTTGGCTTGCCACTTCGGCGGCCTGATCCTTGCCAATCTCGGCCTGGGTTTTGGCATAGAGCGGCACAAAGGCCTGACTAAAGGCCCCTTCAGCCAAGATACGCCGGAACAAGTTCGGGAAGGTTTGCGCCGTCGCGAAAGCATCGCCCACCCAGCCAGCGCCCAAAAGGTTAGAGATCGCACGGTCGCGGGCATAGCCCAAAAGGCGGCTCAATAAGGTGAAACCGGCTTGAACAAGAGTATTGCGGGCAAGCGACATCGACAGATTAGCTCCAGTTGCGTGCACCACTAACCTGTGCGGAAGGGTTGCGGGAGAGTGGCCGCTGACATTGACCAAATTCAGGCAATTATCTTGCGCAAACAAGGTTTTTTCACCATGGTTGAGGCATGAATATGCCCGCACCAAGTTCGCCTGCCCCCCTCCCCAATGATATGACGGCTCTACGGGAGGCGATTGATGTCATTGACGGGCAATTGGCGCGCTTGATTGCGCGACGTTCTGGACTGGCGCGGGCGATTGCTGAGGCTAAACGGGCTGCAGGCGATTCAGGTTTTGGCTGGCGTCCGGCACGTGAGATCGACATTTTGCGTAGGCTTATTTCGCGGGAACCCGACCTCGATCCGGCTTTGGCCGCCGCCGTTTGGCGGGCGCTGATTGCGGCCAATCTTGCCGCCCAAGGTGGACTGGATGTTGTCACCACGTTGGAAGCAGCCCCTTGGGCCAAGCTCGCCTTCGGGTCGGCCAGCGAGACCCGTATCGTATCGGCCAGCGATGCCTTGATGGCTGCCAAGCAGGGGGCCCGAACCATTGCCTGCCTGCCTTGGCCAGCAGACGCGCAACATTGGTGGGTTGATTTGTTAGACGCTAGCCTTGCAGGGGTACATGTCTGCGCGGCCAGCCCACAAATTGCTGCCGATGGTGCGCCGGCTTCTTTGCTGTTGGCCCACCGCGCACCCGAAGCTTCTGGCGGTGACATCAGTCTGTTAGCTGGCAGCAAGGCGGCCCTAGCCGGCTATGGCGGCACGCGTTTGAGCGAACAGGGCGACCTCGCCCTTATCCAATTGCCGGGCTTCTTGGACCTCGACGAGCCTTTAGAAGTTGGTGTGCGCCTGATTGGCTGCTTTGCTTTGGCCTAAGGGTCAGGTTTCATAGAAGACATCGGTTAGATAGAGGCCGTCACTAGGCGCGACAGGGCCGCAGCGTTTCCGGTCGCGGGCTTCCAGCGCATCGCGAACATCGTCGGGACTCCATTTCCCGCGGCCCACTTCTGACAAGGTCCCCATCATCGAACGAACTTGGCGGTGCAGGAACGAGCGAGCTTGGACGCGCGCTTGTATCTCTGGCCCGAAGACGCCCTCTACCCGATAAAGTTCAAACCGGCTCAACGTCTTGATCGGACTCTTTGCCTGACAATCCGCATCACGGAAGGTGGTAAAGTCATGCGTGCCCAGAAAATGATTGGCGGCTTCTTGCATGGCATCGACGTCATGGTCCTGCGAGACCCGCCACACCCGCCCCAGCTCCAGCGTCAAAGGCGGGCGACGATCAACCATGCGGAACAGATAG
>VYKU01000129.1_pt1 | contig 22899 bp, 24 predicted proteins | sample 5114491 | NCBI WGS metagenome assembly VYKU01 (sample SAMN12291796, study PRJNA351875) | freshwater metagenome | isolation source: freshwater lake | place: USA: Michigan, Gull Lake | collected 2011-07-05 | reverse complement strand
ACGGCCGGCGGCGGCGCGCCCGGCCCCGCCCCCGCTTTGCCCGCGCCTACCGGCCTTGCGGGTGCGGGCGAAGCGCTCGCCAATCTCGCCGCCGCGTTCCGCCAAGACAATACGGTCGCGCTCGCCCTCGCTTATGCGCGTTTGGGCCTCTATCTCAACCCCAACGATTCGGCGGCACTTGCGAATGCCGGCGACATTCTCGACCAGCTCGACCAGCGCGACAAAGCCGATGCGCTCTACATGCGCGTCGATCCGGCCTCGCCCTACGGCTTTGCCGCACGCCTGCGGATCGCCGAAAATCTGCACGAGAACGGCAACACCGATGCGGCCGTGCGCATGCTCGACCAGCTCGCCGCCGAGCGGCCCGACCGCATCGAGCCGTTGGTCACGATGGGCAATGCGCTGCGCGAGAAGGAGCGTTTCGTCGAAGCGGCCGCCGCCTACGGGCGCGCCATCGCGCGTTTGGGCGTGCCCGAGGCGCGCCATTGGTCGCTGTTCTATGTGCGCGGCATCGCCTTCGAGCGCGCGAAAAACTGGCCGGCCGCCGAGCAGCATTTCAAGCGCGCGCTCGAGCTGCAGCCCGACCAGCCGGATGTGCTGAACTATCTCGCCTATACCTGGGTCGACAAGGGCCTCAACATCATCGAGGCCGAGCGCATGCTCAAGCGCGCGGTCGAGCTGCGGCCCAATTCGGGCCATATCGTCGACTCGCTTGCGTGGGCCTATTTCCGGCTCGGGCGTTTCGAGGAGGCGGTACCGCTGCTCGAGCGCGCGGTCGAATTGCTGCCGCAGGACGCCGTGGTGCTCGACCATCTGGGCGACGGGCTGTGGCGCGTGGGCCGCCAGCTCGAAGCGACGTTCCAATGGAAACGCGCGCTCGACAACAATCCCGAGCCCGAACTCAAAATCGAAATCGAAAAGAAACTGCGCGGCGGTCTGCCCCCGCTCGCCCCGACCGCAACGCGCTAGACGCTAAGCGCCAGCAGCAAGCCAACGCCGGCCAGCACCAGCGCCAGGCCGACCGCTTCGCGCGTGGCCAAGCGCTGGGCAAACACGCGGCGGCCGACGAAAAACGCATACAGCATTTCGACGAGCCCCAGCGTGCGCACCAAGGCTGCCGAGGCCAGCGAAAAGGCCGTGAACCAGCCCGCCGAGGCAAGCGCCCCCATGAGCCCCGCAAACAGCGACGGCCGCCAGGCGGCGAGCACGCGGGCCAACACGTCGCGGTCGCGCACGGCGAGATAGGCCGAGCCCACGGCGGCCTGCATCCCCAAGGCGAGGGCAAGAGCGGTCAATGCGGCGATCCAGAATTGCGGTTCGTCGAGTGCCAAAATGCCGCCGCGATAGAACACGGCCGACAGCGCGAAGAAGGCACCGGCCGCCACGCCGAAGGCGGCCGCGCGCCAATCCCCGCCTTTGGCGGCAAACGGATTGCCCGACAGCACCATCACGCCCAATGTCGCGAGTGCGATCGCGGCAAAGCCGGCGAGCCCGACCGGCTCTTGAAGGACGGCCGCCGCAAAAATCGCGACCTGCACGGGTTCGGTTTTGGTGAAGGCGATCGACACGGCAAAGGCCTGCGTGCGCATGGCGGCCAGCATCGCGGCCGTCGCCAGGATTTGTGCGAAGGCGCCCGCCGCAATCCAGCCCAAGGCGTCCGTGTCGGGCATTGGCGGCAAGCGCCCGGCAAGGAAGCAGGCGGCCGCCAGCATCGCAAGTGCAAACGGAAACCCGTAGAGAAAGCGGACATGCGTGGCACCCACCGTGCCGAGGCTCGCGGTTAGATGCCGCTGCATGGCATTGCGCGCGGTCTGTGCGGCGGCGGCGGCCAATGTCGCGGGAATCCAAAGCCAGCTTGGATCGAAACTCATCCGCCGCGCGTGAGCACGAACAGGCCTTGTTCGCCGAGCAGGTTGGCCAAGCGCCCGGGCGCTTGCAGGCCTTTGGGGCGGCCGACCGAGTCGAGCACCATGGCCTGCTCGATCGTGACGTCCAGCGCCCGGCACAGATCGACGAAATCGTCGAGCGTGCACAGATGAATATTCGGCGTTTCGTACCACGCCGAGGTCAGCGTGCCCGTGACCGGCATCTTGCCGCCGAACAGCAAGCGCAGCCGCACATGCCACACGCCGAAATTCGGGAACGACACGATGGCGCGGCGCGAGATGCGCACGAGATGCTCGAGCACGGCCTTGGGATCCCACGTCGCCTGCAAGGTCTGCGACAGGATCGCGTAGTCGAAGCCGCGCGTGGGATAGTCTTTGAGGTCGGTGTCGGCATCGCCCTGCACGACCGACAGGCCTTGCGCCACGCACGCATTCACGCCCGCCTGGCTGATCTCGATGCCGCGCGCATCGACGTTTTTTTCGTGCGCGAGATAGTCGAGCAAGGCGCCGTCGCCGCAGCCGATATCGAGCACGCGCGTGCCCGGCTCGATCATTTCGGCGATCGCCTGCAGATCGACGCGGATCGAGGCGCGCGGGCGCCCTTGTGCCGCCAGAGGCAAAGGTCCCGTCATTTGAATTTGAGACCCCGATGTTCGGCCGCCCCGTTGAGGAAGCCGCCGAGCACGGCATGGAACTCCGGCTCGTCGAGCAGGAACGCGTCGTGGCCTTTGTCGGACACGATCTCGACGAACGAGACGTTGGCGGCAGCGGCATTGAGCGCATGCACGAGCGCGCGGCTCTCGGACGTGGGGAACAGCCAGTCCGACGTGAAGCTCACCACGCAAAAGCGCGTCTTGGTGCCTTCGAAGGCTGCGGCAAGGCTGCCGCCATGCTCGGCCTGCAGGTCGAAATAATCCATCGCGCGCGTGATGTAGAGATACGAGTTGGCGTCGAACCGGTCGACGAAGGTCGAGCCTTGATGGCGCAGATAGCTCTCGACCTGGAAATCGGCGTCGAAGCCGTAGGAGAGCTGGGCGCGGTCCTGCAGCTTGCGCCCGAACTTGCGATGCAGCGCCGTTTCGGAAAGATACGTGATGTGCGCGGCCATGCGCGCCACAGCGAGGCCGCGCTGCGGCTGCGTGCCGGCGGCTTGGTACGCCCCGCCATTCCATTGCGGATCGGCCATGATCGCCTGGCGACCGACTTCGTGGAACGCGATGTTCTGCGCCGAATGGCGGTACGACGTGGCGACGGGGACGGCTGCAAAAACGCGCTCTGGATAGGCGGAGCACCATTCCAGCACCTGCATGCCGCCCATCGAGCCGCCGATCACGCAGAACAATTTGTCGATGCCGAGATGGTCGATCAGGCGCGCTTGCGCCTTCACCATGTCGCCGATCGTGATGACCGGAAAGGCAAGGCCGTAAGGCTGGCCGGTGGCCGGGTCGATATCCTTGGGCCCCGTGGTGCCCATGCAGCCGCCGAGCACGTTCGCGCACACGATGAAATAGCGCTCGGTGTCGAGCAGCTTGCCCGGGCCGACAATGGCCTCCCACCAACCGGGCTTGCCGGTGACCGGATGGCGGTCGGCAACAAAATGGTCGCCGGTCAAAGCGTGGCAAACCAGAATGCCGTTCGATTTGTCGGCATTCAGCGTGCCGTAGGTCTGGTAGGCGACCGTGACGGGCCCGAGTTCGACGCCGGAATCGAGGCGCAACGGATCGCTTGCCGGCACGACAAAGCGTTTGCCGGGAAACGACGCAGCAGCACTGTCGAGGGGCGTGAGGGTGGGGTGTGCGGTCAAGGATCGGGTGCCAAAGGGCCAAGCAGGCCGGACGAGGGAACAAAGTGGGCGAAACATGGGCCAAGCGGCAGGCGGATTCAAGGGCTTGCTGTAGGCAGGCGCTTGCTGCAAGCCGGTGCTGAATTTGCCGCAGGCCAATTGTATTGCGCGCAACAATGGCGCTGGGCTATGGCTTGTGCACCCAGCATGACCCAGCTCCGATGACCCGGTTCCGATGACCCAGGCGCCTGCTTCGCTCGCCGATCTGCGCCGCCGTCTCGATGCGATCGACGACCGGCTGCTCGACCAGCTCATGGAGCGCGCGCGCGCGATGGAAGACGTGCGCGCCGCCAAAGCCGCCGACGCCGGCGAGGGCGGACCCAACCTGCGCTTGGCCCGGCCCGGGCGCGAGTTGGCGATCCTGCGCCGGCTCGTGGCGCGCATCCAGGGCCCGCTGCCCCCCGGCCTCGTCGTGCGGCTGTGGCGCGACATCATGACGAGCTTCACGCGCCTGCAAGGGGCGTTTTCGGTGGTGGTGCTCGACGCAGGCAGCGACGATCGCAGCAAACCGCCAGCGCAGCTGATGGGCTTTGCGCGCCGCCATTACGGCCAAGCCACGCCGCTTTTGACCGCAAGCTCGCCTGCCCAGCTCATCGCGCGCCTCGACGACGGGCGCGCGCAATTGGGCCTGCTGCCCACACCCGAAGACGCACCCGATCTCAATTGGTGGCGCAATCTTGCCCCCGGCGGCTTGCAGGTGCTGGCCCGCTTGCCGATCGACGGGCGCGAAACCCAGCCGGGCGCCTTCGTCGTCGGGCGCCAGAATTTCGAAGAGTCCGGCGCCGATCGCGGCCTGCTCGCTGTCGCCCCCGACATCGAGGCAAGCCGCGCCAAGCTCGTGCGCATGCTGACCGATGCGGGGCTTGCCCCCGTCGGCATCATCGCCGAAACGTCGGTCGGCGGCCGGCCGCTGTTTTTGATCGTCAACGAAAGCTACGTCGCTCCCGGCGACGCGCGGCTTGCGATATTGGCCGAGGCGGGATTGCGCACGAACGTCGCCGGCGGTTACGGCGTGCCGCTCGATCTCGTCCTCGACCAGCCTTTGAAGGGAGTCCCCGCATGAGTTCGCCTGTGCCGCGCCCCGGCATTCTCGAGATCAAGCCCTATGTGGGCGGCAAGTCGAGTGCGGCAGGTTCGCAAAAGCCGATCAAACTCTCGTCGAACGAAGGCGCACTCGGCCCCTCGCCCAAAGCGATTGCGGCGGCAGCGGCGGCGGCGGCCGAAATGCACCGCTATCCCGACAGCGCGTCGAGCGCCCTGCGCGCGGCCATCGGCAAGCGCTTTGCGCTCGACCCTTCGCGCATCGTGTGCGGCTCGGGCTCGGACGAATTGATCGCCTTGCTCGTCAAAGCCTATGCCGGGCCCGGCGACGAGGTTCTCTACAGCCAATACGGTTTTACGATGTATCCGATTTCGGCCCTCACCGTGGGTGCGACACCTGTGTGGGCGCCCGAGCAGGGCTACCGCACCGACATCGACGCATTGATCGCCAAAGCGGGGCCGAAGACCAAAATCTGCTTCCTCGCCAATCCCAACAACCCGACCGGCTCCTACGTGACGGGGGCCGACATCAAGCGCCTGCGCGACCGCCTGCCACCGCACACGCTGCTGGTGATCGACGCGGCCTACGCCGAATACGTAAGCCGCAACGACTATTCGGCCGGCATCGAGATCGTGGACGGCAGCGACAACACGGTGATGCTGCGTACCTTCTCGAAGATGTTTGCGCTCGGCGGCATGCGCCTGGGCTGGGCCTATTGCCCGCCCGGAATCGTGGACGTGCTCGACCGCGTGCGCGGCCCCTTCAATGTCGGCGCCGCCGCACAAGCCGCCGGCGTTGCCGCCCTCGAAGATCTCGCCTTCCAGGACCAGGTGCGCGCGCACAACGACCGCGTGCTGCCGTGGTTCGTGGGCGAATGCGAAAAGCTCGGCCTTTCGACATTGCCGTCGGTCGGCAATTTCGTGATGGTGCGTTTCCCGGATGCGCCCGCGAAAAACGCGGCGGCGGCCAACGATTTTTTGATGGCGCGTGCGATCATCCCGCGCGCGGTCGCCAATTACGGCCTGCCCGAGTTCCTGCGCTTCACGATCGGCACCGACGACGAAATGAAAGCCGTCGTCGCGGCCCTTGGTGAATTCCTCAAATGAAGCCCGTCGTCGGCACGCTCGCGATTATCGGCTGCGGGCTCATCGGATCGTCGATCGCGCGCGCAGCCCGGCGCGGCAATGCGGCTGCGCGCATCGTCGTGTGCGATGCCGATGCGGGTGCGCGCCGCGCCATCGCCAAGCTCGGCTTTGCCGACGCGATCGTGGCTTCGCCCGCCAAGGCCGTGGCAAAGGCCGACATGGTCGTGATCTGCACGCCGATGTCGACCTATGCCGCGATCGGGCGCGCGATCGGGCCGAAGCTGAAAGCCGGTGCGATCCTGAGCGATGCAGGCTCGGTCAAGCGCGCCGCCCTCGATCGCCTCGCACCCTTCGTGCCGCGCGGCGCGCATCTTGTTCCGGCTCATCCTGTGGCGGGCACGGAAAATTCCGGGCCCGAGGCGGGCTTCGCCGAATTGTTCGACGGGCGCTGGTGCATCGTCACGCCCGTCGCCGGCACGCCCAAACAGGCGACCAAAAAGGTCGAGGCTTTGTGGACGCGCCTCGGCAGCAAAGTCGCCGTGATGACGCCCGAGCATCACGACCGCGTGCTCGCGATCACGAGCCACGTGCCGCATCTGATCGCCTACACGATCGTGAACACGGCAAGCGATCTCGAAGGCACGTTGCGCGCCGAAGTGATCCGCTATTCGGCCTCGGGCTTCCGCGATTTCACGCGCGTGGCGGCCTCGAGCCCGGTCATGTGGCGCGACATTTTCCTCGCCAACAAAGACGCCGTGCTCGAAATGCTCGGCCGTCTCTACGAAGACATCGCCTTGCTGCAGAAAGCGATCCGCCACGACGAGGGCGAAACGCTCGAGCGCCTGTTCGCCAAAGCGCGCCACATCAGGCGCAGCGTCGTCGCCGCCAAGCAGGACTAGCTAGCGGCGCACATAGCGCAGGATCGTCGCCTTGCGCCCTTGCAGGCGCGCTTTGGCGGCGTAGCGCGTTTCGATGGCGTCGGGCGGATAGAGACGCCAATCGTCGGCGTTGCGCGCAGTCCACGCAAAGGCCGGGTGTTTTTGCATCTCGACCAGCATCCACAGAAGATACGGCTCGTCGTCTGTCGCAAGCCGCAGCTCGGCCCCCGGCTTCAAGAGCCGTGCAGCCTCGTCGAGAAAAGGTGCCGCGATCAAGCGGCGCTTGTGGTGGCGCTGCTTGGGCCACGGATCGGGATGCAGCACGAACATCTTTTCGAGCGACGCGTCGGGCAGTGCGGGAAACAGATCGCGCGCGTCGCCCTGATAGACCCGCACGTTCTTGATATTGCGCTGCTCGAGATGGCGCACGGCGGCGACCACGCCGTTCACGAACGGCTCGGCGCCGATCAGGGCCACGTCGGGATTGTTGGCGGCTTGGTGGGCCAGATGTTCGCCGCCGCCGAAGCCGATTTCGAACCACAAAGCGCGCGGCGCGAATCCGAACAACGCTGGGATATCGAACTTTTCGTCGGCGCGGATTTCGTAGACCGGCAAGGCCCGATCGATCAGGCCCTTTTGGCTCGGCTTGAGCTTGCGCCCATGTCGCCGACCGTAGGAATGCACAAGGCGCCGGGGTTCGCCCGGCGCCTTGTCGTTTCCGTCGCGATCCGTCTCGTCGATCAACGCGCGCCGAACGCCTTGCGCAGATCCTTGACGAGGTCGGTCTTTTCCCACGAGAAGCCGCCGTCCTTTTCGGGCGCGCGGCCGAAATGGCCGTAGGACGAGGTGCGGCGATAGATCGCCTTGTTGAGGCCCAGATGCTCGCGGATGCCGCGCGGCGTGAGGTTCACGAGCTCCTGCAGCACCTTCGAGAGCTTGGCTTCGTCCACGCTGCCCGTGCCGTCCGTATCGACATAGACGGACAGGGGCTTGGCCACGCCGATCGCGTAGGAGAGCTGAATCGTGCAGCGATCGGCAAGGCCGGCCGCGACGACGTTCTTGGCGAGATAGCGCGCAACGTACGCGGCCGAGCGGTCGACCTTCGTCGGGTCCTTGCCCGAGAAGGCGCCGCCGCCGTGCGGGGCCGCACCGCCGTAGGTGTCGACGATGATCTTGCGGCCCGTGAGGCCGCAATCGCCGTCCGGACCGCCGATCACGAAATTGCCGGTCGGGTTCACGTAGAACTCGTTCTCCGGAATCTTCCAGCCCTTGGGCAGAACAGCCTGCACGTAAGGGCGCACGATTTCGCGCACGTCGTCCTGATCGACCTTGGCCGAATGCTGCGTCGAGACGACGATGGCCGTCGCTTCGACGGGCTTGCCGTTCACGTAGCGCAGCGTGACCTGGCTCTTGGCGTCGGGCTCGAGATACTTCTCTTTGCCCGAGTGGCGCGCTTCGGCCATCAAGCGCAGGATGTTGTGCGAATACTGCAACGGGGCCGGCATCAGTTCCGGCGTTTCGTTCGTGGCGTAGCCGAACATGATGCCCTGGTCGCCGGCACCTTCGTCCTTGTTGCCCTTGGCATCCACGCCCATGGCAATGTCGGCCGACTGGCCGTGCAGATGGACCTGCACCTTGGCCTTCTTCCAATGGAAGCCCTTCTGCTCGTAGCCGATCTCGCGCACGGCCCCGCGCGCGAGCTTCTCGATCACCTCGGCATTGACCTTGCCGCCCTTGAGCATCGGCGCCTTGGGACCGCACTTCTTCGCGTCGAGGCGAACTTCGCCCGCGATCACGATGCGGTTGGTCGTCACCAGCGTTTCGCACGCGACGCGCGCGTAGGGGTCGAGACCCAGAAACGCATCGACGACCGCGTCGGAAATGCGGTCGGACACCTTGTCCGGGTGGCCTTCGGAAACGGACTCGCTGGTGAAAACAAACTCGCCCTTGCGCATGGGCTTTCCTCCGAAATGGGATCAGGGATCAGAACGTTCGAACAGCACACAACGCGCGGCGCGGGGTTCTATTTCCCCCGAGTCGCGCGCGCGAAAACTGCGGTCTTTTGGCAAGGATCGTCCGGCGCGTCAACAGACAAGCGGCCTTGTACGGGGCCGCCATCCACAGGATGGCCGAAAATTCGCGGCTATTTCGCGTTTTTCTTGGCTTTGTTGGTCGAGCCGACCGGCCGGCCGCGGCGCGGGCGGGCCAACGCCGTCGGGCTGTTGCTGCCGATGGCGCGGATGGCGCTGACCATGTTCTGGCGCAGCTTGCGGTCTTCGATGTCGTAATAGGCGCGCACCAATTCGATCGTTTCGCGCCGCACGAGCGGGTCGATCTGGTAGGTCGGAACCGGACCTTCGGCGAGACCTTGGATGTGTTTGTGGCCGTAGGCCGCGACGTCGTTCGGCATGTCGTCGAAGAAATACTGCACGGTCGTGTCGAGGGCGCGCGCGGCTTCGTAGAGGCGCGAGGCCGACATGCGGTTGGCGCCGCGTTCGTTCTTCTGGATCTGCTGGAAGGTCACGCCGAGCAGGCGCCCGACTTCCTGCTGCGACAGGCCGAGAATCGTGCGCCGCTCGCGCAGCCGATGCCCGACATGCACGTCGATCGGGTTCGGGCCCGGCGAGGCGCGCCCGCGGCGACCGCGCGACGCAGCGGCAGTCGGTTTCTTCTTCTCGGCCATTGGTCAACTCTCCCGGTACGGAACCAAATTCTGCGTTGTGTACATTTGTAGGCGCAGCGAAGATAGCGCGCAATCAAGCACGAGGCCAAATGGAAATTCACCACGTCGCCACGTTGCGACGCCGAAACAAGCCGGCCAAGACGCCGAAGAATACCGCAAGAACGATCGCCGGCGCATTGCGCGCATGCGCGTAAGGCGTCGCCGACAAGGAAGGCGGCAAGCCGGAATCGAGCACGCCGCGCCTGCCGAGGCCGAGCGTGGCCACAGGGCGGCCGTAGCCGTCGATGACCGCGGAAATGCCGCCGCCCGCCGCACGGATCGCGGGCAAGCCCTCTTCGACGGCGCGCAGCCTCGTCGCCGCGAAATGCTGGTGCGGTCCGCTCGATTGTCCGAACCATGAATCGTTCGTGATATTCAGCAAGAGATTCGGGCGCGGCCCCTCGGGCACCACGTTGCCGGGAAAAATGATCTCGTAGCAAATCAGCGGACTTGCGACCGGCAAGCCGCGGATCGCCAGCAGCTGCGGCCCGGGCCCCGCGCTGAAATCGATGCCGCCCGGCACGATGCGCTCGAACGGCAGCCAGTCGCGCAGCGGCACGTATTCGCCGAAAGGCACGAGATGGAATTTGTCGAAGGTGGCGCTCAGCGTGCCGTCCGGCTCCATCGCATGCAGCGAATTCCATGCGAAAATGGTCCCGTCTGCGTCGCGCGCGAATCGCGGCGCGCCCGTCACCAGCATGCCGCCCGGCGGCACGGCCGCGGCCACTTGCGCACGCCGCTCCGCCAAGGCCGGCAAATCGCCCCAGATCGGAAACGCCGTCGCGGTCTCCGACCAAATCACGTGCGTTGCGGCGGCAAAGCCGTCGCTGCGCGTCAGCGCAATCAGCTCTTCGAGATTGCGCTCGCGCGCTTCGGGATCCCATTTGAGCGCTTGCGGCACGTTGGGCTGCACGATGCGCAAGCGAATGTCGGGCAGAAGCGCGTCGTCGCTTTGCGCCAGGCGATACGCACCGGCACCCCACGCGATCGCCAGCATCGCAACGCTCGCCGCCGCCGGCCGCAACTTGCCGCGCGCCAAGGCGGCGGGCAAGGCGAACACGAGCACGCCAATGCCGGAAAGACCGTAACCGCCGACAAGCGCCGCACTTTGCGCAAGTGCGTCGCTTGCAAGCCACGCCGTCGAAACAAGGTTCCACGGGAAACCCGTCAGCACATGGCCGCGCGCGATCTCGGCCAGCATCCAGAAAAGGGCGAGCCCGAACGGTGCGGCAGACCCCGACAATTTGGCCGCACGCACGCACGCCGTTGCGGCACCCGTGAACACGCCGAGCACGGCGCCCAAACCGAGCACGGCGAACGGGATCATCCAACCGACGCGCCACCATTCGATCATCAGCGCGTTGGCGATCCAATAGAGGCCGGCCGCAAAATGTCCGAGCCCGAACAGCCAACCGATCCAGAAGGCGCTGCGCGCGCTTCTGCCCTCGATCATCCACACGAGGCCCGCAAACGCCACGAACCCGAGCGGGAACAGATAAAGCGGCGGCAGAATGCCTGCACCCACCACGCCGAGCCCGATCGCGGCCGCGGCACGCCAACGCCCGGAAAGGGCGCCGAGGGCGGCTGCAATCGAGCCGAGATTCACAACGCGCATCGGATCAGCCGGCCGGCTCGTCGGATGCGCCGCGCGGTTCGATGCGCCGCGCTTTCAGTTTTCGGATGCGCCTGGGATCGGCGTCGATGATCTCGAATTCGCAGCCCGCCGGATGGCGGATGATCTCGCCGCGGCCCGGCACGCGGCCCGCGACCGACACGACAGCGCCGCCGACCGTGTCGACGTCGGCCGCGCGCTCGGCATCGTCGAGCGCAATGCCGGTCTGCGTCTGGAATTCGTCGATGGGCAGGCGCGCATCGACCTGCCACAGACCGTCGGCGGTTTTGGCGAGCAGCGGACCGTCTTCGACGTCGTGCTCGTCTTCGATGTCGCCGACGATCGCTTCGACGACGTCTTCGATCGTCACGAGCCCGTCGATGCCGCCATACTCGTCGACGACGAGCGCCAGATGCGTGCGGCTCTTGCGCATCTCGAGCAGCAGATCGAGCACGCGCATCGACGGGGCCACGAACAGCACCTTGCGCAGCACGTCGGCAAGGTTGAACGCCTCGCCCGACTGCTCGACGCGCAAAACGTCCTTCACGTGCACGAAGCCCTGCACCTCGTCGAGCGAGCCGCGGAACACCGGCACGCGGCTATGCGCCTCGCGCACGAGGAAGGCGACGAGCTCTTCGAGGGAAATGCCGTAATCGACCGCGACGATGTCGGCGCGCGGCACCATCACGTCTTCGGCCGTCACTTCGCGCAAGCGCAGCACGTTGGCCAGAATGGCGCGCTCGGCCGCCCCCATCGGTTCGGCGGGCGCTTCGCCCTCTTCGATGATTTCTTCGATCGTGTCGCGCAGCTGCTCTTCGGCTGCCCGCCCGCGCGGGCGCAGCATGTCGCGCAAGCGTTCGCGCAGACGGTCGGCAAAACTATGGGCGTCGTCGTTCATGCAGCGGTCCGCTCATTATAGGGATCTGGCAGCCCCAAGCGGCGCAGCACGCGACGCTCGCGCGCTTCCATCGCAAACGCATCTTCCGCGGTTTCGTGGTCGAAGCCGCGCAGATGGAGGGTTCCATGAACCACAAGGTGGCGCACATGGCCTGCGAAGGATTTGCGCTGCTGGCGCGCCTCGCGCCGGCAGGTTTCGAAAGCGAGTGCGACGTCGCCCGCACCGGGGCTAGCGGCAAAGGACAGCACGTTGGTGGGTTTGTCGAGCCCGCGAAAATCGCGGTTGAGTTCGCGCAGCATGGCGTCGTCGCCGAGTGCGATCGCGATGGGGCCGCCCGAAAAACTTTCGAGGGCGGCCACGGCCGCTTGGCGCACCACGGCTTCGGTGCGGGCAAGCGACCGCCGCCAGCGCGGATCCAGCACGGCAATGCGAATGTCGGCGTTCATTTTTTGGCGCCGTCGCGCGCGTCGTACGCATCGACGATGCGCCCGACCAGCGGATGGCGCACGACGTCTTGGTTGAGGAAACGCACGGTGCCGATCCCTTGCACGCCTTCGAGCGCTTCGAGCGCGTCGGCGAGGCCCGAGCGCGTGCCCGGCGGCAAATCGACTTGGCTCAAATCGCCGGTCACGACCATGCGGCTGCCTTCGCCCAGCCGCGTCAAAAACATTTTCATCTGCATGGCGGTGGTGTTCTGCGCCTCGTCGAGAATCGCAAACGCGTTGGCGAGCGTGCGCCCGCGCATGAAAGCGAGCGGTGCGATTTCGATTTCGCCGGTGGCCAGGCGCTTGGTCACCTGTTCGCCCGGCAGCATGTCGTAAAGCGCGTCGTAGAGCGGGCGCAAGTACGGATCGACCTTCTCGCGCATGTCGCCGGGAAGGAACCCCAAACGCTCGCCCGCCTCGACCGCCGGGCGCGACAGGATGATGCGGTCGACCTTGCCCGAGGTGAGCGCATCGACCGCCATGGCGACCGCAAGATAGGTTTTTCCCGTGCCCGCGGGGCCCACGCCGAACACAAGCTCGTTGAGCTTGAGCGCTTTGAGATAAGCGCCCTGGTTGGCCGTGCGCGGGGCGACACGGCGCTTGCGCGTGGTGATCGCAAGCCCCTCGGCGCCGAAAAGATCGAGCCCGCCCTCGCTGCTGCGCGGCTGCGACAGGCGCACGGCCGCTTCGACTTCGCCCAGATCCACGTTCATCCCCTTGCGCAGTTTGGCGTAGACGGCGTTGAGCGCGTCGCGCGCGGCTTCCATCGCCGAGTGCGGGCCTTGGATGCGCACCTGATTTCCGCGCGACACGATGGCCACACCGAGCATCTGCTCGATGCGGGCGAGATGTCGGTCGTGTTCGCCGAACAGGGGCGAGAGCAACGACGTATCGTCGAATGCCAGCACGATGGGAGCGCTCACGCAGACCGCCTTTCCGCTGAATCGTATCGTGCATCGCAGATCTCGCCGGCCAAAGAATTCGGCGCCAGCGCCAATATGCGCGTTTCCAGAACCTGGCCTGCCGCCGCAACGGACGCGTGCGCGTGCACGGGCTGCAGCCACGGCGTTTTGCCGACGAGCTGGCCCGCATGGCGGCCTTCGCGCGCATAGAGGACGGGCACGGTTTTGCCGACCAGCGCGCGGTTGAACGCATCCTGCTGGTCGCGCAGCAACGCCTGCAGGCGCTGCAGCCGTTCGTCTTGCACGGGCTCGGGCACTTGGGCAGCGATGAGGGCAGCGGGCGTGCCCGGGCGCGGCGAATATTTGAACGAATAGGCGGCGGCAAAACCGATCTCGGAAACCAGCGCCATTGTCGCTTCGAAGTCCGCTTCCGTTTCGCCCGGGAAGCCGACGATAAAATCGCTCGAGAGCGCGATGTCGGGCCGTGCGGCGCGCAAGCGGCGCACGAGATCGCGATACTGGCCGGCCGTGTGCCCGCGATTCATCGCGTCGAGAATGCGGTCGGAGCCCGACTGCACGGGCAGATGCACATAAGGCATCGCGGCAGGCGTATCGGCGTGGGCGGCGATCAGGTCGTCGTCCATGTCGCGCGGATGCGACGTGGTGTAGCGCAAGCGCTTGAGCCCGTCGATGCGCGCAAGCCTGCGCATCAAGGCACCCAGCCCGATCTCGGCCCCGGTTTCGTCGCGCCCGTGATAGGCGTTCACATTCTGGCCCAGCAGCGTGAGCTCGGCCGCCCCGTTGGCCACGAGCGCGCGCGCCTCGGCTTCGACCGAGGCGGGCGTGCGCGAATACTCGGCACCGCGCGTGTAGGGCACCACGCAGAAGGTGCAGAATTTGTCGCAGCCTTCCTGCACGGTCAGAAACGCCGACACACCTTGCGCGCTCGCAGGTGCCGGCAGATGGTCGAACTTCACGTCGACCGGAAAATCGGTGTCGAGGGCAGTACCCGCCCCGCGTGCCGCACGCGCCACGAGCTCGGGCAGGCGGTGATAGGCTTGCGGACCCAGCACAACGTCGACATACGGCGCGCGCGCCAAAATGGCTTCGCCCTCAGCCTGGGCAACGCAGCCTGCGACCGCCAGCAAGGTGCCGTCGCGGTCTTTGAGCGGCTTGAGGCGGCCCAACTCGGAAAAGACCTTCTCGGAGGCTTTTTCGCGGATATGGCAGGTGTTCAGAATCACAAGATCGGCGCCGTCGGCAGAATCGACGGGCCGATAGCCAAGTGGCGCCAGGACGTCCGCCATGCGGGCGGAGTCGTAGACGTTCATCTGGCAGCCATATGTTTTGATGTGGAGCTTTTTCACGCGTGCCGCAAACTCATCCTGAAGCCTAACATTGGCGGACAAGGTGCTTCAAGCGGCCACCGGGCGACCGGCATTGATCGCCGCCAGCGTCTGCGAAATGGTCGATTCGCAATGCTGGGACAAGGCCTTGCGCGATCCGGCGGCGGCGAGGCTGGTGGCCGGATGGAAGACGATTTCCACGCCAAGTTGGCCGAGCCCAATGAGCCGCCACAGATGCGGCAGCAATTCCATGTCGCCGTACCAGGCCACCGCCGGGCGCAACGCGCGGCACAGCGGCATGCCGTCGAGCCGCGTATAGGCGATCGTGACCGGCTGCACGACCACGCCCGCACGGTCGGCGGCGGCGAACAAAGCGCTCTTGAAGGGGCGCGTGCGGTTGCCGTCGCCGGTGGTACCCTCGGCAAACAGCACGAGTGCGCCGCCCTCGGCAAGGCGCGTTTCGAGTGCGGATTTTTCGTCCGCGACACGGTTGCGCTGGCGGCCGACAAAAACCGTGCGTTGGAGTTTGGCAAGCCAGCCGAAAAACGGCCAGCCGGCGATTTCGGTCTTGGCGACGAAACTCAACTCCGCGATCGCCGACAAGGCGACGATGTCGATATACGACACATGGTTGGCAACGAACAGAACCGGCCGATCCGCAACCGGCGTGCCGGTGGTTTTGATGACGATGCCGAACAGCCGCGCGCAGCGCGCATGGTACCAGCGCGGCAAAGCGCTCGCCGCGCGCCAATCGAGCGCCACGAACAAAGCCTGCAGCGGCATCAACGGCAGCGTCAGAGCGACATAGGCTGCCGCCCGGAAACCGGCCAGCATGCGCGAGGCGATTTGGTCCAAGCCGGTCAGTCCGAGCTCGAGGCGCCGACTTCGCGGCTGTAGTGCTTGAGATATTTGGACGTGACCGCATCGGTCACGACCTGGATGCAGACGTCGATCGTGTTGAATTCGTGGTCGATCACCGCCCCGTCGCCGACGAAACCGCCCACGCGCAGATAGCCTTTGATGAGCGGCGGCAAGGCGGCGATCACGGTGCGCGCGTCGAAGGCGCGCGCGGCATCTTCATGCACGGCCTGGTCGGCCGACATCAGATCCATCGACACGTAGCGCTCGGGCAAAGCGCGCGCGCGAATGGGCTCGGGCGCGAGATGGTTGTGATGGAGATAGCCGAGCGCGCCCGCGTGCGCGGAAACATCCGTGCCCGGCAGGCTGGCACAGCCGAACAGGATTTTGACGTCGTGCGCGAACACGTAGGCCGCAATGCCCTTCCACAGGAGCTGCATCGTCGGGCGATTGCGGTGGGCGAGATCGACGCAGGAGCGGCCAAGCTCGAGCAGTTCGCCCTCGGCCGCCAGCATGCGCGAAATGTCGAACTCGCCCGCCGAATAGAAGCCGTGATGGCGGTCCGCGACCGAGCGGCGCAGGAGCCGATACGTACCTACGATCGCGGCCGGGCCCGTGGCCTTGGCATGGTCGAAGACGAGCAGATGGTCGCAATATTCGTCGTAGCGGTCGGCGTCGCGTTTGCGGTCCGCGGCAGGCCCGGTCGGGCGGGCACCCATCTCGTCGACGAAGACTTTGTAGCGCAGGGCCTGTGCCGCATCGATCTCGGCTTCCGTCTCGGCCAAGCGCACTTCGAGCGTGCCGAGGCGCAAACCTGCATCGGCAAGGCCGGAGGCGGGGAATCCGGCGCCGGGCATCGCCCCGCCCGACAAAAGCGCATCGAACATTGCGGCATGAGCGGTCATTGCGGAATTTCCTTTTTCTTCGCAAGCGCTGGATCGTGTGCCGCCAACGGCACGCCGTAGAGTTCGAGACGATGGCCGACCAGATCGTAGCCGTGCTGGCGCGCCACTTCCCGCTGCAGACGTTCGATTTCTTCGTTGTGGAACTCGATCACCGTGCCGCTTTTGATGTCGATCAGGTGGTCGTGATGTTCTTCGGGCGCTTCTTCGTAGCGCGAGCGGCCGTCGCCGAAATCGAGACGGGCCAGGATGTTGGCCTCTTCGAACAGCTTGACGGTGCGGTAGACGGTGGCGATGGAAATGCGCGGATCGATGGCCGAGGCGCGGCGATAGACCTGTTCGACGTCCGGATGGTCGGTCGATTCGGCCAGAACCCGCGCGATCACGCGGCGCTGGCCGGTCATCTTCAGACCTTTTTCGACGCAAAGCTGCTCGATTCGCTGTGGCATCGCAACATAGCTCCCGTAGCCGTCAGGCATCGTTGAAGCGCCGCTCCTTTCCTTCTCGCCCCTCGTGCCGCCAAGTGCTTGGATTTGCGCTTGCGACTCGAGGTGTCGTGAACCGAAGACGACGATGTACCCGAATTATATTGCGTCGCGATGACGGCGGTTAGTCCCCATTGCCGCCGCGCCGCCGTTTTGCCTTGGTGCCCAAGCCCAGATCGCGCGCCAACTGGCTGCGCTTCTTGGCATAATTGGGGGCGACCATCGGATATTCGGGCGGCAAGCCCCAGCGCTCGCGATATTGTTCGGGCGACATATTGTAGGCCGATTTCAAGTGCCTTTTCAACATCTTGAGTTTCTTGCCGTCTTCCAGGCAGACGATGAAATCGTTGGTGACCGATTTCTTGATCGCCACGGCCGGCTGCGGCCGCTCGACCGGGGTCGAGCCCGTTTCGATGCCTGCAAGCGTTTGATAGGTCTGGCGAATCAGGGCCTGAAGGGCGTCGCCGTCAAGCGCGTTTTTGGCCGCATGGGCGGCCACGATATTGGCCGTCAACGTCAACAGATCGGCGTTGCGCGGCGCTTCCGGTTTGGTCTCGATTGCCACAAGAATCCCGTTGTTTTAATGCATTTACTTGGTTCATGTAGGTATCTGCGCACTGAACCGCAAGGATTGCCAGTTAGCCAAGAGTCGCAGGCGCTGCCGACATCGTCAAAGCGGCAACAAAACGCCCGCCGCCGCGCGAATAATAGTTTGCCCGGCGCCCCACTTCGGCAAAACCGAGTCCGGCATAAAGGCGTTGGGCGCTGCGATTGTCTTCGGCAACTTCGAGAAAAACCGCGGTCACGCGCGGCACGCAAGCGGCAACGGCCCGCACCAAGGCTTGGCCCACCCCTTGGCGGCGATAAGAGGCCCGCACGCCGAGGCTCAAAAGCTCGGCCGCATCGCCCGCAAGGCGGCCCAAGGCAAATCCCACCGGCGCTTCGCCGTCGAACGCCATCAGCGCATAGACGCCGGGCGAGCGCATCACGTCGGCCATCGCACTCGGGCCCCAACCTTCGTCGAGACATTCGCAATGCAAGGCCGACAGCACGGCGCTATACGCACGATCGACCGGATGGATTTCGATCATTGGGCTTTTGGCGTCGTCGTGGCGGGTGGATGGATATAGAGCGGCAGCAACGTCCCGGCGACGGCCGCGCTCGACTCGGCAAGGGCTGCGAGCGTGCGCGAATCGGGCAAGCTCGCACCCGGATCAACGCGCGCGGCCTTGCCCAGCGCGCGCAGGCGTTCGGCAAAGGCGGGCGCCACATCCCCGCCGACCAGAAACGCATCGCCCGGCGGCGCAAATTCTTCGACTTTGACGGCACCCGGCGCTTGCGGCCCAAGCTGGAAAAACGCTTCGGCGCGTTTGGAATCGAACACGATCAAGCGCTGCTCGTTGTCGGCAAGTGCGCCCATTTGGGCAGCGACCACGGCGAACGCATCGAAGCCGACAAGCCTTGCCCCGCTGGCTTGCGCAAAACCCTGTGCAGCCGCAATCCCGGCGCGCAGACCCGTGAAATGGCCAGGCCCGCGCACGGTCGCAACGCACTCGACGGCGGATGCGGCAAGGCCTGCTTCGGCCAGTATCTCGGCCACCATCGGCAGCAGGATCTCCGCATGGCCGCGCGCCGTTGCGACATGGCGCCACGCAAGCACCTGGCCCGCGACCCGCACGCAGGCCGAAACGGCCGCAAAGCTCGTATCGAAGGCCAGAATTTTCATGCTAAAACCGCGTCATGACTTTGGTGCCGATCGCCGCTCCGAAATTCGACGTCGATGTCGATCTGCGCTATGCGACGTCCGACAATTTTACGGGCAAACCGGTCTATGCGAATGCCCAAGCTTGGCTGCACGCCGATGCCGCCAATGCGCTCGCGCATGCGATCGAATTGGCGGCAGCGCTGGGCTTGCGCTTCAAGATTTTCGATGCGTTCCGCCCGTCCGAAGCGCAATGGGCATTGTGGAATTTCCGCCCCGATCCCGATTTCATCGCCGATCCGCGCCGCGGCTCGCCGCATTCGCGCGGCGTGGCGGTCGATCTCACGCTGATCGACGGGGCAACGGGCGCCGAGCTCGACATGGGAACGGCTTTCGATGCGTTCACCACGCAATCCTACCATGGCGACACCACGGTGAGCCGCGAGGCCCAGCGCAATCGCCATATTCTGCTGGGCGTCATGTCGGCGGCCGGCTGGGATTTCTACAGGCGCGAATGGTGGCACTATCAGCTCTTCGATTCGAGACGCTATCCGGTTCTGTCCGACAGCGTGCTGGCGGCAGGGCAGGCGGGCGGCCTGATGGCGAAGCCTTAGCCTGCGAATCGGAGACAAGGCGAGCGTGAAACGGCTTACCGTCATCGTCAAAGGCTGGCCGCGCCTGTCGGAAACCTTCGTGGCGCAGGAATTGGTCGGGCTCGAGGCACAGGGCCTGGCACTCGATCTGTGGTCGCTGCGCCACCCCACCGACACGCGCCGCCATGCGCTGAACATGCAGCTCAAAGCCCGCGTGCGCTATCTGCCCGAATATCTGTGGCAGGAGCCTGCCCGCGTGTTGCGTGGGATCGCTACGGCCTTTCGCCTGCCGGGTTGGGGTGCTGCTTTGCGCATCTTCCTCAAAGACTGGCGGCGCGATCCCACGCCCAATCGCGGGCGTCGCTTCGGCCAAGCGTGCGTGCTGGCGGCCGAGATGGATGCGGATACCGCCCATCTTTATGCGCATTTCATCCATACGCCGGGCTCGGTCGCGCGTTATGCGGCGATTTTGCGCGGGCTTAGCTGGTCGGCCTCGGCGCATGCCAAAGACATCTGGACCACGCCCGACTGGGAAAAGACCGAAAAACTCGCCGACATGGCGTGGTGCACGACATGTACTGCCGCCGGTGCAGCGCACCTGAATGGGCTCGTACCGGCCAAGACGCATCTCGTCTATCACGGACTCGATCTGGCGCGCTGGCCTGCGCCGACCGCAGCAAGACCCAAGCGCGACGGCACGGACGCGCGCGATCCGGTGCAGATCGTCTCGGTCGGCCGCCTCGTCGCCAAAAAAGGCTACGACGATCTGATTGCCGCCTTGGGCCGGCTCGACAAAAACACGGCTTGGCGCCTCGTCCATATCGGCGGCGGGCCGCTCAAAGAGACCCTGCAGGCGCAGGCTTCGGCGGCCGGCATTGCCGCGCGCATCGACTGGCGCGGTGCGCAAGACCAGACGGACGTACGCGCGGCCCTGGCGGCCGGCGATTTGTTCGTGCTGGCAAGCCGCATTGCCGCCGACGGCGACCGCGACGGTTTGCCCAATGTGCTGATGGAGGCGGCAAGCCAAGGTCTTGCCCTGGTCGCAACCGAGGTCGCTGCGATCCCGGAATTCGTGACGCAAGCGTGCGGCGTGCTCGTCCCGCCCGGCGATCCGGCGGCGTTGGCAACTGCTTTGCAAGCTTTGATCGGCGACCCGGCCGCGCGCGCGCGACTGGGTGACGCAGTCCAAACCCGCGTGCGGCACGATTTTCCGTTCGCGCGCGGATGCGAAGCGCTCTACCAATTGCTGCAGCCATGCTTGTCGCCGCCTACGCCCCGTTGAAACCGCCCGACCATCCCATCCCTTCCGGCGATCGCCGCGTGGCGCGGCTGCTGGATGCAGCCCTCGTGCGCGCGGGCCATCGCGTGGAATGGCCGTCGCGTTTTCGCAGCCGCGACGGGGCGGGCAATCGGCTGCGCCAACTGCGCCTGGCGCTGCTCGGCGGGCGTTTGGCCGACCGGTTGTTGCGCCGCCTTGCCGCCCGGCCGACGGCACAGCGCCCGCAAGCTTGGATCACCTACCATCTCTATTACAAAGCCCCCGACCATCTCGGGCCCACGGTCGCGCGCGGACTTGGCATTCCCTATATCGTCGTCGAAGCGTCGCTTGCCGCCAAACAATTGGGCGGCAATTGGGACATGGGCCATCGCGCCACCGTGGCAGCACTTGGCCAAGCCTCGGCCATCGTCTCGCTCAATCCGGGCGACGTGCCCGCGATCGACGCGTTCCGCAATCCGCGCGTGCCGCATTATCTGCTGCCGCCGTTTCTGGCCGCCGACGCCTACGCGCAAAGCCAGCCGCGCAGCGCGCCGCCCGCACGGCTGCTCGCTGTCGGCATGATGCGCAAAGGCGACAAGCGACGCTCCTACGCCGTTCTCGCCGATGCCCTCGCCCGGCTCGAAACGCCGTGGCAGCTCGCGATCGTCGGCGACGGGCCGATGCGCGGGGAAATCGAAGCCGATTTTTCGCCCTTCGGCGATCGCGTGCGCTTCCACGGCGAATGCAACGAGGCGCAGATGGCCGCCTTGCGTGCGGCGAGCGACATCTTTGTGTGGCCCGCGATCGGCGAGGCGTTCGGCATGGCATTGCTGGAGGCGCAAGCAAGCGGCCTGCCCGCCGTTGCCGGTGCGACACCAGGCGTGGCCACGATTGTCGCCGACGGCCAGACCGGCTTGCTCGCCACACTCGGCGATGCCGCCGAATTTGCGCAAGCGCTGGCCACGCTGTGCCTCGACACGCGCCTGCGCGCCAAAATGGGCCGCGCAGCGTTCGAGAAAGTGCGCGATGCGCACGACATTGCAGGTGCTGCCGACCTGTTCGATCGAATCCTGCGGCGGCAAGCATGAGCGGCGCCACCACGAAGGACGGGCGCACTTATGTGGCTTTCATGCGCCACGGCCCGACCGCTTGGAACGGCGCACGCCGCCTGCAAGGGCGGGCGGACATCGAGATCACGCCGCGTTCGCAGCATTTCCTCGAAGAGCGCCGCCTGCCGCGCGAGTTCGGACATTTCCGCGTGCTGTGCTCGCCCTTGCGCCGCTGCCGCCAGACGGCCGAGACCCTCGGCCTCAAATTCGACGTCGAGCCGCGTCTGGTCGAGATGGATTGGGGCCAATTCGAGGGCCATACGATCGAAGAATTGCGCGTGTCGCACAATTTCGATTTCGCCGAAAACGAAAAGCGCGGCCTCGATTTCCAGCCGCCGGGCGGCGAGTCGCCGCGCATGGTGCAGGAGCGCGTGGCGCCCTTGCTGCGCGAGATCGCCCTCGAGCGCCTCGACACGCTGTGCGTCACGCATCGCGGCGTGTTCCGTGCGGTCTATGCGCGCGCGCGCAACTGGAACATGATCGGCGAGCCGCCGGACAAGCTCGATCTCTATTCGCTGCACGTCTTCGCCCTCGATGCGGACGGCACGCCGCATGTCGAAGCGCTCAATCTGGCGCTGAAACGGCGATGGCTGAAATCCTGATCCATGTCCAGCATCTGCTGGGTTCGGGCCACGCGCATCGCATGGCGGCAATCGCCGCCGCCGCCGCTGCGCGCGGCCACAATGTCACGCTCGCCTCGGGCGGGCGGCCGCTGAATCTCGCGCTCGGGCGCGCCAAACTCGCGCAACTGCCGAGCCTTGTTGCGGTCGACGCAAGCTTCAAAGATCTGCGCGACGACCAGGACCGGCCCATCGATGCGGCGTGGCGAAGCCGCCGGGCGGCTGCCACGCGCGAGGTTTTCGCAACGCTCAAACCCGATCTGCTCGTCGTCGAGCTCTATCCTTTCGGGCGCGGCATGCTGGCTTTCGAGCTTGCAACGCTGCTCGACGACGCGCGCGGCATCCCGGTTCTGTGCTCGGTGCGCGACGTGCTGCAGCGCCCCGCCGATGCCGCCAAGGCCGCCGCACGCATTGCCGCCGCAGCCCGCTTCGATGCCGTGCTCGTGCATGGCGACCGCACGTTTCTGCCGCTCGAAAAAAGCTGGCCCGAGACCGCAGCACTCGCTGCGAAGCTGCATTACACGGGCTATGTCGGACCTTCGGAAGGTGCCGCGAGCGCGGCAAGGGACGAAATCGTCGTGTCGGTCGGCGGCGGCGCTGCGGGCCAGGCGCTGCTGGCCGCAGCGCTTGCGGCAGCTGGCACGCGGGCCCACGCGGGCGAGAAATGGCGCAT
>VYKU01000128.1_pt1 | contig 22903 bp, 17 predicted proteins | sample 5114491 | NCBI WGS metagenome assembly VYKU01 (sample SAMN12291796, study PRJNA351875) | freshwater metagenome | isolation source: freshwater lake | place: USA: Michigan, Gull Lake | collected 2011-07-05 | reverse complement strand
TGCGCTTGGCAGACGCTTGGTCGCTGGTCTGATGTCGCTGTGTGTGTGCGCCTCGGCAGTGCTCGCGCAAACCTCCAGCGCGGCCGGGTCGTTGAAAAATGCGGCGTTGGCCTGTGACCCGAGCTTGACAACCGCCGCGGCGAGCGGTCGGGCGGCGCCGATGACGACGCCGTGGGAGGTCAGGAGCAGGCCAAGCACAAGTAAGCAGGCCCGGGGGTCGGCCCAGAGCACCTCGGCAAGCGTGCAGACGTTCGCGAGTGTCGAGACAACGAAAAGCGGGGTCACAGCCGAGAGCAATGCCACGGCGGGCGCGAACGACACGTTGTATCGAACGATAGTTTGTACTCCGGCGGTTCCTACAACGTGCCCGCAGACGTCCGCCCGACGGTGCTGCTGAACCACAAGGGTGTCCTGCTGATCTGGGACCAGAACGCGAACACGTTCTCACTCTTCCTCGACGGCGAGCCAGTCGAGGACATGGCCTTCGTGGGAATCGACGACCACTGGCGTCTGAAGTTCGAGGGGGCATACAGCCAATCAGGGCCGGGGATCACGGGGACCGTTGACCTCCTCTCGGCGTGGTCGTGGGCGTACCCCAGCCGGAACGGGCCCGCGATGCTGAGCCAGCTATACGGGGAGTGGACCGTCGTGATCGAACTCTTTGATAGCAAGGCTGAGAAGTATCTCGTCGCCGACGGCGGGTACGAGCCGACGGTGTTCCAGTCGCGGATATGCGACTGCGCCGATAATCGAGGCCTGTCTTGCAGGCCAGGTGCGGATTGCGATAATGCTGTTTCTTGCTCAGCGGGAACATCCACATGTATATGGAAAAACACGCAATGACCCGATTCTTTGCTTGCGTTGCTTGACTCTTTGGTTTGTGCTCCGCCCCCTAGCACCCAGATGTGCCTGGGGGGCGGCCTTTTGCCGACTTGACTGCGCGCTGTCCATCGCGCTCTGACTTACCCTTATCCGCTGAATCTGGAGGTCGATCATGCGTCTGTTCAAGCATCTGTTTGTTCTTGCGATTGTTGCTGTTGGTGCCGTGGCTTTTGGATCGGGCGGTGGCGAGCCGGGGGGCACCACCGAACCTGAGGGGAGTTCAATCGACCACCTCCCCGAGCAAATCCAGGAGGGCATCCTCGCCTGGCGTGCGCGATTACAAGAGGCCAAGGTTCTCAAGGTTACGACCGAGACGAACCAGACGTGGGTCCGCTTGCATGCGTTGCAACCAGACGGGAGGCCGACGCTGCGTCTGCGCGAGCGTTTTCATATCCACTCGTGGATGACGCCTGACTCGGTCTGGGCGGTTATCTTCGGGTACAAGGGGGACGTGCCGGATACCGAGAAGCCGATCTTCCAGATGTATTGGAATGGGAAGGAGCGCACGGTCTGGGAACGCACGTGGATCGAAAAGAAGCAGGCTTACAGGGTGCGCAAGTACCCGTGCGATGAGCCGGTTGGGCCGGGAGAGCCGGGGTTCGGGGATCAGACGAACGGGTGTATATTCGCCACCACGCTCAACACCAAGCTGGCTGGCGAAGGAAAGCCTCAGGACCCAACCTTGACCATCAGGCGGCACCCGAACCTGGCGATGGTCCCTCCTGATCCGAAACAAGCGGGTATCTGGCTGGATGTCTTCCAGGAGAGTGTGCCCAGAAATCAGATCCCCAAGCCCGGACGCCTCTACCGTCGGCAGGACTTCATGCTCCTGGCACGCAACGAGAAGGGCGAGCCTGAAGTGAGGGAGTGGCGCACGCTCGTGCTGACGGATGAAACAGACGGGGGTAAGAAGCCTACGGAGATCACTGGCACGCGCCGGTTCCGGTTTGACTTCTACGACCAAGCCCCGCCGGAGGTGGGGGCAACCGTTCGCGCGTTCGTCGCGGACGTTGAGGCGGGCGTGGCGGCGCAGCCGGCTGAGGAAGTGCCGACCGCACCTGAATCACCGGCAAGCCCCGCTCAGCCGGCGCCGCGTTGATGGTGTGCGCCTGGCCGAGGCGTGCCTCTCTGCCTGGCCTTCCATACCCTCTCCCATGACCGGCGTGGAGATGCTTGAGGTCGGTGCGATCGGTGTTGGGGCGGGGTTTTTGGGTGGGCTCGCTGGGGTTGGGGGGTCGATGTTGATCCTCCCGGCGTTGGGGTTGATTTTGGGGTACCCGGACGCGAAGGGGACGCAGCACTTGTATATGGCCGCGGCGATAACGACGAACCTGGTCGTGGCCCTGCCGGCGTCGCTTCGGCACGCGCGGGCTGGCGCGGTGCGTGTGGATTTGCTTAGGGTCATCATCCCGGCGATGGTGGTCGCGCTGGTGGTGGGGGTGTTGCTCAGTAACAGGCTGGCCGGGTGGGAGTTGGTGCTGGCGCTGGCGGGGTTTCAGTTGTCGTATTGCGGTTGGTCGCTGTGGCAGGTTGGGCATCGGAGGCCTGACTTTGAGCCGGGGCAGGAGCGTGCGACGGTATCGAGGCTGGTTGGCTCGGCGGGTGTGTCGGGGTTGGTGGCGGGGGTGCTGGGGTTGGGTGGTGGGGTGTTGTTGGTGCCGGTGTTGCAGATGGCCTGTCGCGTGCGTCTTCGGCAGGCGATCGGGACGAGTTCGGCGGTGATCTGCCTGACGGTCGGGGTTGGTGCGGCTATAAAGATGATGACACTTGGGCAGCACGGTCAGGTGTGGAGCGAGGGCTTGATGCTTGCGGGGATCATGTCGCCGGGCGCGGTGGTGGGGGCTTGGGTGGGTGCGAGCGCGACGCACCGACTGTCGTTGCCGGTGGTGCGTGTGTTGATCGTGGTGCTTTTGGGGACCTCGGCGGTGGTGCTGATTCGCCAGGGTGGTCGGTCGGCGGGTTGGTGGTGAGGGGCCTCATATGATGGTGTGTGGATATCTCGGTCAACGAGAAGATTTGGTGGGCCTCGATCGCGGGGAGCGTTCTGCTGCACGCCGGGTTGGTGGGTGTGTTCACGCAGGTGCCTGGGGTGATGGGCAGGTCGGGTGGTGGGGTCCGCGTGTCGCCTGCTGTGGCGCCGATGTATTTGTTCCCGGCGGGGGAGGTTGCGCTGGGGGTGCCCGAGCGGCGTGATGAGCCGAGCGTGCCGGCGGAGCGGGAACGTGCGCCGGAGCCGATGATCACGCTGATGCCACCGCCGGTGCCGCCGGAGCCAGCTGAACCATTACCACCTTGGGCCGAGCCTGCGATGGTGAAGCTGGGGGTTGATCAAGGGAAGGCGGACACGCCGAACTGGTTGGCGAGCCTAGCCGAGGGCGAGCACGGGGCGAAGCAGTCGAGCGTGGAGCAGCCTGGGCTGGATCGGAACGCGAGGCCCTCGGCGAGTGGACCGACGGGGGATGGTGGAAGTGGTGGGAATGCGGGGAGCAAGAGCCCGGCTGAGTTAGCGGCGGCTGCGGCGGTTGCGCCCGCCGAGCCTGCACCTGCGCAAGCGGTGCCTTTGCAGGCAGAGGCACCAGTGGCGCCCGCGTCGCCGACGCCGGCCAAGGCCGGGTCTCCAGCGGTGCCTGCGATTGCCGCATCTGAGGCGGTGCCACAGAAGGGGAGCGATGGTGGGTCATCGCCGAGTGCGCCGGCGCGCCCGGCCCAGCCCGAGCAGGTTGCCATGCCTGAGCAGAAGCAGGTCGATGAGATCAAGGGGGAAGCGGGGGCGGGTGCGAAGGAGGGTGTGAAGGTGCCGACGGTGGTGTTGGGGCAGCCGCAGCCTGCGGGGCAGGCGGGCGTGCCGGGTGCGCCGGGGTTGCCGGGCGCGCCGGATGCATCGAACAAGTCGGCGGCGGACCGGGACAGCGACGCAACGTCGCGCCGTCGTGTGGCGGTCTTTCGCAACGGGCGTGTGGACGCCGGGCAGGGGCTGGATATCCGCACGGTGCGGCCGGAGTTCACGTCGTTGACGCGAGCGGTGGTGCCTGGAGCGTCGCCGACGATCGAGATAACTTTTAGCCGGGGTGGTCGTGTGAGCAACGTGCGTGTGCTGCGGTCGTCGGGTTTTAAGGTGGAGATAGACGACCCTGTGGTGGTTGCGGCGTACAACTGGCGTGCGAGCGGTCAGGCGCTGCGCGACCTGCCGGAGAAGCCGGATGCGGGGTTGAAGATTGAGGTTACGATTTTGCTCAACTGAGGGCATTGACCACTGCATGTTGTTGGTAGGAAGTGGGCAACCTCACCCTTGCCCCTCCCCTCGGGGGTAGGGGTTGAGGATAAATTACATTGTGGGACGTGGTGCTACCCGCCCACCGCCGACACCACCGCCGCGCCCACGCCCACGGCTATCGCAGCGGCCGTTGCCAGCACCTTGATCGTGCCGGGCAACCACGAGCGGGCGAGGAGTTTGGTTGGCAGGCTGGCCATCTCGAGCAGCATCGGCATCGCGGCGGCGGTGAGCACGGCCAGGAGATAGAGGACCTGCCAGGGGCCGCTTCCTTGGCCGAACATGGTTGCTTGGATGAGGGCGGCGGAGACGAGGATGCCCAGGGTGGTCATTGTGCCGTGGGCGATGGTGAGCCTGGGGCGGACGAAGGCGACGATCGCGGCGCCTGCCATCGCCGCCGAGAGTGTGGCGATCTGGAATGCGGGTGATTGTGCCGCGAACCCGGCGATGAGGATGATGCTTGTGCCGGCGGCGATGAGCATGGCGACAAGCGGCGCGACGGGGCCGCGCTGCTGCCTGGCGGCGTGCTCGAGGAGTGTGCACAGGAGGTGTGTGTAGAACCCGGCGCCGAGCAGGAGTGTGATAGTGGTGCCGATGTCGGCGTTGCGGATCTGGTTGCGTGCGGCCCAGGCGGTGATGGCGGCATAGGCGAGCGGGCGCAGGAAGAGGCGTGTTGGCGCGGGCGGGTTGAAGGCCGAGCTTGCCAGGCCGAGTGCGCCGGCGAGGAGCGCGATCGTCGGCCAGAGGGAGAGGAACTGCGGGCCGGGCCAGAGCGTTGGCCAGGTGATGGCGGAGGTGCTGGTGTGGGCGGCGGTGCTGTTGACGAGCAGGTACCCGCCGAGGGCCACGGCTGTCAAAGCCATCGGCCCGAGCCAGCGGCGCGGGCAGGAGGCTCGGGAGCGGGTGATGCCGGCGTCCCTCGGCTGGCCGGGGTATCCCCACCATGCCAGGCTAAAGGCGAGCAGGGCGAAGAGGCCCGAGAGCAGTGAGGGGAGCACGGCGTTGAGGAGCGTCGGGTCCATGCGGGGCAGCGAGGGAGTATCGGCGGGGAAGGAGGGGCAAGGTAAGAAAGATGGATCACGACTTCACGTCGGGCGTCCGAAGTGGTGAACACCACCCCTGCCCCTGCCCTCGGAGGAGGGGTTCTGCACAGGAACTTCGGTTATTCGTATTACTAAACGGTTAGATTGTGTCCAGCCTTGACTCGTCTGAATGCTAGCGATTTGTATAGAAGTTATCTTTGTTTGGCGCGGGTTCTTGGTGTGGGCTTTGGACTTTTGGTGGTCGCCTTGTTGGCCGAGGGGCTTGCTTTGGCTTTGCGTTTTTCGCCCGGGGTTGCTCTGGCCACGCCCGGCACGACCTGGACGCGGAGTTGTGCCCCTGCGGAGCGGAGCTGGTCGAGCTGGCGCTGGCCCACGCGGACGTGCAGGGTTACTTCGCCGTCGGCGTAGGTGCGGCCTAGGACTTCGCTGCGGAGTTCGAGGGTGCTGACGGCTTTGCCGTCGGCCATGGGGAGGGTAACGAGCAGTTCGCGCAGGCCCCCTTGTGCTAGGGCCAGCACAAGGTCGCGCAGTGCCGAGTGCCCCGGGTGTGCGGGGTTCTGACCCTCGATGGCGATGGCGCCGGGGTGCTCGGCCTGCCAGATGAGCAGTTCTTTGTTGTCGCGCAGGCGGTCGGCCTTGTTCAGCAGCAGCAGCCGTTGGGGTGGGTGGAAGGCGTGCGGGTCGTCGGGGGTGATCCCCGCGCGCTTGTCGGCTTGGCGGACCTCGTCGAAGATCGCGTCGAGGGTCTGGTTGACGGTCTGGTAGTGCAAGGTGGCGGCGGGGTCGGAGATGTCCAGCACGATCAGCAGCAGGTTGCAGTGTGTGGCTTCTTCGAGCGTTGCGCGGAAGCTGGCGACGAGGTTGTGGGGCAGGTCGCGCACGAAGCCGACGGTATCGCTGAGCAGGACGCGCAGCCCCCCGCCTTGTGCGCGGGTGAGGTCCCACTGGCGTGTGCGGGTGGTGAGGGTTGCGAAGAGGCGGTCGTCGGCATATGCGCCGCCTGGGGTGAGGGCGTTGAAGAGCGTGCTTTTGCCCGCGTTGGTGTAGCCGACGATACCGACGGTGAAGTGGTCAAGGTTGCGTGTTTGCACCTCGCGTCGGCGTCGGTCCTGGATGTCAGCTAGGCGTCCCTGCAGGGCCAGTTGCTTGCGTTGGGCCAGCCGGCGGTCGATCTCGAGCTGCTGCTCGCCGGGCCCGCGTGTGCCGATGCCCGCGATGGCACCGGCGCCGACGATGCGTTCGAGGTGGCTCCACATTGCGCGCAAGCGCGGGTAGGTGTATTCGAGCTGGGCCAGTTCGACTTGCAGTTTGGCCTCGACGGTGGTGGCCCGGCTGGCGAAGATGTCCAGGATCAGCTCGCTGCGGTCGAGGATTTTTCGACCCACAACCTCTTCGATGTTGGCGATCTGCCTTGGTGAGAGTTCGTGGTCGAAGATGACCAGTGTGGCGTCGAGCTTGTCGCACAGGTCGCGGAGCTCGGCGACTTTGCCCTTGCCCATGTACGTCCCGGCGACGGGCTTGTCGGCGCGCTGCTCGATGGTGCCCACGACGGTGCCGCCTGCCTGCTCGGCAAGGCTGGCCAGCTCGCCGAAGGGGTCGCGCTGGTCATAACTGGAGCCTGGGAGGCGGACGGCCGCGAGGATTGCCCGCTCGCTCTGGACCTTGATATTGCTGCGTTCCTTGGGCGCGGGCATAGGGTGCAAGTATAGAAGCGGGGGTGCGGAGGTATGTGCTCGGTGGTGATGCGCCGGGCCTGAAGAAGCTCAACCGCCGCCGACGAGGGTAACGACTTCGACGACGTCGTTTGGTTGGAGGACGACCTGGCCGTGCTGTCGTTTGGGCACGACGCGTTTGTTGACCTCCACTGCGGCGGGGAGCGCGTCGAGCTTCAGGTGCGTCAGCAGAGCCGCGACGCTGGCGCCGGCGGGGAGGCACTCGGCCTTGCCGTTGACGGTTACCGTGATGGTTTCGCCGTGCTGCGTCACTGCAGCGCCGCCATTTCAGAGTCTGGGATTTCAGCGTTGGTGTAGACGTGCTTGACGTCTTCGTTCTCTTCGAGTTCATCAACGAACGCGACCAGGGCCTTGGCCCCCGCCCCGGCCACGAGCACCGTTGTCAGCGGGATCATGTCAAACTCACTCTGGGCGATCGTGAAGCCAGCCTTGGCGAGGCGGTCTTTGATGTTCAGCATCGCCGTGGGGGGTGTGAGGATATCGAAGGTTCCCGGCGTGTCGTTGTCGTCGCCGGGGGAGTAGAGCACATCGTCGGCGCCGGCATCGAGTGCGGCTTCCATGACGCGGGCTTCGTCGGCCGGGGTGCCGGGGAGGGCGATGCGCCCTTTGTGGACGAAGGAGTGCCCGACGCACCCGCTGACGCCGAGGTTCCCGCCGTTGGTTCCGAAGATGAGGCGGAGGTCGCAGGCGGTGCGAGTGCGGTTGTTCGTCAGCGCATCGATGATGACGGCGACGCCGCCGGGGCCGTAGCCCTCGTAGCGGACGGCCTCGTAGTTCTCGGTGTCGCCGCCGCCTGCGCCTTTTTTGATGGCGCGTTCGATGTTGTCGCTGGGGACGTTGTGGTAGCGGGCCTCGTCGATGGCAGCGCGGAGGAGGAAGTTGAAGTTGGGGTCGGCCCCGCCCTGCCTGGCCGCGCTTATGAGCGCACGCGAGCACATCGTCCACGCCTTGCTCCGGCGTTTGTCAACGATCTTTTTGCGGTGCTTGATCTTGCTCCACTTGTTGTGGCCGGCCAAGGGTATCTCCTGGACAAGTGTGCCAATCCTAGGGGCTGGGGGGTTACTCAGAGCACGGAGGTGTGGAGTTTTCAAGAGTGGCTCTTTGTGGTTGGATTTGGGCAGACTTTGGCGGCTGGGGGCATCAACCCTGGTGTGAACTCCGTGTTGCTCCGCCAACCTGCGCACCCTCTGTGAACCTCTTTGCACAAGGGGTTGATGGAGCGGCAGCTTTGAGTTGACTCAAGGCGGGGCTCAACGCCCCCGTTCCTTCCGGCCAGAACGTTCTGGGGGCGGGTTTTGTTTGTGCCTCAGCGCGACTGGTTGTTTCTACCGGCTATGGGCCCATCGCCTCTCTGAACACCTCTGCTCCTGCGTCCTCTGAGTCATGCCCCTGTTGGTCCTGTGAGTGATCCCATTCCCGCAGTAGATACCCCGGATTCACACGAATTGTGAAGATAGGACCTTTTCTGCTGGCAAAGTTCCCCAATCTCATGTAGCATGCTCTGCTGGCGCGTAGATTTGATCTGGGTTATCGAGTCGGGGTTAGGGGCATTCCTATGTTGCATCGCTTTGTTATCGGTGTTGCGGGTGTGGTCCTGTGCTTGGGGTGTGTGCGGGCCGGTGCTCAAACGCCCCCGGCACCTGCGGTGCCGCTGCCGGATGTTGCCAAGGCGGACATCGTTGTTACGGGCTTGTCCGATCCTGTGATGCTCACGTCGATCCCTGGCAATGACGCTTACTTGCTGGTTGCGGAGAAGCGTGGCCGCATCCGCGTTATCAAGGTCATCACCAAACCCGACGGCTCACTGGGCTACGAACTGGACCCGACGCCCGCGCTGGATATCAAAGCCACGACGATCAGCACGAACAACCGCGGGTTGACCGGCCTGGCGCCCGCGCCGGACTTTGCCACCTCCGGGTTGATCTATCTCTTCCACAACACCACCATAAACAACGTTGGATCGACCGTCGTGGCGCGGTACACCCTTGTGCCCGGCCCGGGGGTGATCTTTGACCCCGCGTCGCGTGCGGTCATCTGGTCGGCACCGGCCGGTCTGTACCACCATGGCGGGACGGTCAAGTTTGGCCCCGACGGGATGCTCTACATCAGCAAAGGGGACGAAGGGGACGAGGTCTTCAGCGCCCGCAACCCTGGGAGCATCTATGGCAAGATGCTGCGCATCGACCCAACACGCGACAGCTATCCAAACGACCTCACCCGCAACTTTGCCATACCGGCGGGCAACCCCTACGCCGGCCGCCCGGGATCACTCCCTGAAATCTGGGCGTTGGGCATGCGGAGCCAGTGGCAGTTTTCCTTCGACCGCTTCAACGGGGACTTTTACCTTGGCGACGTGGGGGAGACCGGGTGGGAAGAAATCAACTATGTTCCCGCGGCCGCGGCTGGGCAGACCAAGGACTTCGGGTGGCCCAACTGGGAGGGGAACGCCCTTCCGCCGTGGGGCGTCCTCCAGCCAGTGCCCGACCCGGCGACGTTGATTTTTCCTATCTATGCCTACCCGCACACGCCCAGCGCCGGGTATGAGCAGTGGCAGGTTGGGTGCTCGGTGGTCGGTGGGGTTGTCTATCGAGGCTCGGCCATCCGTGCCCTGAGCGGGCGGTACCTCTTTGCCGACGTCTGCAACGGGCAAGTGCTGAGCCTGGTTCAGACCGGCAGCGCGACGCGGGAGTTTCAGAACCTCACGCCGATGCTCAGGGACATTGGCCTGCCGACTGAGCGAGCCCCCTTCAATGCCATCACCTGCCTGGGTGAGGACAACCAGGGTGAGGTCTTCTTGGTCGAGTACCTCGGCGGGCGGATTTCCAAGATCGTCCCGCAGGGGGTGCAGCCCGCGTTGGCAGATGTGGCCGGGTCGGGGCAAACCGTGGGTCCTAATGGGCAGTTGACTGCCGACGACATCATCGTTTACCTGAACTGGTTCTTCGCCGGGGACGGCCGTGCCGACTTGGGGGGGCCTGGGCAAAGCCCCCGACCGGATCGGCTCCTGACGGCCGACGACATCATCCTGTTTATCAATTCTTTCTTTGCCAGTCGCTGAGGGACGCCGATGGGTGCTGACTGCTGGGCTCTCTGCGGTGAACGTACCCTGCTGTGTGCGATACCTGGCGATCGACCTTGGGAACAAGCGGACGGGCCTGGCCGTGGGCGACGCAACGACCGGTCTGTCGCTGCCGGCGGGGGTGCTGGAGGTTCCAATTAAGGCCAACGGGGGCGTGATGCTGCTCGACGCGCTGGCCAAGGTGATCGCCGAGCACGCGCCCAACGCGCTGGTGCTGGGGTTGGCGTTGAACATGGACGGGAGCGAAGGGCCACGGGCAAAGTTGTGCCGGGCGTGGGGGGAGAAACTGCACGCACGGGTCAAACTGCCCGTGCACTATCAGGACGAGCGTCTGACATCGGCGGCGGCGGACTGGCAGATGGCTCGCTCGGGCATGACACACGGGCAGAAGAAGGCCAAGCGCGACGCGATCGCCGCGGCGGAGTTGCTGGCTGATTTTTTACGGCAGGCCCAACCCCCCCAGTAGCGGCCCGCCAGCGCAGAGCGGTGGTGAGGGCTTGCCCGTGGGCGATGGGTTGAAGTCGCTCGATCGCGCGTGTTATTGGATGAACCGCATCCGGCCAGCATCGGGCACGGGGACTTTGCCCACGCTGCCGACGGCGGGCCAGTAGACAAAGAAGGCTTTGCCCAGCAGCAGGCGCCGGTCGACGACGCCGAGCTTCGGGTCGATCTCCGTTGCGATCCAGTCATCGACGGTGCTCCAGAGCCGGCCGTCGGAGGAATTGGGTGAGTTGTCCCCGCAGGTGAAGAACTGGTCCGGCCCGAGGGCCAGCGGGCTGGCCGGGCTTGTCGCCAGCGCGGGCTTGCCCGCGACGCGACCACCCTGGGGGTAGGGTGGGTAGTCGGCAGGGGTGTAGAAGAGGTCGCGGTCGATGCCAACTCGGCGGAGCGTTGCCGGGGTGCCGGCGATCTCGATGCGAGCGCCCGAGCGCCTGTAGAGGTTGGCGATGCGCAGGGGGTTGCCGGGCGCGTTCTGGGCGAGTTTGTCGATGAGGTCTCCGCGTGTGGCGTTTGCCAGCCGGGTGGCCGGGGACCAGTCGTATGGCGCGGCGGCGACGCGCTGGCCGTTGATATCCAGCGCGAGCGTCTGATCGACGTGCCAGAACTCGACCTCGGCAAGCTGCCCTTTGCGTAGCGCGGGCAGTGGCGCGGGGGTGGGCAGAAGGTCTGTCCACTCGCCTGCCGGGGCGTTGGGATCGACGGTGCGCATCTGCAATCGCACGGCCTGGTTCTCGATCAGTGCCCGCATCTCGTGCCCGCGCGTGGTGATGGTGGGGGCCAGGCGCAGCGTGGCAGGGTCGCCTGCGAGGTCCAGCCCGAAACGCACGCGGAGGTCTCCGACGGGGAAGCGGAGCCTTGCGGCATATTCATCGGGTGATTCGTTGTAGGCGTAGCGGTCGTTGAGTTCTCGTGTGCCGTCGATCCGGCTGGCTCCGGTGTCAAAGAGCCCACCCTTGACCGGGGGTATGAACGTGGCGTCATGGTCCCACTCCAGCGTCGCCGGGGTGGTGCCGGCGAGGATGAACCACCGGCCACCTTCTTGCACTTTGATGTCGCCTTGCGCGACGACCCACGGGGAGGTGAAGCCCGGCACCTGGTGGCCCTGCAGCGGGGCATAGGAAGAGTCGTAGACGCGCTGCCAGATTGACCGCTGCACACGCGCGGGCTTTCGGCGGATGTGCCACCCTTGCTCTGCCCACCGCGCCAGGCCGCTGGCGGGGGATGTTGTTGAGGCCGAGGTTGGGCGGAAGAAGATGTCTCCATCGACGATGGCGATCTCCTCATTGGGCAACCCGATGAGCCTCTTGATGAAGTTCTGGTCCGGGTCCGTGGGGTTCTTAAAGACGATCACGTCCCACGGCTGCGGCTCGGCGAGCGCGTAGAGGTACTTGTGGACAAAGATGCGGTCCCCCGCGCGGATCTGCCCCACGGGGTCAACCAGACGCTGGCCGGTTACCGCGTCGTGCACGATCAGACCCTCGGCGGGGGCTTTGCTGCGTTCGGTCTGCCGGCGGAGGAACGTCCCTTGCTCGGGCACGGGGTTCTGCGCATCGTTGTTGATGTACGCGCCGGGTATGGGGCCGACGGCCCAGTCCAGCCCGGTCGCCGGGGAGCGGACCCGCACGTGCGCGCCATTGAGCGTCGGGGCCATCGACCCCGTCGGGATCACGTATGCCTCGGCGACAAACGCCCTGAAGACAAACGCCAGCGCAAAGGCGATGACCACCGAGATGATCGTCTCCTTGACGGATTCCTTCGGAGTCTCTTTGTGCTGCTGGCTCGCCATGGAAGCGAGCATAGTTGCCCCAAGCCCGCAGGATGCAGAATGGTTTTCAACGCCCGCTTACGGGCAGGGGTTGGTGAGGGTGCGTTGGTGCTGGGCGGCTTGCTACTCCCGGCGGAGTTTGCCCGCATCCGCGCTGCCGCGGAGGGCCTCGATAGCCATTTCCACGGCACGGTCCTGCTGCGCGGGCACCGGGCGTGCCGAGCGTTGGCCCCTGGCCTGCACGTCGGGCAGCAGGGGTGAGTCTTCCAGGCGGTGGCCCATGACTGTTACGTAGTCGCTGGTGGGGATTTTCATCTCAAAGCCCCCTTCGATCTGGACGTAGCTTGAGAGCAGCACGGCCCCGGCTGTTTTGGTGCCGACCAGGGGTGCGCCGCGGAGCTCGCGCATCGCGGCGGCGAAGATCTCCGACGCGCTGGCCGAGGCACCGTTGACGAGCACGGCGACCTTGCCTGCAAAGGGTGGAACCTCTCCGCGGCGCGTGCGGAACTTCTGGGGCTTTTTGCTCGCCACGGCTGCCGCGTCTGGGGCGGCCGCGCCGGTTTGCTCTTGGAAGCGTTCGGCGTCGCGTTTGCTGACAAACGCGCCGACCTCTGTGCCCGGCGGCAGCAGCAGGCTCAGCAGGTGGCGGAGGTTGGACACAGACCCGCCGCCGTTGCTCCGCAGGTCCACGATCAGCATCTCGCGGTCCTTGGCCTTGCGCAGGAGTTCTTCGATGCGGTCGTGCTCGTACTCCTCGGTGAAACTCGCCAGACGCAGCACGGCGGCGTCCTGGCCCACCAACTCCAGGCTCGGCGGCGTGCCGATGGAAAGTTCTGCACGGGTGATCGGGAAGGTCGAGACCGACCCATCCCTGGCGTGCTTGACAGTGATGTTGACGGTCGTGCCCGGCTTGCCACGGATAGCGCCCCACTCGGTTACACGCGCCCCGTCAACCTCGGTGATCACGTCCCCGGGCTGCAGATTGGCCCGCTCGGCCGGTGAACCCTCACGCACGTCGCTGATCTGGATTCCCTCATCGGTCAGGTTCACCGTAACACCGATCCCGCTGTATTTGGCCCGCCGGCGTTCCTCGGCGGCCTTGGGTGGCAGGATGTCCAGGTGCGAGATGCCCATCTCGTTGAGGGCGCGGTTGAGGGCCAGGCTGTACTGCTCGACGGTCTCGGCAGCGTCGAGGCGGGCCTGATACTTGGCAACCGCCGCGTCCCACTTGCCAAAGTCAACGTTGGTTGCGAACGCGCGCTCGCGGACAAGGTGCGTGGCGCGCTCCAGGACCGCCGCCTTCTCCTGCTCGGTCATCACGCCGGTGCGCGCCGATGCGGAGGCCTCCGCGCTCTCGGCGTCGCGAGCGCCCACATCAGCCCCGGCGGGCGCTCGACCATCGACAGGCGCGCAGCCCGGCGAGAGGATAAGTGCACCGGTCAGCAGGCCACACAGCAGGCTTGGCCAAAGCCGCCGGGCTGGGCTGGCGTGTGTGCCTGTGGTAACGATGAGGGTGTTGCTTGGCATGAGTTTCATCCCTGCTTTGGAAGCATACCGACTGGCGGGCGTGGGGGTGCGGCTATTGGCCTAAGTCATTGGCGCATAAGTGCTGTACGCCGGGGGTGTGCCGGGGGGTTCAGGTTGAGAGTGGGATTAGAGTGTGGGCAGTGTGGTGGGCGGGCAGGTTGGAAACCTTCCCCAGGCGGTTTTGAGTAGGCGGAGTTGGGGCCTGGTTGGGTTGGGTTTGGGGGATTGGGGAACTTTGGGGTGGTTCCCTGCCCGGCCTTGTGGCACCTAGGATCGAGGATGAAGGTCATCTGCGATCGTGCCGCGCTCCTCGAGGCGGCGAACAATGTTGGGTCGATCATCCCCGCCCGTTCCCCGGCCCCGGCGTTGTCGTGCGTGAAGCTCAACGCGACCAAGGCGGGTGGCGTCGGGACGCTGACGCTGACGGGGACCGATGCGGAGGTCTCGATCCAGCTCGCCCTGTCGAAGGTGGACGTGGTGCAGCCTGGCGTGGCGGTGGTCATGGCCGACAAGCTGCGGGCGATCCTCTCGGCGATCGACGACACCGACGCAACGGTAACCATCGAGCTTGACGACGAGCAGTGCCACATCAAGGGTTCGCGTTCGCGGTTCAAGCTCTTCGCGTTCCCGTCGGCGGATTTCCCCCCGATTGCCGACCTGGCGGGCCAGAGCAACACGCGGGCATCGTTTGCCGTGCCTGCGGGGGTGCTCATGCGTCTGATCGGGCGCACGGCCTTCGCCACCGCACGCGAGACATCGCGCTTTGCCATCAACGGGGTGCTGCTGAAAAAAGACGGCAAGAAGCTCGAGATGGTCGCCACCGACGGCCGCCGGCTGGCGCTCTGCCGGGCGACGATCAAGGAGAAGGGTGAGGAGAAGGTGGCCTCGACGAGCTGCATCATCCCGACGCGTGCGTTGGGGCTGCTCCAGCGTGTAGCGCACGACCCGGAGGTAGCCGTGGGTGTTACGATCACGGACAACCGGGCGTTCTTTGCCTTCGCCGAGGCGGGCAAGGAGAAGGCACCGCAGGCGGTGGTGAGCACGACGCTCGTTGAGGGGGCTTTCCCGCAGTACGACGAGGTCATCCCCAAGGACCAGGACAAGAAGATCACCGCCGGGCGCGACGACCTGGCCCGGGCGATCCGGCAGGCGAGCGTGCTGACCAACGAGGAGTCGCGTGGTGTGCGCCTGGCGTTCAACGTGGCCGACAAGTCGCTGAAACTCTCCAGCCGGGCGCCGGAGATGGGTGAGAGCGAGATCGAGCTTGGCCTGTCGGGTTATGAGGGTGAGAACATCGAGATCAGTTTCAACCCGCAGTTCATCGCCGACGCGCTCAAGACGATGGACGAGGCGGAGGTGCTCATCGAGCTCAAGGCCCCGAACAAGCCGGGGCTGTTCAAGGCCGGGGCGGACTTTTTGTACGTGGTGATGCCCGTGAACCTGCCAACGTAAATGCGGCTATTGCCAAGCCTGTCGGCGCGGGTGCAAGTGGGCCATCCCCCTTGCCAGCCGCTTGCCTTTGTCGTGCAGAGTTTGAGGAAAAGTGTGCCCGGAAAGCCTATGATTCGGGGCAGGGCAAGGCCGGGCTTTTTTGCTCAAAAACAGCCTGTTTTTACGCCCGAGCGCACTCGCCGAGAGACCGGCGAAAAGCACCACATGAGGCAAGGAACCAACGTGCCCGATCCTGCTGCCGCCACGACCACCCCGGCCCCGAATCTCAAGCCGATTGTGCCGCTGCCGGGGGGGCCTGTCGGTGTAACCGGCACGCCCGCCCCCACCACCAACGGGGACTATGGGGCCGATCAGATTCAGGTGCTCGAGGGGCTCGAGGCCGTGCGCAAACGCCCGGGGATGTACATTGGCGGCACGGGGATCGGGCCGCTGCACCATTTGATCTATGAGGTGGTGGACAACTCGATTGACGAGGCGATGGCCGGGTTTGCCAGTTCGGTCTGGGTAACGATCCAGGCCGACGGAGCGTGCGCGGTGGTGGACAATGGGCGTGGTATTCCCGTCGAGCCCAAGGCGCACGCCAACCCGCAGTACGACGGCAAGCCCGCCGTCGAGATCGCCATGACCGTCTTGCACGCGGGCGGCAAGTTCGGGCAGGAAGGCTCGGCGTACAAAGTCTCCGGCGGGCTGCACGGCGTGGGCGTCTCGTGCGTCAACGCGCTCTCGGAATGGCTCGAAGCCGAGATCTACCGCAACGGGCAGATCCACGTCATCGGCTTTGAGCGCGGGCGCACCAACAAGCCGCTGCGCGTCGTCGGGCCGATCGCCCCCGATGCACCGTTCAAAACCGGCACCAAGGTTACCTTCCTGCCCGATGCGCAGATCTTCCCCGAGACGCGCTTTGACTACGCGGTCTTGCAGGCGCGCCTGCGCGAGCTGTCGTACCTCAACCCAGGAATACATATCCACCTGGCCGATGAGCGCGTCGCCGCCGACGGCAAGCCGAGGCAGGAGAGTTTCTGCTCCGAGGGGCTTGTCGAGTACGTCCAGTACCTGATGATCGGCAAGCAGCCCGTCAGCGAGCCCGTGCACATACGCAAGGAGTTCGCAGCCGACGGCGTGCAGTGCGAGGTGGCGCTGCAGTACCACGACGGGTACAACGAACTGCTGCTGAGTTTCAGCAACAACATCAACAACAAAGACGGCGGCACGCACGCCGGGGGCTTTAAGATGGCCCTGACGCGCGTCCTGAACGCCCATGCCAAAAAATCGGGGATCCTCAAGGAGAGCGACCCGACGCCAACGGGTGAGGACCTGCGCGAGGGTTTGATCGCCATCGTCAGCGTCAAGCTCCCCAACCCGACATACAACAACCAGCCCAAAGAGCGGCTGCTCAACCCCGAGGTTGAGAAGCTGGTCTCCGAGGCTGTGGGGGAGGCGCTGGACGCCTGGCTGCAGGAGCACCCATCGGAGGCCAAGAAGCTGTGCCTGAAGGGGATCGTCGCGGCGCAGGCTCGCGAGGCGGCGCGCAAGGCCCGGGAGCTCACACGCCGAAAGAGTGCACTCGAGAGCGGCAGCATGCCGCACAAGCTCAAGGACTGCAAGACGCGCGACGTAGACAAGAGCGAACTGTTCATCGTCGAGGGGGACTCGGCCGGGGGCAGCGCGGGGCAGGGTCGGGATGTTGAGACGCAGGCGATCCTGCCGCTGAAGGGCAAAATCCTCAACGTCGAGAAGGCTCGCCTGGACAAGCTGCTGGGCTTTGAGGAGATCCGCACGCTCATTTCCGCGTTGCGCTGCGGGATCGGGGAGGAGTTTGATATCACCAAACTCCGCTACGGCAAGGTCATCATCATGACCGATGCCGACGTCGACGGCTCGCACATCCGCACGCTTTTGCTGACGTTCTTCTTCCGCCAGATGCCCGAGCTGATCCGCCGGGGGAAGGTGTATTGCGCCCAGCCGCCGTTGTATTTGCTGGAGTGGGGCAAGGGGAAGGCGAAGAAGAGCCGGTATGTTCTCAACCAAGAGGAGATGGACAGCGTGCTGACCGAGCAGGGCTTGGCCCGTGCTGAGTTGGTCGTGCGCGACATCAACGCCATCGACCCGCGCACGCTCAAGGCGCCAGTAACGGCACGCCTGTCGGGCGAGCCGCTCCGCCGGGCCGTGCGGGTGTTGCAGCGGCTGGCTGAGCTGGTCGTGATCGCAGAGCGGCGTGGGGTGAAGTTTGCCGATCTGCTGGCCGCGCGTGCGCACGACCCGTCGGGCGCGGGGCACCTGCCGACGCACCGGCTGACGTGGACGGGGGGCGAGGCGTTTGCGTGGAGCCAGGAGCAGGCCCGCGAGATATGCAAGACGCACGCGCTTCGGCTTGCCGACATGGCCGTGGAGGAGCCCTTGGCACAAGAGGGTGCCCCGGCCACGCGCGTTGCAACGCTGCGCGACCTGCACGAGAACCGCGAACTGGAAAAACTCTTCACGCAGGTTGCCCAGGCGGGGCTTTCGGTCGACGACTATTCCCTGACGCAGGCCGAGGCGCCGACGGGGGACAAACTGCCGACGCGGTATGCCTGGGAACTGACGGCCTTGGCAAGCGAAGGTGCCGCAGGCACGCGGGCGGGTGAAGGGGCCGGGGATACCGCCGGGGAGGCCGTCGATGACGACCAACCACCCACGGGGGTGAGCAACCAGCCCGCAGCGCCCGCACCTGAGAGCCGGGTGATTGACGCACCCAACCTCCCTTCCATTCTCGGCTCATTACAGGCCGTCGGTGGCAAGGGGACGGAGATCAAACGCTTCAAGGGCCTCGGGGAGATGAACGCCGAGCAGCTCTGGGAGACGACGATGGACCGGAGCAAGCGCACCCTGGTGCGCGTCAACTGGGACGTAGCCGGGAACGCCGATTCGATGTTCTCGATTCTCATGGGTGAGAACGTCGAGGAACGGCGGAAGTTCATCGAGGAGCACGCGCTGGACGTTAAGAACCTGGACGTGTAAGCCCTTCGGCGTGGTGCCGGTGAGCAAGCCGTGCCCGGCGGTGCTATGGGGCAAGGGTTGTGTGGTGTTGTGGATCAGCGGCGGGATTGCTCGACTCGGGTTTGGGTTGTTGGACGGAGTTGGTAGACAAGCCACCCGATGACCGGTGCCTCGTAACTCGGTTTGCCAAGGTAGGCTTTGACGTGCCCCCCTTCAGGGTACAGCAGCAGCACGGCCTTGCCGCCTGCGTTGCGGTTGGCGTCCAAAAGTCGTTTGGCGTGGTAGGGTTGGAGGACGTCGTCGTCGACGGGGTGTGTGATCAACAGCGGGGTTTTGATGAGCCTTGCGGCTTGGGCTTCGGGCTGGGGGCCGTCGATACCGCCGAGGAAATAGCCAAGGATCGGCAGGTGCTCTTCCAGGGCAAGCCGTGAGTTTGCAGGCGCGGCGTTGCTGACGACGGCGGCGACGGGTTGCCCGGCAGCCTCAAGCTCGGCGGCAGCGGCGATGGCCATCGCCCCGCCAAGCGAGTGCCCGGCCAGCACAATGCGGGTGGCGTCCACGTCTGGGCGTGAGCGGAGATATGCAACGGCAGCGAGCGTGTCGTCGCGCAGGCCCAGGGCGGTGGTCTGGGCCTTGGTGCTGTTGCCAAAGCCGCGATAATCAAACTGGAAGACGCGGAAGCCCGCGGCAGAGAACAAGTTGGCCATCGGGCTGGCGTTGTTGTCCTGCACGCCGTGGCAGAAAAGGATGGTCGTGCCGTCGGTGACCTCCTTGGGCCACTGCACGGGGCTGGAGAGTGTGTGGCCCTGGACCATCCCGAGCATCATCCCGTCTACGCCTGGCTTGTACATCCGCCCCTCAAGCTCGACTGGTCTGTCCCCGGCGGGGCGGCTGGGGAAGCGGACGATCTCCGGCTGCTCCTTGAACACCTCGGCGACGATGCGCTCTTGGCTCTCCGGCGGTCCTTTGACCGGCAGTTGGCTCATGATCGACGCGCACCCGGCCAGGGTGGACGCCGTGGCTGCGGCTGCCGATAGGAGCATGAGCGCGTTGGAGGTGGGGTGCATAGGAAAGGGTAACCCGGCGGGGTCGTTCCTATGATACGCCTCTGTGCCGGGGCTTTGCCCCGGCTGGTGCCTTCAATGGCCTTTGGCCCGCTGTGCGGGCTGCCAAGTTTGGTTGCCCGCTTATGCAGATACGCAATTTTTCAATCATCGCCCACATCGACCACGGCAAGAGCACCCTTGCCGACCGCCTGATGCAGGCGACCAAGGCCGTCTCGGCGCGCGAGGCCAAGGCCCAGCTGCTCGACGACATGGATATCGAGCGCGAACGCGGGATCACGATCAAGGCCTCGGCCGTAACAGTCTCGCACCACCATTTTGCCGGGGCAAAGAAGGATGATCTGGAGGAGGACGACGCGAGCGCGGTGGGTGGCGAGGGGGCCCTGGCCGGGGCGGTGGACAACGCGCACGGGCAGGCGTTCATGCTCAACTTTATTGACACGCCCGGGCACGTGGATTTCAACTATGAGGTCAGCCGGGCGCTCAAGGCGTGCGAGGGTGCGATCCTGGTCGTCGACGCGACACAGGGCGTGCAGGCGCAGACAGTGGTCAACGCGTACCTGGCGATCAACGAGGGCCTTGAGATCATCCCGGTGATCAACAAGATTGACTTGCCCAGCGCGCGGTGCGATGAGGTGGCGATGGAGATCGAGCAGGTGCTCGGGTTCCCGGCCGAGGACGCGATCCTGGTCTCGGCCAAGACTGGGCAGGGGATACCCGAGCTGCTCGCGGCGATCTGCGAGAAGTTCCCGCCGCCCAGGGCGAGCGCCATCAAGCAGACGCGGGCGCTCATCTTTGATGCCCAGTACGACGACTATCGCGGCGTGATCGTGTATTGCAGGGTCATGGACGGCACGCTCAAACTCGGCGACAAGATCAGGATGATGGGCACCGGGCGCGTCTTCCAGATCACCGACATGGGCAAACGCACGCCCAAGCCCGTGCGGATCAAGAGCGCGTCGGCCGGGGAGCCGTGCTTCCTCGTCGCGGCGATCAGGACCCTCGCCGATGTGCGCATCGGCGACACCATCACGCTGGACATCGACCCCGCAGCGGAGGCACTCCCAGGCTACAAGGCCCCGGTGCAGGTAGTTTTCTGCGATTTTTACCCCGCGACAGACTCTGAGAGCAAGGGGAGCGACTTTGAGGGCCTGCGCGAGGCGATCGAGAAGTTGAGCCTCAACGACTCGAGTTTCACGTTCATCCCCGTGCACTCTGAGGCCCTCGGCTTTGGCTTCCGCTGCGGGTTCCTCGGCCTGCTGCACATGGAGATCATCCAGGAACGCCTCGAACGCGAGTTCAACACCGAGGTCGTCCAGACCGCACCGACGGTTACCTACAAGGTCAAACTCCGCGACGGCACGCTCATCGAGATCAGCAACCCCGCCGACCTGCCCGACGCGGGCACGTTTGAGGAAGTCCACGAGCCGATCTGCAAGGTGGACATCATCGTCCCCAACAACAACATCGGCCCGATCATGAAACTCTGCACCGATCGGCGCGGAATCTTCAAGAGCCAGCAGGCCATCGGCGAGACACGCCAGATGATGACGTGGGAGATACCGCTCGCCGAGATCATCTACGACTTCTACGACAAACTCAAGGCGATGACCAGCGGCTACGGCACGATGGACTATGAGATCACCGAGTTCCGCTACAACGACCTGGTCAAGTGCGACATCCTCATCAACGGCGACCGCGTCGAGGCCCTGGCGATGATCTGCCACAGGCAGAACGCCGAGTACCGCGGGAGGCTGCTGCTGAAGAAACTCCAGAAGCAGATCAACCGCCACCAGTTCGAGATCCCCCTCCAGGCCGCCATCGGCGGCAAGATCATCGCCCGCGAAACGATCAAGGCCTTCCGCAAGGACGTAACGGCCAAGTGCTACGGCGGGGACGTCAGCCGAAAGCGGAAACTCCTCGACAAGCAGCGCGAGGGGAAGAAGAAGATGAAGAGCGTCGGGCGCGTGGAGATACCGCAGGAGGCGTTTATGGCGGTTTTGGATCAGAGTGAGGAGTGAGGGGTGAGGTTTAGTGCTTGCGCGTGAGCGGGGGTGTCTATGGATGTGGTGTACCCGAAGCTTAAAACACACGAGTGGTTTTTCGGCCCGAGCATCGACCGTCGGGTGTGGCAGGCGGCGAGCGCAAGGGTCGATGAGTTGTTGATGGTGCTGCGATGAGCGTTCGCCCGCCAAGGCTGGATGTGGACAGCTGGTTCCCCGACTTGAGCCTGGATTTTCGCAGGATGCTGGCCATTTATGAAAGTGTTGAGCAGGCGACACAGGGGCTTGCTCGTGAGCGGCTCTATCAGCATTGCGAAGACCCGGAGTTCGACGAGTACATCGCGGCGACTTTCTGGCTGAGCGTGGCTTACATGCAATGGAAACGTGGTATTTTGATGCCTCAGGTAAAGGTACAGGCTTTAGCGATTATTCAGGATGGGTACGGACTGACGGGTGCCCAGACCGATGAGGACCGTCCACGCGAGTATCGGAGGCTACTCGGGCTGCTTCAATCGCCGATGCCTCCGGCGAGGCCGGTTCGTCGCAGCGCCCGACCGCCATGCCCGCTTCCCATCGGTTCGTTGGTTCTGGTCCGGAACCGAGGTCGTGTCTTTGCCGCGATACACGTCTTGTATCATTCTCATCTGTTGAGGGTTTCCCGCTGGACAGAGGCGGTCTCGAAGGTGTACCGGTGGCATCATGAGCGGCCACCGACGCAGGATGAGTTCAGGCGGCTTGAGCCTTTCCCTGAACGCCTTTCCACCTGCCTCAATGAGCACCCTCCTTCTGGTCAGGGCTTTGGGGATCCGGGTATGTTGGTTTGCATCGCGGCCCTTGGTCGCAGGCTGGTGCCCAGCCCGGATACCGTGATTTGTGAGGAGCTGTACCCGATCAGGTATACGCACACCTGTATCCCGAGAACGGGCTGCTGCACCCTCTATTGGCGGACTATGGCGGCAGAGTTTCTGGAGGAGTTGAAGTACGAAGAGCGCTATCTGAAGCGCCAGCAGCGCAAACGCGAGAAAGGGGAGCATTGATGCTCCCCAAGAGCACGCCGGGTTGGCAACCAGGCGGACCTGGCGGTCGCACGCGTCCACCGGCGTGTGCGGCTGGGCGGGCACAGTGTGCCGGAGGTCGATATCAGGCGGAGGTTCCACCGATCCGCAGCGAACTTTCTTGGCCTTTACCAGCCGATCGCGGACGACTGGCAAGTCTTCGACAACTCCAAGCGTGAGGCCGTGCTGGTCGCTGATGGGCAAATACAATCCCCGCCGCATATACTGTTGCCCCATGCCTGGCAAGCCCTCCAGCAAGCTGCCCGCCCCGAAGGTCAAGCCGAAGTCGGCCGATGAGATCTCCGCGTTGATCCGTTCGGGCCGGGTCGCCGAGGCCGTCCGGCGGGCAACGCGGGCCGCGTCGCGGAAGCGGGTTTAGGTCTGGTCAAGTTATCTGAGCCACGGCTGTTTGCCGGTGCTCGCGCACTCGAAGATGCCAACCCCACCCCTGCCCCTCCCCTCGGGAGCCTGTTGCATCAAGCGGCCATCAAAGCCTCCGGTTTTCGTCGCAGGAGGTGGTCGATCATCACGGCGATCATCTTGCACTCGACC
>VYKU01000127.1_pt2 | contig 22923 bp, 14 predicted proteins | sample 5114491 | NCBI WGS metagenome assembly VYKU01 (sample SAMN12291796, study PRJNA351875) | freshwater metagenome | isolation source: freshwater lake | place: USA: Michigan, Gull Lake | collected 2011-07-05 | reverse complement strand
CCCCCGCCCTCGACCAAAACCGTGCGGCCATTCTGGCCGATCTTGCCGCGCCCAAGGAAAAACAATGACCGACATCGTTCTCGATCCCGCCGCCCTTGCCGCACATCTTGCCGGCAAACATTTCATCGACGGCAAATTGGTCCCGGCCGCTGCCGGTGCGACGTTCGACGTGCGCAGCCCCGCAACGGGCATGCTGGTGGCGAAGGCTGCCGCCGGCGATGCGGCCGACGTCGACCGTGCCGTCGTGTCGGCGGCGAACGCGCAGATCGCGTGGGCCAAAGTACCGGCCCGCCAGCGCGGCAAGCTCGTCGGCGATTGCGCGCGCCTGCTCGATGCGCACAAGGAAGAGCTTTCGCGCCTGATCGCCCTCGAGACCGGCAAGGCGCTGCGCACCGAATCCCGCGTCGAAGCGGGCGTGCTCGCAGACGCGCTGCATTTCTATGCGGGCCTCGGCAGCGAGCTGAAGGGCGAGACCGTGCCCTTCAATCCGGACATGCTGACCATGACGATCCGCGAGCCGATCGGCGTCGTTGGCGCCATCATCCCGTGGAACGTGCCGATGATGCTGATGGCGCTGAAGATCGCACCCGCCTTGGTTGCCGGCAATACGGTCGTTGTCAAAAGTGCCGAAGAAGCGCCGTTTGCCGTCCTGCGCATCTGCGAACTCATGGGCACAATCCTGCCGCCGGGGGCGTTCAACATGCTCTCGGGCATGGGACCCGAATGCGGTGCGCCGCTCGTATCGCATCCCAAAGTCGGAAAAATCACGTTCACGGGCTCGGTCGAGACCGGCAAGATCGTGTCCAAACTCGCCGCCGACAAACTCATCCCCGTGACCCTCGAACTCGGCGGCAAAAGCCCGATGATCGTGATGGACGATTGCGATCTCGACCGCACGGTGGCGGGTGCGATCGCGGGCATGCGCTTCACGCGCATGGGCCAGAGCTGCACCGCCTCGAGCCGCATGTATGTGCAGGCGGGCGTGCACGACCGGTTCGTCGCCGCCCTCAAGGCCAAGGTCGACGCGATGAAGATGGGCGACCCGCTCGACGAGACGACCGACATCGGCACGATCGTTTCGCCAGGCCAGTTCGAGAAGGTCAAAAACTACATCGCCATCGGCATCGCCGACGGCGGCACGGCGAACGAATGTTCGGCGATGCCGACCGACGCGAAGCTGAAGCCGGGCTATTACGTGCGGCCCGTGATCTTCACCGGCCTGCCCGCGACCTCGCGCGTGATCCGCGAAGAGATCTTCGGCCCCGTGACGGCCGTGATCCGCTTCAACAATTTCGACGAAGCGATCGCGGCGGCCAACGACAGCGAATACGGCCTTGCCGCGACGATCTGGACCAAGGACCTCAAGACCGCCCTCGACGGCGCGCGGCGCCTGCAAGCGGGCTTCGTGCAGGTGAACCAAAACCTCGTCGTGCAGCCGGGCCTGAGCTATGGCGGCGTCAAATCCTCGGGCCTCGGCAAGGAAGCGACCCTCGAAGCGATGCTCGAGCATTTCACGACGAAGAAGACCGTCATCGTGAGTCTCGCCTGATCGCCATGGGCATCGTGCGCTGGATCCTGCGGTTGGCGACGGCGCTGCTGCTGCTCGGCAGTGCGACGGCCGCGATCGGCGTGCTTTATCTGCGCACGGGCTTGCCGCCCAAATCCGGCACGCTTGCCGTCCAAGGCCTCGAAGCGCCCCTCGAAATCCTGCGCGACGAATACGGCATCCCGTACGTCTACGCGCGGAACGAGCGCGATCTGTGGTTCGCCCTCGGGTTGCTGCATGCGCAAGACCGGCTGGTCCAGCTCGAAACCACGCGCCTCATCGGCCAGGGGCGGCTTGCCGAGTTCGCCGGTGCCCGCGCCCTGCCGCTCGACCGGCTCAACCGCGTGCTGGGCCTCGCCCAAGAGGCGCGCCGCATCTATGCGGCGATGGACCCGGATGCGCGCCGCCAGACCGATGCCTACACGGCCGGCATCAATGCAGCCCTTGCGGCGCGCGACGGCGCTTGGCCTGTCGAATTTCTCTACACCGGCTACCGGCCCGAGCGCTGGGAAGGCTGGCATGCGCTGCTGTGGGGCCAGCTCATGGGGCTTTCGCTGAATGCGAGCTGGCGCGACACGCTGCTGCGCGCCCGCCTCGGCGATCGGCTCACGCCCGACGTGATCGCGGCCTTGTGGCCGCAGGCCGATCCCGCGCGCGCCGCCGCCGCGGATCCGGCCCTTGCTGCCCTTGCCGAAGCCACGGCCGCCCTTCTTCCCGAAGCCGACGGGACGGGCTCGGCTTCCAACGAATGGGTCGTGGCCGGATCGCGAACAGCGAGCGGCAAGCCGATCCTCGCCAACGATCCGCATCTGAGCTTGGGCGCGCCTGGCATTTGGTATTTGGTGCGGCTCGAGGCGCCCGGTATCCGCTATGTCGGTGCAACCGCACCGGGTGCGCCCGCCTTGATCCTCGGCCACAACGGCAATGTGGCCTGGGGCTTCACCACGACGAACGCGGACGCGGCCGACCTGTTCGTCGAACGGCTCGATCCGACCGATCCCACGCGCTATCTGACGCCCGACGGCCCGCGCAGCTTCGAAACGCGCGAAGAGCTGCTGCAGGTTAAAGACGGCAAGCCCGAAACCCTCATCGTGCGCCGCACGCGCAACGGCGCCGTGATCTCCGACATCGACGCCGCCGCCCAAGCGACCGCAGGTGCAGGCCAGGTTCTGTCGCTGGCCCTGCCCTTCCTGTTCGAACTCGACCGCACGGCCGAAGCGCTGATGCGCCTCAACCGCGCGCGCAACGCCGCCGAAGCGGTCGAAGCCACGCGCCTGTGGCAGTCGCCGGTGCAGAACATGGTCTACGCCGATACGGCCGGCGCGATCGGCCTGCGCACGGTGGGGGCCGTGCCCATGCGCGCGAGCCCGCCTTCGCTGCTGCCCTATGCGGGCGCGAACCCCAATGTCGGCTGGACCGGCTTCGTGCCGTTCGCCCAGATGCCCGCCATCGTCGATCCGCCGTCGGGCTTCGCCTCCAACGCCAACGACCGCGTGGGAAGCCCGGACTATCCCCACCATCTGAGCTTCGCGTTCGATCCGGCCTACCGGCAGCGGCGCATCGTGGAGTTGCTCGCCACGCGCCAGCAACAGGACGTTGCCTACCACGAAGCCATGCTCGCCGACGCGCACTCGATCTTCGCGCGCGAGGCCGTTGCGGCCGCCCGGAACCTCACGCCGGTCGACGCCCAATCGCGCACCGCCCTTGAACTCCTGCGCAATTGGGACGGCCGCATGGACCGCGACCGGCCCGAGCCGCTGATCTTCACGGCCTGGATGCGCGAACTCACGCGCCGCGGCCTCGATGCGGCCTTGGGCCCGATGGCGGACGCCGCCTTGCGCGAACGCCCGACGCTTGCCCTCGCGCTGCTCGGCGGCACCTCGCCCTTCTGTGCCCCCAACTGTGCTTCGATGGCCGAAGCAGCCCTCGGCGTCGCCCTCGACGAACTTGGCCAAAAATACGGCCGCGATCTCAAGCGCTGGCAATGGGGGGCCGCGCATCGCGCGCCGTTCGAGAACCCGATCTTCGCGCGCCTGCCGATCGTGGGACCGCTGCTCGCAGTGGATTTGCCCACGCATGGCGACTACTACACGATCAACCGCGGCGGCATGCGGCTCTCGAATGCGGCAGCCCCGTATGCGCATGTGCATGGGGCGGGCTTGCGCGCGATCTACGATCTTGCCGACCTCGACTCCGCGCTGTTCGTGATCGCCCCCGGCCAGTCGGGCCATCCGCTCTCGCCGCATTGGCGCGATCTGGCCCCTGTTTGGGCCGCCGGCCAGCATGTGCGCCTCGCCCGCAATCGCGCCGAACTGCCGCCCGGAACGCCGACACTCGCTCTGATTCCGAGGCCATAGAGTATTGTTTTGGCTTCGTTATTCGACAAATTAACGAGCCGTAAACAAATTTCCTCTAATTTTAGGCGAATAACCTAAAACCCGGGCCGCCTTGTAGGGCGGCCCGCATCGGCGCATATTCGTGTGCGCTGCCGCAAACGGGACGAGAATGGCCGACGAGAGCAATCATCCAGTCATCATCATCAAGCGCGTCAAAAAGGGCCACGACGCGGCCCATGGCGGCGGCTGGAAAGTTGCGTATGCCGACTTCGTGACCGCGATGATGGCGTTCTTCCTGCTGCTGTGGCTGCTCAACGCCACCGACCAGGAAAAGCGCCAGGGCATTGCGCAGTATTTCACGGCCTTCGACGCGGTTTCGCGCTCGACCTCGGGTGCGGGCGGCGTGCTCGGCGGCGTGACCCTCGGCCCCGGCGATTTGCCGAACATGACGGGCGGCATTGTCGTGGGCGTGCCGCTCGCCCCCACCGGCGAAGAGGCCGAAACCGAAGGCCCTGACTTCGCCGACCCCAAGGGGGCAGCCAACGAAGACACCGAAAACCCGCAGCCCAACGCGCGCGGCGCTTCCGGCGTTGCGGCCGGTCCCTCGGGGCGCGAGACGCTGGGCGAGCGGCGCCCCGGCGACCGGGCGGCCGGCAACCAGTTCAGCGGCAATCGGCCCGACGGCGACCAAAACGGCTCGGGTGTGGGCCAGAACCAAAACAGCTTCCAGCAGCAGATGCAGGCCGAAATGGGCAGGCGCGAGGAGCAGAGCTTCGCGCGCGCCGAAGCCGATCTGCGCCAGGCTTTGCAGGACATCCCCGAGCTCAAGCCGCTCGCTCAGAACCTGCTCGTCGATCGCACGCCCGAAGGCTTGCGCATCCAGCTCGTCGACCAAGAGCGCTACGCGATGTTCGCCTCGGGCTCGGCCGCCCCCGCCGAACAGACGCGCCGCCTGCTGGCGACCGTTTCGCGCATCGTTCAAGCCCTGCCAAACGCGATCGCGATCACGGGCCATACGGATGCCTCGCCCTTCCCGCGCGGCGCCCAGTACACGAACTGGGAATTGTCGAGCGACCGTGCGAACGCCGCGCGCCGCACCATGATCGAATCGGGCCTGCCGGCCGCGCGCATCGCCCGCGTGATCGGCCGCGCCGACACCGAGCCGCTGATCGCCGACAACCCGGCCGATGCGCGCAATCGGCGGATTTCGATCGTGCTGCTCCGCGACATACCGCAATCGAGCTGACCCGCCCCAAAGCGAAACTTGCCAGCGAGCCTCAAGCAGTCCTAGGCTATGTGCGCTAGGCTTCAGGGGGCTTCGCGTTGGGGGGGATCGCTTCGGCCATGGATGCGCGCACAGCACCACCCGTAATCGACGCCGTCTTGGACGGCGCTTCCGCCACGCTGCCCGATTATTCGGGCCTGCGGCGTCGGCGCATGTTCGCCTGGGCCATCGATGCGGCGATCTGCTGCGTGCTCGCCGCCATCGCCGCGATCCCGGCCTTTTTCCTCGGCGTTTTCAGCTTCGGCCTCCTGTGGGCGCCCGCGTGGCTCGCGGTGGCCTTGGTCCCGATGCTCTACCACGCGATCCTGCTTAGCGGCGTGCGCGGCGCCACGTGGGGCATGCGCTTTTGCGGCATCGAATTTTCCGCGATCATCGGCGGGGGGCGGGCAAGCTTCCTGCAAGCGCTCGTCCATTGGGTGCTGTTCTACATGGGCGTTGGCTTCACCGGCGGGCTCATCCTGCTGTGGTCGTTGTTCGATCCGAACAAGGCCTTGCTGCACGACAGGATCTGCGGGCTTTACGCGCATCGGTCTGCACAGGCGGCGCCGCGAGGCCCGGCATGACCGCCCAAGGCAACAGTACGGCACGCTTCTACTATTCGATGCCCTCGCCCTGCCCCTATCTCGAGAGGCGCATGGAGCGGCGCATCTTCGTGGATCTCACCGGCCCGCAGGCCGTGCTGTCCTACGATCTCCTTTCGGAAGCAGGCTTCCGCCGCTCGCTCGGCTTTGCGTATCGGCCGGCCTGCCCCGGCTGCAATGCGTGCGTGGCCGTGCGCATTCCGGTCGCACGCTTCGAATACACGCGCCAATGGCGCCGCGTGCTTGCCAAAAACCGCGACCTGCACGCCGAAATCTGCGCGCCCATCGCCACGGCCGAGCAATACGCGCTGTTCGCGCGCTACCAGGTCGGCCGCCATCGCGACGGCGAAATGGCGCGCATGGATTTCGAAGACTACCGCACCATGATCGAGGTCGGGGCCAACGCCTCGAACGTGGTCGAGGTGCGCGACCGCCACGGCACGCTCATGGGGGCGAGCCTCGTCGACCGCATGCAGAGCGGCCTGTCGGCGGTCTACTCGTTCTACGAGCCCGAGATGCCCGAACGCTCGCTCGGCAGCCATCTCATCTTGACCCTCGTCGAAGCCGCCCAGCGCGCGCAGCTTGCCCACGTGTATCTGGGCTATTGGATCGGCGAGAGCGCCAAGATGGCCTACAAGGTTCGCTTCCAACCGCTCGAAGCCTTGACCCGCGACGGCTGGCTGCCCATCGACCAGACCGGCGCCGTTATTTAGGCGACACGCCGCCTGGACGCTTTATTGTCTTTTTTCCCAACCTCAATTGTACCCGCGACTTAAGGCCCGCTGTTGCTGCCGCGAAATAGGCGACAATTGGTTTCAACCCGTTGCCGTAACCTATTTAAGTATCTGAAATTCCAAGATTGTAACCACAATCTCGAAATTCAGGTTACGGCCTTTCAGAAGGCCAAAAACCACATTCCATCTTCACTTTTCAAACAGCACATGCCGGTCAAAGCACTGAAGATATAGAAGCATATTCCTGCATCTTTTTCAAGAATTTTAATGGCCGCCCGCACCGAAACCTTCCGGCGTTTCGGCGCGAAAAATGCTTGGCGACAGTGCCAGCCCCCGCCTTCCGCCAGGAGCCGCCTCACCATGCAAAGCGCATCTTCGACGACCTTTCGCTTCACAGGTGGTGCCAGCGGTGCGTGGCGCGTGGTGCGCGCGGATGCGCTGCGCGGGGCGGCCCTGGCCCCGAGCGCGTTCGTTGCGATCGAACCCGCCGACACGGCCGCCCCGGCCCCAGACGCCGCGTGGGAACTGCGCGGCTTCGTGAGCAATGTGCGCTACGCCACGCGCAGCGAAAGCGTGCAGCTCAAAGCCGTGCAGGAAGGTCTCGCGCGCCCGCAAGCCACGCGTGCCGCGCTGATCCCGTTGCGCAAGAACGCGGCGTGGTGGGAGCTGCCGCAGGACGACCGCCGTGCGATCTTCGAGGAGACCTCGCACCACACGAAGATCGGCCTCGGCTATCTGCCGGCGGTGGCGCGCCGCCTCTACCATGCGCGCGACTTGGGCGAAGAATTCGACTTTCTGACGTGGTTCGAATTCGCCCCCGAACACGCAGCGTCGTTCGACGACCTCGTCGCCCGCCTGCGCGCCACGCTCGAATGGACCTATATCGAGCGCGAAATCGACATCAGGCTCGAACGCGCCGACGCGTGACGGCATAGGGCACGCTTCAACTCCCGTTGCGGGCGTGCATCTCGGGCATCCAGATGTCGCCCCACGCGGCCGGGGACTGTTTGACGAGGCCCGCCTTCCGCATGAACTGGGCCATGAACAGCGAGCGGTTCGGCGTCGTGTCGAACGTCGTGTTCGGGTCGCGCAGATTTTCGGCGAGTTCGCCCGCATTCATGTCCATGCGCTGGCCGCGCAGAAAAACATCGACCGAATTGCGCAGATCGCGGCGGATCGTCTGCATCGCCTCGTCGAGGGCGGCAAGCAGTGCTGCCGTCGCGTCCGGATGGCGCGCGCGAAACGACATGCGCGCCGAGACGACGTTCTGCGTGGCCGCTCCGTCGGTCACGGCCGTGCTTTCGGCCACGCGCGCAAGTCGCGGGTCGCGCATCTGCGTCCATTGAAGCGGCGGGCCCGACATGTGCGCGGTGATCGTGCGCGGCTCGGGCCCCGTCAGGGCCGCAAACGCCTCGGCCGGCGGCATCTCCACCATGATGCTTTCGTAGCGGTTCCACGCTTGCGGCCCGAAAGCTTGGGCCGCCGCCATCTGCACGAGGAGCGCGTGCAGACCCACGCGCAAGACCGGGACCGCAATGCGGTCGTCCGGCCCGAAATCGCGGATCGTGTTGACGCGCGCATTGCGCGTGAACAGCATCTGCGGGATCGAGGCCAGCGACGCAAGGGCGCGCACTTCGCGCGGGCTCCCTTTGGTCCGCTCCCACAACAGCACCAAAGCCGGCAGCGAGACGGCCGCGAAGTCGGCCGCGTCGGCGAGCAAGGCGTTGTCCGTAGCGGCGCCGAGCTGCGTCCACGCGACGGCAACGTCGCGCAAGCCCCGCGCCGCAAGATGTTTGTCGACAAGCCTTGCTTCCTGCGCGATCGCCAGCGGCAGTGCGGCAAGGCCCGGCTGCACCGCAATGCGCAGCCGCGTGAGCGTTTGCGCTTGCAGGATCGAGGGTGCGAAGAGGACGAAAGCGGCCGAGGCGGCGAGGAAACGGCGACGCGGCAGGCATGGCGCCGCACCGCCGGTTTTCAGCGTGGCATGCGGCACGGATGCAGGATAGATCAAGCGCCCACCCTATCGCGTCTGCGCGCGCCCGTCCCAGGTCTTGTATCCCAGCACGCGCGCGCGCATTCTTGGCCGCAACTTTGCGATTCTGAACTGCCCTCGGAAACCATGCCGCCCAAACCGCCTGCCCGCCTCTCGCCGACCATGGCCAAACTGCAGCAGGCCGTTGCCTTGCACCAGTCGGGCAAACTGGCCGAGGCGTCGAATCTCTATCGCGAGGTGCTGCGCGTCGAGCCGCAGAATTTCGATGCTCTGCATCTGTCGGGCGTTGCCGCGCGCGCGCAAGGCAATGCCGCCGTCGCGGTCGATCTGATCGGGCGCGCTTTGGCGCGCGTCAAAGGCCGCAGTGCGGCGGCCAACTACAATCTCGGCAATGCGCTCGGCGATCTGGGCCGGCACGCCGAAACGCTGGCGGCCGTCGAGCGCGCCCTCGCCCTCGAGCCCAACTATGCCGAAGCGCACCATCTGCGCGCGGTCGCGTTGCGCCATCTGGGCCGCAACGACGAGGCGATCGCTTCGTGCGCCAAGGCGATAGCGCTCGCGCCGAAGGCTGCCTATGCGCACAACGAAATGGGCGTGATCCTCGCAAGCCTCGAGCGGCACGAAGAAGCGCTCGGCCATTACGAGCGCGCTTTGGCGTGCGATCCGCGCCATCTGCACGCCACGCACAATCGCGGCGTGGCCTTGCGCATGCTGGGTCGCGCCGACGAAGCGCTGGCGGCCTACGCCCAAGCGCTTGCCCTCAAGCCCGATTTTGCCGAGGCCGTGGCAAGCCTTGCGATCCTGCAGCAATTGCTGAAGCGCCCGGTCGAAGCGGCGGCAAGCTACGAGCGTCTGCTGGCGCTTGCCCCCGACTACGATTTTGCGCTCGGCAGCCTGCTCTCGGAGCGGCTGCTCGCCTGCGATTGGCGCGACTACGACGCTTTGTGCGCGCGCATTGCCGACGCCACGCGGGCCGGAAAACGCGCCGACAAGCCCTTCACGCTGATGGCGTTCAGCGACGATCCCGCCTTGCATCTGCAAAGTGCGCGCATCTTCGCAGGCTCGCGCTATACGCGCGCCGCGGCCGCCGCCGCCCCCCTGCCACCGCGCGCGGCAGCACCCGCGGCACGGCTCAAGATCGCCTATATCTCGGCCGATTTCCGCGACCATGCCGTCGCCTACCTGATCGCCAATCTGTTCGAAGCGCACGACCGCAGCCGTTTCGAGATCCACGGCATTTCGGTCGGGCCCGACAGCGACGGTGCCATGCGCAAGCGCCTCGTCGCCGCGTTCGACGAATTCTTCGACGTCCGCGCGAAGAACGATGTCGAAATAGCCGCTCTCCTGCGCGAGCGCCGCTACGACATCGTCGTCGATCTGATGGGCTATACGGCCGATGCGCGCACGGGCGTGCTCGCCCGGCGCGTGGCCCCTGTGCAGGTCAATTATCTCGGCTATCCCGGCACGATGGGGGCCGATTTCATCGACTATATTCTCGTCGATCCAACCGTCGCACCTTCGGGCAGCGACGCGCATTTCGCCGAAAAGATCGTGCGGCTGCCGCATTGCTACCAAGCCAACGACGGCAAACGCATCGTCGCACCCACGGCCCCCACGCGCGCGCAGGCGGGCCTGCCCGAGGATGCGTTCGTGTTCTGCTGCTTCAACAATGCGTGGAAGATATCGCCCAGCATCTTTGCGCTGTGGATGCGGCTTTTGCGCCGCATCGACGGCAGCGTGTTGTGGCTGCTTGCGACCAACGATGCGGCGGTCGCCAACTTGCGCGCCGCAGCCGTCGGCCACGGCATTGATCCTTCGCGCCTCGTGTTCGCGCCCCACGCCAAACACGCCGAACATCTCGCCCGCCACGTGCTGGCCGATCTGTTCGTCGACACCTTCCCCTACAACGCGCACACGACGGCGAGCGACGCGTTGTGGATGGGCGTGCCCTTGCTCACCTATGCCGGGCGCAGCTTCCCCGCGCGTGTGGCGGCAAGTTTGCTGCGCAGCGTGGGCATGCCGGAGATGGTGATGCCCTCGCTCGATGCGTACGAGGCCGAAGCCGTGAGCCTTGCCGCAAGCCCCGCAAGGCTTGCGGCCTTGCGCGCAAAGCTTGCGCAAAATCGCAACAGCGCGCCGCTGTTCGACGTCGACCTCTTCCGCCGCGGCATCGAAAATGCGTTCGAGACGATGCAGGCGCGTGCGGCATCGGGCAAAGAAGCCGCCGCGTTCGACGTGGTGTTGCCGTGACCGACGCAGCGACAGATGTGCCCGAGCTGCTGACGGCCGCGATCGCTTCGCACAAGAACGGCGATCTTGCCGCCGCCGAGAAGGGCTATCGCGCCATTCTCGCGCGCGAAGCATCGCATCCAGACGCGAACCACAATCTCGGCGCGCTGCTGATGGTGCAGCGCAATTTCGCCGAAGGTCTGAAGCGCCTCAAAGCCGCACTCGAAACCAAACCGGTCGAAGGCCAGTTCTGGTTCTCCTACGCCGACGCGTTGCTGCGCATCGGCCAGGCCAAAGAGGCGATGTCGGTGCTGCGCCAGGGCGCCCAGCGCGGGCTCGGCGGGCCGCAATTCGAGACCTTGGTCAAGCAGTCGCAAATCGCGCTGATGTCGATCCCGGCACCTTCCGCAACGCCGCAAGCGCCGCGCAAAAAGACCGCCGCCGACATTCCGGCCCTCATTGAAAACGCGATGAAACTGCACGGCAGCGGCCAGCTTGCCAAGGCCGCCGCCCAGTATCACGAGATCCTCGGCATCGATCCGCGCAATGCAGGGGCGCTGCATCTGGCGGGCGTGGTCGCCCACCAGTCGCAGAAGCCCACGCTCGCACTCGAGCTCATCAACGCCGCGATCGCGATCAATCCGGCGGCCCCCGAATTCCACGGCAATCTCGGCGTGGTCTTGCGCGAGATGCACCGCATCGAAGCGGCGGCCGACGCCTATCGCAAGGCGATCGAACTCAATCCGGGCTACGCCGAGGCGCACAACAATCTCGGCAACGCGCTGCGCGATCTCGAACGTTTCGAAGAGGCGGCCAAGAGCTACGCGCGCGCCATCGAATTGCAGCCGCGCAACGCCGACTACCAGTGCAACGCCGCCGACGTGCACCAGGAGATGGGCCGCTTCGAGCAGGCGTTCGAGCACTACAACGAAGCGCTGCGCCTCAACCCGTCGCACCCCAAGGCGCGCATGAATCTGGCGACGGCGTATTTCTCCTACGAAGACATCCCGAACGCGATCGCCCTTTATCGCCAGGCGATCGAGCTCGGGCCCAACGTCGCGTTGCTGCACAACAATCTCGGCATGGCGCTGCAAGCCCAGGCCAACCACGACGGCGCTCTCGCGTGCTTCGCGCGCGCGGTCGAGCTGCGCCCGACCTACTACGAAGCGCACAACAATCTTTTGCTGGCGCAGCATTACGCGCCGCAGATTTCGAAGCAGGACATGGTCGATGCGGCCAAGCGCTTTGCGCAAAGCCTGCCGGCGCGTCCGCCGCTTGCGGCTTACGCGAACGCGCGCGAGCCCGAACGCAAACTGCGCGTGGGCTTCGTGTCGCCCGATCTGCGCACGCATCCGGTCGGGTTTTTCCTCGACGGTTTCATGGCCGCCTACGACCGCGCGAATTTCGAGATCTTCTGCTATTCGAACGGCGGGCGCGAGGATGCGCTGTCCAAACGCCTGCGCGACAATTCGGCGGGCTGGCGCAACATCGTGGGCCTGTCGGACCGCGACGCCGCCGCCGCCATCCGCAGCGACCGCATCGACATCCTCGTCGACCTCGCGGGCCACACGGCCAAAAACCGACTGCCGCTGTTCGCCCTCAAACCCGCACCTGTGCAGGCAAGCTGGCTCGGCTATTTCGGCACGACGGGCCTTGTCGAAATCGACGCCGTCCTCCTCGACGACGCGACCGTTCTGCCCGACGAAGAAGACATGTTCGTCGAACAGGTCGTGCGATTGCCGGGCGGGCGCTTCTGCTACACGGCCCCCGACTACGCCCCGCCCGTGCGCCCGTCGCCGCATCTGGCCAAGGGCTATGTGACGTTCGGCAGCTTCAACAATCTTTCCAAAGTCACGACCGAAGTGCTGGCCACGTGGGCGCAGATCCTGGCGAACGCGCCCACCGCGCGCCTCGTACTCAAATGGAAGACGCTCAAATTCGACGGCGAGCGCGCGCGCGTCGCCGCCGCCTTTGCGGCCGCAGGCGGCGATGCAAGCCGCCTCGAACTGCGCGGCCCCAGCAGCCACACGAAGATGCTCGACGAATACGGCGACATCGACGTGGCGCTCGATCCGTTCCCGTTCAGCGGCGGCCTTACCTCGTGCGAGGCGTTGTGGATGGGGGTTCCCGTGCTGACCATGCCGGGCACGCGCCCGGTCTCGCGCCAGACGCTGGGTTTTCTGGGGGCGGTCGATCTCGAGGGCGATTTTGCGGTCGTCTCGAGCGAGGGTTACGTTGCGCGCGCGGTCGAGATTGCGGCAAACCCCGCCGAGCTCGAAAGCTTCCGCAAAATCCTGCGCCCGCGGATGCAAGCGTCGGCGCTTTGCGACGCCGCCGGCTTCGCGCGCAACATGGAAGCCGCCTGGCGCGATCTGTGGCGCGCTTGGTGCGCGAAGTCCTAGAACGGGACGTACGGAACGCGTTCGCGCTTGGCGGTGAGCGGCACGATCGTCGCGACGAAATTGGCGAAATGCGGCGTTTGCTGGTGTGCTGCCCACGCCGCTTCGTTTTCGTACAGCTCGTAGATGAAAAACGCATGCGCGTTCGCGGGCGAGCGATAGGGCATGAAAAGCTTCACGCCCGGTTCGGCCATCGTGGGCGCCACCATCCGGCGCAAGCCCTCGGCCACTTCATCCGCGTGGCCTTCCTTGGCCTCGATCGCGATGGCGACGACAAAACCCACATTGAGATCGGCGACCGTGAATGTCGGCTGGGTCATAGGCGGCTTCTCCCTGCTGGCAACGCGAGGGAAATGCAATAGCAGGCCGCGGCTCCGGGCACTGTCGAAAAATTGTTTCGACACAAATGCAGCGCCCGCATCCGCGCCGCGCAACCTCGCACATAGAACTCAATAGTTGCATCCCATATCCGGGCATGCAAGCATTTGAAGCATTCCGTTGCGGTTTGAGGAGTTGCAGATGAGGCGCTGGTTTTTGTCGCTTTTTCTCCTGTCGGCAATCGCCTGCCCGCTGTCGGCGCAACAGATTCCCGAGCAGGTCTTGAACTCGGATTACCAGAGTTGCCTGCGCTCGGTCGCGCGAACGTCGCACAGCCAAGCCGACAAAGAACGCTATTGCGCGTGCGTCAAAGAAGAAATCGGCGCCACGATGACGCTCGAAGAATACAGCATGCTTGCCGCTCAAATCGTCGCGAACGTGCCGTCGAAAGACGTCGCCGAGAAAATCGGAAAGATCACGACGAAATGCGTTGCCGCGACATTCGCAAACCAACCGCAGCCAAGCGCGCCGCAAACACCGAACGCCACGAACCAGAACGACCCGCGCGATACGGAAACGCGTTTGCGCAATTTGATGCGCCTCAGAGACCAAAACTTGATTACGCCGGCGGAATACGAGACGCAACGCCGCAGAATTCTCGACCAAATGTAGCCGCCTGCCCCTACCCCTTGCGCCCCACCCACGCCCGCCACATGTCGCGCAGCGCTTTTTCGACGTTGCGGGCGTAGCGGGCTTCGTCCATCAGGGCGCTGGCTTCGACGATGGCGCGTTGGCCCAAGCGGCGGCGGTTGAGGGCCGACACGCTGCCGGCGAGCCCCACCGCCAATTCGACGTAATGCGCCTCGTCCTGCGCAATGAGGTCGGTCAAGCCCGCCGCCGTCGAGAGGGAAAAACCCATGCGCGCGAAGAACGCGTCGCCGGGCATCGTCACCATCGGCGTGCCCATCCACAAGACGTCGCACGTCGTGGTGCCGCCGTTGGCCGGGAACGGGTCGAGCGCCACGTCGATATCGTGGTAGCGCAGATATTGTTTGGAATAGTCGCGGCCCACGAGATCGAGGCGCTGCACCGGAATGCCCGCGTCGGCCGCCTTCTTCAGGAACGCCTTTCGAAGCTGCGGATGTTCGACGTCTTTGGCTTCGATGAGCAGGCGTGCTGTGGGCACGCGCGCCAAGATGCGGCCCCAGACGCGCAACGCCGTCGTCGAAAGTTTTGCAAGGTTGTTGCACGTGCCGTAGGTCACGTAGCCGTTGCGCAAAGCGGGCGTGGGCAGCGTTGCGTAGGTCTCGCTGTTGCGCCGCTCGGGATGGCGGATCATCGGCCGGTAGACGCAAAAAATGTCCGGCAGACGGTAGAGTTTTTCGGAATAGAGCTTCTCCGAGCCCGGCGGATCGGTGAGCGGATCGCTCAAGCGCCAGCCCATCGATTTGAGGCCGGTCGTGTTCGGATTGCCGAGCCACGTGACCTGCACGGGTGCCGCCTCGCGCGCGAACGCCATCAACCGGTTGCCGGCCGTGTGGCCCGCAATGTCGAACAGAATGTCGATGCAGTCGTTGCGGATCGTGTCGGCGGTTTCGGCGTCCGGCATCGTCGAGACGTCGCGCCATTGCGCAGTGTGGGCGCGCAGGCGCGCACCCACGGCGTCGTCGGCGCCGAATTTGGTCGAATAGGCGTAAAGCGGGAATTGCGCCTTGTCGAGATGCGCCCACAAAGGCTCGACGAAATAGCTGCAGGCATGGTCGCGGAAATCGCCCGACACGAAACCCACGCGCAACGGCCGTTCCGGATCGCGCGTATTGGCGAAGACGGGTTTGGCCGGGCGCACGGGGGCTTCGAAGCGCTCGGCGAAGCGGAAATGCTCGGCCGCCACGTCGGCGGGGCTGTAGGCGTCCGAATACTGGATCGTCACCAGGATGTTCTGGTAGGCGAGCTGGTCGGCGGGCTTGAGCTTGATCACTTCGCGATAGCACGCGACCGCCTCGTCGAGCCGGCCCTGCTGCTTCAGCGCGTTGCCGAGATTGAGATGCGCCGAAGCGTTGGCGGGCAAGAGCTTGATCGCCGCGCGTGCCGCCGCCTCCGCACGGCCCGGCGTTTCGCCAAGAGCACCCGCAAGATTGACCCATGCCTCGGGCCGCCGATTGTCGACCGCAAGGGCAAGCTCGGCGAAACGTTGCGCATCGGGCCCGCGCTGCAGTGCGATCATCATGCTGCTCAAATTCGACATCGCGACCGGACTTACGGGGGCGAGCCAAATCGCACGCAAATTGGCCTCGACCGCCTGCGGATAGCGGCGCAACGCCTTCAGCGTGACGGCCGCGACCGCGAGCGCATCGGGATAGACCGGCAACGCGGCAAGGGCCGCCCCGCACGCCGCGTCGGCGCGCGCATAGTCGCCCTTCGTGTAGAGGGCAAGGGCCGCATGCACGGTGGCTTCGACGCTCATCGTGCCCTCGGGCGAGGTCACGGACAGCTTCTTGGCCTTGGCCTCGCAGTCGGGGTCGGCCACAAGGGCGGTCGCACTCGCGAATTTGGTGCGCAATTGCGCGATCGAATCGTTGAGGACCTGGCGCAGCTCCGGCGTGCGAAGCCCCCGCGCAAACGCGATCGCGCACAGCACATAGGCGGCCCAATCGTCGCCGCGCGCCTGCATGTTGCGCGCAAGCGGCAGCAAAGACGGCGTGTGGCGGCGCTGGATAACCAGCGCCCACATCGCGTCGCTGGCCTCCGACGTGCCCGTGGCGGTCAAAGCGGGGGCGATCTGGGCCGAAATCGCGTCGAGTTCGGCGGGCGAAAACGCCGCGTCGGACTCCAGGCGGTGCAGGATCGATTCGAAGTCGGTGCTCATGGCCCGTTCGCCCGCGCGAACGGGGGCCGTGCTTTTGCCGCGCGCGCGCGTTTCTGATAGGATTCGCGTTGCCCCAACATTTGCGGAACTCCCCTATCAGTGCAAGACATATCGCCGCCTTTTTCGCCGCCTGTTTCCCAACCGATGTCAGTGTCGGGAACGCTTGAAGCGGCACTCGAGCGGCATCGCGCGGGCGATCTGGCGGCGGCTGCCCCGCTCTACGACCGCGTGCTGGCGATCGAGCCGCTCAATTTCGATGCCCTCCACCTGAAGGGTGCCTTGCTGCGCAAAAGCGGCGACGCCAAAGCCGCCGTTGCGGCCATCGAAAAAGCCATCGCCGCACACCCGACGCGCAGCGATTCGGCCGCCCTCAATCTCGCCAACGCGCTGTTCGACTGCGCGCGCTACGCCGACGCCGCCAAGCAATATGCGATTGCCCTCGCACTCGCCCCCAACGATGCGGTGGCGCACGCGCGCTACGCCGATGCGCTGCAAATGGCGGGCGACACGGCGGGCGGCATCGCGGCCTATCGCCGGGCGTTGGCGTTGGCGCCGGCCGATTCCAACAGCTGGCACAATCTCGCCCACGCGCTCCAGAAGGCCGACCGGCCGCAAGAAGCGCTCGAAGCCGCCCAACGCGCTTTGGCGCTGCGGCCCGACTATCCCGAAGCGCTCAATGCCTGCGGCAATGCGCTCGTCAGCCTCGACCGGCCGAAAGAAGCGCTTGCCTACTATCGGCGGGCGATCGCGGGCAAACCCGATTTCGCCGAGCTCTACGGCAATCTCGGCAACGCGCTGCGGGGCTTGGGCTTGCGCCAAGAAGCGCGCGAAAACTACGACCGCGCGGTGGCGCTGAACCAAGCCGCGGCGCCAAACGCCGCCAAAGAACTTTCGGTTGCCTACTACAACCGCGCCAATTTGGCCCTCGATACGCTCGACCACAAATCCGCCCTCGCCGATTTCGAGCGCGCGATCGCGCACGATCCCGACAGCACGATGGCGAACCTGAACGCAGCCCTCACACGCCTGCAGGGCGGGGATTTCAAACGCGGCTGGCCGGACTATGAATGGCGCTGGCGCGACAGCGGCCTTGCTTCGAGCCGCCGCAAATTCGACGTGCCGCGCTGGACGGGCGAGGCCGATCTCGAAGGCAAGCGCATCCTGCTCTATGCCGAACAAGGCTTCGGCGACACGCTGCAATTCGTGCGCTATGCGCCGATGGCGGCGGCACGCGGCGCGCATGTGGTGCTCGAAGTGCAGCCGCCTTTGCGCCGCCTGCTCGACGGATTTGAAGGCGCGGCACAAATCGTCGCGCGCGGCGAGCCTGTGCCGGCCGTCGATTTCGAATGTCCGCTTCTGAGCCTGCCGCTCGCCTTCAAGACCGATCTCGACAGCGTGCCCGCCCCGCTCGGCTATCTCAAAGCCGAGGCGGCGGCGGTCACGGCGTGGCAAAAACGCCTTGGCGCGAAGACGGGTCCGCGCATCGGCTTCGTGTGCTCGGGCAGTGCCACGCACAAAAACGACAAGAACCGCTCGATCGCGATGCGCAACATGCTCGCGACAGCACCCGACGGCATGGCGTTCATGTGCCTGCAGAAGGAATTGCGGCCCGCCGATGCGGCCTTCCTGCGCAGCCGCCGCGACGTGCCGTTTTTCGGCGATACGCTGGCCGATTTTGCCGACACGGCCGCCCTCATCGCCAACATGGATCTGGTCGTGACGGTCGATACCTCCGTCGCCCATCTTGCGGGTGCGTTGGGCAAACCCACCTGGGTGCTGCTGCCCTACAACCCGGACTGGCGCTGGCTGCTGGGCCGCGCCGACAGCCCGTGGTATCCGAACATGCGGCTGTTCCGCCAAAAGCATATCGGCGCTTGGGCCGAAGTGCTCGACGAAGTGGGTGCCGCGTTGCGCGCCCTGCCCGTCCGATGAAGTCCGCCCGATGAAAGAAGCCAGCAAATCGGTCGTGCGGCGTCTGACGGATGTGCGTTTCGCGACGCGCTTTTTCGTCGGCCAAGGCATCGATATCGGGGCCGGCAGCGATCCCGTGTCGCTCTATGCCGAACAATTCCCACTGATGACGGGCTTGCGCGTGTGGGACATGCCGGACGGCGACGCGCAAAAACTCGCGACCGTCGCCGACGAAAGCCTCGACTTCGTGCATTCGAGCCATTGCCTCGAACACATGGTCGATCCGATGGCGGCCTTGCAGCGTTGGTTCGAGGTCGTGAAGCCGGGCGGCCATCTCGTGATTCTGATTCCGGACGAAGATCTCTACGAGCAGGGCATTTGGCCGTCGAACAAGAACCACGACCACAAATGGACCTTCGCGATCTACAAGAAGCGCTCTTGGAGCCCGAAGTCGCTGAACGTGATCGACATGGTCGCGAAGCTCCCCGAGGCGGCCGAGCTCATCAAACTCGAAAAGCTCGACGCCTCGTACCGCTACAATCTGCCCCCGCTCGACCAGACGCTCACGCCGGTCGGCGAGTGCGCGATCGAAATGGTGATCCGCAAGCGCCTGCCGGCCGAGATTGGGGCGGGCGGAAGATTGCCGCGCAAAGGCACCTTGTCGCGCGCCGAGATCCACGCGCTGACGGGAATCAATCTGGCGCCGGCACCGGCTTCTGCTCCCAAGGCTGCGGCTAAAAAGTCGGAAACCGATCCGCGTCTGACGAAGGCCGTGGCGCTGCATCAAGCGCGCGACTTTGCGGCGGCCGAAAAACTCTATCGCGCGATCCTCGCGGACGACCCCGCCAATTTCGACGCGCTGCATCTGCTCGGCGTCGCCCGTCGCCAGCGCGGCGATTCCGCGGCAGCCGCAGAATTCATCGGCAAGGCACTCGAACTCGAACCCGGCAACGGCTCGGCTTACGGCAATTACGCCAACGCGCTGCGCGATCTCGGCCGCCTCGAAGAAGCGTTGCAGGCTTGCGCCAAGGCCGCGAGCCTCCAGCCGCAAAGTGCCGAGCCGCTGTTCCAGCGCGGCAATCTGCTGCGCGATCTGCAGCGGCCGCAGGAAGCGCTCGCGGCCTACGACGCCGCCCTCGCCCGCGATCCGCGTTACGTCGAAGCGCTGAACGGGCGTGCGAGCGCGCTTCATGCGCTCGGGCGCATGGCCGAAGCGCTTGCCTGCTACGATGCGGCCTTGCAGCTTCGCCCCGCTTTCGTCGAGGCGTTGAGCAACCAAGCCGTGGTGCTGCGCGCCCTGGGGCGCAACACCGAAGCGCTCGCCGCCTACGACAAGGCGCTCGCACTCCGCCCCGATTTCCACGAGGCCGCGATCAATCGCGGCGTGGCGCTGTCGGCCCTGGGACGTTTCGAAGAAGCGCTCGCGGGCTGCGAGGCCGTGCTCGCACGCGAGCCTGCGCACGCGCTGGCGCTCAACGGGGCTGGCAGTGCTTTGTTCGCGCTCGAACGGCTCGAGGAAGCGCGGTCGCGCTATCAGGCAGCGCTCGCCGCCCGCCCCGATTTTGCCGACGCGCACAACAATCTCGGCACGATCGAACGCGCGCTCGGGAATCGCGCTGCGGCGTTTGCGTGTTTCACGCGCGCGATCGAGCTGCGCCCGGCCTACGCGGAGGCCTACTACAATCGCGGCATCTTGGCGCTCGACGGGCTCGACACAGCTGCCGCCATGCGCGATTTCGACGCGAGCGTCGCGCGCGAGCCCGCCCACATGGCCGCCAACCGCGCCAAAGCCATGCTGCAACTGCTGTGCGGCGACTTCGCCAACGGCTGGAAGCAATACGAGACGCGCTGGGCCGATCCTGCCATCGCCGCCTCGATCCGCAGCTACGGCGTGCCGCGCTGGACCGGCACGGCCGACATCAAAGGCAAGCGCCTGCTGCTCTATGCCGAGCAGGGCTTCGGCGACACGATCCAGTTCGCGCGCTACGCCGCGCTTGCCGCGGCGCGCGGCGCGCATGTGATCCTCGAAGTGCAGCCCGCCTTGAAACGCCTCTACGACGGTCTGCCGGGCGTGGCCCAGCTTCTGGCACGCGGCGAGAAACTGCCTGCCATCGATTTCGAATGTCCGCTCTTGAGCGCGCCGCTTGCGTTTGCAACCGACCTTGCTTCGATCCCGCGCAACCCCGCCCCTGTGCGCGTCGATGCCGCCGCCGCGGCCGCGTTCGAGCGGCGCTTGGGCAAGCGCGGCAAAACGCGCGTGGGCTTCGTCGCCTCGGGCAGCACCACGCACAAAAACGACAAAAACCGTTCGATCCCGATGCGCGAATTTTCGACTTTTGCAGCCCCGGGGCGCCTGCTCGTGTGCCTGCAGAAGGAACTGCGCGCGTCCGACCGCGAAGCACTCGGCGCCGTCACCGACGCGCCGTTTTTTGGCGAAGCGCTGGCCGACTTCGCCGATACGGCCGCCCTTGTTTCCGTGCTCGACGCGGTCGTGACGGTCGATACGTCGGTTGCCCATCTCGCGGCCTCCCTGGGCAAACCGACCTTCGTGCTGCTGCCCTTCAATCCGGACTGGCGCTGGCTTTTGGGCCGCAGCGACAGCCCGTGGTATCCGAGCATGCGTCTGTTCCGCCAACCGGCGATCGACGCCTGGGCGCCGGCCCTCGCCGAAGCGGCCGCCGCCCTCGACGAATTCAACGCCCACCAGCAAGCGGTCGCGATATGAAAGAAACCAGCAAATCCATCGTCCGCCGCCTTGCCGACATGCGCTACGCGATGCGCTTTTTCGTCGGCTCCGGCATCGATATCGGGGCGGGCAGCGATCCGATCTCGCTCTATGCCGAGCAGTTTCCGCGCATGACGGGTTTGCGCGGGTGGGACATGCCGGACGGCGACGCGCAAAAACTCGCCACGATATCGAACGAAAGCCTCGACTTCGTGCATTCGAGCCATTGCCTCGAACACATGGTCGATCCGATGGCGGCTTTGACGCGGTGGTTCGAGGTCGTCAAGCCCGGCGGGCATCTCGTCATTCTCATTCCGGACGAAGATCTCTACGAACAGGGCGTGTGGCCGTCGAACAAAAACAACGACCACAAATGGACCTTCGCGATCTACAAAAAGAAGTCCTGGAGCCCGAAGTCGCTGAACGTGATCGAGATGATCGCGAAGCTTCCCGAGGCGGCCGAGCTCGTCAAACTCGAAAAGCTCGACGCGTCGTACCGCTACAATCTGCCGCCGTTGGATCAAACGCTGACGCCCGTCGGCGAGTGCGCGATCGAGATGGTGATCAGGAAACGCCTGCCCGACGAGATTGCGGCGGGCGGCCGCCTGCCGCGCAAAGGCACTTTGTCGCGCGCCGAGATATTCTCGCTGACCGGCATCAATGTCGGCCCTGCCCCGGCTCCGGCGGCAGCGCCCGCAGCGACGGCCGAAACAAAACTGCGCCAGGCCTTGGCCTTGCACCAGAAGAACGATCTCGCCGCCGCCGAGCCGCTCTATCGCGAGGTGATTGCGGCCGATCCCAAGAGTTTCGACGCGCACCATCTGCTCGGCATCATGCGCCGCCAACAGGGCGATTCGGCGGCGGCAATTCCGCTCCTGGAGCGGGCACTCGAGATCATCCCGCGCAGCTCGCTCGCACACATGCACCTGGGCAACGCGCTGCGCGATCTCGGGCGCAACGCCGAAGCGCGCGCGCATTACGACAAGGCCGTCGAGATCGATCCCAAGCTCGCCGAGGCCTACTACAATCGCGGCTACATGGCGCTGCACGAGGTCGACACGCACGGTGCGCTCGCCGATTTCGACAAGACGATCGAAAACGAGCCGACGCATGCGATGGCCAACCGCTTCTCGAGCATGGTGCGGCTGCTGCACGGCGATTTCGCGCGCGGTTGGCCGCAATACGAATGGCGCTGGCGCGGCGAAAATCCGGCCGACGTGATGCGCGATTTCGGCGTGCCGCGCTGGACGGGCGAAGCCGATCTCAAGGGCAAGCGCATCCTCCTGCATGCCGAGCAGGGTTTCGGCGACACGATCCAGTTCGTCCGCTACGCCGCCATGGTGGCCGCACGCGGCGCACACGTGGTGCTCGAAGTGCAGCCGCCCTTGAAGCGGCTCGTCGAAGGCTTCGCGGGCGTGGCCGAACTCGTCGCGCGCGGCGACGCGCTGCCGCCGGTCGATTTCGAATGTCCGCTGCTGAGCCTGCCGCTCGCCTTCAAAACCGATCTCGCGACGATCCCTTCTTCGCCCGCCTATCTCAAAGCCGATGCGGCCCTGTCGGCGGCATGGGCCAAGCGGCTGGGGCCTGCCAAGGGAAGGCGCATTGGCTATGCGAGCACGGGCCAGCCGCGCCATACGAGCGACACGTTCCGCTCGATCCCGATGCGCGATTTCCTGAAGATCGTCACGCCGAACGACAGTTTCTATTGCCTGCAGAAGGAACTGCGCGCCGAAGACGCGACGTTGCTCGAGCAGCGCCCCGAGATTCCGTTTTTCGGCGCCGATTTTTCGGACTTCGCCGATACGGCAGCGCTCATGGCCAATCTCGATCTCGTGATCACGGTCGATACGTCGGTCGCCCATCTGGCGGCCGCCCTCGGCAAGCCGACTTGGATCCTGCTGCGCTACGACACCGACTGGCGCTGGCTGCAGAAGCGCAGCGACAGCCCGTGGTATCCGAGCGTGCGGCTGTTCCGCCAGACCAATCGCGGGGCGTGGGGC
>VYKU01000268.1_pt1 | contig 23139 bp, 23 predicted proteins | sample 5114491 | NCBI WGS metagenome assembly VYKU01 (sample SAMN12291796, study PRJNA351875) | freshwater metagenome | isolation source: freshwater lake | place: USA: Michigan, Gull Lake | collected 2011-07-05 | reverse complement strand
TTCATGATCGAGATGTAAACGCTGCGGTAAATATCAAGGTCGCCGGAGGACATACGTTCGACTTTAAACGGACGGGTCGGAAAGCGTAAGACTTCTGTTAAAGAAGCAGCATCCTGTGAAGCGTCAACCCCATTCAGCGACCATCTTAAAAAGGTGGCGTGGTGAGGAATCACCGTCCGTTTACGGCGGTGAGGATGTCAATCTTGAATCGGCTTATTCTGTCAGCGATAGAGTATTATGGGTCAAAAATCTTACGAAGTTTTCCAAGCAGTGGAAAATAAAGCTAACCTTCTAGCGGGTTATTGGGGTGACTTCAAAACGGAGATTATTCAGCATTTGCCTGAATCCTATCATGGTGAAATCCACGAACTTTCTAGTAACCTAGAGAAAGCTTTAGAAGTGTTAATCAATGAATTGCGCCATCCTAACCTGATTTTAGCGACGACTGGCACGACGAGCAGTGGTAAGAGTACCTTAGTGAATCTCCTGTGTGGTGCTGATATTGTACCGATGGCACAGCGAGAAATGAGTGCAGGAACAGTTACCATTGAGTATAGCGAAGAAAAGACTTTAATTATTGAAGAAACACCTGGAGCATTGTGGGAATGCGGGAAATGGGAAAAGATTAGCGATGAAGATATTTATAGTCGCTTAAAACAGTTAATGAAGGCTTATATTAAAGCCAGAAAAAAACAACCTGATTTAGCTTATCCTCGATCTATTATTTATTATCCTTTTAGACTGGTTAAGGATGAAAGTTTCTTAGAATTGCCTAAAGGGGTTAGAGTTAAGTTATTAGATTTACCTGGGTTCTCTTATGTAGGAGATGAGGGAAATCTTGGGATTATAAAACAATGTCGTGAAGCTTTATGTTTAGTAACATATAACAGCGCAGAAACAGACCCTTACAAAGTTGATAATTTGTTATCAGAAGTTGTTAATCAAGTTAAAGATTTAGGAGGCTCTCCTGCACGAATGCTATTTATTTTAAATCGAATTGATATATTCAGATCAGATGATGATTGGCAAGAAAGTGAAGGTGAGTTTGTTGAAGAAACGACTGAAAACATTAAGGAAAAACTGATCGAGAATTTAAGAGAATATACAAAAGATATTGAAAATTTGAGAATTGTAAAACTGAGTACATGGCCAGCCTTATTAGCTTTACAAATTCAGGATAATAAAAAATTGCTTCAGGAGCTGTTAGAGGAATTACCTAAGAGAGAAGAAAATTGGTCAGAGCATGATCAAACTAGACTTGAGAAAGTCTTAAAACCCTATGAGCAAGCCATAGATAACTTTCAAGTTTTAATTAAGGAAATGATGAAGCGAGGAAACTTAAGTCTTGATCCTAAACAATGGACTATCTCTCAACAAGAACAAATTGCTAAAGAGTTATTCAAACAATCCTATGCAGAAGAATTTGAAGACAAACTAAGCAAGCACATAGCAGAACATTTTCCTAAATTAGTTATTCCCCAAGCTCTAGAAAAATTTAATGTAGCGGCGGGAAATAGTATTGCACAATGGGCAGTACAAACTACCACGGCAATTCTTAACAGTTCGGAAGAAAATTATCAACAGGAAATCGAAAAAATCTCATGGATTAAATCTTCCTTAGATCAATTTCTTCAAGTGAGTGATGCTAATTTACGAAAGCCTTTTGAAAAAATTAAACAAAACTGTGAGGAGTATTTAAACCAACAAACAGAAGATGATCCCCTTTCTATATTAACAGAAGCTATTACCGATCTTCAATTTACTGAACCTTATAATGAAATTGAAGAAAAATTAGTCCCTCTCTATGATTGGAGAAATGCTCTGGGGAGAGGAGTTGACCAGATTTTAGAAGCAGTTGCAGAATCATTAGAAAATGGCATAGTTACGCTAGACCATCCTAATTTTAAAAAAGCTAATATTGTCAATGTTAACTTGCTAGAGGGTAATCTGAGAAGATTAATCAAACTGGGCTATAGTTATTATTTCGCCAAAAATGGACAAAATGTAGTTGCAAAAACTCAGGAAGAAAAAGAGAATCTTAAGCAAAAAAATTATGAACTTAACGAACTGTCTATTCATCTTAGTCTGATTATAGCGCAAGTGTTGGATAAAATTTCTACCCAAGAGATTCAGCGAATGTATGAAGCAGTAAATGAATTATTCATCTGTCATCTTGCTTATTTAGAAAAAGGTTCTAATGAACGCGCTCCTGATATTGTGATTAGATTTCCAGAATCAGAGTTAAACAAAGTTACAAATGATCTAAAATTTGATTTTGTTAGGCTTGATTCGGACTTTGAAATTAAAGAAGAACAATATACCGAAAAATGCAGAACTTGGAAACATTGGTTATGGATAGTTCCCAAAAAGGAAAAACGATCCAGTGAAAATGCAAAAATTCCAAGTATAGGACAAATTTTAGCCGACTGGAAAAAACAGTTAAAAGAAGTTGAACCTGAGATGTTAAAACAAGTAATAGAATGGCTATTAGCACAAATTGACGATTTAAAAAAAAGTGTAGATAAAACTCAAAATGATATTCTTGATCAGTATCGAGATAGACTAGAAAAAGCTAGACAGGAGATTACTTTTGATTATGAAAAACAGCAAAATGTGTGGCAACCTATGCAACAAAGAGCGAAAAGATTAGAAGAGGAATTTTCTCGACTAGGAAATTTTGAAAAGGAGGCTGATTCCAGTGGTAGTTGAATACTTTGAAACCAGATATCAGCAAATTTTTGAACAAGTTTTTCCTCACATTAAAAGTCAGGAAGTAGGTACTTTAAGCTCTGTCATTTATTTGATTTTAGATAATAAAAGCCAAGCCCAGGAACTTTGTCAAGAATATGATATTAAAAAAAAGGCTTCTTTAGATGAAGATTTAGATTTATCTGATGATATTATATATACAATTTCTATCAATAAACAAAAACCTGTTAAAGAATTCTCTATCCTTAAAATGGGGGGAGAACTCGTTAAAAATGTCTCCAGACCACTTCGTAAATCAGTAGATAATGATAAGGACAAAATGGAATTAATTGTACTCGCTGCTGTTATCTTAATCGGAACATATTTTACTCAAAAATTGTTAGGGGATTCCCGCAAACAAAACACAATTCATCCTGTACTTCCTAGCCAACCCATTCCTACAGCGATTTGTCTAGCTGTTCCTGCATCAGCAGTTTATGGCTTAACTGTAGGAAAGCGGATAAATAGAGAGAAAATCATTGAACTAATTGAATCTGCCCCAGAGTTTTTATGTATTAGAACAGAGGAAGCTGAACAACAAATGATAGATGTTATTAATCAAGAAATTTTACAAGACAGCCAACTTAAATTTTATATTAGGATTGACATACCCAATGGACAAGATATTATTGGGGCAGAAACTAAGTATGTTATTAAAAGGGATATACCTAAGGATACAGAGGGTAAAATTATACAGCTAGGTCGCTTGAGAGATGCGTCTGTTCTCAAATCATTCAACCGTATTTAAGGAGTTAATTTAATGGATTGGAAATCTGCCTCATCCTACTATGAAACCCGTCTCAGTGATGTCTTAAATATCCAACATTTTGCTGTTGACTTAGCCAAACTTCCCCAAGCTGAAGTTCCCTCTCAATTAACAGAAATCCTCCTGCAAGAGGCAATACCTGCTAACCGTCAACTCGAAAGACTGAGAAAAAGAGAATTTCGTATCGCTGTGGTTGGCTTAGAAAAGGCAGGAAAAAGTACCTTTATTAACGCCTGGTTAGAATGTGATTTACTTCCTGCCAAAGGAGGAAGATGTACCTTTACCACCACGCAAATTTATTCCGTTAAAAGCGAATCTGAACAAAGATTAGAAGTGCAAACCCGCACCCAAGAACAATTTATTCATCTCCTCAAAGAATTAGAAACCGTTGGCGCAAAAGAAGACTTAAAAACCATTAGAGAAAACGAAATCACCCTACAACAAGTCAGAAAGGAAGGTAATTTAGTTATTCCTTTTACTCGACTCGAAGACATCCGAGAACAACTAAAAAAATACGTTGCCGATGAAAAATACGCCCATGCAGTCCTAGAAGCCCGACTTTATACTAATAAACTCGCTCAAGCAGAAGGAATCGTCTTTTATGATGTCCCTGGTTCAGATTCTGGGTTAGCCAAGCACGTTGATGAAGCCCAACAAATGTTATCCGACTGTGATGCAGTCATCGTAATTCAGCGTTTTCGCAGTATTAGAGAAGCCGAATTAGAAATTATTAAATTTACCGAACAAGGTGATAAGAATGTCACCATTGCTGATAAATTATTTGTCTTTTTAAGTCATATTGACTCACTCGGTAGCCCAGAAGCCCTTAAAACTCATATTACAGAAGCCTCTCAGGATTGGTTAAAACGCGCTAATTTACCTGTTAATCGCATTGTTTCTGGTTCAGCAGGAGCTTATTTAATCTTAAATAATCTGGCGGAAGAACATACTCAATTAGAAATCGGACAAGCCAGCAATATTCAAGATAAATTAAAAACTTTAACTGGAATTATAGATGATGAAATGTTAAAAACTCAAGCTACAGGAATCCCTGAAATTAAAGAAAAAATCTTTAATTATATTAATACTGAGCGAGTGGCAATTCTCAAGAAACGCTGTGAAGCTTCCATTGATAAAATTGTCAGCACCTCAGAGGACATTCATCATCTTGTCAGTCAAAGATTTCCCGAAAATCCTGAGGAAGCACAACGCTTTGAAGAAGAAAGAAGAAGAATTGATTTTTCAGAATGGTGGCATAGAAAATGGGAACAGATAAAAGCTGATTTACAAAATTTTTATGAAACATCTGTCATTAACAAACCCTTAGAAAAAGTTAATAACGAATCTTCCAGTAGTATCGAAAAATTTAAAGAACGCTATGGCCAACTTTTAGCCAGTGAAATGGCAAAATTAAGACAAGAAACTTTAAGAAAAAAAGAAATTATTTTTGACGCAAATTCTTTTCCAGACTTCGACAAGGTAAGAGCTAATTATGCTTGGCGGGATGACTTATATGGGGATGTTAGAACATTTTTGGCTGCCCTTGCTCGACAATTAGCGGCAGAATTAAAAGATGAAGCTTTAAAATTAGTCGATTATATGTCCTCTTTATTATGGGGAAGTTCTCAAGTAAAAGAACGACTTATTGGTTATTCAGAACAGGAGTTTTTAACTCGCTTAGAAAATAGTTTATCAGTGTTATTTTTAAGATTTGCTCGTCCCGTTGCTGAAGCATTAATTCGCGGTCCTGTTAACAGTGATACCCGCAGCCAAATTGTCAAATTATTGGGGGCTGATGTGGAACTGATTGATAACTATTATCAAGGAGATGAACCTGCTTTTAGGGTCTTAAAAAAATACGTTAAATATGGTTCTGATTTACTCTTTAATCCTAGTCTTCGTCAACAGGTGTTAGGTGTAACAGAAATTGCCAAAAACTTTATCGGAATGACGGTAGATACAGTTATCGATTTAGCCGACCAATTAACCCCACCCAGAGAGGTTGTTACCTTTGAAGTAACTAATGATATTAACGCTTTTGAAGAATATCTACGCAATGGTATTTTTGAAGCCGCAGGATTTGAGTCCTACTGTATTCAAGAATTAAGAGGATTAGTGGATATTTTTCGAGAAAAAGAAGGAACATGGGCAGGTGTCGCTCAAAACGAATGGTATAAAGAGAATCCTCAGCTTGTAGCAGAAGAATTTAATTTAGAAGTTAGTGAACGACTGAGACAATTAGCAATTGCCTTGAAAAGAAATAGTTCCTCTCAGTAGCGTTAGCTATAGCAAAGCACCGCTATTATTGCGACGATGGCGGTCAATTACGGTGATTTGGGAATGTGGATTAAGCTTCGCTAATCTCTAATTAGGGTTTGCGGCAAAAAGTTTTTCGTGGGGGCAGCGTGTGGGGTGTAGGGTGTGGGGTTTTACCGATTTTGAGGTGGTCAATTACCTAAAATTCAGGGACTTTTTCCCTGAATTTTCCCCCTGAGCACTCCCATGCTAGGCACTTTTGGATTTCAAAAAGGTCTAAAAGTTTTATCCAACAAGGTTTTTAGATTTATTCAGCCAACCCTAATTAAATCTCCACCTCTTAAACTACAAATCGACTATTAAAAGTAAATCCGTAGTCAACTACTGGGACTTAGGCGTTTTCGGTCTGATTTTCCTTGATATATCTGGGTTTCAGCGATTTTGGGCTTGGTCGAAGTAAATCCCAAGCGGGGATTGGAGTTGAGGCTTTTCTCGATTTGTTTTTTGTCTAAGTCCCACTACTCATAACTTCGGTGGCCGATTGTAACCTTTAAGGTGGTCGTCCAAAGACCATATATAGACGCGGCGGCCTGGATTTTGATCACAAATTTTTTGCCAATCATGAATGATAGAAAGGTCTCCCATTCCCCTACCTCGCATCGCTTGATCAGGAAACTCTTTTAACCATCCTTGCAGGTCTTCTTTCTTTAGAAAATTAATGGGGTTAAAGGGAGATTTTCCTTCAAGAGCTTGTGTAACCTGAGCTACAAATTTTGCTGCACAAATACGTCGCTGATTCCCATCTCCATTTTGGGCAATATGATTTCCAGTTTCCAGAATGGTCGCCATTGGCAAAAAAAGAGATTCCCCAGCTTTAATTTTCTCTTCTAAATCTTGAAATATTAACTCAGATTGATTCGCTTTTTTGGGGACCTTAAGTATCTCTAAAAAGATCGAAGTATCGATCAGGCAAATAGCTCCCATCAGGCTACTTCTCCCTGTTTTAATTGCTCTAACCAACTTAGCGCATTTTGTTGACGTTGTTCTGCTGTGGACTTATCCTTTAAGAACTTATCTAATACTTGTTTAGTCATCAACTGACCAAGAGTTCCCTGCACAATTAATTCGGGGAAACGCTCTAAATCAGCTAATCGGACAATACGACTATCTCCTGCTTGCGGATCTCGGTAACAACAAAGTACATTTCCAATATCACTATCGGGTACTGCATCTAGTAACGCCGGGTTATGGGAGGTGATCAGTACCCTCAGTTTTCTTTCTAAGGCGATCTCCCGAATTTGCTTAACTAAATTATCTGCACGACTGGGATGAACACCATTATCGATCTCTTCAATAATTACGAAAGTTCCAGGATTTACACTTAGTAGAGTTGCAGCAATCGCTAAAACTCTCAGAGTACCATCAGACAACAAAGGAGCATCTATCTGATGTTCTTTGTTCCCAAAAGACTCTATTAGTTTCACCATAACATCCTTGCGGTCTGTAATGATAAAGCGAATATCGGTAATATCCTGTTCTGGTAATGAACGAATGAAGTCAAGCAACTTGTTTTTTTGAGTCTCTCCCTGCTGACAAACTGCGTAAAGAACACTAGAAAGGTTAGAGCCATCTTCTTTAATATCATCATCTTTAGCGTAAGCATAATCCCGCATTACTGCTGGACGAGGATCAAGAAAGACGATATTCCTCAAGGTTTCTCGAATTACTTTAGTAACTGCTGGAATAATTTTTTGTGATTTAGTATGACTTTGCTGGAACCGACTGGGAGTTTCCAATTGATAAAAAATGGCTTGTCGGTTAGAGCAAGGTATGTGGGGCTTATTTTTACCTTTGTTAAAATTGTTATACATCACCCTAATTTCATCGGTGTGTGAGTTGGGATCGCCATCAATTTTGTAAAGTGTTAATTCCTGATCTTTACTAGCTTTACTGACACTTTCTCCGATTATAATAAGTTGGTCTGATAATAGCCCAATTTCAATCTCAAAATCAGTCCAACCCTCTGGAGCGTTATCAATGTGTGTTCCCAAGGTAAAAGACTCTTTTTCTGCACCGAAAAGATCGATCGCTTGTCCACGGGCAATTGCATTACCGCTTTGAATGTTGCGTTCAATGTCATCTAACCTGCTGCCTTTCGCTAACCACGAAAGTAAGCGAATTGCTTCTAGTGCATTACTTTTACCTGACGCATTAGCACCGATTAAAAAGGTGATGGGTGCTAGAGACAAGGTTGCCTCCTGATAGCTTTTGAAATTCCGAAGAGTCAGCGATGTTAACATACTTTTCACCCATTAAATCTTGACTGGTGCAGTTTGAGCATTTGTACTAAAAGTTCCAATACGCAGTTTAAATTCAGCGCAGCTTATAGACTCTAACAAGTACCGAAAACTAGCACCCATAACCTTGAAAACTCAAACTGTAGGGCAGGGCATATCCGAACAGTATAATCTAAGCTTGGGGAAATAAGGTCGCTGTTTTATTGGCATTAGGGCGAAACCCTTACCCTTACTGCAGGTCGCTTCTCAGAAAAAATTGAAAAGACGCTACTGGGTACATTTTTCCCTTGAAAATGGCTGTACCGTTGACTGTATCTAGAGTAGAGCGATTCGGTGGAGTTGGCTTTATAGTGATCGCTAACCTTATGATCACAGATGATGTCATTAATCTTTAGAGTAAGCGATTCCCTCTGTAGCCATGTTTTTGCTGGTTTTCTGCCCCGAAACAAGCTATAATGGTCGAAAGGTCAAATTGGAAGATTTTTGCCGCAAACCCTATCTGCGTAAAGACTTCAGGATTTTGTGTTCAGTAGCTCATTGGTATTATATGGCTTTAACTAAGGCTCTGTAAGACTTTTAGCCATAGCTAGTATTTTTGTACGGGTAAAGTCCAGAGCTAAATGGTTGCCTTTTTTAACTTTTTTATTGATCTCATTAAGCATTTCTACTTATTGCAAGGGTGAGATGCTCCCTTATGAAATATGAAACTAGAGGCAAAGTCAAAATTAATAATCGTCTTAATTCCAATGAAATTCAAAGATATTGTCAACAAAGTCAAAATAGATTCTAGAAAATTAACTCAATATGCTCTCAATTTAGACAATCCAAAAGGATTAAATAAAGCCATCATGTTTCAACGTCACTTAGGATATACTCAAGATAATTATGAGCCACTTCTACAACAAATCGCTAACAAATCCCTTGAAGCAAAAGCTGTTTATCAAAGTACAGATCAACATGGCAAACGCTATCAAGTTGACCTAGAAATTACAGGAATTGAACCAGGGCAACAAGAAATAGTGAGGACTGGATGGATTGTTGAGCCTGATAGTGATACAGCTAAATTAGTAACTTTATATGTGAGAAAAAGACTATGATTAAACCAGAATCATTTGACCTCGTGGAATTATTAGTTGACTTGCCTGAACATAACTTAATAATGGGAGAACAAGGGACAATTGTTGAAGACTATAATGATGGTTGTTATGAAATTGAATTTAGTAATGATCTAGGGGAAACTATAGCCCTTTGTTCTCTCCCAATGCAGCAATTTATTGTCATCTGGAAAGCTCAGAACAAAACTTGGTTATCTTTAACAGAAAAGCTAACAGCTTTAATCGATAAATTACCAAAAGAAAAGCAACAAAAAGTTTTAGATTTCACCCGCTCTTTGTATCAATAAAATCGGAAAAATAGGCTATTCCAGAATTGTTATGCAAATAATTAACTTAAAATAAAAGCTAAAATTCATATAGGGAAGGACTTAAGGCACAAACAGGTTAATACCAAAAGATAGACAATAGAGTTAAGATTTGATATAATCGCCAAAAACGAGAGTATTTTACCTATGATAGTTGACAAATTTTTGAACCTAAAAGGAACCTCTATTCAAGGCTATCGACACCTAGAAAATATCGGTATAGTTTGACGAATCGAATCAAAAAATAAAAAAGCAACGGCTCGAAGGCGTTAGATTTATTTGGGGTTTCCTTAATTTGTACCCAGTAAAACCCCATTCAGATACAGCACGGGTTATGGTCTTTTGTCAAGGGGTAATACCAAATTTCTAAATCCACGACAGACATCCACGCTCGAATGCTTGCCAAGCCTGCATTCGTTGTGACGCAAATAAAGAAAAATGGTATAAGTCCAGTAATAGTTATAATTCCTATGTTGATGTTAACTTAGCACCCCACAGACAAGGTGCGTTACATTTTATTAAAGCACCAGGTAATAGCGGCGTGCTGCTACGCAGTGCCTTGGAAACCTCACTATCGTTCAACACTTCTCATCCATCATCCATCTTCTCTTTGCTGCCTCACGAGCTAAGTCGAACTTAATCTTGAACTTATTATTCTCCAGAATTTCCTGAATTGATCTAAGCTCATGATCCCCTAAATGGTCTGCTAAATAAGCTTCTATCAAAACCTCCACCAGTTGAGTAATAGTATCTTTCGGCATTTGAAGGTATTGCCGAATATAATTTATTGCCTTTCTATAATCGGTCAGCACTTTGCCACCGATACGTCTGGCAACAAAAAAACAGGACAGTTCTGCATCACTCGCACGTTTTGATTGAGGGACGTTTGACATCTCAACCAAATCCTCGATCTCTAGAGGAAATATTGTAATTTCACCATAATCAATTCGTTTTTTGTAATAATTTAGACTATCAGAATGTCCCTGCTCAAATTCTAATTGAACATACACTGTAGTAATCACAGAGTATCCAAGCAATTTAAGAAGATGAAAGCGATTAATGTACATGAAGTGAATAATCGCACAAGTATCGATAGATACTACGCCCATCATTGACTACTGACCTCCAAAAACGTTAGAAGTTCATTTAGAAGCTGATAACCATCTTCCAAAGGTAGCAGTAGCATATCTAGGAGCTTATGGTGAGTAATCTCTCCTCTTCTATATGCCTCTGTACACAAATCAATGAAATGCCAGGACAAACCTTGACGTATAATTTGTGCAGATTTACTTCGCATACCTGAAGATAGCGTTGGTGGAGTCTCAGGATCAGATTTCTCGTCATGTTTAATAACCAAAAGTTTTTCTTGCATTAATTGATCTTTTAAAGCTTCATTGAGCCATTTAAGATCAGATAAACGGATAATTACCACTTGAGAACTGACTCGAAATCGTTCAGCAATTCGCCGAATGAGACTAACCCAAGCTTGGTAGCTTTCTGCGGGTGAGTAATCTGACTCAATTCTTTGTTTTGAAACTAGAAAGTTGCCTGCAAAACTATTGGCTCTCCACTCAAGTTCAGACCGATCATTTGAATTTAAGTATGTAACTTCCTGCCCTTCAGAAGAGTCAAATAAAGCATGACAGTACTCATGAGCGGCAGAAAAATTTTGTCGGTATAAATCATCAAGATAGTTGATGAGAATACAGTGACCAGCGACCGGATGGTTAATATATAGTCCAGATATATTTTTATCTTCTAATTGACGTTTGAATATATGAATGCCTTGATTTCTGATTAACTCAAATATATTTTCTACTGGCTGTTGCCCTAAACCCAAACGTTCTCTCTCCAAAGAAGCTGCTTCTTCACCTTGTCTTTTGAAGTAGCTATGATTAAACGGATATTGTGCGTAATTAGGAATTTTTGTAGGCTGACGCTGAAATACTTCCCTTTCTAGGAAATCTTCGTACTCACAAAGCCGAACAAATTCCTGAATAGCAATGCGATCGCTTTTGGAAAGGGCAGCGTTGCGACGAAATATTTCTTGAACTTGGGACTCTGCTGATGGGTAGTCGCCTGTAACGAAGTACCTGAAGTCACGGCGGTACATAACAGATAACAAGACCAACTGGTCGCCAGTAATTCTATTCCTGCCTTCTTCAATATCTAGATATTCCTGCAAACTTATTTGAAGACGCAATGCCGACTCTTGCGGAGCAATTAAAAGGCCTTCCCGCGCATCCTTGAGCTTTCTGCCTAAAACTACATAATCAAATGCCATCGCTAATGAGAAAAACAGGAATCCAGTCCCATTATATTGGGAGCATTTCATTTATGCAAGTGAGTAATTATATATAGCGTTTCCTAAGCTAGTGAGGTACACCTATTTTTCTTCCCTTTTGCCTTTTACCTAAAACCCATAACTTTTGTACCTCAGCAGACTGAAAAACGCTATAGTCATTTCAATTAAAGGTGAGATGCTCCCCTATTTCTAGCTCGGATTCACTCTTGCTAAAAATTGTACCGGACAAATATTAATAATTAGATGAAAGCTAAATTAGTAGCGGCCAGCATTAGGTTTATGAACAATAAAGCTCATGGTTTGACATTGTTTGATGTTGTCAAAAGCGATAACGCGGATGTAGCAATCAGAATATTCAGTGCGGCACTCGCGAACTTCATTAAGAACTTCTTGGGGACCAGAAACAGAGAATAAAGGCAGTTTCCACATCGTCCAATGATAATCCGCGGGTTTGGGATCTTTTTCAAATTCCACAGCAGGAATATAACCCTGATCGATCATGTATTGAATTTGTTTAGCAATTTGTTGATCGGTGAGGGGGGGCAAGTAGGAGAGGGTTTCGTAACGCTTCTCTTTAGGTAAAGTTTTCATGGGTTTCTTGATTCCTTATGGGTTGGGTAGATCATCAACATCGAGATTTAATTCCGATGTCTCTGGTTGACTTATAGCAGTACGGGTGAGACGTTCCAAAAGTTGCCGACGATGTTCGGTATTGTCATTAATAATTCCCGTTTTTACCATCTCTGGCAAGAACTCTAAAACCTGTTCGGCTAAATGTTCTCTTACCGTCATGATCCGCAAAACTAACTCTTTATTCTCAGTCATTAACCCCGCAATATAGGCCTCGCCATCCTGAATGGAATGGCTAGAAGTATAGTGACTCAGCCAAATAGCTAAAGTCGGATTAGTTTCTGACAATTGATCGATAATCGTGCGAACCGCTTGGTAAGTTAGGTAACTTTGTAAGACTTTCGCGGTATCTTGAACAACTTTTTTCAGATACATTTTATACAGTTTTCAGTTATTGGCTAGGCAGTTATCAGTGTTGAAATTCTAACCACTGCTTGCCGATTTTGGGCAAGTCCCCGGCATTATTTTCCACCGATAACTGCTAACAACCTTCTGAATGGCTGTATTAGAGGGTATCCATAGCCTCGAACTCGAATTTGATTTCTTTCCAGAGTTCGCAAGCGGCAGCCAGTTCAGGACTCCAACGGCAAGCTTCCCGGATCACGTCGTTACCTTCGCGGGCCAAGGAGCGACCTTCGTTACGAGCTTGGATACAAGCTTCCAGAGCCACACGGTTAGCGGTGGCACCGGGTGCGTTACCCCAGGGGTGGCCGAGGGTTCCACCACCGAACTGTAAGCAGGAATCGTCACCGAAGATTTCCACCAGCGCGGGCATATGCCAAACGTGGATACCACCAGAAGCAACGGGCATTACCCCGGGTAAGGAAGCGTAGTCTTGGGTGAAGAAAATACCACGAGCGCGATCTTCTTCTACATAGTCTTCACGCATCAGGTCAACAAAACCCATCGTGATTCCGCGTTCACCTTCTAGTTTACCGACAACGGTTCCAGAGTGGAGGTGATCACCACCAGAGAGACGTAAGCACTTAGCTAAAACGCGGAAGTGGATACCATGATTTTTCTGACGGTCGATAACCGCGTGCATTGCCCGGTGAATGTGGAGCAGTAACCCTTTGTCGCGGCAGAATTTCGCCAGGGTGGTGTTAGCGGTGAAACCACCGGTGAGGTAGTCGTGCATGATGATCGGGGTTTTGATTTCGGCAGCGAATTCAGCCCGTTGCATCATCTGCTCGCAGGTAGGAGCGGTTACGTTTAAGTAATGTCCTTTAACTTCGTTGGTTTCTGCTTGGGATTTAACGATCGCCTCTTGTACGAAAAGGAAACGATCGCGCCAACGCATGAAGGGTTGAGAGTTAATATTTTCGTCGTCTTTGGTGAAGTCTAAACCACCGCGGAGACATTCATAAACGGCACGACCGTAGTTTTTAGCGGAAAGGCCGAGTTTGGGTTTGATGGTGCAACCGAGTAGGGGGCGACCGTATTTGTTTAATTTGTCCCGTTCAACGGTGATACCGTGGGGAGGACCTTGGAAGGTTTTGATTAAAGCGACGGGGAAACGGATATCTTCTAAACGGAGACCGCGTAGAGCTTTGAAACCGAAAACGTTACCAACGATCGAGGTGAGGATGTTGGTGACGGAACCTTCTTCAAATAGATCTAAAGGATAGGCAACGAAACAGAAGAATTGGTTATCTTCGTTGGGTACGGGTTCGATATCATAACAACGACCTTTATAGCGATCGAGGTCGGTTAAGTTATCGGTCCAAACGGTGGTCCAGGTACCTGTGGAAGATTCCGCCGCTACTGCCGCACCTGCTTCTTCAGGAGGAACTCCGGGTTGGGGTGTCACCCGGAAGCAAGCTAGTAGATCGGTATCTTTGGGGGTGTAGTCGGGGGTGTAGTAGGTCAGGCGGTAGTCTTTTACGCCGGCCTGGAAACCTTTGGATTTGGCTTGCACCATTGGGATTATTCCTCCATAAACTGCATGATTAGTCGCACCTGTAAAATCTCGCCGTCAACCGACATAGATTTTTCTTAAGCTCCTTTCCCCTGCTGCTAGGAGCGAAGTTAGGGAGCAATTTTCACTAATGTTTTTTTCAACTGATCATCTTAACACGAACTTTATCCTATTCTGATCATTTTTTTTCCCTATCTCTAAAATTTTGATTGTTTTTTTTTCTCGGGGCGATTAGTTTCTTTAATCTGTCGTCATCTAACTTTGATAATCTCTACAAAAACACAAAAAAATCAATAAAAATTTACCTGATTGACACGCAGAAACTTCTGCTCATCAGGCTTTGAGCGATTAAAACTACTCTTTAATTGAGGAAAATTATCAATAATTACAACCTCAAAAAATTGTCGGCAATCGCTAAATATTAACTGGATTTCTAAGCAATTATACCCAGTACCTAGAGGACAGTTAGACAGCAGTGAACTCTAGATAAATTAGGTCTAATTACTCAGTAATTATTGTTGAGATTTTTGGCTTGTGAACGATTATTTTCCCCTTCAAGAATTATGGTTATTGTTGCCATTAAAACGATGACGTTCTGGAAATAGCGTGACCAATAACTGATTGATATAGACCTTTCCGACCACAGATGCTTGATTCGGTCGGTTAGTAGTAGATGCTTGTTCTCTGGTTTCTGGAGGACTGGCCTCGGCGACCATTTCCTCGCTATCCCAAGGACTGGCCACGGTTTCGGCCACCGCTTCCTCCACTGACGGCACTGGGGACACTTGACTGACTACGGGTTGCGGTTCCGGTAGAGGGGGTCTTTCCGGTTCCGATGGGGTCGCTGACACCTCGATGGTAATTTGACGGGAAGTATCTCCAATCAGGGAACCGGACGGCACGAGCGACATCGCTGCCACAGAAGCATTAAAAATCGTTGTGGTTGACCCAATACAGGCATTCTCACCGATTTCACCCCGACCGACTATTAGAACTCCTGTACCTAAAATTGCTCCCGCACCGATAGCAATAACACCCTGATAGGCGGTTAAAATTGTTCCCATACCCAGGCAAGCACCCGCACCGATAATTATTTGGCTATTGGGGGCTGCTCGGAGAATCACCCCCGGAGCCACGATCGCACTCTCATCAATGGTTACATCACCATTGACATAGAATTCCGAGCGGCTAATAGGTTGAACGGGGGGTAAGGACATAATTGACAGTTATTCAGTGATCAGTGATCAGTGATCAGTGATCAGTGATCAGTGATCAGGGGTTAGGGGGTAGGGGTTAGAGTTTCGGGGATTTTTCCCGATCCGCCAACACCTAACACCTATCTCCCTTCACCGATCGCCGAGTCCTGAAATTAAGGGCGTTGAATAATCGATTCGAGAACACGGCGTTTCGCTTGGGAGTCAATCCCGATCAGACGGACGTATTCCCCTTGATGGTCGCGCAGACAGGTTTCTAAAGCGGCCACCACATCGGATTCGCGACTGCTATCGATCGGGGTGCAGCTTTGCCAAGAACCGGTTTTAAAACGACGTTTATCCGCGTGTTCACTGCCAATTTTGTGACCTTGGTTCAATAAAGAACGTATTTGAGCGATCGTTTCCGCCGTTAAGGTACTGGTTAAAGTGGCAGTACCGCCGCCGGAGGAACCGGCAGCATAGCTTTTCAAACTCGGTTCAGCAACGGTGGCGGTTTTACCGTTGCCATTACTAGCCACCGAACCATCGGGGCGCTGGATCACCGTTTCTAAAACCCGTTTTTTGGCTTTAGCATCGATACCGAGTAAGCGGACATATTCGCCGCTATGTTCCCGTAAACAATCTTCCAAAGCAGTAATTACATCGGATTCGCGATTACTTTCGATCGGGGCGCAACTCTGCCAAGAACTGGTTTTAAACCGGCGTTTATCCGCGTGTTCGGTGCCGATTTTGTAGCCTTGGGCGAGCAGGGAACGAATTTGAGCGATCGTTTCCCCACTTAAGCTACCACTGCTGCTATAACTGGCTCCGTTACTGGCGGGGGTGCTGTAGCTGCTGGCTTTGCCGCTGCCATTACTAGCGGGGGCGCTGCCGGGGCGGTGAATAATCATTTCGACGACGCGTTTTTTCGCTTGCGGGTCGATCCCGATCAGGCGGACGTACTCATCGCTATTTTCAGTCACGATCGCTTCAATATCGCGAATGATGCCCGCTTCGCTCTTGGTTTCGATCGCAGGTCCAGTTAACCAAGAACTGGTTTTAAACCGGCGTTTATCCGCGTGTTCGGTGGCGATTTTCAGCCCTTGGGCGAGCAGGGAACGCACTTGTACGGACAGGTCTGAATTGCCGTTACCGTTGCCATGACCGCCGTGGACGGCGGTGGTGGTGCGGGCCGGTTCTCCCGGTGTGTCTTCGGGGCGTTGGATAATCATTTCCAGTATGCGCCGTTTAGCGGCGGGATCGACTCCGATCAGGCGGACGTATTCGCCTTGCAGGTCTCTGAGGGAGGCTTCTAGGGATTGGGATACCTGTTCTTCGCGGCTGCCGTCGATAAAGCCGGCACTTAACCAAGAACTGGTTTTAAAGCGGCGTTTGTCAGCGTATTCGATGCCGATCTTGTAGCCTTGGGAGAGGAGGGAGCGAACCTGCGCTCGAATGTTTGTATTTAAACTCATAGGTGTCACCGAATTTCTATATAGCGTCTCATTAGCGATGTTTATAGCGGCTGCCGGTGGCGGAGTCGCTGGTCCTTGGGCTTTGACCGGGACGCTGGGGGCGAGGTCGATATCGACAATGTGACGGGTGAAGGCTCGATCGATCTCTGTGACATCGGGTAAGCGATCAGCCTGTTGTTGGCTGGTGATCACGGAACCGGATGGCACGAATTTCCCGGCGGGGATTTCCACGTCTTGAACGAGGGCGTGCATCATGACGATGCAATCAGCCCCGATGCGGGCGTTAAAGACGGTGGAGCGAAAACCGATAAAACAGCGATCGCCCACATAGGCAGGCCCGTGAATGAGTGCCATGTGGGTGATACAGCTGCCCCGGCCGATCCACACCGAATATTCTCGGCCGTCATCTCCCACCACACGGCTTTTTTCTAAACCGTGGATGATTGCTCCGTCCTGAATTTTGCTGTCGTCGCCAATGTGAAAGGGGGTTCCTTCATCGGCGCGGATGGAAGTCCCCGGAGCAATCACCACTCGCGCCCCGATCTCGATAGCGCCACTGAGGTTAGAGAAGGTGTGGACTTTGGCACTCTCGTCTATGCGCGTTTCCTCTGGGGATTTGGTCCGCTTTTTCGGACTAGCCGCCGTTGTGCGGACGACCATAGTTAGTCTTCCTCCATACTGAATTTGGCTGGCTGGTTGTTAATTAACTGTGTTTGGGTCCTATCGATGTTTAACCAGATTGGCGAAATTCGTCTCTCTTGCTGTAGAGGGTGCGATTTTCTACGGTTATAGTGTCAATAATCCCCACCACCATCGCGTCAAGGGGGCGATTGTTCTGTCCGTCTTCGATACGGGCGGCTCCTCCCCGGGACACTAGCACCCATTCATTAATCCCTGCTCCGACAATATCACCCGCTACTTCGTATTTAGGCAAAAGTTGCCCTTGCGCGTCGATGAATTGCAAAAGCAGAAGTTTCACTCCCGTCATACTGCGCGGTTTCAGGGAGCTAACGACGGTGCCGCAAACTTTGGCAATTTGCATGGAATTTGTTTACACTAAAAGTTAGTTGCGCTCTAGATTCGTCTTAAAGGTTGCGGGTTAACACTTTCACGAAACTGTTCCACGGCTTCTGTATAACGGATGGGAAGAACGTATTCGAGGTTTTCGTGGGGACGGGCGATGATGTGGGTCGAGAGGACTTGACCCCCTTTAACACGATTAGATGCCGCTTCTGTCCCCGCCGATACGGAGGCCTGTACTTCCGAAACGTCCCCCCGGACGATGACGGTGACGCGACCACTACCAATTTTTTCGTAACCTACTAGGGTTACGCGGGCGGCTTTCACCATGGCATCAGCCGCCTCGACGACGGCCGGGAAACCCAAGGTTTCCACCATGCCCACTGCAATTGACATAATATTTTTGTCTCCTAATGGTTGGCTTTCTTCGACTCTATAGATGCTGACCCCGATTAACGGTGTTTAATAGCTGCGGAATTGCTCTACTTCTTCGGTGTAGCGAATGGGCAGCACGTATTCGAGGTTTTCGTGGGGACGAGCGATGATATGGGTAGATAGCACTTGTCCTCCGTTAACCCGGTTGGCGTTCTCCACTCCAGCGGCCACAGAAGCTTGCACTTCTGAAACGTCTCCCCGGACAATGACAGTGACGCGACCACTACCGATTTTTTCGTAACCCACTAGAGTCACCCTGGCGGCCTTGACCATGGCATCGGCCGCTTCCACAACGGCGGGAAATCCTAGGGTTTCAATCATTCCTACTGCAATTGGCATTTTTTTGTTCCTCGCTTGTCAAGCCAAACTAAACTATTAATTTCGTTAGCGTTATCAACTTTGTTTCAGTCAAATTCTTTCCTTGTTACTTTTCCTGCTCTAGCTTTGGTGGCAGTCGGGATCGTGGCAAGGTGGGTAAGACCATCCTGAATTTTATCTCGATCGTGACCGTTTTCATCCACTATTTTTATTTTCTAGGGCCGGTTGGTAAAAATTTGACGAGTCAGGCAAAATTATCAACCTAAAAAAAGCATAGGAAACTATGACACCTTTGACAATATAAAACATTATGATTATTTCTCATCTTCAGGTTAACGAAAGTTAATCATTCCTTGATTTCGCTCATCAGCCTCAGCAATTCTCAGGAGATTTACCGCCGAAACCTTTGCTCTGAGACGATTTCTGCTTTAAGTTCTCCCTTGGCGGCTTGCTTGTCTCTGCCGGATTTATTGGCAGATAAAAGCCTTATTTTCCCTGATTTCGCCTTTTTTATAATTTTTTTATACTATATCTGCACTTCCCCCAGACAGAAATACTAAAAAATTGACAAAATCCTTACTGCAGGTCGCTTCTAAGAAAAAATTGACTCACCACTAGGTACATTTTCTGCTTGAAAGTAGAGCGATCTTGTTAAATTGTAGCTTTTGATACTGTTGCGGATGTGATAATGTGTATTGTTGTGTTCAATCGCCCTTGGGGTTAACTACAGAAACCAAAAATCTACCTAAGTTATTGCTCCAATCACCAGTACGGTTAAAAAATACCCAACCAGAATCCCGATTGATCAAAAAAATGTGCAAGGCAGTATTGCCTTAGACCAAATTAGAGCGATTGACAAAACCAGAATCGTCGCCCAAGTTAGCCATCTCGACGAACAAATGGCAATGTTAGTGGCTGATCGCTTGGTTGAATTTTTTCACTACTAATTTTTGGATTATAGTTCGCAAAGAGGAAATATCTCAATTGTCCCAGGTGCATCGCTAGTTAGGGAGAGGAATGTAAAGATTTATTAAATATAGAGAAATTGCGGCATGAGATATGATTGATATGGTTGCCTATTAGTCTAAGTCAAATGAACATTGAACAAGTTATCATTAAAAACCTAAGAAAACTTCCCTTAGAAAAACAACAAGAAGTGTTATCCTTCACCGAATCTCTCACCTCAAAAATTTCCCTCCCTTCCCCAGATTATAGTCTCACTCCCCAGGAAAAAGCTCAAAAATGGCAGAAAGTAATCGCTAAACTTCCTAAAACAAGTGCGAATTTACCTGATGAAGCTTTACACCGTGACACTATGTATGAAGACTAATGACTCAATATTTACTGGATACTAACATTTTGCTTCGGGCGGCTGATACGTCTTCAGCAACTTATTCTCTTGCTAATAATGTAATTACTCAAATCGTTGAAACAGCTAATGAATGTGTTATTATTCCTCAAGTTTTAATTGAATTTTGGGTAGTTGCAACCCGACCCCTTGATGTTAATGGTTTAGGTTCGACTCCAGCACAAGCTACAAATTATGTCAATGATTTATTAGATAACTTTACATTAATTGCAGAAACCCCGGATATTTTTCCCCTTTGGTTTCAATTAGTCACCATCTACAACATTAAAGGAAAACGCACCCATGATATTAGGCTTCTTGCTGTCATGAAAGCTTCTAACATTACCCATTTATTAACCTTTAATCCTGATGACTTTATCCCTATTCCCAATATTACCATCGTTCATCCGCAAGATTTGATTAATTCCCAATAATTAAGCAGCAAATCCGACATACCGCACCACAATCCCTCCCGGAAGCGGATAGGTCGCCCGAGCAGGAGTAAAACAGGGGAAAACACCTGAAACTCCTTCCTCTGTGAATCACTGTTTTATGGCGAAAGGAGAAACAGCAGTCTAGAAAAGAGTTCTGGTATTATTTATAGACATCGCCGCGAGGTTTAATAGTTGTAATGACGTATAGATTGTTATCTCTATCTTCAAAAAACAACACTCGATACTTACCCACTCGCAATCTTAGTTCATCTCTTCCGTAAAGGGGTTTAATATCTAATTTTGTAGAATCCGAAATCAAAGTATCCAAAGCTTCAAGAATACGAATTTGGTCATTTTTTGGCATTCTTTCTAAGTAGCGTTCTGCTTGTCTAAGTAGAATATAATCAGCCAAGTTTATCTCCAAATAGTTTGTATTTTAATTCTGTTGAAGTGATTCCAGTATCTCGACCAGATAAATAATCTTGCCATGCTGCTTGGCTTTCAGCAAGTTCTTCGGCTGGAATGATCTCATCGTCATCTTTTGGCGCTAGGGTCGGCTTGATGATAGTTTTTACATAGTAAGTTGTCATAGACCTTGATCGTATCAGATAATCCGAACACACCTCGAATAATACCACATCCAGATACTAACCAAAAATGGTAAAAGCGGTGGGCTGTTCACAACCGACTTGGTTCTGCGGTTTCTTTATCGGGATTAAGAAAGGAATATAAAGATTTATTAAACTGTAGCTTAGAATACAGTTGTGGGGGGGGGAATGTGTATTGTTTTGGTATCTTCCTTTGGCGTTGGGTTAGGCTGTTGTTTGACCTAGCAGTAAGGGGGGCGATCGCACTCATTGTACGCTGGTTAGGGAGAGGAATGTAAAGATTTATTAAATTGCTGCGTAGAATGCCGTTCGGGGGGGAGAAATTAACAATAACACACAAACTGAATTGGAGTTATAATGAACAGCAAATTTACCCATAGTTTCTTGGGGTTCTTGGCCATCGCTACCCTGGGAACATCAATTTTGCCAACGCAAGCTCAAGCTTCCACAATAGTGCTAAACAGTGGCCAAAATGGAACCCCAGGTGGCACAGATAGCAATATTACCTACTGGACAAAGGGGATACCTGTAAATCCACTGTCGCCAACTCCCTTCACAGCGGCCGATTTTGCCAAAGCTAAGGGGATAGGTTGTTCTGGCTCTGATATATGCGGTTCTGCCAAGGTAGTTGCAGATTTTCCCTTTGCTTCCCCTCCTTGGATTCCTTCTCTCCCAAATGCTCCAGATGCGCGATGGATTAACTGGGAGGTCGGCCCGTCACCGAGTTTTTATGGTTCTCCAGCAGCTTCGGTGCTATATGCCTATCGTTTTACCGTACCTGAACCAACCATCAACAACGCTGCGATCGAGATGTATTGGGCAGTAGATGATATTTTGGGAGAATTTATTCCAGGATTTCCTGATCCCAACCCAATTGGAGTATATATTAACGGTCACGCCCTGAATAGTAGTTTCAGCGGTGCGGGTCGTTTTCCAGAATATTCTGCTTCCCAATCTGGAATTGCGGGTTTGTTAAACCCAGGATCAGACAACTGGCTTTATGTTTACCAAAGAGATGCTGGCGGTGGGTTAAGCGGTACTATTTTCTGCGCACGTATCAGTGTTAATGTTCCTTCTTCCGGGGGCAAGCCTTGCGCTGCTCCAGTTCCTGAACCCAGTTCTATTATTGGTCTTGCAGTCCTCAGCACTCTCGGCGCAGCCTCAACCCTCAAGCGCCAAATAAAATCATCCAAACCATCAGAAAAAGAAACCACAAAAGTAGGCTAAATTGCTTCTAAAAATACCATAAATGCTCCTTCATTTACTCCCTTGAAGGGGATTATTTTTTCCTTCATCAACAATCTGTAAAACACTGCTGTATAAAGGTGCAGCAACCCAAAATCCTGCTTGATTGATCAAAGCGTCTAGCAAGGGTTTCACCTCAGAGATTAACCCTCGATTTTTAGCCTCAACCAAAATGCCCAGAATTCCTGTGTATCGAAGATTAAGTCTAGTAGCAATTCTACGACCACGACGCTCATCAATCAAAACTTGATCTGCTCTTAACTCAAGTGCCAAAGCAATAGCCTCAGCTTCTCCCCTATCAAGTTCATCAGCAAGAAATTCAATGACTGTGCGGTTAGTTACGGTTCGAGTTTGAATCCAATCTAAGGTTTGGACTTCTATTGAACCTGCTACCGGAAAATCAGGCTCAGTTAATTCTCGATAAACTGCTTCGGGAATAAAAACTATTTCGTAAAGTTGTTGTAGTAGATAAAGTTGATTAATAGCTGCAAGATTGTTGATAGGCGATGTATCACTGACAATAATCACAATCTGCCCATCTCCCGCAAGTTCTTAATATCCTGTTCAAAATCTTCGACATCGTAGTGTACTGGAATTTGACGACTTGCCAGTAGGTGTTGAAAAGCAATACGATTCATTCGGGCAAATCGACTCGCTTGAGCAAGGGTGAGCTTCTCTTTTTGAAAGAGCATGACCGCAATTTCCTGCCTCATCTCAGCTTCA
>VYKU01000126.1_pt1 | contig 23753 bp, 18 predicted proteins | sample 5114491 | NCBI WGS metagenome assembly VYKU01 (sample SAMN12291796, study PRJNA351875) | freshwater metagenome | isolation source: freshwater lake | place: USA: Michigan, Gull Lake | collected 2011-07-05 | reverse complement strand
CCCCCACCCCCGGCACCACCCCCACACCCACGGCGGCACCTGCGGCGCCGAATCGCTGGGAAATCCCCGCTGATGCCAAGCCCGTTGAGCGCAAGGAGCTCGAAGGTGGCCTGATCATCGAAGACTTCGTGGTCGGCACGGGGGCTGAGTTCCAGCCCGGCGCGACGGTCGTCATCAACTACCACGGCACGCTCAAGGACGGGGGCAAAGTCTTTGACTCCTCCTTCGAGCGCGGCCAGCCTGTCGCCTTCCCGCTTGGGCAGTTGATCCCGGGCTGGCAGAAAGGTATCCCCGGCATGAAGATCGGCGGCCTGCGCCGGCTGACGATCCCGTATGCGATGGCGTACGGCGAGGGTGGGCGTCCGCCGACGATCCCCGCCAAGTCTGACCTGGTTTTTATTGTCGAGGCGCTGGGGACCCCAAACTTTGTTGACCTTGCACCGGGCACGGGGGATGCAACCGTTAGCGCCGTCTCGGTGGTCATCGCCAACCACAGGTTCATCGGCAAGGACGGCAAGGTCCTGCACGAGACCCCCCCTGGCAAGCCCTATATCTGGTTCCCCGGCGAGATGCCCGGCCTCGGTGAGCAGCTCGCGGGGATGAAGGTCGGCGGCAAACGCAAGATCACCATCCCCGGCGCGATGGTCCAGCCCATGCCGGGCAGTGAGGTGCAGTTGCCCGCGGGTGAGGACGTTACCGCTGAGTTCGAGGTCGTCATGTTCCGCAACCTGCCCGGTGGGCCGGGCGGGCGGTGAACTAGGTCGATCCCTGAGAGTTTTCTGCCCCGCGCCGGCAACGGTGCGGGGCGGTTTGGCCTATGCATTGTGCCGGTCTTTTGTTTGTTGTCGCGTGAGATCGGAGTTGCCATGTCGGCAAAGAAACCAAAGAACTCTTCCGGTGGATCCCCTTCTGCTCAGAGTGCCGCACCGGCCGCGCCCCCCACTGCCAGCGGGGTCGTTATTGAAGATGTGATCGTCGGCGATGGGCCGGGCGTGCCCGTCGGCGGGGCGGTTGTCGCGCATTACCGCGGGACGCTCAAAGATGGTGGCGCGGAGTTTGACAGTTCGCACAAACGCGGGGAGCCGGCTGTGTTCCCTCTGGCCGGGGTCATCAAGGGTTGGCAGGAGGGCGTACCCGGCATGCAGCGTGGCGGTAAGCGCCGGCTGACGATCCCCGCCGCGGCGGGGTATGGCAGCCGGAGCATACCGGGGCCGGGGGGCAAGGCGTTGATCCCGGCCAACAGCGACCTGGTCTTCGAGATCGAGATCGTCAACTTCCTGATTATCGAAGAGATCAAGGTCGGCACGGGCAAGGTGGTGCCGACGGACATGTACCAGCCGGCGACCGTCGAGGTGCATTACGTCGGCACGCTCAAAGACTCAGGCAAGAAGTTTGACAGCTCCATTGATCGCGACGAGCCAATCGAGTTTGCACTCGACGAGGTGATCCCCGGCTGGACCTACGGCGTGCCGGGGATGCGCGTCGGTGGCAAACGCAGGCTGACGATCCCCTGGCAGATGGCGTATGGGGCGGATGGTTCGCCGCCGGATATCCCCGGCAAGGCGGACCTAGTGTTTGAGATCGAACTGCTCGGCGTGAAGTAATACGCATCGCCGTTGTTTCTTGTGCCGAACCCCTCCGCCGAGGGGAGGGGCAGGGGTGGGGTTGGCCACTTCGGATGCACGACATTCAGTGGTGACCCATTAAAAGGGTGCGTCCGCAACGCTAAAGTAGTCAATGACGACGCGCACGACAGACACAGGTTCTGCCCACGCCCCCACGGGCCCCACGGCCCCCACTGCCCCCACCGCTCTGATCATCCGCGCGCCGGGGACGAACTGCGATGTCGAACTGGCTCGGGCGTTTACACTCGCGGGCGCGCACACGAACCTGGTGCACATTGATGCCTTGATCGCCGAGCCAGGGCTGGTCGATCGGGCGGAGATCATCGGCATCCCCGGCGGTTTCAGTTACGGCGACGACATCGCCAGCGGCCGGATCGTTGCGTCGCGGCTGCGGCAGCACCTCTATAGCAAACTCCGACAGGCTGTCGGGCGCGGGTGCCCGGTCTTTGCCGTCTGCAACGGGTTTCAGATAGCCGTGCAGGCTGGGCTGCTGCCTGGGCCGGCCGTTGGGCAGCCATGGCCTGCAGAGCCGGGGGAGCAGGAGTTGAGCCTCTCGCACAACGCGGGTGGTCGGTTCGTTGACCGGTGGGTGCCTGTGCGTGCCGAGGGTGCGAGCGTGTGCGTGTGGACAAAGGGATTGGCAGAGGCGTTTGCCGATCGGCCCGAGGCAATGATGCTGCCGATCGCGCACGGCGAGGGTCGGGTGGTGGCCCGCTCGCCGGGGGTTTTGCAGCGGCTCTCGGCCAGCGGGCAGGTGGCGCTGCGCTACGGGCGTACACCGGTGCCCAGCGTGCCCGGCCAGCTGGTGGCCTTGCACCCAGACAACCCCAATGGGAGCAGCGACGACATCGTGGGTGTCTGCGACGCCAGCGGGCGGGTCTTTGGGTTGATGCCGCACCCTGAGCGTTACCTAGACTGGAACCGGCACCCGTTCTGGACGCGGCTGCCGGAGGGGACACGCCGGGGTGATACGCCGGGGATGGTGATGTTCAAGAACGCGGTGCGTGCGGCACGTGAAGTGATGGTCTGAGGCCGGCGTTCAGACGTTGAAGAGGAAGTGGCAGACGTCGGCATCGTGCATGACGTATCCCTTGCCTTCGACACGGAGCTTGCCAGCCTCTTTGATGGCCTTTTCAGATTTGTAGTGTTGCAAGTCGGCGACGGAATAGACCTCGGCCCTGATGAAGCCGCGCTCAAAGTCGGTGTGGATCACGCCGGCGGCCTGCGGTGCCGTGGCGCCGACGTGGACGGTCCAGGCCCGGACTTCTTTCTCCCCGGCGGTGTAATAGGACTGCAGGCCAAGGAGTTTGTACGCCGCACGCGCGAGCGTGGCCAGGGCCGGCTCGTGCATGCCGTAGGCGGCGAGCATTTCTTTCTTCTCGGCCTCGTCCAGGCCCGACAGCTCGCTCTCGATCTTGGCGCACACCGGCACGACCTGCATCCCCTCCCGCTCGGCACGCTGGCGGACGAGCGTGGCAAGCGCGCCGGTGCCGTGCACATCGGCCTCGTCCACGTTGGCGACGTACAGGACTCGCTTGGCGCTGAGCATGCCCAGGCTCTTGACGACCTTGAGCTCCTCGGGGTCGGCGAGGCTTGCAATGACGCCGCGTGCGGGCTTGCCGTCGTTGAGCACCGGGGCGAGTTTCTTGAGCACGCTGTAGCGGGCGACCTGCTCTTTTTCGCCACTCTTGGCGGCCCGCTCGGCCTTGGGCAGCGCGATGTCGATGGTCTGCAGGTCGGCCAGGATCAGTTCCGTCTCGATCGTCTCGATATCGCGGATCGGGTCGATCTTGCCATCGACGTGCGTTACTTCCTCACCGCCGGGCAGGTTCTCAAAGCAGCGCACGACGTGCAAAATCGCGTCCACCTCGCGGATGTGGCTAAGAAACTTGTTGCCCAAACCCTCACCCTCGCTTGCGCCCTTGACGATCCCGGCAATATCCACCAGGCGCAACGCGGCGGGGATGACCTTCTGCGTCTTGATGAACGACTGAATAATCTGCAAACGCTCATCGGGGATCGGCACCACGCCCACGTTCGGCTCGATGGTGGCAAATGGGTAGTTGGCGGCCAATACACCCGCGTTGGTCAGGGCGTTAAAGAGTGTGGACTTGCCGACGTTGGGCAGACCGACGATGCCAGCTTCCATGAAGAACCTCCATTGGGCGGCGAGTTTAGGGCGCGCCGGCAGGCGTACGGGGGCCTTGCGCTGCACCAGCACCCGGCTGGGCGGGCTGGAAGCCCACCCCACCATCGACTCCCCGGCTGGGCGGGCTGGAAGCCCACCCCACCATCGACTCCCCGGTGGGGCGGGCTTCCAGCCCGCCCAGCCTTACCCGAAACACACACAGTGCACCGCGGGCCACCACGCGCAGAAAAACGCCGGGCACACACTCCGTCGGTGTGCCCGGCGATCAGATATCAACACACTCCGCACCGGCCACAGCCCGCACGTTTACTCAGCGCCGGCGGCGGCGCACGGCAGCCAGGCCGCCCAGCCCGAGCAGCGCGACTGCGCCGGGCGTCGGTATCTGGCGGATCTCCAAGAACGCATCGTCGACGAACCCGGCACCTAAACCGCCGGGGATCGACAGCGAGTTGTCAAGGAAGCCCGTCTGGAAGAGGATCCAGCGCGTGCCCGAAGGGATGTTGAACGTCAGGGTGGACTGCTCCCACGTGGTCGCTGCGCTATCAAGGGTGAAGAAGCTTGTCGGGGCGGGGCCGAAGTTGGTGGCATAGGTGTTGCCGGTGAAGAACGAGACGCCGACACCCCCGAAGGCGGCCTGCGCGTTGGAGTTGAAGTACGCGCTGGCAAAGAGCTGGGCGTTGTTTGCGTCGATCAGCCCGGCGAAGCTCGTTACATCAACCATCTGGAAGCTCTGGGTGTAGCTGCCGCCGGTCGAGTCCATCCGCATCTGCCACTGACCCGAGCGTGGGGTGATGCCCAGATCGACGTTAACGCGTGTGGAGTTTTCCTGGCCCCAGACGCCCTGGAAGGTAACAAAGTTGTTGAGCACGTTGTTGGCCGTGTCGAGCGGGTTGCTCTCAAAGCCCGGGTCGGTCAGGAGGTTGGAACCCATCGCGGCCGGTGTGGCAAGCGCGGCGAGCACGAGGGCAACAGCGGCAGAACGGCAAGTGGTGATACGCATCGATGTACTCCATTAAAGGGTGAAAAGGTGATGCAAAAAGCTCAAAGCCCAAGCATTGAAAACCCTCCTAACTCCGTCGGCCCAGCCGACGGCAAGCAACCTAAAGGCCGGTGCACAGCGACCTGAGCAGGAACGCCGATGCAGACCAGCAACACCTCTAGGCAGTCAGGGAGATGGCACATGCCCCTTCTCAACCGACTCAGTTATGCGAACTCCCTCGATCTCAACTCCGCGTTCGGCACCTGAGGAATCAGTGATTCACATTAAGTATATCCTATAAGTCGATGCCGAGCAAGCCAGCAGGCCAGTTTTTATCGGCTGATCCATTGTTGATCAAAGGCCCTGGCTATCCCTCGGCGATCGACTTTGGCCCCCTGGGAGCGGTGGCAGACCCCCCTCACGCCTGGATCGACTCGATCCGTCCATCTTTATGCTCGACCAGCAACCTCTGACACTCGCCCAGGAAAAGCCCGTGGTCGATCACGCCCGGCACGGCGCGGATCCGCTCAGCGAGGGTCGTCAATGCTTGATCACTTGCCCAGAGCGCCTCGGGGAGCGGGGCGTCGAGCACCAGGCCCCCGTTGTCGGTGATGAACTCCTCCCGCTGCCCTGGCTCAAGGCGATAGGCACCCTCCAGGCCGATCTCCTCAAGCCGCAGGGCGGCGAGCTGACGGGCCAGCGGAAGCACCTCGATGGGCAAACGCGCCCTGTGCCCCAATCGCGGCGACAACTTCCCCTCGTCGATCATGTAGACCCGTGCCGAGGCGCACATCCCCGCGATGATCCGCTCGCGCGTCATCGCACCCCCACCCCCCTTGATCATCCGGCAGCGCGGGTCAACCTCATCGGCCCCGTCAAAGAGGTAGTCCACCGACGCGACCGTCGAGGCATCCACCAGCCGAAGCCCCAACTGCCCGGCTAGGTGCTCCGTCGCCTTGCTGGTCGCAACACACGCAACCTTCAACCCCTCGGTCGCAACGCGGTACGCCAGCGCACTGACACCCCTTGCCGCGGCACGACCCGTACCCAGCCCCACAAGCATCCCGCTGACAACCGGCGCAACGGCGGCTTGTGCAAGTGCATCCATGAGCGAGGGTAGTGCGGCGGGCGCAGCAAAGACCTGCCAACAAGCCCGACTATTTACACCGGCCATGCGGGTGCGCCAACCCAATCCGGGCTTCTTCAAATACACTCACCACAGAGCCACAGAGGCACCGAGAAAGGCAAGGAATCTGGTCATTGATTCTTCCCCAATCCCTGTATTCTCTGTGCCTCTGTGCCTCTGTGGTGAAAAAATTCTTTCCCAATCAACCTCAATCCAAATGCACACGCCGCAGCAGCAGCGCGTTGCCGATGACCGAGAGCGAACTGAGCGTCATAGCCCCCGCGGCGAGCATCGGGTCCAGGAAGCCCATCGCCGCCACCGGGATGAGCACGATGTTGTAGATGAACGCCCACGCCAGGCCGATCTGGATCGAGTTGACCATCGCGCGCGAGAGGATGATCGCCTGCGGGATCAGGCGCACGTCGCCGGAGACCAGCACGATGTGCCCGGCGGCCTTGGCGATGTCCGACCCGTTGCCCATCGCGATGCCCACGTCGGCCGTCGCGAGGGCAGGCGCGTCGTTGATCCCGTCGCCGACCATCGCGACCTTCATCTTCGGCTCACCCTTGTCGCCGTTCTGCATCGCGGTGATCATCTTGACCTTCCCCGCCGGCTGCACGCCAGCGCGGAACTCCTTGATCCCCGCCTCCTGCGCGATCCCCTCGGCGACGCGCGCGTGGTCGCCCGTGAGCATGACCACCTTCAGGCCCAGCTCATCTTGCAGCCGCTTGATCGCATCACGCGTGTGCGGCTTGGTCCGGTCGGCCATCGCAAAGAGTGCCGCATAGCGCCCCCCGATCGTCGCGCACGCCACGGTTGAGCCGGCCGCGAGCATCTCGCGGTACTGTTCACCCGCCGCCTCGATGATCGCCGGGCCGGGGGCACCGACATAGACCTCCTGCCCCTCGACCATCGCCAACACCCCCTTGCCCGAAGAGAGCGTGTGCAGCCCCTGGGCCACACGCGCCCGCACGCCGAGTTCGCGCAATCGCAGCGTGATCGCCCGGCTGACGGGGTGATCGCTGAGCGTCGTAACCGCGTGCACGTGCTGCAACGCGCTGTTCTGCTCAAACCACTGGCTGATGCGCATATCCGTCATGCTCATGAGCCCACTGGTGATCGTGCCGGTCTTGTCCAAGAGGCACGCATCGATGCGACCGGCGTTCTCCAGCGCCGACGGGTCCTTGAACAAGATACCGCGCCGAGCGCCGATCCCCGAGCCGACCATTACCGACATCGGCACCGCCAGGCCCAGCGCGCACGGGCAGGCGACGATCAGCACCGCCACCGCCGCCTGTATCCCCGCTCGCCACGAACCCTCCCCAAGCCCCCAATAGCACGCCGTGACGATCGCCACGAGGACCACAACGGGCACAAAGATGCCCGCCACGCGGTCGGCCATCTTCTGGATTTTCCCCTTCTTGCTCTGGGCGAGTTCGACGGTCTGGGCGATCTGCGCCAGCACGGTGGCCGAGCCTGTGGCCGTGAGGGTCATCTTGATAACACCGGTGGTGTTGAGCGTGCCCCCGGTGGCCATGTCGCCCGAGTGCTTCTGCACCGGCACGCTCTCGCCGGTGAGCATCGACTCATCGACGCTCGACTCGGTCCCCTGCTCGCACATCCCGTCAGCCGGCACACGCTGGCCCGGCTTGACGACGACGATGTCCCCCGCCCGCAGGTCCGCCACGGGCACCTCGCGCAGGGTCTTGCGGGCGTCGACGACCAGGGCCGTGGCCGGGGCAAGTTCCATCAGCCCGCGCACTGCACTGGCCGCCTGCCCGCGCACACGCAGTTCCATCCACCTGCCCACGGCCACCAGAGCCAGGATCACAGCCGCGCTCTCAAAGTACATGTGCTTGAATTCATCGGTGGCCAGCGCGGTTACCGAATACCCAAACGCTGTGCACGTGCCCAGGGCGATGAGCGTGTCCATGTCCAGCCGTCGGCGGAACAACCCGCGCAGCGCCGACCAGATGATCGGCAGCCCGATGACGAGCATCAGCACGCTTGTCAGCCCCAACTGCGTCCAGGGGCTCCAACGCTCCTTCATAAAGAGCATCGCCAGCACCGCCACAGGCACCGCCAGCGACAGGCCCACAATCGCACGCACACCCCACACCTTCGAGATGCTCCAGGGCACCCGCCCCTGCTTCTCCTGAAGATCCCCAGTCACGGCGGCAGCAGTGCCAGGAGCGACAGCAACGCTCCCCGGGTACCCCGCCTTGGCCAGCGCGTCCAGCAGGGCCTCGGCCTTGGGCAAGGGGCTGCCGAGGGTTACAACGGCCCGCTCTGTCGCCAGGCTGACGCTCGCCTGAGCCACCCCCGGCACGGCGAGGAGGGCCTTTTCCACGTGCGAAACGCACCCGGCACAGTGCATCTGACGGACATCCAGCGTGATCTGCGGCATAGTGGATTGTTCGCAACCTCTGCCCCCCACGCCGCGTGCAAACGCCCGCCCGTTCTGATAGACTTCCCCAATGCCCAACGACTGGTCAGAAGAAATCCGCATCATCGAACTGGCCGACGAGCCGCAACTGAGCGAGGACCTGGCCAACGCCATCGACCGCGCCGAAACCGCCGACTCCGCCCAGGGCGGCACCCCAGCCGGGAACATCAAGCACACCGTCCTGAACTTCGCCGGCGTGCGCTACATGAGTAGCTCGCACCTGGCCCAGCTCATCCGCCTGCGCAAGCTCTTGGCCAGCCGGCAGAAGGTGCTCCTGCTCTGTGCCGTGCCCGACAACGTCTGGTCGATCTTCCTGATCAGCGGCCTGGACCGCGTCTTCCGCTTCGCACCCGACCCGCTGACGGCGCTGGCGACGATCCAACTCGAAAGCACCCCCGGGCACGAGCAAGACCCACGCTGACGCCCCACGCGCTCACGCCTGCTTGAAGCTCGCACCGTCGAGCACGTCAAAGCCCACAAACTGCCCCACGGCATACGCGCCCGCCTGGTTCCGCGCGTCGGTCAACTTGCACACCACCGGCAGCGGCAGGCCGTCGACGGCCACGCTCCCCCCGGCGTCCACGGTGATGGTGTTCGCCGAGGCATCGACCGCGACGATCGTCCCCTGCAAGCGCCTAGGCCGGCCGTGCACAGGCTCGATGAACTGCCCGCCGGTTACGGTGCTGTCCACACGCCTGGCTTGTGCCGTGATCGTGCCGATGATCCGCTTGCCGATCGGAGTAGTTACGTCGCCGATTGGGCGCAGGTGCAGCAGGTATTGACTCCCTGGGATCGCCAGCACGATATACCCCGGCTTGGTGGCCGAGGGTGGTACGATTTCATGCAGCGTCGCGCGGACCTGGTTGGGGTTGCTGGCCGTGGCTGTTTTCATAGAGCTGATGGTATCGTCATCTGGCCCGAAGGTCTTCCAGCAGCCAGCGCGGGGTGGCCAGCCGGGCCCAGCGCGGTGGCATGATTTGTCTGGCGAAAAGCACTTTTCTAGACAAATTTGCCCCCCGCCAACAAAATCTGCTTGAAAGCAAGGGGCAAATGCGATAAAGATATTGCTCTGCTGGAGGATACCAGTGGAAAATCGCCCCTTTTTATATGGAGAACTGACAATGGCCGTAAAGACACCCGCATCACCCAAGCCCCCCAAGCTCAGCGCATCGCCCAAGCCGCGCAAGAAGAGCGAGCTCTACAGCCTGCTCGGCGAGCACACCCAGCTGACCCGCAAGCAGATCGCCGGCGTCTTCGAGACGCTCGAGAAGGTCATGACCGTCGACCTGGCCAAGCCCGCCGCCAACAAGCCCCGCATGTTCGTCGTGCCGGGCCTGATGAAACTCACGGCCACCTTCAAGCCCGCCAGCAAGGCGACCACCAAGCCCAACCCCTTCAAGCCGGGCGAGATGATGGAAGTCAAGGCCAAGCCCGCCAAGACCGTCCTGAAAATCCGCGCCCTCAAGAACCTCAAGAGCGCCGTCTAATGCTCAGAACCCCTCCCCGAGGGGAGGGGCAGGGGTGGGGTTGGCAAACCAGCAACCCTGCTTAAAGCAATTCGGTTGAATCTACTCAACCACGCGGCCCCGGCAACCCCGGGGCCGCTCTGTTTTTGTACGCACAACGAGTGTGTCTAGTCCGCAGGCCCCTACCTCTCCTTGCTGCCGACCGGCGGCGCAGGCGCATCCCCATCGAGGCTCCACAGCCCCACCCCCACCCACCGCTCGGGTGGTTGGCTCACAACATCGTGCCAACTGACCATCAGCCCGTCCTGCTCGGGCATCCACTCCTGCACCGGCTCACCCAACTGCCCAAGCCACGCCAGCAGACGCTCGGGCGTGATCGACTGGTCATACCCATACGTCCCCCAATACCGGCGTAACTCACCAAAGTTGACCAGCACATAGTTCAGCCTCTGCTTTGACCCCGTGCTCTGCTTGGCAACGTGCGCACGGATCAACCCCGTCCACCTGGCCGGGGTGAGAGGCTCCGCGTCGATCGCCAGCCCCAGCGGCGAGCGGTCCCACACCGTGTTGTACACCACCCTGGCAGTGTAATAGATCGGCGTGGCATCACCCACCAGCAGCACCGACTCATCGACCCCCAGCCGAAGGTTGATATACACCGCCGGCGGCGCGGCCTCCAGCCGTTCGCGGAACGCGCCCGGCCCCATAGCCGAGCGCCGCAGCCGGAGTGTTTCACCCGTCTGCGCTGCGACGCCCCCCACCAGCAACGCGTTCGGCCTCGCATACCCCTCCGTAAGCCAGATCCGCACCAGCGTCGCGCTCTGCACCACCGCCAACATGCACGCACCGAGCACCCCCACACGCGCAGCGACCACGCCCCGCCTGCCCCCACCAGTAACTACGCCCACACACCACGCCAGCACCATCCCAACGCCCACGGCCAGGTTCAGCACCATCGGCAATAAAAACCGGCTCTGCCCGTGCGTGCCAACCACCCAGAAGACAAACCCCGCCAGCAACCCCCCCAGCAGTGCCATCGCAACAGGGCGGGCACGCCTGTTGAACGCCAGCGCGATCAGCGCGACGATCCCCGCTGGGAACAGCACCCCCCACTGCTGGTGCAGCATCCCGCGCGGCTGCGCATCGACCGTCCCCTCCTGCCCCACGGGCAAAATCAACCTGGCGATCTGCTCGACGATCGTGCCCTCGCGCCCGTGCGCCTTAGCAAACCGCGCCACCTGCTCGGCCGACCACTCCCACCTGTGCCCAAAGAGACCGACCCCTGCCGGGAAGACCGGGTTCGCTGCCGCGTGCCAGTTGCGGACCAGCGCCGGCGCGAGCGCGATCAACCCGCCGAGTAAGCCCACGGCCAGCATCCCCGCCCACGCACGCCGGGGCGTCGTCAGCAAGAGCAGCAGCCCGATCGTCGGTCCACCCAAAAACAACGCCGTCGGCTTGCACCCGCAGGCGACGCCCAGCAGCAGGGCGCACGCAAGGGCCCGTCGCATCGGCGAGATCGACGGCGCGTTCGCGTCTACCGCCTCGCCCGTTGCATCCTCCAGCGCGATGCACGCCGCGCCGGCCAGCAGCGCCAGCATCCCCATCTCGTTGTACGCAAGCGACCCGACGACCACACTCCACGGCGTCGCCAGCACCAACGCCCACGCCAGCCCCGCACCGAGCATCCCCACCTCATCAGGCACAAACCGCCGGGTTGCCAGCAGCGTTACACGCCCAACCAGGAGCGCGGCCAACAGCGTCCACAACGCGTGCAGGTATTGGCAGGCCAAGAGACCGATCCCCTCACCCTTGATCAGGCTCCCGCCGCTCAACGCCGCGATGTGCAAATAGGCACCCTCGATGTAACTGGGCAAGAACGAATAGACATTGTGCCCCACCGGCCCCAGGCGGGCACCATCGCGCGCCCACTCCTGCGGCAGCAACAGGTGGTACCCCATCGCATCAAACCCCCCGGCCTCCGATCGCCACAGCCACCCAGGAGGACTCGCGGACGCTACGACCAAGATGCCGATACCAATCACGCCCAGCAGCGCAGTGCCCGGCACCATCGGCAGCCTCGGCGCAGTGCGAAAGTACCGCAAACCCTGCCAAGCAAGCAGCACCAGGCCCACCCCCAGCACGCCGATCGCGGCGATGCGCCCACCGCTGCCAGAAAACAAACCGATGCTGCCGAATATCTGGTCGATCCACAGCAGCGCGGCCGGCCCGAGGGCCAACTGCGCCCAGAACCTTGCTGGCACGCTTGCGCGTGGGCCAAGCATCCACCGGCTGAGCGGGCCGCCCAGCCCAAAACCCGCCGCGAGCCAGGAGAGCGCGAGCAGGCCCGACGACAGCATCGCGCCAAGCAACGCGGCAGCCCCAAAGATGGGCCTTTCAGCCTCGTCCAGCCCGATGGTCGCGGCGCCGAGCGCCACCAGCAGGCCCCCGCCCACGAGCACGATCAGCCAGCGGTGCTGCACAAGCCGAACGGACCTGGGGGGCAACGCGCTGTTCATCGGCACCTCTGGCATCTGGTCAAGTTTCCCCGGCAGGCGTGGGCCCTGCCGGCCCGGGAATGACTCTAGAGTAGATGCGATGCAGCGGGCAACCGGGATCACCATCATCGAGCCGATGTGCGCGGTTTTTCGCCGGCACCTGCGTGCCGTGGGGCTGAAGTACACACCCGAGCGCGCCCGTGTGCTCGACACGGCCCTTGGCATGCACGGGCCGTTTTTGGTCGATGACTTGCTCGCAAAACTCGACGGCGGCCTGCCGCGGGTGAGTAAGGCGACCACCTATCGCACGATCAAACTCCTAGAAGCCAGCGGGATCGTGCAGAAACTGCTGCTGACCAGCACGCAGAGCCACTACCAACTCGCCTTCGGCAACCCCTCCTCGGCGATCCTAGTCCGAACCGATGCCAACGCCGTCGAGCAGGTGCAGGCGCAGGGGCTGGACGCGCTGGTGCGGACTTTGGCCGCCGCCCGCGGCCTGCATGCGCAGGGGTACCGGCTGGTGGTCTATGCCGCAGAGGGGCAGGGGCGTTGAATAGCCCGCATCACCGACCCGAGCGTCTTTGCTGGGGATGAACACGGTGCAGAGATCAGCAGTGGATGGTGCGCGGCCGAAGTTCTCAACCCCACCCCTGCCCCTCCCCTCGGGGGAGAGGTTCTCAATCGCGCAGCGGGTTATGGGGTTGAGCGTGTGGGTGCATCACACCACCTTGCCGTCGGCGGTTTCGGGCGCGCTCGGCTCGCGCTGCGGCGTGTATGTCCCCTTGGCACCGATCTCGCCCAGCCACCACCTGGGGCGTTGGCCTTGCCTGCGGCGTAGGCCAAAGGCTTTGACGGCGTGCGCTTGGAGATAGGCCATTGCTTCATCTGGGCTGTCGGTCAGGAAGAGCAGGTTCCCGTCGCTGGGGCTGATGGTCTTGGCCTGGACCATGGTCTGTCGGATGAACTGCACGAGGGGCTGCCAGTATGCCGTGCCCATGAGGATGACGGGGAAGCCCTTGATTTTCCCGGTCTGGATGAGTGTAAGGGCCTCGAACATTTCATCGAGTGTGCCGAAGCCCCCGGGCATGATGATGAAGCCGTAGGAATACTTGACGAGCATGACCTTGCGGATGAAGAAGTACCGAAACTCGATGAAGCGGTCGAGGTAGGGGTTCGGCTGCTGCTCTTGCGGCAGTTCGATGTTGCACCCGACGGAGAAGCCCCCGGCGTCCTTGGCGCCGCGGTTGGCCGCCTCCATCACGCCCGGCCCGCCGCCGGTCAGGACGGTAAAGCCAAGCTCACTGATGCGTGCGCCGACCTGGCGTGCGAGTGTGTAGTAGCGGTGCCCGTCGCCAAAGCGTGCCGAGCCAAAGACCGTAACGCAGGGGCCAAGGAAGTGCATCCGGCGGAAGCCGGAGATGAACTCGATGAAGATGCGCACGCCACGGAGAAGCTCGCTGCCGCGTGAGCGTGGGCCTTCGAGGAAGATGGACTCTTGCGGGCTGCGTGTGCCCTTGGCCCAGGGCTGACCGAGGGCTGCGGGAGGTGGGTCGGCAGGGTCGCTGGTGTACATCGGGCGAGGGTAGAGGCCGGGGGATGGATGGGCGTGGAAGTGCGCAAGATCGTGGAGATGGTGTTCCGTGTGGAACTTTTGCCCGATTGCAGTGGTTCTGACGGGGGTGTGAACGGGGGTGGTGGGCGTGGCGTAGACTTTTATAGATGTCGGCGGCGCGGATATCTATTCTGTTGATTGTGGCGCTGGTCGCTGGCCTGCTCGGTGAGCCTGCGCGGGCGTGGCAGTGGGTGGCCCCCGATCGCGGACAGATGACCTGCGCGGGGGATGAGGGATCGTGCGCGTGCTGCGGCGGGGGAGTGGATGAGGAGGGGAAGAGTTGCCCACCTCAGGAGTGCCCGTGCGGGTCGCTGCCGCAGCGTGGGGGTGGGTTTACGGCGGTAGTGTTGGCGTTGAACACGCCCGCGGGGGGGCAGATTGGTGCGCGTGCCCGTGTGAAGAAGGTTGAGCGGTGGCGCTCGGCGTTGCCAGGGCCGCTGGCGGGGTTGGATGTGCCGGTGGTGGGGTGCGTGGGGGTTGTCTCTGGCGCGGCGGGGCGCGAGTTGCTTGCGATGGTGTGCGTCTGGCGGTTGTAGCCGGCCGCGTGCGGGTCGTTGCGCGCGTGTTTTTGCGTGCTTAGTTGACTTTTACTGTCGAACAGACCACTTGGTGGGTTTGGTTTTTTTCTTACACACACAACCGGCCGGGTTTCCGGCCTGACAGGACCAGGAACATGACACAGAATACGGGTCGCTTTATGAAGTTTGCACCGATGACGTTGGCGTTGACGGGGGCCTTGCTGCTTGGGGGGTGCCAGGGTAGTGGCACGCCGGCCTCGGGTGAGAAGGTGCCCGAGGGTGTGGTGCACCAGGTTACCCCGGAGGACATTGCGGCGACGCACGTGCAGACGCCGGTTACGGGGGATGAGGTGGTTCTGCTGGTAAACGGTCTGGGGTGCCCGCAGTGTGCGACGAACATCGACAAGACACTGGAGAGGGTGCCGGGCGTAACTTCGGTGCAGGTGGACCTTGGGAGCGGGAAGGTAACGGTGGGGCTGGGTTCCAAGCGGAAGCCGACGCCGCACCAGTTGAGTGAGGCGGTTGTGGATGCGGGTTTGACGCTGGTGAAGATCGAGCGGTAGGAACAAGAAAGGGAACAACATGAAGACGTTACTTTGCCTGTGCATAGCCGGGTGTGTGGTGGTGTTGTGTGTCGGGAGGGCGGTCGGGCAGGAGGCGATGTACACCGCTGCCGCGACGATGCCGCCGCCGGGGTCGGTGGTGTTTCGGCCGCAGTTGATGTTCAGCCGGTATGGTGCGGACCCGGACGGGCCGAGCACGCGGACGGATTACACGGCTGTGGACCTTGGGGTGCAGATCGGCCTTGCGCGTGCGTGGTCGCTGTCGGTCAACGCGCCGGTGGAGTATCAGCAGAGCCAGCGGCCCAGCGGGGACACCAACCGGGTGGAGGTCGAGGATGTGGACTTGATGCTCAAGTACCGGTTCTACATGGACAACAGCGGCGGGATCGACACGGCGCGTGCGGCGGTTACATTCGGGACGCGCCTAGAGAGGGTCGAGGGCTTCAGCGTGGACCCGCACGTTGGGGTGCTGCTGACGAAGGTGCAGGGACGCAACGGGATCAACGCGGAGGCCTCGTACCTGCTGACTACCAGCGGGAGGGAGGAGACGATCCGGGAGGGCGACGGCACTGCGGACCTGGTGAGGACCAACGTCAGTTATGTGTTTCGGTTGTGGCCGGCGGAGTTCACCAGCACCAGCACGGGGGGTTGGTACGCCACGGCGGAGCTCAACGGGATGTGGGAGACCAACGGGGACAGGGAGGTGCGGTGGGCGCCGGGGTTGATGTACGAGGGGCGGGAGGTGAGTTTCGAGGTGATGATGCAGTTGCCGGTGTGGCACGAGCTGGGGGAGCGGGCGGAGCTTGATTGGAGCGTGGGTGTGGGGTTGCGGTTCTTGTTCTGATCTCAGGCTGGGGAGAGTTTTACTCCAGAGGCCCAGAGGGCCCAGAGGGAAGGCTGGGGAATCACTCAGAGGACGGAGGGCGGGAGGGAAGGCAGGAGGGGTGGTTGGTTTGTTTTGGTTTAGTTGTTGGTGTGGTGCTATTTGGTGGGGGTTACGGTGAGAGTTGTGAGTTGGTCGGGTTGCCACCATTGGCGGAGGTGGTCGGCGAGGTCTTGGGGTTTGAGGTTGGCGAGGGTTTCGGGTGCCGTGGCGAGTTCGTCGATGGGGAAGTTGAGGAACCAGGCGACGGGTAGGGCTGTGACCCAGTAGTCGGCTGTGGCCAGGCGGGGGGTGAGTTCGTCGAGGAGGTCTTGGCGGGCGCGGTCGAAGGAGGCCTGGGTTGGGCCTTGGGTGACCAGGCGGGTGAGGCGTTCGCGTGTGGCGGCGATGAGTTTCTCGGCCTGTGCGGCGTCGGCGTGGACGACGGCGGTAGCGATGCAGAGGCCCATGTTGGGCAGGGCGCGGCCGGGGATGGCGTTGCCGGCGACGATCAGTTGCTTGAGGCCCTGCTCGGTGATGGCCGAGGTGAGTTCGGCTTGCATCAGTTTGCTGGCCAGGACTGAGAGCCTCGCCTGTGTCAGGTCGTGCTGTGGCGGGGCAGGGAGTGTGAGGACGATGTAGGCCTGGTCTGCAGGGCCGGGGTTGTGGGCGTGGTGCGCGGCGGGGGTTGGGCGTGGGAGGTTGCGGGGGGCGTCGAAGCGGTCGCGGGGGCGTGGTGAGATGTTGGCGAGTGCGGACTGGATGACGGGGATGGCCTCGGCGGGTTGGATGCGCCCGACGATGGCGATATCGATCGCGCTGGAGCTCAAGCGGGCATCGGCGAAGGCCTGGGCGGCTTCGATGGTGATCGCTTGGACAAGATCGGGCGTGAGGCGCTCGGCGCGGGCCTGGTTGATGGGGTCGAAGATCGCGCCGATGGCTTGGGCGGCGGAGTTGGGCTTGGCGTCGGCGGTGGCGCGGGAGGCGGTGAGGAGTTCGGCCTTGGCCTTGGCGAAGCGGGCGGGGTCGAGGCGGGGGGACTTGATGATCGTGGCGAGGGTGGAGAGGGTTTGGGTGAGCGGGGTGGTGGAGGTGGTGTACTGGAGGGAGATCCCTTCGGGCCAGAGTTGAGCTGACCAGCCGGGGAAGGTGGAAAGGTCCAGGGAGGAGGCGACGAGGCGCGTCAGGCCGAGTTGGGTGGGGGATTCGAGGAACTCAGGCCCGGCGATGAGCACGGCGATTCGCATGCCGGGGGTGGTGAAGGGCTTGATGTGGACCTGGAGGCCTGAGTCGAGCAGGAGCGTGGTGGTGCCTGCGCGCGGGGCGAAGGAGACGGCGTGGATGGTGGCTGGTTGTGGTGCGTGTGGTGGTTCGGGCTGCTCGCTAGCGGTGGCCAGCAGGAGTGTGGCCAGCAAGATGGGGAGGGCCGACGGCATGAGAGGTTGTAGGTGCGTGCGGCGGGTGCGTTGCGGTTAGGCGTGGGGTTGAGGTGTTGCGGGTGTCGGGGTGGTGGGTTTGTCGGCGCGGGTGTGGGGGCGCTGGCCGAGGAATTTTTCGGTTATGGATTGGATGACGACGTAGAGGACGGGCGTGAAGATGAGGCCCAGGAGGGTGTTGCCGATCATGCCGAAGAAGACGGCGGTTCCGATGGCCTGTCGGCTGGCGGCACCTGCACCGGTGGCGATCATGAGTGGGAGGACGCCGAGGATGAAGGCGAGTGCGGTCATGAGGATGGGTCGGAGGCGTTGGCGTGAGGCCTCGACGGCGCACTCGACGATGGGCTTGCCTTGTTCGCGGTAGGCCTTTGCGAACTCGACGATGAGGATGGCGTTTTTGGCGCCGAGGCCGACGAGGAGGACGAGGCCGACCTGGGTGTAGATGTTGTTGTCCATGCCGCGGTACATGAGGCCGGCCATTGCGCCCAGGACGGCGAGCGGAATCGAGAGGACGACGGAGAGCGGGATGAACCAGCTTTCGTAGAGCGCGGCGAGGATGAGGTAGACGACCAGGAGGGCCAATGAGAAGACGATGATGGCCTGGTTGCCGATGAGGCGTTCTTGGTAGGACATGGCGGTCCACTCGAAGCTCATGCCGGGCGGGAGTGTGGCCTTGGCCATGCTCTCGACGACGTCGAGGCTCTCGCCTGAGGAGACGCCGGGTGCGGGCTGCCCTTGGACGACGGCGGCGGGGTAGATGTTGTAGCGGACGACACGGTCGGGCCCCATGGTTTCTTTGACCGTCATGAGTGAGCCGAGGGGGACCATGCTGCCGTCGGGCTTGCGGACGTCGAGTCGGAGGATGTCTTCGGGTACGGTGCGGAAGCGGCTGTCGGCCGAGACGTTGACCTGCCAGGTGCGGCCGAAGAGGTTGAAGTCGTTGACGTAGGCGGAGGCCATGTAGCCGGACATGGTGGAGAAGACGTCTTGGAGTGGGATGCCGAGTTTTTTGACTTTTTCGCGGTCGACGTCGGCGAAGATTTGTGGGACGGAGGGGCGGAAACCGCTGTTGACGCCGAGGAGTTTGGACTGTGCGTTGCCCTCAGCGACGAGTGTCTGGACTACATCGCCCATGGCCTGGCGGCCGACGCCTGCGGTGTCCTGGACGCGGAGGTCAAAGCCGGACGCGCTGCCGAGGCCGTCGATGGCGGGCAGGGAGAAGATGATGCAGATGGCGTCGGGTATGGCGGCGGTTTTCATGCGGAGTTCGTGCATGATCGTGTCGGTGTCGCGTCCCTTGGGCAGGCGTACCGACCAGTCTTCAAGGCCTGCGAACATGGCGGCGTAATTGGAGCCGTTGCTGTTGATGATGGAGTAGCCGCCGAGGCGGCTGAAGTTTTTGATGCCGTCGGTCTGCTTGAGGATGTCCTCGACTTTTTTGGTGGCGGCGAGTGTTCGTTCTTGCGAGGAGGCGTCGGGCATCCAGATATCGACCATGATGAGGCCGCGGTCTTCGAGGGGTACGAAGCCGGTGGGGACCCTGGTGAAGGTCCAGCCGATGGCGACGATGCAGGCGGCGAAGGCGGCGAGTGTGAAGGTGATGACGGCGGGGTGTACGAGGAACTTGATAAGGCGTGCGTAGGCGTTGGCGAGTGCGTCGAAGGCTTTGTTGAAAGCGCGGAAGAGGATGAAGGGTTTGTGGCCCTCTTTGTGGGGTTTGAGGATGACGCCGCAGAGTGCGGGGGTGAGCGTGATGGCGCAGATGCCACTGAGGAAGGTGCTGACGGCGATGGTGAGTGCGAACTGCTTGAAGAGTTGGCCGCTGATGCCGGGGAGGAAGGCGGTGGGGATGAAGACGGCCATGAGGACGACGGTGATGCTGACGACGGGGGCGAGGACTTCTTTCATCGCCTGGATGGTGGCCTGCTTGGGTGGGAGGTGTGATTCTTTCATCACGCGTTCGACGTTCTCGACGACGACGATGGCATCGTCGACGACGATGCCGATGGCGACGACGAGGCCGAAGAGGACGGGCATGTTGACGGAGAAGCCCAGGAGTTTGGCGAAGAAGAATGTGCCGATGATCGAGACGGGGATGGCGAGCATCGGGATGAGCGAGAGGCGGAGGCTGCCGAGGAAGAGGATGACAACGGCCAGGACGAGTACGAGGGCTTCGAGGAAGGTGTGGTAGACGGAATCAACGGCGGCAAGGACGAACTTGGAGCTGTCGTAGACGATCTCGAAGGCCAGTCCATCGGGCAGGGAAGCGGACTTGGCATTGAGGATTTTTTCCACTTCCTTGGCGATCTGTACGGCGTTTCCGCCCGGGGCCTGGTAGACGAACATGACGGCCGCGGGTAAGCCTTTGTAGGCGGCGAGGAGGTCGTAGGACTTGCCGCCGAGCTCGACGCGTGCGACGTCCTTGACGCGGATGATGCGGTTGCCGTCGGCGCGGACGATGACGTTCTCAAACTCATCGACGCTGGAGAGCCGGCCGAGTGTGGAGACGTTGTATTGATAGGCCTGTCCGGTGGGTACAGGGGGCTGGCCGACTGCGCCGGCGGCGACCTGGACGTTCTGCTCGCGGAGTGCGGCGATGACGTCCATGGTGGTGAGGCTGCGTGCTTTGAGGCGTTGGGGGTCGAGCCAGACGCGGATGCCGTAGTCCTTGCCGGGGAACATGGATGTGGCGCCGACGCCCTTGATGCGTTTGATCTCGTCGTTGATGTTGATGGTGAGGTAGTTGCTGAGGAAGAGGTCGTCGTAGTTCTCGGCGGCCTGCGCGTCCTTGGGTGCGAGGGCGAAGATGGTTACGAAGCTGGAGGAGACCTTGTCGGTGGTGATGCCGTTGCGGCGGACGTCTTCGGGGAGTTTGGGCTGTGCGATGGCGACGCGGTTCTGGACGAGGACGGAGGCGATGTCGATGTTGGTGCCAAGCTCGAAGGTGACCTTGAGTGTGTACTGCCCGTTGCTTGTGGAGGTGCTCTCCATGTAGAGCATGCCGGGGACCCCGTTGACGGCCTGCTCGATGGGTGATGCGACGGTGTCGGCGACGACCTGGGCGCTGGCGCCGGGGTAGTTGGCGGTAACCTGGATGACCGGCGGTGTGATGTCGGGGTACTGCGCGACGGGGAGGGTGGGGTATGCGACCAGCCCCATGATGACGATGAGGATGGAGATGACGGCCGAGACGATGGGGCGTCGGACGGGGAATTCGGCGAGCATGATGGTCCTTTACTTGCCGTCGGCCGGGGGTTCTTGCAGTTTGGGGGCGACCACTGCGCCCGGGCGTGCCTTGAGGACGCCGAGGACGACGACGCGGTCTTGGGGGGTGAGGCCCTCTTCGACTACGCGCATGGTTCCCTCGAGTGTGCCGATGCGGACGCGTCGGACCTCGACTTGGTTCTTGTCGTTGACGACGAGTGCGTAGCGGCCCTGCTGGTCGCTGAGGAGGGCCGATTCGGGGACGAGGACGGCCTTGGCCGAGGAGATGGGGAAGCGGACGCGGGCGAAGAGGCCTGGCAGGAGGGTCTCTTCGGGGTTCTCGAATCGTGTGCGGACGCGCAGGGTGCCGGTGAGGGGGTTCATCTGTGGTTCAACGTAATCGACGCGGCCTTTGTAGTTGAACTCAGGCTCGTCGGCGAGTGCGAGTTCGACGGGGCGCCAGGTGTTGGGGCCGACCTGGCCGGGCTCGTTGGCTTTGGAGTCGCCGGATTTCTCGCGGCCTCTGCGGACGGCCAGGACGTCGCTCTCGCTGGCATCGATGGAGACGAAGGCGGGTGTGGCCTGTACGATGGTGGCGAGCAGTGTCGGCTCGCCGCGGCCGACGAGGTTGCCGATATCGACGTAGTTTTTGGTGATCCGCCCGTCGATCGGGGCGGTGATGGTGGAGTATTCAAGGTTGAGTTTGGCATCAGCCAGGTCGGCCTGAGCGCGGGCGACGTCTGCCTTGGCGGCGTCGCGGCGTGCGCCCTTGATGACGGCGTCGATCTCCGGGCCGGCGCGCTGGTCGGCCAGTTCGCGGGCCAGGCGCGCGTCGTTCTCGGCGCCGGCGAGCGTGGCCTGCTGTGCGCGCACGACGGCTTCGGCGCGCTGCACGGCGGCCTCGAACTGGCGTTTGTCGATCTCGAAGAGGACATCGCCCTTCTTGACGCGCTGGCCTGGGCGGAAGTTTACTTTATCGAGGAAACCCTGCACGCGGGCGCGGAGCTCGACGGTTTCGGATGCCTCGATGTTGCCGGTGTAGGTCAGGTAGCTGACGACGTCGCGTTGGACGGGGTGGGCGACGATGACCTCGGCAGGCGGGGGCGCGACGTAGGCGTTCTTGCTGATGTCGCGCTTGCAACCGCCGGCGGCGACGAGGGCCGCGATCAGCAGGGCCGCGGCGGTGATGGCAGTCCGCCGATGGGTTCTCATTTGCCGGCTCCGGGGGTAGCGGGGCTAGTGGGGCTAGTGGTGGTAGTGGTGGTAGTGGAATCAGTCGCGGTGGTGGTGGGGCGTTGGAAGCCGAGGTCTCTACCCTCTTGCCATGCAGGTGCAACGACGTTGCCCCAGTCGGTCCTGGCGCGGAGGCGGTCGACGGTTTCTTGGTTGACAAACTCTTGGCCTTGGCGGATTTCCCATCCGCCGCCGAGGGCGCGATAGGTTTGCACTGCGCCCAGCGCGATGGCAGCGCGGGCGGCGACGAGGCTGTCCTGCTGGCGTACGAGGTCGGATTGTGCGTTGTTGACGCGGATGAAGTCAACGGCACCGGCGCGGTACTGCAGCAGGGAGAGGTCTGCGCTGCGGTTGGAGGCCCGGACGGCGTCGGTGAGGTAGGCAGTGCGTTCCTTGGCATAGAGGAACTCGCTGAGGCCGGCCTCGACCTCCCCGGCAGCGCGGAGGACGGATTCTTGATAGGCGGCGACTGCCTGCTCGTAGCGTGCGTCTTGCACGCGGACGCTGTTCTGGATGCGGCCGTAGTTCAGGATGGGGAGGTTGAGGCCCAGCCCGATGAAGCCGGCGAAGGAGTTGGCGTCGAAGATGTTGCCCAGGCCGGGCTTGTTGTCCCTCTCGAAGTTGCTGCTGACAAAGCCGGTGGAGCCTTGGATCGAGATGCTCGGGTAGAGGTCGGCCTTGGCCTGGCCGATGCGTGCGCTCTGGGCGGCGGCGACGCGTTCGGCAGCGCGGACGTCGGGCCGGCGGCGGAGCAGATCGGCCGGGACGCCAGCGGCGATCTGCTGGGGGGCCTCGGGGACCTTGGGGATCGCGCCGGCCTGCGTGGCGAGTTGGGCCTGCAGGTCTGAGGGCGTGCGCCCGAGCAGCACGCAGAGGGCGAGCCTGGACTGCTGCAGCGCGTTCTCAAACTCCGGGATCAGCGCCTGCGTGTTGGCCAAGGTTGCGCGGGCGGTGGCGACGTCGAGTTCCGAGACGGCCCCGGCGTCGAAGCGTGCTTGGGTGAGTTTGAGCGTCTCAGTCTGGAGTTGCACGTTGGCGCGGGCGAACATCAGCCGTTCCTCGAAAGCGCGGACGAGGATGTAGTTGCTGGCCACCCCGGCGGTGAGGCTGACAAGAACGGCGTCGTAGTCGGCGACGGCCAAGAGGACCTCGGCGTCGGCGGCCTCGATACCCCTGCGGAACTTGCCCCAGAAGTCCAGTTCCCAGGCGACCTCCAGGCCCAGGGCGTTGTCGGCATAGGAACGGTCGCCGCCGGCGCGGGGGGCGTTGCCGCTGATGCGGTTGTTCTGGATGCCGCCGGTGATGTTCTGCGACTGCGGGAAGAAGTTGCCGACGGAGATGCCGCGGGCGGCGCGGGATTCAAGCACGCGCAGGCCCGCCTGCTTGAGCGTCAGGTTTTCTGCCCAGGCGCTCTGGATCAGGGCGGTGAGGGTTGGGTCGTCAAAACTCTCCCACCAGCGGACGTTCTCGGCGACGGCGGGGTCGAAGACGCTCTTGGGGAGCCAGGCCTCGTTGAGGGCGGATTCGGGGCGCTGATAGTCTGGCCCGACCTTGCAGCCGGAGACAGTGAGGACGCCGGCGAGGGCGGCGATGCCGATGGCCAAGCCGGCCCGGTCGCTGAGGTGGGCCGGGGATGCCCTGTGTGTGGGTTCGGGTGCAGGGGTGGGGCCGTTGGGGGAGCGGTTGTGCACGGTGCTGTCCTTTGGGTTTAGGCCTGGGATGCTCCGCCACGGGTTGGTGGCGAGGTCCGAACGTTATTCGTCCTGGCGTGTTGCGATTGGGCGCTGCCGCGACGGGAGCGCGATGCCGAGGGTTTTGGGGATATGTGGTGATTTCTTAGCCAGCGTAGCAGCTGGTAGAGCGGTGTGCAAACCGGGCGCGTGCAGAGGTAGTCTGACAAAGTTCGTGCGAATGCGGAAAAATGACTAGAGGCTATCCGTAAACCTGTTTGAGAAGGATGATCGAGCATCCCAGGTGGAGGAAGCCCTGGAAGAGCGCGGTGGACTTCTCATAGCGGATGCACAGGCGGCGGAAGTTCT
>VYKU01000149.1_pt1 | contig 23844 bp, 17 predicted proteins | sample 5114491 | NCBI WGS metagenome assembly VYKU01 (sample SAMN12291796, study PRJNA351875) | freshwater metagenome | isolation source: freshwater lake | place: USA: Michigan, Gull Lake | collected 2011-07-05 | reverse complement strand
GCTTTTTGTAAGTTTTTCTTTTCTTCTAAGTCTAGGAAATCTTTGGCTGGCATAAGTAGGATTTTTCTCAAGTTACTATTTCTATTTTAGGTGGTTTAAGTGCGTTTTAGCTTAATTGAGAACTGAGAAAACGGGTTTCTTTGAGAAACCCGTTTTCTGGTAATAAATGTTAATTTCCGTTACAGGGGTCTTGAAAAATTGGCGATTGTTGGGCTAAAACTGTTAGCAATAAACCTTTGCAGTTAATGTCATGACTCCCTCTCTTTTGCCGATTCTTCCTGCTGTTGACGATATTTTGTTTAATTTCGCTCAATCTGATGATTTTTGGGCTAATTTGGCAACTGCTTTTGGCACAAGTTATAACGGGTTTCTTCGAGAAACTATTTAGAAAACGGGTTTCTTTGAGAAACCCGTTTTCTGGTAATCAATGTTAATTTATGTTATAGTACCCTTGAAAAATTGGCGATTGTTTGCACAAAATAGTCGCAGTAAATCCTTCTGGTGAATGTCATGAATTCTTCCCTGTTGCCGAGCCTTGCTGCTGTTGACGATATTTTGTTTAATTTCGCTCAATCTGATGGGTTTTGGGCTAATTTGGCAACAGCTTTTGGCACAAGTTATGATGTGGTTAAAGCGACGCAATTACGACAGCAGTGGCAAAGTCGAGATTTTAGTCAACTTCCCCCTATTACAGTTAAAAATCTTGGCAATTCAGGGATTTTCGGCGCATATTCCAGCAGTACCAATAGGATTTATATTTCTCAAGCGCTGATTGATTCGGGTGACGCTACCACCCTCAGCGCGGTGTTATTAGAAGAAATTGGGCACAGCGATACGCCGGGGGATGAGGGGCAGTTATTTTCGGCGTTGGTGCGGGGAGAAGTGCTGACAGAGGAGCAAATCGCGGCGATACAAAGCGAAAATGACGCGGCGACTATTACGGTTGATGGGCAAGCAGTAAGCGTGGAAATGGCCTTTGGTACCCCTAGCAACTTTTCCGTGGGGACTAAACCCGTTTCCGTGACGGTAGGAGACTTTAACGGCGACGGTAAATCTGACTTAGCTGTAGCGAACTATGACAGCAACACCGTCTCAGTGCTATTAGGCACAGGGACAGGCAGCTTCGGCACCGCCACTAACTTTGCCGTAGGGAATGTTCCCGTTTTCGTGATGGTAGGAGACTTCAACAGCGACGGCAAATTGGACTTGGCTGTGGCGAACCGTTACGGCAAGAACGTCTCGGTGCTATTAGGAACCGGCACGGGCAGTTTTGGCACGCCCACCAATTTTTCCGTGGGGCTTTATCCAAATTCCGTGATGGTAGGAGACTTCAACGGCGACGGTAAATCCGATTTGGCTGTGGCGAACTATGGCAGCAACACCGTCTCAGTGCTATTAGGCACAGGGACAGGCAGCTTTGGCACCGCCACTAACTTTGCTGTGGGGACTAAACCCGTTTCTGTGACGGCAGAGGACTTCAACGGTGATGGCAAAACCGACTTGGCTACGGCAAACAATAACAACAACAACGTCTCAGTGCTGTTAGGTACAGGCACGGGAATTTTCGGTACCGCCACCAACTTTTCCGTGGGGAGTAAGCCTTCGTCTGTGACGGTAGGGGACTTCAACGGCGACGGCAAATCCGATTTGGCTACGGCCAATGATGGCAGCAACAACGTCTCAATTCTCTTAGGTACAGGTATAGGTAGCTTTGGCACCGCCACTAATTTTAGCGCAGGGGCAGGTTCTAATTCTTTGACGGTGGGAGACTTTAACAACGATGGTAAATCCGATTTGGCTGTGGCGAACCGTTTTAGCTACGACTCCTCAATTCTCTTAGGTACAGGTACAGGTAGTTTTGGCAGTGCCACTAATTTGACTGGGAGGGATGGCTCCAATTCCTTGACGGTGGGGGACTTCAACAGTGACGGTAAAACTGACTTTGTAACTGTGAACTACAATAATAGTAATATCTCAGTCATCCTCAATACCACTCCGAAAATCACCATCGCCCCCGGCACCAACCCCGTAGAAGGGGGAACGGTCGGCACCTTTATCATCACCCTAGACACCGCCGCGCCAGTGGGCGGTTTAACGGTCAACTTCAACACTACAGGCAGTACCGCTACCATTCCTGCCGACTATTCCTTCACCGCCAGCACAAATATCACGGCGGTGACAGCCAATACATTTACTATCGCCGCCGGAGCCATCACCGCTACCCTGAACGTCGTCGCGGTATCCGATGCGGTAAATGACCCCAACGAAACCGTCAAAGTGAACCTGACATCGGGTGGAGACTACATCCTCGGTGCCAACTCCAGTGCAAGCTTTAATCCTGCCATTAACTTGTACGAGGGGGGTGTTCCCTCTTCCGTAGCGGTAGGGGACTTCAACGGCGACGGCAAATTGGATTTGGTCACGGCAAACCTAAACATTACTGGTAGTGTCTCGGTGCTATTAGGAACCGGCACGGGGAGTTTTGGCACCGCCACTAATTTTTCCGTGGGGAGTGGCCCCCGTTCCGTGACGGTAGGGGACTTCAACGGCGACGGCAAATCCGACTTGGCTACGGCAAACAATAACAACAACAACGTCTCGGTGCTATTAGGAACCGGCACGGGCAGTTTTGGCACCGCTACTAACTTTTCTGTGGGGAGTGGCCTTTTTTCTGTGACGGTAGGGGACTTTAACGGCGACGGCAAATCTGACTTGGCTACGGCGAACCGTGACGGCAACAACGTATCGGTGCTATTAGGAACTGGCACGGGCAGTTTTGGACCCGCCACTAACTTTACCGTGGGGAGTGGTCCCGCTTCCGTAACGGTAGGGGACTTCAACGGCGACGGCAAATCCGATTTGGCTGTGGCGAACTTTATCAGCAACAACGTCTCAGTGCTATTAGGAACCGGCACGGGCAGTTTTGGACCCGCCACTAACTTTACCGTGGGGAGTGGTCCCTTTTCCGTAACGGTAGGGGACTTCAACGGCGACGGCAAATCCGACTTGGCTACGGCGAACATTAATGGCAACAACGTATCAGTGCTATTAGGAACCGGCACGGGCAGTTTTGGCACTGCCACTAACTTTTCTGTAGGGAGTCAACTCGGTTCTGTGACGGTAGGAGACTTTAACGGCGACGGCAAATCCGATTTGGCTACGGCGAACTTTTTCAGCAACAACGTCTCGGTGCTATTAGGAACCGGCACGGGCAGTTTTGGCACCCCCGCCAACTTTTCCGTGGGGAGTGGCCCCCGTTCCGTGACGGTAGGGGACTTCAACGGCGACGGCAAATCCGATTTGGCTACAGCGAATGCTGGCATGAACATCGTCTCGGCGCTATTAGGAAGCGGCACGGGCAGTTTTGGCACCCCCACCAACTTTTTCGTGGGGACTACTCCTCGGTCTGTGATAGTAGGGGATTTTAACGGCGACGGCAAATCGGACTTGGCTGTGGGGGACTATAGTAGCAACAACGTCTCGGTACGATTAGGAACCGGCACGGGCAGTTTTGGTGCCGCCACCAACTTTTCCGTGGGGGGTCGCGCCTTTTCCGTGACGGTAGGGGACTTCAACGGCGACGGCAAATCCGATTTGGCTACGGCGAACGGTGGCAACGTCTCGGTGTTATTAGGAGACGGCACGGGCAGTTTCGGATCCGCTACCAACTTTTCCATGGGGAGTGGTCCCAATTCCGTGACGGTAGGGGACTTCAACGGCGACGGCAAATCCGATTTGGCTACGGCGAACTCTAGCAACAGCGTCTCGGTGCGATTAGGAACCGGCACGGGCAGTTTTGGTGCCGTCACCAACTTTTCCGTGGGGGGTAGTGCCAATTCCGTGGCGGTAGGGGACTTCAACGGCGACGGCAAATTGGACTTGGTCACGGCGAACGGTAGTAGCAACAACATCTCGGTGCTATTAGGAACCGGCACGGGCAGTTTTGGCACCGCCACCAACTTTTCCGTGGGGAGTAATCCCAAGTCCGTGACGGTAGGGGATTTCAACAGCGACGGCAAATTGGACTTGGTCACGGCGAATGGTAGTAGCAACAACGTCTCGGTGCTATTAGGAACCGGCACGGGCGGTTTCGGCATCGCCACCAACTTTGCCGCGGGGAGTAGTCCCTATTCCGTGACGGTAGGGGACTTCAACGGCGACGGCAAATTGGACTTGGCCACAGCGAACCGTAACGGCGGGAACGTCTCGGTGCTAGTAGGAACCGGCACGGGCAGTTTCAGCACCGCCACCAACTTTTCCGTCGGAAGTAATCCCAATTCCGTGACGGTAGGGGACTTTAACGGCGACGGCAAATCCGATTTGGCTACGGCGAACCCAACCTACGGCGGAAACATCTCCATCCTCCTTAATGCTGACCCCACCGCCACCGTCACCATTACCGATGTCCCCCAACCCCCGATTTCTCTTTCCATCAACGACGTAACCGTTACCGAGGGCAATAGCGGCACAACCAACGCGGTCTTTACCGTTAGCCTTTCTAGTGCCGCTAGTACCGTTGTTAGCGTCAACTACGCCACCGCTAACGGTACAGCCACCGCCGGAACCGATTACACCGCTATTCCTACCACTACCTTAACCTTCAATCCGGGAGAAACTTCTAAAACGATTACAGTTCCAGTCAATGGCGATAATCAAGTTGAACTCAATGAGACATTTTTCCTCAATCTCAGCAATTTACAAGCCAATGGCAGTAATGTCACCCTAGCTGATAACCAAGGTCAAGGTACGATTAATAACGATGACAGTGCATCTATTGCGATTACTGATGTCACCATTACAGAAGGAAATAGCGGGACTACTAATGCAGTATTTACTGTCACCCTTTCTAATGCAGTTGATACAGCAGTAACGGTTAATTACGCCACAGCCAATGGAACCGCTACGACAGCAGATAATGATTATACGGCGATTGCTACTACTCCCTTAACCTTCAATGCTGGTGAGACTTCTAAGACGATTACAGTTGCTATCAATGGCGATACTAAAGTTGAAAGTAACGAGACTTTCTTCGTCAATCTGAGTAGTCTAAATGCTAATGGTCGTAACGTTACCATAGCCGATAACCAGGGACAGGGAACGATTGCTACAACAAATCTTTTGACAGTTAACTATAGTATTGGTGGGACAGCAAATAATGGAACTGATTACGCTTCTATTCCTACAGGTGTAACCTTTGCGGCTAATTTAGCGACTGCGACTTTAATAGTTGACCCCACTGCTGACACAACTGTTGAAAGTAACGAAACTGTTGCTTTAACTCTCGCGACCGGGACTGGTTATACAGTTGGGACAACTACCGCAGTTACCGGAACAATTAATAATGATGATACCAGTGTCACTCTTGCAGTTTCTCCCAGTAGTGTTACTGAAGACGGGACAGCTAACTTAGTCTATACCTTCACCCGTTCTGGTGTAACAACAAATGCTTTAACTGTCAATTACACAATCGGTGGGACAGCTACCAACGGGACAGACTACACATCTATTTCCACCAGTGTCACCTTTGCGGCTAATTCATCCACTGCGACTTTAATAGTTGACCCCACTGCTGACACAACAGTTGAACCCGATGAAACTGTCATTTTAACTCTTGCGACCGGGACAGGTTATACAGTAGGTACTCCTAATACAGCTACGGGTACTATTAATAATGACGACTTTTCCCAACTCTCCATCAATGACATCACCGTAGTCGAAGGTAAAGATAATAATGCCATCCTCACCGTCACAGTTGATAACCCCAATCCGCAACCAATTACCTTCAATTATACCACTGCACCGATTAATGCTACCGCCGATGTAGATTACACTAGCAAAACCGGAACTATCACCATTGCTGCTAATACTTCCACCGCTACTATTAGCATTCCCATCCTCAATGATAACCTCAACGAAGCCGATGAAGCTTTTACAATAACCCTGTCAAATCCAGTTAATGCTACCATTAACCCCGAAGGAGGAATAGGAGAAGTTATCATTACTGATACTTGGCAAAGCAGTCTCACTCGCACCCTACCCAATAATGTCGAAAACCTGAGACTAATTGGCAGTAATAATATTAACGGTACAGGTAACGCTGGTAACAATAATATCACCGGAAATAGTGGCATTAATCAAATTAATGGTGCTAATGGCGCTGATATTCTAACTGGTGGTCCAGGTGCAGATACTTTTATCTTCCAATTTGGCCAATCTACCATATCAACAAGCGATAGTATCACGGATTTTGCCATCAATAGTGATAAAATCGACTTATTAACTCAAGGCGGACTCGCCACCAATGCACCGATTAGTTTCAGTCGCGCTGCTGATAGCACTGTCACCACTTTACAGAATTTAGTCAATCAAGTATTTACTGATGCCAATGGAGCCACCACAGGCAATCAAGGATTAGGGGTTAATAGTGCTGCCTTAGTGCAAGTAACAACTGGTGCAATAGCCGGAACTTATCTAATTATTAATGATAGCACAGATGGCTTCCAATCCAGCAATGATTTATTAATAAATATAACTGGATTTACTGGTAGTTTACCAGCTTTAGGGAGCATTCCGGTGGGTAATTTCTTTATCTAAGTGTCTAAGCTCTCCTGCTAAGTCACCTAGAAAACGGGTTTCTTCAAGAAACTATTTAGAAACCCGTTTTCTTTCTATTTAGAAACCCGTTTTCTGTCCGTTAGGCAGCTATCAATTCCGTCAAAAAACCAAAATTAACAAGCCGCCGTAACGCACCAACTCTATTATTAGATTGGTGCGTTACGCTATCGCTAACACACCCTACAGGCTAGACTGTGGTTATGATGAATCAATCAACTCCCAATACTAATCAATCTATTCCCGTAGAGATAATTGCTTCCCGTAACTTCATTGATTGGTTAGAGTCTCAGCAGATTAGTCTGGCTTTTACTACCTATCAAAGTTCTCGACTGATGTTTTTAGGAGTTAACCCTCAAAGGGGGATGTCGGGATTTGAGCGGATATTTGACCGCGCCATGGGTTTATATGCTACCCCAGAAAGGATTTATCTTAGTTCCCGCTATCAAATCTGGCAACTAGATAATGTGCTATTATCCGAACAGCTTTATGATGGTTACGATAAACTTTATATCCCCCGCATTAGTTATACTACTGGGGATTTAGATATTCACGATTTGGCAATAGAAAATCTATCTGAAAGAATTATATTTATCAGTACCATGTTAAATTGTCTGGCAACAGTCAGCGATCGCCATAGTTGTATTCCCCTATGGAAACCATCGTTTATTTCCGCTTTAGTCAATGAAGATCGTTGTCATCTCAATGGTTTAGCTTTGGTAGATGGTAAGGCGCGTTATGTTACCGCTTGTAGTCAATCAGATGTGGTGGATGGGTGGAGAGATAGAAGACAAACTGGCGGTTGTGTCATTGATATTCAGTCTAATGAAGTGATTGCTACTGGTTTATCTATGCCTCATTCTCCCCGATTTTATCAGGGTAAGTTATGGTTATTAAATGCGGGTACGGGTTACTTTGGTTATATTGATCAAGACAAAGGCATTTTTGAGCCTGTTACTTTTTGTCCTGGTTTTCTGCGTGGTTTAGCATTTGTCGGAAATTATGCCATTGTTGGATTATCTAAAAGTCGTGGGGGAGATAAGACTTTTTCGGGGTTAATCTTAGATGATAATTTAATGGCTAAAGAAGCAGAACCTCGCTGTGGTCTGCTAATTATTGATTTGAAAACAGGTGAAGTTATTCACTGGATACGCTTAGAAGGTGAAGTTACCGAACTTTATGATATACAAATCTTAGAAGGAGTTAAACGTCCCCAAGCTTTAGGATTTCAAAATGATGACATCAGTAAAATTATTACTCTCGATCCTATTTCTCCTTTAGTTGGAGGAAATATAGCAAATAATCAGCTTGATACTTCGCCAGCAGATCCCCTTTATCAGCAAGCATACACCTTGCAAAAACAGGTTAAGCTTGAAGAAGCGATCGCTCTCTATCAACAATTAATTAATCAATCTCCCCAATATGCACCTGCTTGGCATCAGTTGGGGGTGATCATGGATAGTTTAGGACAAATTAATCAAGCTATTTTGGCTTATAAGCAAGCTTTATTGATTAATCCTAATTATGCAGAAGCTCACAATAATTTGGGAATAATAGCAGTTAGCAAGGGAAATTTAGACGAGGCAATTATTTGCTTTAACAAAGCTATTTGTGGCAATCAAAACTATGCTTTTGCTGATAATAATTTAGGTTTAGTCTTACAAATGCAGGATAAGTTAGGGGATGCCAGGGTCAAGTTTCAAGAAGCAATCAGGAAAAACCCTAATTATTCAGAAGCACACTTTAATTTAGGCAATGTGTTACAACTACAGGGAAAGACTGAAGAAGCGATCGCTTATTTTCAAGCAGCAATTAAGCTTAATCCTAAATACATTAAAGCTTATAATAGTTTGGCTTTAGCTTTAGGAAGACAGGACAAAGTAGAAGCAGCTATGAGCGTATTTAAGCAAGCTTTAGCCATTCAACCTAATTCATTAGAGGCTTTTGCTTGCTTATTTTCTATGAAGGAAATGACTTGTAATTGGAACACAAGAGAAGCTGATTTAATCCAACTTTGGCAATTAACCGAAAAACAGTTACAAGAGGGAAAATCTACCGCAGTAACTCCCTTTGATACCTTATATAAACCTTGGTCTGCTAGTCAACAGTTGAAAGTAGCTTGTAACTATGCTCAAGAGGTTAAAAGACAATTAGCCTTAGGGACTAAATCCCTCAACTTTAACCATTCCCGCACCCGATCTGGACGATTAAAAATAGGTTATTTATGCCATGATTTTCGTAACCATCCCACCAGTCATTTGATGCAAAGTGTGTTTGGTTTACATGATCGCAATAACTTTGAAATAATTGCCTATTCCTATGGTCCTGATGATGGTAGTGAATATCGTCGTCGCATTGCTAATGATTGCGATCGCTTTTATGATATTGCTACTTTATCAATTACGGAATCTGCACAACGGATTTTTAATGATGGGGTGCATATTTTAGTTGATTTGATGGGGTATATTGATAAGGCGCGGACGCAAATATTGGCTTTAAAACCTGCACCGATTCAAGTTAATTATTTGGTTTATCCGGGGACAATGGGAGCAGATTTTATCGACTATATTATTAGTGATGCCATAGTTACCCCACCGGAATCTGCTGATAATTTTACTGAAAAATTAGTAATTTTACCGGATAGTTATCAGGCTAATGATTATCAACAAATTATATCATCTAAACCTGTTACTCGTTCCCAGTATGGTCTTCCTGAATCGGGTTTTGTCTTTTGTTGTTTCAACCATACCTATAAAATTGAGCCGCAAATATTCACTGTATGGATGCAAATTTTGGCTAATGTTCCCGGTAGTGTGTTATGGTTATTTTCGAGAGTAGCTGAAGCTGAAGCAAATCTACGTCGGGAAGCACAAGCGCGAGGAATTGAGGGTGATCGCTTAATTTTTGCCCATCTCGAACCTAAGCCGGAACATTTGGCGCGACATCAACTAGCTGATTTATTTCTTGATACTTTATACTATAATGCTCATACTACTGGGAGTGATGCTTTATGGGCAGGTTTACCGATTATAACTTGTCCAGGTACAACTTTTCCTTCCCGTGTTGGTGCTAGTTTACTGACAGCTATTGGCCTACCTGAATTAATTACTAAGAATTTAGAGGAGTATAAAAATTTAGCGATTAATTTAGCAAAATCTCCTGATAAATTGCAGGAAATTAAACAGAAACTAGCCCAAAATCGTCTTACTTATCCGTTATTTGATACCCTTCGTTTTAACCGCAATTTAGAAAAAGCTTATAGGACAATGTGGGATATTTATGCTGCGGGAAAATCACCAGAGATGATCAGGATAGCCAATTGATCACTGGAATTATTAGGGTAAGCGCATCTTATGAGGAATTAAAGCTTATTTTCATAGATTAAATTTACTTGACAAAATGACTTATATGTGTTAGTAAATTAAGTCCTAAAATTGAATTACCTTGCTCATTTAACAGCGGACTATAACAAGCAATAACGCCCTGTTCCGGTACAATTGATAATAACGCCCCACTGACTCCCGATTTAGTGGGAAAACCCACCTCAAGGGCGAATTGTTGGGAAGCTTCGTAGAGTCCACAATTAGTCATAATTTCTAGAATAATTTCACCAAAAGGAGCAGCTAAAATCAACTTACCTAAATTAGCAAGATCGGCAATTTTTCCAGATAAACAACAGATTCGATTGTAGGTTTCTAGGGCTAAATAACGATGACTAATATAACCATTTTTTTCTAATTCTAAGCTTAAAGCTTGATTGTGTGCCTTAGGATAGGAGTGAACAGACTCAAGCACAGAGTGATCGAGAAATAATTGACAATTACCCATTTCATTTAACCATAAAAGCAAATTTTCACAGCGAGATTCTGGCGTTTCTCCTGCTAATAAATCCGCCAAGGCGATCGCGCCACTGTTAATCATAGGATTACGGGGAAAACCGCGATCCTCTTGCAGTTGAGTTAAGGAATTAAAAGGATAACTAGAAGCTTCTTTTCCCACGCGACGAAAAACAGCATTTTCCCCTAAATGAGTTAAAAGATATAATAACAAAAAAGGTTTAATCACACTCATCAAAGGAAAAGTTACAGTTTCATCTCCCCAAGACAAAATCTCCCCCTCAAGACAGTGAATCTGGAGAGCGAAAACCTCGGTATTAACTTGGTTCAAAACCGGTATATAATAGGGAATCTGACCCTTCAGATCCGATAAATGCACTTCCCCGACCCAAGCTTGTATATCTTCCACCCTTAATCTAGCTAATCGGTTCATTTTTTTTAATCCATGTACTCAGTCAAAGAAGCAGAATCTATAATTTTAACTCAAATTCAACCCCGACAAGAAACAGAAAAAGTTTCTCTAGAGGCAGCTTTTGGGCGCATTTTAGCCGAAGATATCAGCAGTGATTTAGACTTTCCCTATTGGGATAATTCTGCTATGGATGGCTATGCTGTCCGCTACGAAGATGTCAAAGACACTAATCCAGAAAATCCCGTTACTTTAAAGATTATCGCCGAAATTCCCGCCGGCAAAGTCCCCGAAAAAATTATTCAACCCGGAGAAACAGCCCGAATATTTACAGGAGCAATGTTACCCGCCGGCAGTGATACGATTATTATGCAGGAAAATACTGACAAAAAAGGCGAGCGAGTGGCGATTCTTATCCCTCCCGAAAAAATAGGTCTTTTCGTGCGTCAACGCGGCACATTCTATCGAGCGGGAAATACCTTATTAAAAGCTGGTATTGCCCTTAATTCCCCAGAAATAGCGGTTTTAGCCACGGCACAAGCTACCGAATTAACAGTGTTTTCCCGTCCCCAAGTGGCAATTTTCTCCACGGGAGATGAATTAATTAATCCCGATGAAACCCTCCAAAAAGGTCAAATTATTGACTCGAATCGCTACGCTTTAACCGCATTTGTCGCCAGTTTAGGGGCAATTCCCAGACCCTTAGGTATAATCAAAGATAATCCCGATCTTCTCAGAGAAACGATCAGAAAAGCAATTAATTCTAGTGCTATCGTCCTTTCCACCGGCGGTGTTTCCGTAGGAGATTACGATTATATCGAGGGAATTTTAGGGGAATTAGGGGGAAAAATTCTGATTGGCAGCGTTGCTATTCAACCGGGTAAACCCCTAACCTTTGCTACTTTTCCTAACGGTTGTATTTACTTTGGTATCCCCGGTAATCCCGTCTCTGCTTTAGTTTGCTGTTGGCGCTTCGTGCAAATGGCCATTAAAAAATTATCGGGATTGACAGAATATCAGAACAAATTTCTGCGAGTTGTCACCCGCGATACTCTCAAATCTAAGGGACAAAGAGAAGTTTATCTCTGGGGAAAAATAGAAATTATCGAGGGAGTTTATCAATTTCAACTCGCTTCCGGACAACACAATTCGGCTAATTTAATTAATTTAGCGGGTACTAATGCTTTAGCCATAATTCCCCAGGGTAAAACTACTATACAAGCGGGAGAAACAGTAGAAGTTTTGACTGGACTTCCCCTTTGAGAGCCAGTTTCAGATTTTTTCAGCAAACCCTATATATTGCCCTCAAAAACGGGACAATAGCCTTCGGCAACCACTTTAAAACCGTAGAGGGGAGAAGCGGGATTCCAACAGCGCTGACTTTTGTAGTGGACACAGACACGACAGCAATCCATCTCCTCTAAAGCTTTGGTGATGCGATTGGGACTCTCGCTTAATAATTCCCGTTGGGAGACTCCCCGTAATAATAATTCTTCCCCTTGCCAGCGCGCTTCCACCAGTCCCGTATCGGCGAAATTACTCCACCGGGGATCCCGGGTGATCGGCTCTGGTAAGGTGATAGTGACGATCAAATCCGATTCATTTAATTCTCCCTCATAGTGACTGGGGGCCGGGGGTGTCGGTTGCATAAAGCGATCGCCAATAGGCAATTCCACCAGAGTTCCCACGGCCGGAGAATGGAGTTGATAACGGCTTTGTAATTCTTCTAAACTGGTCAAATCCGCTAGATATAGGGGCGAGCCATGGACGAACATGATATGCTGTGGTCGCAGGTTATGGATCAGTTGGGTGGTGTTGCGACTATCGCTATGTTCGGCCAGTAGATAGGTTTCTTGGCTAATTAATCGCGAACGCTGTGCCGCTTTTAATCGGGGATTCTCCAGGTTGATATCGTGCAGGTGTTGGGGAGCTAACATTAACCAAGGTTTATCCCCTTGCAGATATTTACTCACCTCCCCTAGGCGATCGATTAGTAGAATTATCGGAGTGGTTCCCCCTAGAGGTGTCGGTTTTTCTGGCAACCTTCGCAACCGGGGACAGATGCGCTCATCCCAAAATAAGGGCTGATGTTTGGCAAAATTTTGCACAGATGCGGGAAATTGTGGTAAAATTTCTAGGTAGGCATCGCAAGCTTTAGCGATCTTGCCCCCAACCCAGATATCAATGTCGCGGCCTGTGAATTGGTGGTGCGACCGCAGTAATTTTAAAATTTCCTGACCCAATCCCAAAGCGGGGACGGGTAGTAAGACATTTTGCCCCTCAGCGATCGCCTGATAGATGCGATTCATCAACTGTTTTTCCTGCTGTCGTCGGTGGGGATGGCGTTCTGTGCCGTAACTGCCTTCAATAATCAGCACATCGGGGGATACTCCCCGCAGCAGATCGATCGATAATCCTTCCACCAGTTGAAAATTAGACAGGGAAAAATCGCCGGTATAGAGGACTTTATAGGTGCGTTTGGGGGTTTTGTAGGTGAATAGGACCACGGCGGCCCCAGGGAGGTGGCCAGCGGGAAAAATCTCGACGGTGAGATCATCAAAGAGAGCGATCGGCGATCGCCATGGCCAACCCTGACAGAAACTGCCGATTTCCTCGGCAGCATCCGGCCATTGTAGGGGCAGCAGTTGTACTGTCACCTCACTGGCATAAACTGGCAATTGGGGATAGGTCTGATGGAGAGCCATTAACCCACGGATGTGATCGCTGTGGGCATGACTACAGAACACCAGATCCACGGGGGGTTTTTTGTTTTGGGTCAGGGGTTGCATATCGGCCAAACCGCAATCTAAAAGTATGCGATAGGGACCGATTTTCAGTAGGAGACAAACCCCTTCTGATGCGTGACCGACACCAAAAGGTAAACAGGATAAAAGGGATTTTGACCCCCAGACGGCAGTAGAGCGTTGAACCATGGCAACCCTGATCATGATGACTGGTTAGTGAGCGGAACCATTGCCATCGTAGTTATCGCTATCGTAAAAACCGTTGCGGGTGCCGAAAAAGAGACAAGAGACGGTGAATACGGCCGTCAATGCCAACAAGATTAATTTGATGTCCATATAATTAGTGCAACTCCTCAGAGGGTATCTCCCTCATAGTAACCTAACTTTTTCGGTTGTTAGCAGCTAGGTTTCGGATTTGTCCCTGGGCGCTCACCCTCTTTTAATAGTTAAACTTGCCAGTAATTTGTGATAATTTCACCAAAAACTACTGATAATTATCTGAAAAACTAGCATCTTTTGTCATAATAGTCAAGAAAATTTCACAAAAATTTAGCCTGACTTTAAATTCGCCTTTGCTAAAGTGCGACGTAATGATAGGTGTAAATTGTCTCTTTTAGACCTAAGGCAAAAGCAAACAAGTTATTCATTTTGACTCAGATTAGCTCAATTCAATTATAGTGGAATTTTACTATGAGTTTTCGATTAGAGTTGAAGGCTATTTAATCAGATTATAAACTTAATTAAAGTTTATTAAAATTAAAATTTGTTAAACTCTGCTAAGTCATTGGTCTTTTCAAGAAGAGGATAACGAAGTGCTGTTTCATCGACTAGGCTAGATAAATACTCATAAGTGTGACGAAGTTCATAGGCATTATCATCACTTTTTGCTTGGTTACACTGCCAGCAGACCAGTTGTAAGTTGTCAAAATCAAACATTTTTTCGGGACAGCGGGCTTTATTAATTATATGATCGATAGTGACATAATTGGGATGAAAAAATATCTGATTGATTTGATTAATAACTTTTTCCCCTTGAGAATTATTATATTCGTAACCCCTTTTGACCGCTTCTGACTGAGAAGAAGTTTTAAATTCTTCGCCATGTTTCATCTTTTTGCCACAAAAAGGACAGGGTTTTTCTTTGGCCATTGTTCGATATTGATTCGGGCTAATTAATCCTTTTTGGGGATGTTCGATAACTGCTAGATGTTGATTAGCATTCCAGATTTCTGCAATTTCATCGGAGCTATATAATTGAGACAACTTTGATTTTGATATTTTAGTCATGGCAGTACAGAATAATCATAATAAAGGATATTTAGCCAAAGCTTTATCTGCTATTTCATGCAAATTTTTAGAGATTTTTTCTAACTCTTGTTTTCCTTCTTCAGACATTTTTTGGGCATTTTCAGACTCAATAATTGCTAAATCAATGGCTTTGACAAGACTTCCCTTATTTAATTCATGCTCAAATAAACTGACAACTTTATAAGTATTATTTTTAAAATCCTGAAGAAGCTCCCAAGAGCTTTTAACCTTTCCCCAGCCGATATTATAATAGCCCTTTTTTCTCGCTTGTCTTTGTTGCTCTGGGGAAAGACCATGAAATACTTCACTATTTCTTTTTTGCCATTGGCGATAGCTCATTTCTTCTAGTAAATTCATTGCTTCAGTTCCTGGTCATCTGCAAAGTAACGAGTGATTTCTTGCCACTTTTTATCGCCATAGTTATTAATAATATATTTTTTAATATCGCCCAGTTGTCTTCGTAGTTTATCATTAGTTTTTTCCAGAGATTCAACTGTAGAGATGGCTCGCTCTTTTATTTGTGTAATCCCATCCTGTTGTTGCTGAATAGTATTTTTTAGATCGCTCACCGCTAGATTATAACTGTCTTTATGAACTAATTCCTTTTCCAGTAAAGCCTGTTGACGTTCCCGGGCAGTTTTAGATAGACTAGCCTTTAACCATTGACCTAAACAATAAATCTCAGATTGATCAAAGTCTAATAAATCTTGACGTAACTGCTCTAATTTTTGTAGCAATTCATTAACTTTTTCTTGCCAATAACTGACTTCTTGTTTAAGCTCAACATTCTCGTTGTATAAATTCTGATTACTTTTTCCTAACTGTTCAATTTTGCCCTCGTGTCTGGATATTTGCAACGACTGATTTGAATTAACTTTGGCTCTATCATTTCGTTCTTGTATGATAATCTGGAACAATTCCGCCGCTACAGGATCATCAAGATGTTCTACAATCCATTCTAGATGACGTGCTTTTAACCTATCGATCAAATAGCCCTTAATTTCTATGTGTTGTTCTTTCAATATAGCTAGATTAGATTGAATGGTCATGACCGTAATTCTGACTTTAGTAACTTAATCTATAGTTATTTTAATACAAGTATAAGCTTTTGGAAAAAAGCAATCTTATTCGGTCATAGTAGTTTTGCCTGTTTCTGGGAATCAACTCGGACCGACTGAAGAAACAAAGGAAAATGGAAATTTTGCCGATCTAGGGCTGGCCTTTGCTATAAGTGAGCTATATAGCGCCTCCTTGGCTAGTGAGGAAATTCTCAAACGCTAAAGCACAGAGCTTACCGCTATAACTAAGCACACGAATCACCTAGACTGAGAAAATATCATGCGTATCGCTCACGATGTTACCGAATTGGTTGGCCGCACACCTTTAGTACAATTGAATCGGATTCCCCAAGCGGAGGGCTGTCTTGGCCGAATTGTGATGAAATTAGAAGGGATGAATCCCGCTGCTTCCGTCAAAGACCGGATTGGCACTCACATGATTAATAGCGCCGAAAAAGCGGGTTTAATCAATCCAGAAACCACGGTTTTAGTGGAACCCACTTCTGGCAATACGGGAATTGCCCTAGCGATGACTGCGGCAGCTAAGGGTTATCGCTTAATTTTAACTATGCCGGAAACGATGAGTTTAGAGCGCCGGGCGATGTTAAAAGCCTACGGTGCTACCCTAGAACTTACCCCCGGTTCCCAAGGTATGAAAGGGGCAATTTTACGCGCTCAGGAAATCGTTGATAGTATCCCCAGCGCTTATATGTTGCAACAATTTCGCAACCCTTCTAACCCGGAAATTCACCGTCTCACCACTGCTGAGGAAATTTGGCAAGATACGGAGGGACAGGTAGATTTTGTTGTTGCGGGTGTGGGTACTGGAGGCACGATTACAGGAGTCGCTGAGGCAATTAAACCCCGTAAACCTAGTTTTCAAGTAGTCGCGGTGGAACCTTTCAATAGTCCAGTGATTTCTGGAGGTAATCCCGGTCCCCATAAAATTCAAGGTATCGGTGCGGGTTTTATTCCGGAAGTTTTACGCACAGATCTGATTGATGAGGTAATTACTGTCAGTGATGAGGAAGCTTTTCAATTTGGTCGTCGTCTGGCAAAAGAAGAAGGTTTGCTTTCGGGGATTTCTTCCGGTGCTAATCTTTGTGCGGCGATTCAACTGGCCCAACGACCGGAAAATGAGGGTAAATTAATTGTGGTGATTCAGCCTAGTTTCGGGGAACGTTATCTGAGTACGCTGATGTTCCAAAATATCGAGGAGCGCGAGTTAACTTTGGTGTAAAAAAATATCGTCTTCAGCCTCTAGCAGTCAGCATTTAGTCTTAGCTTTAACTATAGCAGTTATCTTCATGGTGGGGTAGCATTCAGTTATCAGTTATCAGTTATAATACTAAATCCGGTTATTAAAAACTGATTATTTATTCTCCCTTTTGCCTCTCCTCATAAGTAGCCTATACTTAACGGATTTAGTATCAGATGTGAGTTTTCAGTTCACTGATTACTGTTTACTGTTCACTGATTTGAGGACGGATTTTCTCACCGATAGCGGCATTTGTAGAGGTTGCGGTTTGGTTGCTTCTTTGCTGGCAAAATTATCGAGTAAAGCCGATCGCACTTGCGTATCGGTTTCTCGCGAGAGAAGATAACGGAAGTATTCTTGGCATTGTTCTCGACGACTGGGGGAAAGTTGCATTTCACTTAAACGTCGGACTGCCATTAAGCGCATTAAGGGATCATTGACTGTTAATTTTTCTAACCAGCGATCAAAGTTTTTTGACTCATTTTGACCGCGATGGTCGAGAAAATGCCATCCTAGCAGGATTAAAGTCAAAACCGTGCCAAATCCTTGCAAAATTGAGGCCAGGGCCAACCAGCGATTTTCGGCATAAGTCCAAATTGCCAGAGCGAGATAGGTGGCTAAACTGCCCAAACCGCCACAGACTACCGCTAAAGTTAACTTACCGCTATCGGCACTGAAAAAAGCACGCCCCCACAGCCACAGCGAGCGCCAGTTTTGACCCTGGAGATGGTAAACTCCGATCATCGCCCCCACCCCGGTTAAAGTGGCCAAAACTAACTGCCAATTCCACGCCCAGAGGATCAAAAAACTAGCACAAGCTGCCGCCCATGTCAAGAGTTGACGGTTTTTTTTTGCCGCGAGAGTTTTGATGACTCGACGCTGCAGAGCGGGGGAAAAATAGGGACGAAGACGGAATACTGAAGACACGGGAAGTTTTTCACTGAGGGTTTGATGATTACTATAGCCTGTTCTCAGGCAGACAGATCATTTTTCTTGGTAAAAATCCTCCCAAGGAAAAGAGCGCAGTGCTAGGGTGGGCTAAAATTGCGATCGAGAATCGGCTAAAGTTCAGGTTGGCGAGCTTAGGTATTAAGATGGTTTGCAATCAAACTCAACTTTTTTTATTAATAAATAGCTCAACAATATTCTGTAAACTTATATACAGAAACCTCAAGAAATATATTAATTTGCCATCTTTAGGGCAGCAAGTTCTGATAGACGATCTAAAGTAGTAAGTATAAATACCGCATCTAATTTTACCTAGTCACGCCAGCTATCTAACTCATCTATATCACTTCCGAACAGAGTTAGAACTTCCTTTGTCTTGGTTGAGTCTTGCGGAAATTTTACCTTAAGGAAAATCTCGATAATTTTGAGTCATGATTCACTAGAATCCTCAAATATTCCATAAACTGGCGAGTTTTAAGAAACCTAGGAGGTTCATCGCTATGAAAAGCCGTCTTATTGTTTGTTGTGATGGAACTTGGCAAGATTTAGGACAAGGTTATCCTACCAATGTTGTCAAAATGGTGCAAGCTATCACACCACTTGATGATAGTAAGGGCAACCCCATCCGTCAAATCATCTACTATGACGAAGGGATTGGGACAAAACAATCTAATGCCGAGGTAACTGATACTTTAATTAAAATTGCTGGAGGTGCTTTAGGCATTGGCATGGATCATAAGATTGAGGATGCCTATCGTTTTCTGTGCTTAAACTATCAACCTGAAGATGAAATTTATCTCTTTGGGTTTAGTCGGGGAGCTTACACTGTACGCTGTTTAGCTGGGTTAATTTATAATTGTGGTTTGTTGTATCGAGAATTTATCCGACAAATCCCCAAAGCCTACGAAATTTACCGAGAAAAACAAGACCCAAATAACGCACCTAACGGTAAAAATGCCATTGATTTCCGTAATCAGTATGGACGACGAGTTCCCATTAAAGCCTTATGCTGTTGGGATACGGTTGCTTCTTTAGGTATCCCCGATATCGTCCATTCTCTGCACTTGGATGAAAAGTTCAACGAACGTTATCGCTTTTATGATTCGACCATCAATCCTACAATTGAAAAGGCGTTTCATGCAGTTGCCATTGATGAAATTCGTAAAGTATTTGATGTAACACTAATCCGTCCCCATTCTACCCACATCAGACAACAAAAAGAACAAGTGGTTCAGGTTTGGTTTCCAGGGGGTCATGGTTGTGTTGGTGGAGGTTCTCAGAAAGAATCTGGCCTATCCGATGGAGCTTTATTGTGGATGATGGAACAAGTCGAAGCCTTGGGTTTGGCCTTAGATAAAAGTTATATTCAACATGAAGTTCATCCCAATTGTAGTGCGAGTTTTGATAATACGTCAAAATGGCCATTTAATGTAGCGGGAACAGCACCTCGTCAGTTTGAAGGGGATGTTAGCAATTTGCATGAAAGTGTTAAAAATCGCTGGACAGACCTGAATATTAATCCCCCTTATAAACCCGCTATTCCTGAAATTCAAATGATGCTTGAGCAAGAGCTTGGTGCTTTGAGAAAGAAAGAAATAGTCTCTGTTTAGCACTTCTCTCCCTCAAAAATGTCGCCCACACTTTACTTTTTACTTGACTGAGGATCAAATTAATGGTTATCAAAATTAATCAACCTAGTAATAATGCCACACTTGCCATGACAGATAATGTTACTTTTAAAGGCACTGCAAGTCATGAAATTGTTCGGATTGAGTTGTGGGCAGAAAATAAGTGGCACTTCGGTAATAGCTCAGTTTCTAATGGCAATTGGTCAGTCTCTTATCGTTTTACTGACAACGGTAAACGTAAAATTGAAGCGCGAGGATTTGATCAAGACAATCATTCTGTTGCTACTGAAAAGATTACTTTAGAAATTGCAGCTTCTTCCATAAGCTGTGAACCAAGAACGAAACTCTTTGAAATTGGCGGTCATTCTGTTTGGCAAATTGCAGGACAAACCGCTTTTTTCTATCAATCAAAAATGAGTATTGATGCCGATGGTGCGCCTAATGCTTATCACCCCGACAATATTGGCTTAGATGATCTAAAAAATGCCGGTTATCCAAATACGTCTTGGTGGAAGAATATTCTTGTCCCTGACCCTCAAAATCCTAATCGAGCTTATGAGCAAACCTCTGGACCCTATCAAGGTTATTTTGTCTCTATGACAGCTTTACAGGATGGAACTAGGGCAAAAACTGATCCCAGTCGCTATGTTGATTCTACTCGGATACCCTATATTGTTCTCCCCGGTGGTGGCAGTGCCGGGGCAAAACTGGGGGATTTTGCCGTGGTTTTTAATGGTAAAAACGGCAAGATTGTCAATGCGATTTGTGCAGATGTTGGTCCATCCAACAAAATTGGCGAGGGTTCAATTGCCCTTGCTGAAGCGTTGGGCATTCCTTCTAGTCCCCGAACAGGTGGTGTGAGTAGCGGTATTATGTATGTCGTTTTTCCAGGCTCGGGCAACGGTAAGCCGCGATTGCTCTCTGAGATTAACAGCGAAGCCGAAAAACATTTCAACAATTGGGGGGGAATGGCCAGGTTAAACGCTTGTTTTAGCCCATCTTAACCTAGAAAACTGCCAATTTACCTTTACTTTATCGAGGAATATCACTATGACTACTGCACAACAAGTTCTTCAAATTGCAGCCCGGGAAATTGGCTACAAAGAAAACCCAAAAAATTCTAACCATAATAAATTTGGTATTTGGTATGGTATGGATTATCAGCCTTGGTGTGCCATGTTTGTTTCCTATTGCTTTTACAATGCGGGCTTACCTTTACCTATTACTACACCTAAAGGGTTTGCTTATTGTCCTTATGGAGTGCAATGGTTTAGAAATAAAGGATGGTGGCATACAGATCCTCAAGTGGGTGATGTTGTTTTTTATGATTGGGGAGGTGATGATGTATCCGATCATGTCGGTATAGTTGAAAAAGTTAATTCTGACGGTTCAATTGTTGCTATTGAAGGGAATACCTCTGATGGTTTTGGTGACTCTAACGGTGGCGAAGTTTGCCGTAAAACTCAGAAAAAAGGGATTTTAGGTTATGGTCGTCCTCCTTATCATGGTCTAGTCCCCCCTGCTCAAGAGGAACATCCAGTTTGGGAACGTTTCATTGCTCTAACTAGCCCTTATATGCGAGGAGATGATGTCTTGCAGTGGCAACGACAAATGATTCACCGAGGTTGGAATCTTGAGGCTGATGGTGTCTTCAAGGAACGAGATGAGAATGTCCTAAAACAATTCCAAAAACAAAAAGGTCTAACAGTTGATGGTGTTCTTGGTCCTATCTCGTGGAATAAAGCATGGACAGCACCTATTACGCCCGACTAAGTGATTACTAGATGTGGGTGAGGTATGGGATTGAACAGAAAAATTAAGCCATACCTCATCTTTAAAAGCTTAAATTAACCTCAAAATCCAAGTAATTTAGGAAGAAACTAAAATTATGACGACTGCACAAGACGTTTTACAAATTGCCATTAGTGAAATAGGTACAAAAGAAACCCCTTCAGGTTCTGACCAAACTAAATACAATGCTTGGTATGGTATGAATCATGTTCCTTGGGCAGCAATATTTGTTTCTTACTGCTTTTATCATGCGGGTTTACCGTTAGAAATTACCACAGATAAAGGTTTTGCCTATCATCCCCACGCAAAAAAATGGTTTAAAGAACATGGATGGTGGCATACAACTCCTCAAGTCGGGGATATTGTCTTCTTTGACTGGGGAAATGATGGATCACCTGATAGCGTTGGCATTGTCGAAAAAGTAAATTCTGATGGTTCAATTGTTGCGATTCGAGGGAATGTTGATAATCAGGTTAAACGAGTAAACCATCAGGGAAGCACGATTATGGGTTATGGTCGTCCACCTTATCAAACTAGCAAACTAGATTCTGAACTTGATCAGGTATTGCTCAACTCCTAACAACATTAGTAACATGATTGAAACTCTAACAAATCAAGTTAGCATCCCTGTTTGTTTATCTTTGAGCGCCTGTGTTATAACCGTGCTGTCCAGTGAACTTAACGCGCAAAATCCCCCTAGCTTTGTGATGCCAAGTGGTAACATTTATTGCGCTCTAATTGGGAAAGATAATAATATGCTACGGTGCGAGATCCAAAGTATGTTAAATCCTCTACCCCCTCAACCTTATCCTAATTATTGTCAATTTGATTGGGGGGCCGGTTTTCTACTCCCTCAACAAGGTAAACCAGAAGTTCTTTGTATAAGTGATACCATTGCTGGTACTAACAACATCCTTTCTTATGGAAAAACTTGGCAACATTCAGGCTTTAAATGTATCTCACAAAGAACGGGATTAATGTGTAGTAACCCCGGGGGACACGGTTTCTTTCTGAGTCGTCAGCAGTGGAAGGTTTTTTGAAATCAAAAATTCACAATCTCCTGGGAGACAATAAATTATGAAAACCTATACCGTTCATCACCTTTTCCAACTATTATTAGGACTCAGCTTGACTCTTTTTCTCAGCTTGATTTTCCCGATCGCTCATATTAAGGCTGAGAATCTACTCGGAAAATATCCCGTCTGTGAACCCTCTGCGGTCGTTCAAGTAACCTGTTCAGAATCAGGAGGCAATTGCCTTTTAGTAGCAGATAATGAACAAAAAGACGTTCTATTTCTCTATCCTGTGAGTTCTAGCCAATTAGACTCAACTCGTCAAAGTCAGTTAGCCTTAGAGAAAAATATAAATGATATTGAAGCGATCGCAAAATTAGATAATAATAGAGTGCTTCTCTTCGGTTCTCACAGTCGTAACAATAAATGTGAGATCAAAGCAAATAGACAACGGTTTGTACAGGCTCAATTGTCGGGGAATCAATTAAAAACTATTGGCAAACTGATCCAAAGTCCTCCAATCAATTCTCAAGTTCTCTTCCAATATCTAGATGTGAATTCTAACAAGATTATCAGTGCCGTGAGTCGTGCTATTGATGAGGCGGAAACCCAAGCTGATCAATCATTAGGAGACAAAAATCGGTGTGAACAAGCTAATGCTTTTAATGCTGAAGGAGCAGTGGCGATTCCTGATCCTTTATCTCTTGAAAAATTCAAGATTTGGATAGGTTTACGTTCTCCCGTTGTCACATTAGACGCTAATAATTATGCTGTTTTACTATCAATGGCTAATCTGGATAACTATCAATTCGATGGTGCAACACTTCTAGATTTAGGGGGACGGGGAATCAGAGAAATTACCTTTGATAATAACCAGATTTGGGGAATTGCTGGCGGGCCGAAAGATGGTCAAGATAATTTCGTTTTTTGGAAACTATCGGCTGAGGATCTCAAACCGAATACGATCCTTAAACCTGAAATACTTCGAGAATTACCCCAGTCATCAGAAGGATTAGCGATCGTTGATGGAACAGCCTATATTTTGATTGATGGCGATAGTGGGGAGTCTGGAAATCATTGTGCAGTACCCGCCAAGTTTATGCAATTTACTGTCCCTAATTAAAGTTATGTCCTCAAATTTTGCCAGCTTTAAGACTTAGATAATCCTCTCATATTGAAAAAAGGAGAATCGATGATGACTACCCAAAAACTGAAAGCTCTAGTCAATACTGTTATCAA
>VYKU01000125.1_pt1 | contig 24055 bp, 18 predicted proteins | sample 5114491 | NCBI WGS metagenome assembly VYKU01 (sample SAMN12291796, study PRJNA351875) | freshwater metagenome | isolation source: freshwater lake | place: USA: Michigan, Gull Lake | collected 2011-07-05 | reverse complement strand
GGGGTGGGGGGGGTGGCCTGGGTAGTCTGGCCATTGGTCTGGCTCGATGAAGGAGTATTCGATGACGCCGGTGGTGGTGGCGAGGGCCGCGTCGGCGAAGGAGAGTGTGCGGGCGGGGTGTGCGAAGCGGGCTTGGGGTGAGCCGGTGAGGTCGGTGGTGAGGGGCCAGCGGTTGGGGTCGGCGGGGTCGCGAGATCGGAGGGAGCCGACGAAGGCGTTGTTGTAGCCGTAGCCACCGGCGTTGCGCTCGAAGCCGCGGGTGGTGGTGAGGAGGGCGGGGCATCGGCGGACGCCCTGGTTGCTGGCGAGGTAGTCGGAGAGTGGGCCGCCGGTGGTTGCGAAGGGGCTTGATGGGCCGGGGCGGGAGCCGAACCAACGGGTGCGGTTGAGGGTGGCGATCTGGGGTGCGCCGGGGGCGTAATAGCCGCGGTTTTCGAGGGCGTAGGCGTCGAGTGCGATGGCGAGTTGTCGGAGGTTGGAGAGGCAGGATGTAGCGTGGCCGGCGGCGCGTGCGCTGGTGAGGGCGGGTAGGAGGAGGGTGAGCAGGAGGGAGAGGAGGGCGAGGACGACGAGGAGCTCGATGAGTGTGAAGGCGGGGCGTGTTGCGCCTGCGGGCGGGGTGGGTAAGTGGGTGGTGGGCGGGGGCATGGGTGGTGGTTTTGGGGTTATTCGGGTGCGAAGAACCAGTTGAGGTAGACGATGATGTCGTCGGCGGTGAAGTTGCCGTCGGGGCCTGGGGTTTGGCCTGGGCTGGCGATGTCGGCGAGCGGTGAGGTGCTGAAGAACCAGTTGAGGAAGAGGATGATGTCGTCGGCGGTGCGCTGGCCATCGGGGCCGGGGGATTGGCCTGGGCCGGCGATGTCGGCGCGTGGGCGGACGATGACGCGGGCGACGGCGGCGAGGTCGGTGGAGATGGGGCCGAGGGAGGGGGTGCCGCCTGTGAGGGCGGTGGTGATGCGGACGAAGTCGATGGTGGTGAGGTTTGCGGGGTCGCCGGTGGTGGGGTTGCGTGCGGCGGAGATGTCGACTGCGTCGCCGCCGCCGGTGAAGGGGGAGATGCCGACGCGGGTTGGGTCGTCTGGAGAGGTGTAGAAGCGGTCGGGGTTGAGCAGTGGTGCGTCGATGATGCCGTCGGCGTCGAGGTCGCCGAGGGCGATGGTGGGCGTGCAGTCGGCGTAGCCGAGGGCGCCCTCATTGGTGGCGTCTTGGCCGAGGGGGTTGTTGAGGATGGGGAAGTTGTTCTGCGTGAAGATGGTCGGTGGGAGAGTGAAGGGTGCGCTGGTGGGGAGTGTGAGGTGCGAGCCTGGGATGACGAACCAGTGGTCGTCGGCGAGGCCGTTGGCGTTGGTGTCGCGTGAGACCTCGATGATGCCCGGCTCGGCGAAGCGTCTGTTGGGGTTGTTGGCGACGTAGAAGGCATTGCCGAAGACGATGAGGTCGAGGGCGAGTGGGTTTGCGGGAGATGGTGAGAGGTTGGGGATTGGCTCATTGAAGGCGAGGGTGATGGAGCCGCCGAGGGAGCCGAGGGAGACGAGTTTGGAGTTGTCGGGGGATGAGGTGCTGCCGCCGAGGGGTGGGCCGAGTGCGGCGGCGGGGTTTGTGAAGGCTGCGGTTGCGCCCGGGCCTGGGGTGTAACTGACCACTCGCGTGGCAAAGGGTGAGGCGTGGGCGTGTGGTGCCGTGGTGGTGGCGATGGCGAGTGCGGCGAGAATGGTTTTGTGCATAAGAAGGCCGGGGGTGTTGGGGGGCGTGGGGAGATGGTGCGATGTGGGTTGGGCGTAGGGCGTGTGGTTGATCAGCGTCGGCGGCGTGTTGCCAGGAGGCCGAACGCGCCGAGGATCATGGCGGTGGCGGGCGCGGGGATGGTGTAGCGGTAGGCGATGCCGTTGTGGGTGATGAGTGCTTCGTTGGTGAAGGTGTTGAAGGCGACGTCGTAGCCGCCGGTGGTGCCGGCGGGTGAGAGTGCGGTGCGGTCGCCGGTGAGGATGTTGATGGCGAGTGCCGCGCCGCCGTCAAAGCCGCCAACGAGGAGTGTGCCGTTGGCGTCGAAGGTGAGTGTGCTGGCCGAGAGCGCGGGGCCGCCTGGGATGGGTGTGCCGGTGGCGTAGTTGGTTGGTGTGGGGGAGGTGTCGAGGGAGAGGAGGTCGAAGCCGCGGATATCGCCGGCGGGGAGGGCGTTGCCCTCGAAGCCGACGCCGGTGTAGAGGCGTGGGCCGGTGGGGGTGTTGATGAGGGCGACGCCGCCGGATGCGCCGCCGATGCCTGTGAGGATGCGCGTGGGGACCGGGTCGGTTGTGTTGTTGGTGAAGGAGATGCGGTTGAGGAAGGGGACGAAGTCGTTGCCCGCGCCGGAGACGTAGAACTGACTGCCAAGCCAGGCGCCGGCGTAGTTGGGCGAGAGGACGCTGGTGGTCGGGGAGGGTGTTGGGCCGAGGTCGGTGGTGGAGACAAAGTAGATGCGAGCGGCAGGGCCGAAGTTGTTGTCGCCGATGGCCAGGCGTGTGCCGTCGGGGCTGATGCTCAGGAACGATGCGCCGTAGGTGGGGATGGTGCCTGCGGGCAGTGAGCCGACGGGGGAGTAAGTCGAGGCGTTGAGGGCGGTTTGGCGGAGGATGGTGGCGTTGGGTGTGATGGCCCAGATCAGGCCGTCGGGGGCGATACCCCAGGTGCCGTTGGGGAGCGTGAAGGAGCCGTTGGGGGTGTAGGTGGATTGTGCCGTGGCGAGCGTGGGGATCGTGGCGAGGGAGAGGAGCGCGGTGAGGATGAGGGGGCGTTTGGATGTGATAGCCGAGGGACGCATGGGGCACCGACCTTCCCGTGCCGAGTCGCGCGGCACGAAACCCGCGGGTTGACGCCGGTCTTTCGACCGGTGGGCGCCGTGCGAGGGGGCAATGGTGTCAACAGCGGCCGGCACGCGCGGGGGGCGTGGGGCATCTGCCGACGCCCCATCTCGCGAGGGCGACAAGCACACAGCCGTCGGCAGGTCTTCCGGCTCGGGGTTTGTGGCCTGGCCCGCCTTCCCGCTGAAGATCAGCAGTGGCATCTGGACCAGACCCAGCCCTTCACGGCGGCGCGTCCGCGGTGGAATCAGCGTTGATAGGACGCCTTACCACACTTCCCTTTTCAGCACCGACCGGCGTTGTGGAGGCCGGGGGTGCACCGATGGCGGGGGAGGTTAGGCGGGGTGGGGTGGGTCAGTCGGGCTTGATGCAGTCGTCGGTGATGAGGTCGGCGGGGTCGCCGTAGGAGTTGGGGATGCCTGGGGGGGTGACTTGCTTGCCGGCGTCGATCGCGCTGGCGACGGCGAGGTTGAGGTCGAGGAGTTGCTTGAGGAGGTCTTTGTTGGGGCTGAAGCTATAGGCATCGAGGACGGCGGCGTCGAGCGCGGCGTGGGCGTCTTTGAGGGGGTTTTTGCCGGGGAGTTCGAGCGTGCGGTAGAGGGCGCGGAGGCCGCCCTTGATGGTGGGGAGGGTCTTGGCGCGGATGGCGCGGATAGCGCGACCGGCGGCGGCGACTTGCTTGATCTGTTTTTTGGTGGGGGATTGGGGCCAGGGGAAGGTGTCGAAGACGGATTCGGGGGTGTAGCGGAATCGGGCTGCCAGTTTCGAGCATTTCGTGATGAACCACTGCCAGTGTGCATCAGATTGCAGGATGCCGAAGGAGTAGTCGTCGTCGAAGGCAAAGGTCTGTAAAGCCCCGTCAGGGAGGATTTCGGTTGAGCAGAAAATAAAGACTGGTCGCTTCGTAACGCGTGCGCAAGCCATGAATCTTGCCAGCGGCTTGAATGCTCGGCGCATCCCGGTGCGGACGTTCCAGAACTGCCACCATCTCTCCAGATGCTCGGCACGGGCTTTGGCCATGTCCGTCTTCGCGGCTTTGCTCGCGGTAGCTCGCACCTCCGGAAGGACAGCCTTCTGTACGTGGTCAAAGGGTTCGGTATAGTGCTTGGCGGACAAGATGTCCAGATCGGCAAAGTCAATAATCGCGCGGCTGGGCAGTCCCCCGGTCAACATGTCGCGTCCGATCATGAACGGTCGGACGACCTTGATGTCTGATCGCCAGCGATTCCGATGCCCCTGCGTTACGACGAAGCCTTCGTAACCCGGCACTACGCCTTGGAACGAGCGTTGCGGTTTTTCGTTCGCGCTGAGTACGCGGGCGGATGCCACATCGACGGCGTCTGAGAGAGCCGAGTTGATCTCCGCAGCCTCCCTCACCTCCATCTCATACGACTTGTCCTTGCGCACCTTCCCCCGCTTGCCGGTCGTTACGACCTTGGTGTTCGGGTTGGGGTTGTCCTGATTGAAGAGTTCGAGTGTGGGATCGACTTTGGACCAGAGTCGGCGGGGGTCCTGCACGATCCGGCGGGTGTTGCGGTCGGTTGTGCTGGCGCTGTCGGCGTTGGCCTCATCGCCCGCGTCGGCATCGGGGGCTTTGGAGAAGCCGCCCCCGCCGGGCGGGGGCATGCCCTTGGTGGCCTTGGCCGCCTTGTGCGCGGCGATCTGCGCGGCTGAGGGGCCGGGGGCGGGCATGGGCATGGGGCCGCGTGTCGGGTCGGGCTTGACGACGGTGACTTTTGGGTTTTTGACCCAGTTGGCGATGGAAACGTGCACGTTGGCTTCTCCGCTCCAGGGCATGTTTTCGACGGCCTCGACGATGGTGCCGGAGTTGACGATGTGGTCCAGGCCGCCGACGCGACTCTGGTTGTTGCGGATGTTTTGCGTGCCGACAAGGCCGGCGCGGCCGGTGAAGGGGTTTTCGGCGGTGCAGGGCGCGAGGTGGTCGTGGGAGCGTCGGAACCAGTAGACGCAGTAGTCGGCCATGCCGGGGACGTCGGGGTAGGCGTTGCGGACTTTGTTGACGTAGTCGGCCCCGCGTTCGGGCTTGAGGCGTTTGGCCCCGAGGAAGGGTGGGTTGCCGATGATGACGTCGGCGGCGGGCCAGTCGGCTTGCTTGCCGGCGTCGTCGATGAGGGCGTCTTTGACGGTTATGTTGGCGTCGAGGTTGTCTAGCGGGAGCGTGCCCTCGGCGGAGTGGAGTTCATCGCTGGCGAGTTTGGGGGCGAGGGAGAGGGTGACTTTGGCGAGTTCGACGGCGAAGGGGAGCAGGTCGATGCCGAAGAACTGCTTGGGGGAGACGGCGGCGAAGCCGCCCTGGCCAGTGGTCGATCGCTGGGAGATTTCGCTCTGCTTGGCAAGGATCGCGGCTTCCAGGCGGCGCATCTCGCGGTAGGCGATGTAGAGGAAGTTGCCCGAGCCGCAGGCGGGGTCGAGGACGCGGAGGGTGGTGAGGCGCTCGCGGATCGCGGTGAGTTCGCGGAGGGAGTCGGCACGGTCGATGGCGGTGGTGAAGGGGTAGACGATCGTGGGGCCGACGATCCGCATGATGTCGACTTGGGAGGTGTAGTGAGCGCCCATGGCGTGGCGTTCCTCGGCTTCCATGGAGTGCTGGAAGATTGTGCCGAAGATGTCGGGGGAGACGTGTGCCCAGTTGAACTTGGTGGCCCGCTTGAGGAGGGCGACCTCTTGTTGCGGGTCGAGTTCGATCGCGGCTGAGTGGGCGAAGATGCCGCCGTTGAAATAGGGGACGGGCTTGTAGCGGCCCCCCTTGGCGCCGTCGCGTGCGTTCATGGCGCGGAAGAGGCCGTCGAGGAGGTCGAAGGCTTTGGGTGGGTCGACGCAGTCGTCCAGGAGGGCAGTGAAGAAGTGCTTGGGAAGCAGCCCGATGTCCTCAGAGAAGAGGCAGACGAGGGCCTGAAGGGCGAAGCGTTGGCAGACCTCGGGCGTTGCCGCCTTGCGCTGCCTGAGCGTGCGGTAGATTTTTGCGAGCAGGTCTGCGGCCTCGCGGGTGGCCTTGTCGCGGTCGACGAGGAAGTGGGCCTTTTCGTTGGTGGGCCAGAGGAAGTTGAGCGGGCCGTAGCGGTCGGGGAGTTCATCGAGGGTGAGGGTGTCTTGGGGCTGGTGGATGTCCTGGTCAAAGTCGTAGATGCGGAACTCGTCGAAGTTGCACAGGACGACGTATCGGGGACGGTTGGGGACGAGTTCCTCCCAGTATCGAAAGGCCTGGGAGAGGTGGCGTGAGAGGTCCTCGCCGCGTTTTTTCATTTCGATCAGAACGATCGGCTTCCAGACCAGGTCGGCAAAGCCGGTGGTGCCGCCATCTTTTTTGACACGGTATTCGAGCGTTGCGCCGGCCTGCTTGTAGCCGCCACGGGAGAAGCCTTGGAAGAGGCGGTCGAGAAAGACCTGGGCCTCGCCCTTCTCATCGCCATTGAGGGTTTTGGCGTAGGCAACGAAATCTTCAAGCTGCTTTTTTCGGTCCTTGTCCATGGGTGCGGGGAGTGTACGGCAAGGAGGTTGCACGGCGGTGAGCTTGTGGTCCGGCGGGTGGGGCACCTTTGTGCTGGCCCTCCCGAGGGCACCAGTGCCCGCTGCAAATCTTCACAAGACGCTCGCGCACGAATGGGTGTCGGCGTGATCGTTGTGCGGTAACATGACTACGTGTTGTGAACCTCACGGTTGTCAAGTAGTCATCAATTAATCAAGGAGAGTTGCCATGCGTATGTGTGTGTTTGTCGGGGCGGCCGCCGGGCTGCTCGCTGTTTGTGGTACGGCCCTGGCGCAGTTGCCCAACGGGGTTGCGGCGGGGGATACGACTCAGAACTCGACCGTCCTGTGGGCGCGGAGCCTGTCGGCGGGGAATGTGAACTTTGAGGTTGCCACGGGCTCGACCTTCTTGCCGGGGAACGTTGTGCAGACGGCCAGCACCGCCGTGACTGATACGCTGGTGCCGGCGAGGGCGAGCATCGCGGGGTTGCTGCCGGGGACGCAGTACAGCTACCGGGCTACGGACGCGAGCGGGGCGTCGTTGACGGGTGTTTTCCGCACGCCGGCGGCGTCTGGGCGTAATGGGATGCGGTTTGGCGTTTCGGGCGACTACCGCGGGGACGTGGCACCGTTCGCGTTCGGCCGGAATATTGCGTCGCGAAACTTGGATTTGTACGTTTCGCTGGGCGACACGGTCTACGCCGATGTTGCTTCGCCCGGTCTGCCGGGGGTGCCGCAGGCGCAGACGCTCAACCAGTTCCGGACCAAGCACGCCGAGAACCTCAGCCCCGTCGGGGGCTTGAACGGCCTGGCGGACATCCGCCGGAGCACGAGCACGCTGGCCATGATCGACGACCACGAGGTGACCAACGACTTCCAGGGGTACGCGACGGTTTCTACCGACTCACGCTTCACCTTTGGCGGGGCGGCCCCGACGGACCGGATCAACCGGACGCCGTTGTTTGCGAACGGGCTGCAGGCGTTCCAGGACTACCACCCCATGGAGCAGCGGACGTACTCGAACACCGGCACCGACCCGCGGACCGACGGCCTGCCGGAGTTGTACCGCTCGCGCCGGTATGGGCAGGACGCGCAGATCATCGTTACCGATGCCCGCTCGTTCCGCGATCGGGCCCTGCCCGGCGTAGCCAACCCGACCGACCCCGCGCAGGTGGGGGCGTTCCTTGTTCAGTCGTTTGATCCGACCCGCACGATGCTTGGGCAGCGGCAGCTTACCCAGGTGCAGGCGGACCTGCTCAGCGCGCAGCAGTCGGGCGTTACCTGGAAGTTCGTCCACGTCCCTCAGCCGACCCAGAACTTCGGGGTCGTCGGCGCTTCGGACCGCTTTGAGGGGTACGCCGCGGAGCGAGCCGCACTGCTGAGCTTCATCAGGACCAACAACATCGAGAACGTGGTGTTTGTTGCGGCCGACGTGCACGGGACCTCGGTGAACAACCTGACCTACCAGAACGGCCCCGGCCAGGCGCAGATCACGACCAACACCTGGGAGATTTCGACCGGCTCGGGCGCGTATGCACCACCCTTTGGCCCGACGCTCGTTGGGCTAGGGGCACAGCTTGGCGCACTCACACCGGCACAAGTCGCCCTCTACAACTCGCTGCCAACCTCCGGCGGCCCCTTCAACAAGGAAGACTTCATCCAGAACCTGATCAACGAGCAGATCGTCCCGCAGGGTTATAACCCCATCGGGCTCAACGGCTCGACCATCCCTGCGACCTTGCTCTCGGGCAGTTGGACGGCCACGCACACCTTCGGGTGGACGGAGTTTGACATCGATGCGGTGACGCAGGCGTTGACGGTTACGACCTATGGCATCCCCTGGTACCCGGCGGGGACCGACCCGTCGCTCATCGTCGGGCTGAACCCAACGATCGTGCAGCAGTTCGTGGTTCAGGCGGTGCCGACGCCGGCGGCCGTCGCGCTGCTGGGCCTGGGCGGGCTGGTGGCAACGCGTCGCCGTCGGCGGTGATCGGGTTGGAAGTTAGGGACGAACGCCATACACAACGACCCCGGCATGGACTTGCCGGGGTTTTTTCTTGTTTGACGGGCTAGGTTGGCCCCTCACCTGGCTGTGCCTGTTGCGTGAGTCTGCATCACCTGCTCGTTGTAACTCAACGGGATGGTGAGGGTAATCTTCGACGGTTTGGCGAACGTGTGGACCTCGACGTGGCTGACGAGCGTGGCCGCGAGGATCAACGCTGGCGTGCGGGTTTAAGTGCAGGCACGAGCTTTTAATAGCGTGGGACGCTCGAATCGACGGCGATCGACCAAAGGTCGATCCCCCCGGCCATGGAGAGGACGTTGCTGAACCCGTGCCCGCGCAGCGTCGCGGCGACGCGCTGGGAGCGCACGCCGAGGTGGCAGTAAACGATGATCGGCCGTGCGCGGGTGGGGTCGATGTCGTCGAGTTCGTCGAGTCGCTGCTCGATCTGCTGCATCGGTATGTGCAACGCGCCGTCGATCCGGCAGGCAGCCCACTCCTCGGGGCGTCGGCAGTCCAGCAGGATCGGCGGGGTCGCTGAGCGCATGGCGAGCTGGACCTGGCGGGGTGAGGACTCCCAGCCGGGCTTGAGAGCACTGCCGATTGGGAGGCCGTCTTGGTTGAGCGGGGGTGCTGGGGGAGGCGTTGGGGTGTTGTCGATTGGTGCGGGCATGGGGGTGGCTTTGATTTGTGGGTGATGAGGGTGAAGTGGTGTGGTGGTTCTTGTAATGGTTCTTGTGATGGTTCTTGTGATGGTTCTTGTGATGGTTCTTTGGTGAGATCGGGCTGTCTTGTGTGTGCCAACCCCACCCCTACCCCTCCCCTCGGGGGAGGGGTTAATGCGAAATTGCGCGGCGGTCTGTCCAGGGTTGTACGAGGTTCAAGACCTGCTGATGCAGGCATGGGTTGCAGGCGATCGCGTCCCCGGCGTGGATGCTTGGCTGGCCGGTCCATCCGCTGAAGATTCCGCCGGCCTCGGGCAGGATGACCGCAAAGGGGCCGCTGTCCCAAGGGTGCATGATCGGGTCGATCGCGACGTCGATCCGGCCCGTCGCGGCGAGGGCAAATGCGTAGCAGTCGCTCCACCCGCGGACGCGCCCGGCGGAGCGGGTGATCTGCACATACGCCTCCTGCCGGGCTGCCTGAGCGTAGTACTCTGGGCCGGTGGTGCAGAGCAGCGCACTGCCCAGGTCTTGGCAGGTCGAGACACGTGCTGGGATGGTTGCTTGCCCGGCCCGCTGCCACCATGCGCCTGCACCCTCGGCGGCCCAGATGCACTCACCGAGTGCCGGCAGGTGGCAGACGCCCGCACGCACACGGCGGCCTTGTGCGTCCTCGTGCTGCAGGGCGATGAGGACGCCAAAGAGCGGCACGCCGGCGGCAAAGGAAACGGTGCCGTCGATCGGGTCGATGACCCATGTCCAACCGGTAGTCGATTCGTGCGTGCCGTGTTCTTCACCGAGGAGGCCGTCGCTGGGGAAGTGGGCGGAGATGGCGTCGCGGATGAGTTGCTCGGCCTGCCGATCAGCGATCGTTACAGGCCCTGCGGCCCCCTTGCTGTGCACTACGAGGCCAGGGTGCTGGAAGTGCCTGATCACCAGTTCGCCGGCTTGCTGGGCGAGATCGAGCATCAGCCGGGTGCGGCGGGAGAGCTCGGGGGCGAGGCGTTCGAGTTGTGCGGGGTTGGCATCGTGCATTTCTTTGTGTCCATCGATCAGGTTTCAACCCACCCGCGCCGGCGGAGGAGCAGGATCAACGCCGGGCCGCCGATCAGGGCGGTCAGGACTCCCAGTGGCAACCTTCCCGCGCCCAGGTTCACGCCCTTGATGATGCAATCGGCACCGACGATGACGATCACGCCGAGCATCGCGCTGGCGGGCAACTGCCAGCGGTGGTTGCTGTGCGGGACTCTAAGCAACAGTCGGGCGGCGTGCGGGGCGATGAGGCCGACGAAACCGATGGGCCCGGCGATCACCACGGCACCGGCCGAGAGGGTGCCCGTGATTCCCAACAGAACCCACCGTGCCCGCGCGACATGCACCCCGACGCTCTCGGCCTCATCCGGGCCGAGGACCAGGGCGTCGAGGGTCGGGCCTTTGAGCCATGCGATCACAATGCCGGCGAGTGTGGCGACGGCGACGAGAACCAGCACGATCGAGGGCGTATCGTCGGAAAGCCCGCCCATCAGCAGGCGAGCGGTGGCGAACCCGGCATCGGGCATGAGGTATTGCAGGAACATCACTGCCGCGCCGCAGAGCACCGAGACGACCACGCCGATGATCACAAGCCCGGCAGGGTCAAGACTTCCTGCACGCCGGCTGAGCGTCAGCACCAGCGCCAGCGCCCCCACTGCCCCCAGCAACGCCGGCCCGGCGTGCCAAGCCGCGCTCGCCAGCGTGCCGACTAAACCACCGGCCGTGAGCCAGATGCTCGTCATAACGCCCAGCGATGCGCCGCTGGAGACACCCAGGATGTCCGGGCTGGCCAGGTGGTTACGCAAAAGCGTTTGCAGCAAGGCACCGGCGACCGCCAGCGCGGCACCGACCGTCGCCCCGCAGGCGAGGCGGTTGGCACGGAGTTGCCAGATGATCCGATCCTCCGGCCACCCCCCCCACGACCCCCACCCCCACCCCGCCGTGCCGCCGACGAGGAGCCGGGCGGCGCAGAGCAGCAAGGTGGCCAGGGCGAGGATCGACAAGATGACCACAGGGCGGCGCACGGCAGACGCTAGCCCGGCTGGGCATCGCCGGGGGCGTGCGCTACCCAAGCCCGGACAAGCCACCTATCCTAAAACCATACCCGGAGGTTCCCTTGGCTGACAAGAGTTTCCAGATTCGGCTCGTTACCCCGCAGGGCAAACTCCTCGACGGGAGGGCAATCTATGCCTCAGTCCCCGCGCACGACGGGCTGATGGGCTTCCAGCCGGGGCGAGCCCCGGTTGTCTTCAAGCTCGGGCTGGGGGAGATGCGGGTAACGTTCGCCGACGACCGCGGCGTGGGCGGCGGCACTCGCAACTACGTCATCGAGGGTGGGTTCGGGCACATGACGGCCGATGAACTTACGGTGCTGACGACCCGTGCCGTCGCAGGCAGCGATATCGTCCAGGACGAGGCCCAGAAGGAACTGACGGCGGCCCAGGCGAGCACCTCTGGCAACCTGGCCGAGATGGACCAGATCACACGACAGCGCGACCGGGCTCGCCTGAAGGTACGCGTTGCACAGTCGGGTGCTGGCCGGGGGATTTGAGAGCACTTTGGGATTCCTTCTATCTAGGTGGAGCGGGCTTGCAGCCCGCTCGCTTCCAGTCTCAAACAAGCACAAGCGCTGCCGATGAACTGAGGGCGTTTCTGAGCCGCAGTACCATCGGTAACCCCACCCCTGCCACTCCCGCAAGAACGTTCTGGGGGAGGGCTTTGATGCACAACAAACCACTGATTAGTTTTGTATCGCCGCGGCGAGCATGGCCCCGACTTGCACGTTGTGCTTGACCAGCGCGATGTTCGCCGAGAGGGTCCGCCCGGCGGAAACGTCGTGCAACGCCGCGAGCACGGCTGGCGTAACACCCCGACCGGTAACGCCCGAGCTGCGGGCCTTGGCCTCTGCCGCGGCGAGCCAGCGTGCCCAGTCGTCGGCGTTGATCTCATGCTCATGTGGGATCGGGTTGGCGATGATGATTCCGCGGTTGCTGTTGGCCAAGGTGGCGCGGACGAAGCGGGCGAGGGGGGCGATGTCGTCAAAGCGAGCGTCGGTGTCGGTGCCGCCGTCGCGCTGGTAGAAGGCGGGGAAGCGTGCGGTCTGGTAGCCGATGACGGGCACGCCGAGTGTTTCGAGGAGTTCGCGCGTGCCACGCACGTCCAAGATGCTTTTACACCCGGCGGTAACCACCGCTACGGGCCAGCGTGTCAGGGCGATCAGGTCTGTAGAGATATCCAGCACAGCCGATAGGTCCTTGTGTACGCCACCGATCCCGCCGGTGGCAAAGACCCGGCAGCCGCACCTGGCGGCGAGCTCAATAGTGGTGCTAACGGTCGTCGCCCCGCTGCGCCCCTGCGCGATCGCCGCGGCGAGGGAACTGGTGTTGATTTTCTCGACGCTCGGCTCGTCTAAGAGTTGTGCCAGTTGCGTTTCGGTCAGCCCCGCGATGGGCTGGCCGCGGAGGACGCCCATGAGCGCCGGCTCACAGCCGTGGGCACGGGCGAGGCTTGCGATTTCGCGGGCCAGTGGCAGGGCGCTCGCGCGGGGGACGCCGTGGGTGAGGAGGGTGGTTTCCAGCGCCAGGCGTGGAGGTGGGGGCATGATGGGCATGGTAGTGCGTGCGAAGGTGCGCAAAGATCGCGCACAAACTGCGATGAGTTGATTGGGCTCGGGGATTAGGCTGCAAAGAGACAACCCCACCCCTGCCCCTCCCCTCGAGTAGGGGTTCTGATGTCAACCGGTCAGGGGTATCAGAGCATTTGTTTGCTGGCGGAGGCCTGGTTCTGGGCTTCGATGGCTTTGTTGAAGTCGGGCAGGGAGAGGTCGGTGATGTTGGCCTTGGCGAGGATGGCGTCGAGTGCTTTGTGCTCGCGGATCTGGCCGTGGATGCTGGCGGCCTGGCCGGACTGGATGAGCTGCTGGCGCATCTGGTCTGGGCGGACGCCCCGCTCGATGGCCATCTGGGCGATGCGGCCGTTGATCTCTGCCTCGCTGACGCTGACGCCGAGGCCCTCGGCGGCCTTGTCAACGATGAAGAAGAGTTTGAGGTCACGCACGGCCTCGCCCGCGCTGGCGGCGCGGAGCTCGGCGATCTGCTGCTCGATGGCGACGGGATCAACGCCTCGATAGAGGGCTTCCATGCGTCGGCGTTCGAAGTTTCGTGCCGCCTGCTCGCTGGTAACGCGCTGGGGGAGGACCATCTTGGTCTCCTCGAGCAGGTAGCGTGCCACCTGCATGCGCATGGCCGATTGCTGGTCGATCTTGACGCGGGCCTCCATGCGTTCACGGAGCGCGGCACGCAGGGCGGGCGCGTCGGCTAGGCCGAAGCGTGCGACCAGGTCATCTTCCTTAGCCGGGATGATGCGGTCGACACGCACGACGGTGTATTTGATGCTCAGCGGCAGGTCGCGGAGGGCCTCGTTCTCGTGGCTGGCCGGGCCTGTGGTATTGACTGTAACAACATCCCCCGGCTTGGGAAGACCGATCTGGGTGGACAGATCATCAACAACCAGGCCCACGATCATCCCCTTGGGGGCCTTGTCGGCGGGAGGGACCTGCACGACGATCCCCTCGGACTGGAAGTGCACCTTCCCGTCGGGCCCGGTCATCTCGGCGGTGCCGGTGAGGTAGTCCCCAGGCTCGGCAACGGTGCGCTCATCGAGTGATCCTTCCTGGATACAGAGCTTTGTTACCTCGCTATCGACCATCGCATCGGCGACCTCGATGAGCGGGCGGTTGACGGGGATGCCATCGAGCTTGGGCAGGTCAAACTCGGGCAGGACCTCAACTTCGATCTCGAAGGTGAATGGCTTGCCGGGCAGAATCTCGCTGTTGGCCAGGTCGCGGGCGAAGGGGTTGCCCAGGACGCGAAGCTTGTGGTCCTCGACGGCCTTGGCGTAGGCCTGGCTGACCATCGCCTCCTTGGCCTGCTGGTTGATCGCCCCGCCGAAGCGTTTTTCGACGAGACGCTTGGGGACGCGCCCCTTGCGGAAGCCGGGGATCTCGGCCTGCGTCAGGAGCGTGTCGAGCGTCAGCCCCAGGGATTGCGCGACCGTCTCGGCGGGGATTTCAACGTTGATCTTCTTGCGGCTCGGGCCCGCGTCGGTAACGGAAACTTTGTTGTCGGCCATGGTCTTGACTCCGGGGTCCAGGGCCACGCGCAACAAGCACGTACGCCCCCCACCCGAGGTGCGGAAGGGCCAAGCCTAGGCGACAAAGCGTGGAGAAGGGCCGGGGAGTGGGAGGATGGCGACGCAGAGATGCGGCGGGAGGGCGTTTGGAGCGCTGATTAGGTGAGTGGCCAGAGAATCCGGTCGTTGGACATCTGCTCGTTGGTCCTGCGTCCTGGAGACGGGGGCGCGGGGACGAGTGTGTCGTCGCCGAGGTTGTCGATCTGGTTCTCGCCGATGCTGTAGAGGATCGGGGTTGGGCGGCTGGCATCGGGGGGAAGGTACTTGATCGGCTTGCCGTCCCACGGGTCGAGGGGGATGGAGGGGAGATAATCTGGAACAAGCTCGGCAAGCGTCGCGGGGTAGGTGCCTTGGGAGCGGCGGTAACGTTCAAGGGCGATGCCAGCGACGGTGGCTTCACGCTGCGAGGTGGCCATCGCAAAGCTCTTGTTCGTTCTGCCGAGCGCGGGCAGCATGATGGAGGCCAAGAGGTGTCGCTGCTTCCATACCGGGTCATCGAACCGTTGCATCGCCTGCGCCCACGCGGCTTGCTGCTGCGGCAAGGGGAGCTTGGCGTTTTGTGCCGCGCTCTTGAACGCATCGTCATAGGCCCGACGCATCTCAGCGCGGCCGGCCATCAGCTGAGATGTGATCGGGCCAGCGAGCGAGGGAAGGTACGTCGGCTGGTTCGAGCGGTTGCTCACCTCAATTAGGCGCATCGCGTGGATATTGGCCAGACGCCCGTCGCCATGCCCGTCATCTGTGTAGAGCCGCTGGAGCAGGTCATACATCACGGCCCGTTCGCCATCTAGATTTATTGAGTCATCCTGCTTGGCAGGGTTGATCCGCCACCCGCTGAAGTCCTGCGAGATCGTCAACAGGTCGGCATCGGACAAGGCACCGGGCCAGTTGGCAACGACCTCACTGAGTGCGAAGGAGTTAAGCCCGTAGATCGCCTGGCCGACGAGTTGGCCGATGAGCATGCCGCCCGGATCGCTTGCGTGCCGGGCTAGGCCGTTGACGGCCTGGAGGTTAGCGATCGCCCGGGGTGCATCCCCCTGGCTGGCGGCAAGCCTGGCATCGAACGTCAACAAACGGGCAAACTCACGGTAAACAGCAAGGTTCGGCAGGATCGCACTGATCAGTGCATCATCAACCTCTTGCACGCCCTGCGCTTTCCCGTCCATCCCGGTAATGCTGCGACGCGCGCTCGATGGGTTCATCACGGGTGTGCGCCCTGGGCGCAGCGAAGGGTTGAAATCAGTGGTCGTGCTCAGGACATAACCACCGACAGGCAGCGTGGATGCCTCGCGGACCTGCGCGATGATGTGGGCGTTCTCTTGGGCATACTTGGCCGCGATATGCCAGTCGGGTGTGCCTGGCTCGACGAAGCCGAACTCGATGAAATGTTTGCCGTCGGCCGTCGCCGGCAACTCCGGCAATCGCATAATCGCATCCCGATACCTCGGCCACGCCCGCTCCTCGACCGGTGTCGCCAGCGTCGTGGCGTTGAGCTGGGCGAAGTAATCCACTGCGATCGTCGGCCGGCCGCTTGCATACCGGATCGCAAGCCCGGCGTACAAGGTGCACAGGGCCAAGAGCGTGAAGCCGAAACCCCGCGTGAGTTTCCACCACAGCGGGCGTTGCCGGCGCTTGGCCCGGCTGATGAGCCTGGCCGTTTGGGTGGGGTCGCCGAAGTTGGCTAATAGATCCTCAGGCGTCTGCCCATTGGCAAGCCCCTCGGCAAAGTGGCTGACCAATTCGTGCGCTACGTCGATGCGTTCGCGCTTCCAGAGCCGCAGTTTGCCGGTTACCTCCAGCACACGCTGGCCCAGCGGCTCGGGCAGCTGGCTGTCGGCAACGACGCCTGCGGGGCTGGCGTGCGTTTGGCGTGGCGTATCACCCCCAGGGGAGGCCGTGGCGGTGCTCATGCCCCACCCCCCACCGCAAGCCCGGCCGGCGCGGCGCCCGACACCCCCGGCCCGAGCACCCCAAGACCCGACATCGCCCCCGCCACGGCCTGCCACTGCCTCACCTCCTTGGCGAGTCGCTTGCGACCCTTGGGCGTGAGTTTGTAATACTTCCGCTCGCGCCCACCCTCGGCCGCCGGCGCGTCCTTGACGAACCCCTCGATGAGCCCCTTGGCCTCAAGGTTGTAGAGCATCGGGTAGAGCGTGCTCTGGCCCATGTCCAGCACCCCCTCGGTGCGGGTGTTGAGGGCCTCGGCCAGTTGGTACCCGTACTGCGGGCCGTGCTGGAGGAGCTTGAGCACCGCCACCGGCCCTGCCCCCCGCATCAGTTCACGCTCGATACGCATGGGTGTCTCCTTATACTTTGCGTACCAGAGTATACGCGGCAAAGTATCGGCCGGTTGCGGGTTTTTCTTCACCCAAACGCCGGCCCCCCCGATACCCCCAAAGCACCCCAAAGGCAAAAACCCCCGGCACACGCCGGGGGCTTGCTGAATCTCATACTCATCGCTCACCACTCATCGCTACTAGTAGCGGTAGTGCTCAGGCTTGTAAGGCCCATCGACCGGCACATTGAGGTACTCAGCCTGCGCCTTCGTCAGCCGTGTGAGTTTGACGCCCAGCTTCTCCAGGTGCAAGCGGGCGACTTCCTCATCGAGTTTCTTGGGCAGGATGTAGACCTTGTTCTCGGTGTACTTGGTGCCCGAGAGTGTCGGCTTGCCGTTGGCGTTCAGCCACAGGTCCAGCTGGGCGATGGTCTGGTTGGTGAAGCTCGTGCTCATCACGAAGCTCGGGTGCCCCGTTGCGCAGCCGAGGTTCATCAGCCGGCCCTCGGCCAGCACCAGGATCGACTTCTCGCTGCCCTTGCCCTTGTTGAAAACGAACTCGTCATACTGCGCCTTGACGTTCGCACGCGTTACGTCCTTGGCCTTCTGCAGCGCGGCCATGTCGATCTCGTTGTCAAAGTGCCCGATGTTGGCGATGATGGCCTTGTCCTTCATCTGGCGCATGTGCTCGAGCGTCAGCACGTCCTTGTTGCCCGTGGCCGTGATGAAGATGTCGGCGGTCGCGACAACGTCCTCGAGTGTGCTGACCTCATACCCCTCCATCGCAGCCTGCAGGGCGTTGATCGGGTCGATCTCGGTAACGATCACCCGGCAACCCTGCCCGCGCAGGCTCTGGGCCGAGCCTTTGCCGACGTCGCCGAAGCCGAGCACAACGGCGACCTTGCCGCCGAGCATCACGTCGGTGGCGCGGTTGAGGCCATCGACGAGCGAGTGCCGGCAGCCGTAGAGGTTATCAAACTTGCTCTTGGTCGCGCTGTCGTTAACGTTGATGGCAGGGAAGGCGAGCTGGCCGGCCTTGACCATCTCGTAGAGGCGGTGCACGCCCGTGGTCGTCTCTTCGCTGACGCCCTTGATGGCCTTGAGGAAGCGTGAGTATTTGCCCGGGTTGGCCTTCTGCTCGCTGCGGAGCAGGTCGAGGATGACGCCCCACTCCTCCGGGTCGCTCTCCTTGAGCGCCGGCACCTTGCCGGCTTTTTCATACTCTGCGCCCTTGTGCACAATCAGGGTGATATCACCGCCGTCGTCGAGGAGCATGTTCGGCCCGTTGCCGTCGGGCCACGTCATGGCGACGTTGGTGCACCACCAATACTCCGGCAGCGTCTCACCTTTCCATGCAAAGACGGGCACACCCTTGGGGTTATCGGGTGTGCCACCCTTGTGTTGCCCGACGACCACCGCTGCGGCGGCTGAGTCTTGCGTGCTGAAGATGTTGCAGCTCACCCAGCGCACATCGGCCCCGAGTTCGACGAGCGTCTCGATGAGCACGCCGGTCTGCACCGTCATGTGCAGCGAGCCGAGGATGCGTGCGCCCTTGAGCGGCTTCTTGCCCGCGTAACGCTCGCGCAGGGCCATCAGCCCGGGCATCTCGTGCTCGGCCAGGCGCAACTCCTTGCGACCAAGCTCGGCTAGGCTCAGGTCGGCGACCTTGAACTCCAGCCCGTTCTTGGCGCGATCAATAGTCGGGGCGGGGACGTGGCTGGGCTTGACGATGTTCTTGATCGTCTTGCTGGGGCGGGCGGGGGCGGTCGTCATGGTAATGCCTTTCAAGGTATGGGTGAAGATTACGAACGGGTTGGTTTGCGGGCCGTGCAGGCGAAGAGGCCAGGCCCCTTGGCGCCTGCGTGGGCGGGCAGGACATTGATGCGCGGGCTTTGCAGCCCGACCTCGGCGAACATGCGGATCAGTTCCGGAACGCCAAAGCCGAGCCAGCGGTGGCCCATCTGCTGCTTGTAAACCTGGCGGTCGTGCTCCATCATGTCAACGATGAGGGCGACGCCGCCGGGCTTGAGGATGCGTGCCATCTCGCGCATCGCTGAAAGTGGGTCTTCAATATGGTGCAGGACCAGCACGCACACGGCCGCATCAACGCTGGCATCCTTCAGCGGGAGTTTTTCAAGGTCGCCGCGGAGGAAGTCGACGTTTTTAAGCCCGGGCATGCGCTTCTTGGCCGCCGCGAGCATGGCCTCGGACTGGTCGATGGCAATGACGCGCGAGACGCACGGGGCGAGCACCTCCGCTGCGTTACCGGTGCCGCACCCAAGGTCCGCCACGACCCACTCATGCGGGATCAACGGGAGCAATGCCTGGAGCGTTGCGCGGTCGCCAAAGAGTTCGTCGCGCACACTGTCCCACTGCCCGGCCACGCGGCCGAAGAAACTCTGCGTGTCCGTGCGCCGCTCAGCCAGCACGGCCGTGAGGCGGTGCAGGTCCTCGGCGTAATCGTGCCCATGCCCGAGCTGGTCGCGGACGGTGAGCCAGAGGTCGCGGGAGGGAGAGTCCAGATCGTCCTGGATCAAGCGGTGCAGGGAGCTGGTCCCCTCGTTGCGCGTGCTGAGCCAACGCCCATCGCACAGCACCTTCAAGTGCCGGCTCACCGTCGACTGTGGCAACTGCACCACACGGGCCAACTCCCCGACGGACAACTCCTCGCGCTCAAGCACACGCAAAAGACGCAGCCGGGCCGGCTCGCCGAGGGCGGCAAGGCGTTCGATCAAATCGGCTGTGCGGGTAGACTTTGACATGCCTATTCATCCGTCGATCCGGATAAATAGTAACATCGAATACCCCTGTTGTCAAGGGCACTTATCCGCTCCAGTAGGGGCTGGAGGTGCACGAAGGCCTAGGGGGCACCCTTGCCTGAGGGTTTGACGCCCTGTGGCAGCGCGGGGTTTGCGGGTGCCTCGGCGGGTTCTGAACCAACGCTGCCGGCCTGCCCTGCATACTTATCGGCCCAGTTGCCCGCCTCGGCCGGCATCTGGGCAAACGTCGGCCCATCGATGACCCCGGCCAGTTTGATCCGCTCGGCCACCTTGCTGGAGTTCGGATCGACCCACGCTGCATACCGAAGGTTGCGGATCGCCTCCTCCCGCTGGCCGAGGTCGCGGTGGTAGTCAAAGAGGGCGATATAGGGATCGATGGACCGGCCTGCGCAGACCTTGGCGGCGGAGCGGTAGGCGGTCTGTGCGGTGTCCTTGTCGCCGAGCTTGATGGCGTAGTCCCCCAGGCGCATCCAGTCGGCTTCGGTCTGTGATTCGACGGCCTCGGAGCGGAGCAGGCGGTACAACTCGTCGTTCTTGCCGGCCTTGAAGAGGGCCTCGGCCAGGGCATTGGTAACCTTCACGTTGCCTGGCACCTGGGTGTGCACCAGGCGCAGTTCGTGCACGGCCTTGGGGTACTCGCCCATGTTCAGATAGGCGTTGCCCAGCCGCTCGCGGACGCGGTGGTCCCCCTCGCGGGTGGTGAGATACTTCTCGTAGTTGTCCGCGGCCTTGGGCCACTGCGTAGCGGTGTAGGCCAGGTCGCCGTCGATGAGATACCCGGCGGTGTTGGTGCTCTTGCACGAGGCCAGCAGTGCAGCCAGGGCAATAGTGGGAAGGATGATCGCTCGTGTGTGCATGGACGATTGTACCGGGGAGGTGAAACATCTTCTTCCATGGGGGACAGCCCGGTGCTCGAGATGCATTCAATGGCCCTTGCAGGTGCAAATGCAGGCGAAAATCTCGAGTCGGGATCGAAGCATTTGTCCACTGCCACGCCCTGACTGCCTGTGCGTAGCCCGAGCCAACCGATTCAACACTTATCGACACACCCATCCAAGCACCCTTGACCCGCACCGGCAGCGTGCAACGATGGGGGGACCCGAACAAGGTCAACAGTCAGGCCCGGACGCACGCGCAGGTGAGTTGCCCAGCGTGGTTTAGATGCGGTCTGGCTGTTCTAAGGGAGTGCCTTGCATGAGCCTGATCAAGCCGCGTATGGAAGCCATTTCTGCCGCCACCAGCTGGCGTGAGGGCGGTGCTCGCCTGGAAACTTCCGCAGCTGTACACCAGCGTATCGAGGAGATCTACGGCCAGGACGTCTTCAACGAGCGCGCGATGCGTGAACGCCTGCCCAAAGAGGTCTTCCAGCGCCTGATGAAGACGATCAACAAGGGTGAGAAGCTGGACCCTGAGCTGGCTGATGTTGTCGCCAGCGCGATGAAGGACTGGGCCATCGAGCGTGGCTCGACGCACTACACGCACTGGTTCCAGCCCATGACGGGCCTCACGGCCGAGAAGCACGACGCGTTTATCAGCCCCGACGGCCACGGCGGGGGGATCAGCCAGTTCTCTGGCTCGGCCCTCGTCCAGGGTGAGCCCGATGCCTCCAGCTTCCCCTCCGGCGGCCTCCGCGCAACCTTCGAGGCCCGCGGCTACACCGCTTGGGACCCCACCAGCCCCGTCTTCCTCAACCGCTCCGGCGACACCATCACACTCTGTATACCCACGGCCTTCGTCTCCTGGACAGGCGTTGCACTGGACAAGAAGACACCACTGCTCCGCTCCATGCAGGCGCTGAGCACGCAGGCGATGCGAATCCTCAAGATCTTCGGCACCGAGAAGGGCGTCAGCCGAATCCTCACCACGCTGGGTGCTGAACAGGAATACTTCCTGATCGATCGGAACCTCTATTACGCACGCTCGGACTTGCTGACGACCGACCGGACGCTCTTTGGCGCTAAGCCCGCAAAAGGGCAGCAGCTTGAGGACCACTACTTCGGCTCGATCCCCTCACGCGTGCTGGCGTACATGGCCGAGGCCGAGCGCGAGCTGTATCGCCTGGGCGTGCCGATCAAGACCCGGCACAACGAGGTCGCACCTGGGCAGTTCGAGTTGGCTCCGATGTTCGAGACAACCAACATCGCCTGCGACCACCAGATGCTGGTGATGGAGACGCTCAAGAAGGTCGCTCCGCGGTATGGTTTGCAGTGCATCCTGCACGAGAAGCCATTCGCGGGGATCAACGGCTCGGGCAAGCACAACAACTGGTCGCTGAGCACCGACGCCGGTCAGAACCTGCTGGACCCCAAGGGTGACACGCACAACAACCTGCAGTTCATGGTCTTCATGTGCGCGGTCATCCGTGCGGTGGACGTCTACGCCGACGTGCTGCGTGCCTCGATCGCCGGGGCGAGCAACGACCACCGCCTGGGTGCCAACGAGGCGCCCCCGGCGATCATGTCGATTTTTCTGGGCGACATGCTCACGGACATCGTCGAGCAGATCGAAAAGGGTGAGGCACGCCGGACGCTCAAGGGTGGGATGCTGGAGCTTGGCGCGCACACCCTGCCCGACCTTCCCCGCGACACCGGCGACCGCAACCGGACGAGCCCGTTCGCCTTCACGGGCAACAAGTTTGAGTTCCGTGCCGTGGGCTCCAGCCAGAGCAGCGCGTGGCCCAACACGGTGCTCAACACGATGGTAGCTGAGAGCCTCGACTACATCGCCACCACGCTAGAGAAGAAACTCGGCAAGGCCCCCAGCGACAACAAACTCAACACCGAGGTCCGCGCACTGCTCAAGAAGATCGTTAAGGAGCACAAGCGCGTGATCTTCAACGGCGACGGGTACTCCGCCGCCTGGCACCACGAGGCGGAGAAGAAGCGTGGCCTGCCCCACCTGCGCGACAGCGTCGATGCCCTGCCGGTCTTCAAGACCAAGAAAGCACAGGATCTGTTCGCCAAATACAAGGTGCTCTCGCGTGCAGAGACCGAGAGCCGGGCGGTGATCTTCATCGAGAAGTACTGCAAGCAGGTGAGCATCGAGGGCGAGACGATGGTAACGATGGCCCGCACACAGTTCATCCCCGCGGCCATCGGGCACCAGACGCGCCTGGCCGAGGCGATCGCCGCGACGGAGGCGGCGGGTGTGGATGTCGACGACCAGCGGACCACGCTGGAGGGCTTTGTTGCCCTGCTCTGGCGTGCCGACAAGGCCGCCACGGCACTTGCGAGCGCGCTGGGCCACCATGCCGAGGACCCGTTCAAGCACGCCAAGCAGATCAAGGAGCAGGTCAAGCCGGCGATGGCGGAACTGCGGACGGCCGTCGATGACCTCGAAGGCATCGTCGCCGAGGACCTCTGGCCGGTGCCGACCTACCGCGACTTGCTCTTCATCAAATAGTCGGCTGCGCTCGAGGTGCTTATGCCGAGGACAACCAACGCGTACGCACTGTCGGGGACGCTTGCGATTGCGATTCTCTTTGGCGGTTGCGCCAGCCAGGCCAAGATGGCCGAGTATTCGCTGTACGTCAGCGACTCGCAGACCGACAAGCCGGTCCAGGCGACGGCCCTTGTGCTGCGCGCCGACCCCCGGCACCCGCTGCACCTCAACGACCTGCTCCGCCCCGACGCGTTCGCCCAGCGAACGTACCCCGGCGGCCCCGACGGGGTCGTGCTCCTGCAACTCAATGAGGAGGAGCACTTTGAGCAGGTGGTGGTACTCGGCCAGGGATATGTCCCCGGCTCGGTCGAGCCGGTGCCCGGCAAACCCAATGGTCTAATACCCGTCCTGCTCAGCCCAGTGCGCTGAAAGGCCAGCGCGCTAAGAGGATGGAGGTCAATGCACCCGATGGGCCACCGCCGCGTGGTGCCCCGGCGTGCGTCCAGCCGATGGTGGCAGATTATGGGTTTTCATGCAACCGTTGTACTAGAGCCTATCCCAAAACCTGCCTGATGAGCATGATCGAGCAGGTGAGGTGGAGGAAGCCTTGGAAGAGGGTGCTGGACTTTTCCCAGCGGATGCACAGTCGGCGGTAGTTCTGCAGCCACGCGATGGTCCGTTCGACCGTCCAGCGACGCTTATAGCGACGCAGGCTCCGCCCGTCTTGCGTCGTGCTCTCCGGCCGGCGGTTGGAGCGGTACGGCGCGATCATAAGAGTTGCGTGGCTGGCCAGTTGATCGTCAAGTTTGTCGCTGTCGTAGGCCTTGTCGCCGATGAGTCGCTCGGGCGTGTCGGCGGTGAGGATGAAGTCAAACAAGCCCTGCACCAGCTTGGATTCGTGCGGCGTGGCCGGGGCGGTGTTGACCGCCACCGGCAGACCGCGCGCATCGACAAGCACCATGATTTTCACGCCTTTTCCGGCCTTGGTCAGGCCCACGCCATCGCCGCCACCTTTGGCCTTGCTGAAGGTCGCGTCGATGAAGCACTCGTAGAGCCGGTATTGCCCGCGGTCCTCAAGGAGCCGTCCCGCGTCGCGCATGATCGCCTCGAACACGCCGGCTCTGACCCAAGTACTGAACCATCGGTGAACGGCACACTCAGAACCGAATCGCCGCGGTAAGTCTTTCCACTTGGCCCCGTTGTCCAGGATCCAGAAGATGCCGCGTAACGCATCGCCATGCGACTCTGTTCGCACCACGCCCGCCATCGGTTGCGCGGCTTTGGAATAGGCTCTAGAGGCTATCCGTAAACCTGTTTGAGAAGGATGATCGAGCATCCCAGGTGGAGGAAGCCCTGGAAGAGCGCGGTGGACTTCTCATAGCGGATGCACAGGCGGCGGAAGTTCT